>Ga0075030_100002267_pt1 | contig 17442 bp, 17 predicted proteins | sample LitLauG_LLR_2012_FD_71393 | JGI IMG/M metagenome (GOLD analysis project Ga0075030, IMG submission 71393) | Freshwater sediment microbial communities from Pennsylvania, USA - Little Laurel Run_MetaG_LLR_2012 | ecosystem: Environmental > Aquatic > Freshwater > Creek > Sediment | place: USA... | reverse complement strand
ATGAATCGTCGCATCGAAAAAGCAGTCGTGCTCGGAGCAGGAACCATGGGCTCGCGGATTGCCGCGCATTTCGCAAACGCCGGGCTTCCGTGCATTTTGCTCGACATTGTCCCGCCGAATTTGCCGGCCGATGCGCCCGCTGGAGATCGCAACAAAATCGTACGCACCGGATTGGACGCCGCGAAGAAGTCCAAGCCCGCGGCATTTTTTACCGCTGCGCTTGCGGAGAAGATTGCCATTGGAAACTTCGACGATGATCTGGCGCGTTGCGCGGAAGCCGACTGGATCATCGAAGTCGTCGCTGAGAACCTGGAAATCAAGCGTAAATTGCTGGCGCGCGTGGCCCAGTTTCGCAAGCCCGGCGCCATCGTGACGACCAATACTTCCGGCCTGCCCGTGCACTTGATCGCCGAAGGCATGAGCGAAGAGTTTCAACAGCACTGGGCAGGAACGCATTTCTTCAATCCGCCGCGTTATCTGAAACTGGTGGAAATCATTCCCGGGCCAAAGACTTCTAAGGAAGTAGTCGATTCGTTGAGCGAGTTTTGCGACCGGCGGCTCGGAAAAGGCGTGGTGGTTGCCAAAGACTCCCCGAATTTTATCGCCAATCGCATCGGAACATTTTCCATGCTCAATGCCTTGCGCCTGATGGGCACGCTGGGCATGACCGTGGAAGAAGTGGATGCCTGCACGGGACCGGCGGTGGGCTGGCCGAAGTCGGCGACGTTCCGAACGGCCGATATCGTGGGTCTTGATGTGCTCGTGCACGTCGTAAAAAACATTTACGAGACGGCGCCCAACGATGAATCGCGCGAAAGCTACAAAGTCCCAACGCTCGTGGAAGAGATGGCCAAGCGCGGCTGGCTCGGCGACAAGACCGGCCAAGGTTTTTACAAAAAGGTGAAGGGCTCGGGGCAGAAAGAAATTCTGACGCTCGATGTGAACACCATGGGGTATCGTGCGCGGCAGAAGGCAAAATTCGGCTCCCTCGAAATGGGCAAAGCGATTGAAGACACGCGTGAACGTCTGCGTGCGCTGGTTGGGCCCTTGTTAGAAGGGCAGAAGGGCGACAAAGCCCAGCAGTTTTTGTGGGGCTCGCTATCCGAAATGTGTTTGTACGCGGCGCGCCGTGTCCCGGAAATTTCTGACAACGTTTCGGACGTGGATCGCGCGCTGCGTTGGGGCTTTGCTTGGGAACTCGGACCTTTCGAGATCATGGATGCGATCGGCGTGAAGGCCTTTGCCGATCAAGTGCAGAAGGAAGGCCGCGCGCTACCGTCGGTCATCGAAAAAGTCCTCGCCAGTGGGCGCAAAGGATTTTACGAATCGGAGAAGGGGACCACTACCGTCTTCGATATCGGCAGCGGCACATCGAAGAAAGTTGAAGAGCCGAAAGGCGTCATCATTCTCAAGTCGCTCAAGGATGTCGGCCATGAAGTCGAGCGCAATTCCGGTGCGAGTCTCATCGATCTTGGCGATGGCGTGGTGTGCTGCGAATTTCACGCAAAGATGAACGCCATCGGCGCCGACCTGATCGCCATGCTGCACAAAGGCTTGAAACGCCTCGAGACGGACTTTGACGCGATGGTCATCGCCAACCAGGCAGTGAATTTCTCCGTCGGCGCAAACTTGATGCTTGTTTTGGTGGGCGCCCAGGAACAGGAGTGGGACGAATTGCACATGGCGGTGAAGCAGTTCCAGAACATCAACCTGGCGATCAAATACGCGCCCAAGCCAGTTGTCGCGGCGCCTCAGGGGATGGCACTCGGCGGCGGTTGCGAAGTCAGCCTGCATGCTGCAAAGATTCAGGCGGCCGCGGAAGCTTACATTGGTTTGGTGGAAGCCGGCGTTGGTCTGATCCCTGGCGGCGGCGGCACAAAAGAAATGATGATCCGCGCGAACGAACATGCCAGCGGGTCCAGTTCAAGCGCGCCTTCTTCCCCGGAATCCGACCTCGATCTTTTTCACTCGATGAAGCCGGTCTTTGAAACCATCGCCATGGCCAAAGTCGGCACCAGCGCCGAGGAGTGCCGCGACCTTGGATATTTGCGCCGCGAAGATGGCGTCTCCATGAATCGCGACCGTCTGGTTGCGGATGCGAAAGAAGCTTCTCTCGCACTGGTGCGCGGCGGTTACAAGCCTCTCGCCGCATCCTGGCAGGAAGGAGCGCAGGCCACGCAAATCAAAGTACTCGGCGAACAATTTCTAGCCGGCGCGAAACTCGCCATCCACATGATGCTCCGAGGAGGATACGCCTCCGAATACGATGCGCACGTGGGCCGCAAGCTCGCCAACATCCTGGCCGGCGGCGCGCTGACTTCGCCGCAACTGGTTAGCGAACAATACGTCCTCGACCTCGAGCGCGAAGCCTTCGTCTCCCTCTGCGGCGAAAAGAAGACCCAGGAACGCATCGCACACACCCTGAAAACCGGCAAGCCTCTGCGCAACTAGCCAAGCCTAAAATCGTATAAAAACGTATTGCTATCATGATTCGTTACGCGGTATTCTGCCGATTCATAGGAGGCCGCTCGTGCAGAGGCTCTTGGCGCCGCGGGAAGCAGCGAGTATTCTGGGTATCAGCTATCCAACCTTGAAGCAGTGGATCTACCACGGAAAGATCAAGTCGGTGAAGACGCCGGGAGGCCACCACCGCGTCCCCGAAAGCGAAATCGACCGCCTGTTTCCAAGAAAGCTGAGTCATGGCGACATCGAAACGCGCCGCGTGAATTTCCGCAAGATCAGCGGCCGCAACCAACTGATCGGGCGCGTCCTGGAAGTGAAGTACAGCGGTTTGCTGGCCCAGGTTAGGTTGGCGATCGGCGAGCAGCAAATTACCGCACTCATCACCGCCGACGCTGCCAAAGAGATGCGGCTGAAGCCCGGAGAACGGGCTGGCGCGCTCATCAAATCCACCGAAGTAATGGTCCTTCGCGTATGACGTCTCATCCATCATGAGAGCAAGATTGTCATTCTGAAGCTAACCGGCAAGGTTCGCTTCAGAATCTCAATGGAGATATCATCGCTCGTTTCTGAGCCCAAAGAAGGTCTTCATGAAATTTCGCGCCAAAATAATATCTCTCGCAATTCTCGCGACAGCGCTTTCCCCTATGCTGCTTGCCCAGGGGAAAGAGATCCGCGTAGCGGCGGCGGCCGATTTGAAAGTTGCCATGGGGGAGCTATCGGAAGACTTTGAGAAACAGACGGGAACGAAAGTGAACGTGACTTACGGATCTAGTGGAAACTTCTTTTCGCAATTGCAGAATGGCGCGCCATTTGATCTGTTCTTTTCGGCTGATATCGAATACCCGAGAAGACTGGAGGCCGCAGGCCTCACGGAGCCGGCCACTCTGTACGAATATGCTGTCGGTCGAATCGTGATCTGGATGCCGGCGGACACAAAGGTGGATATTGCAAGACTGGGGTGGAAGGCTCTGTTGGACGCGAGTGTTGAAAAAATTGCGATCGCCAATCCGGAGCATGCGCCCTATGGACGCGCCGCGGTGGCGGCGCTGCAAAAGTCAGGCATCTACGAATCCGTCAAAGCCAAGCTGGTGTACGGAGAGAATATTTCGCAAGCGGCGCAGTTTGTGCAGTCAGGAAATGCACAAGCAGGGATTGTGGCGATGTCGCTCGCGGTTTCGCTAGCCATGCGCGATGGAAAACGATGGGAGATTCCCGCCGATATGCATCCGGCGCTGGAACAAGGCGCAGTCATTTTGAAGGATGCAAAAGACAAAGATGCCGCGCGGGCGTTTCTGGAATTTCTGAAAAGCGGGACGGGCCGCGCAACGCTCGCGAAATATGGTTTTGAACTTCCAGAGATGTCGAAGCAGGCAGAGAAGAAATAACGCAGTCACGCGGAAGCAGCGCGGCAAAGAGGAGAACAAGGACATCGAATGCAGGCCCTGTGGTTGTCGATGAAACTGGCTTCATGTGTTACGGCGATATTGCTGGCGGTCGGCATGCCGGTGGCTTATTGGCTGGCTTATTCAACTTGGCGCGGGAAATTCCTCCTCGAATCGGTGGTCGCGCTGCCCTTGGTCCTCCCTCCGACCGTGCTGGGATTTTATGCGTTGATCGCCATGGGCCCCCGCGGACCGCTGGGAAAACTCTGGATCGCGCTCTTTGGCCACGGGCTCGCGTTCACGTTTGGCGGTCTGATTCTTGCCTCCGTGCTGTACAGTTTTCCCTTTTCAGTCCAGCCGCTCACCGCCTCCTTCGAGGGAATCGACCGCAGATTGCTCGACGCCTCCGCCGTGCTTGGCGCAGGCGGCGTACGCACATTTCTCCGAGTAATCCTGCCACTGTCGCTCCCCGGCGTGGTCACCGCGGCAGTTCTGAGTTTCGCGCACACTCTTGGCGAATTCGGAGTCGTCTTGATGGTTGGTGGAAATCTGGCCGGCGTAACGCGAACGGTTTCCATCGACATTTATGATCACGTACAGTCCCTGGAATACGGGGAAGCCAACCGTATGGCGCTTGTGCTTCTCGCAATCTCTTTTGCAGTATTGTCCGTGGTCTATGCGGTGAATCGCCGCGTGTGGACGCCGTGGGCGGCGAAGTAGACACTGCAATGCTCACCGCGCAAATCCGCAAAGAGCGGCGCAGCTCGGGTGCCTCTTCCTTTGTCCTCGATGTCTCGATCCAAGTCTCTCCGGGCATCACGATCTTATTCGGTGTTTCCGGAGCCGGTAAATCCACCCTGTTGGATTGCATTGCAGGATTGGTGCGCCCCGACAAAGGCCAGATTACCGTCGGCGATGAAGTATTGTTCGACTCCGGACGCGGAATCTATCTTCCTGCTCAAAAGCGTCGTATTGCCTATGTTTTTCAGACCCTCGCCCTCTTTCCACACTTGAGCGCCGAAGAAAACATTGCCTATGGATTGAGCGATTTGCCGGAACAAGAAACAAGAGAGCGGGTATCAGCCATCCTCAAAGCTTTCCGCGTCGACAAGTTGCGCAAACAGAAGCCCGGCGAGCTTTCCGGAGGAGAAAAACAGAGGGTCGCTCTGGCAAGGTCGCTCGTTACCGAGCCACACGCGTTGCTCCTTGATGAACCATTAACAGGTCTGGACGCCGAATTAAAATCCTCCATTGTGGATGATCTGCGCGCGTGGAACGCCGCGAAAGGAATCCCGGTGTTGTATGTGACGCACAGCCGCGAAGAAGTAGACGCTCTCGGCGAGCGCATGATCGCCCTCGACAACGGGCGCGTCGTAAGCGCCGGCGCCCCCATGGACGTCCTGAACGCGCCGCGCCGCAAGAAGTTGGCGCAAGCCGCAGGTTTCGAGAATCTGTTGAGCGCCACGGTGCTCGATCTGCGTGAAACTGATGGCGTCATGCGCGTTCGCCTGCAGGAGAGCGCATGCGAGATCGAAGTGCCCATCGGCTACGCCGCAGTCGGAAGCCGCGTGCACGTCGCAATTCGCGCCGGAGATATTCTTCTGGCCACGGAACAGCCTCATGGATTGAGCGCGCGAAACGTGTTGGAAGGTCGCCTCGTTTCCCTGGAGCAGCGCGGGACGATAGTCATCGCCCGCGTTGATTGCGGTCTCACTTTCGTCGTCCATGTTACCCCCGGAGCAGTCCGCGCACTGGAGCTTGCCTCTGGCCGCCCCGTCTGGCTAGTGTTGAAAACCCACTCCTGCCATCTCGTGGACTAGAAGAGAAGCCTCAGCGGCAGCGATTCTCTAAGATTTTGGTTTCGCGATGGCTGGAGTGGCCGGCTTACCCGCCGCCGGGACGGAGAACTTTACTTCGTCCGCCTCCAGGCCATTGTCCTTCGGCGTGGCGTGAATGACTACGAGGTCGCCGACGGCAATGTCCGATAGCTTTGCAGGTTTGTCCTCATTGAGTTCGGCAGGCTTGGCGGTTTTATCCGTCACATGAGAGAGGTACACCGTCGAAGCAACGAGTTTTACTTCCACACTCTTCCCATCCCGCGTTTTAACCAGCACGGAATCCGCGCTGGTTTTCTCCACCGTCCCGCTCACATGCACTTTATTGCCGTGCGCGAACGCCGCCCCCGTCACAAGTGCGAACAGCAAAGCCAGTGAAAATAATCGAAGCTTCATGAAAGCCCCCGCTAAAATAAAGATCCGTCCTGCTACCACTTCATTCCCGGCGACGATTTTGTTCTTCCGGTTTCCGTTGCGGCGTTGCTCCATTCAAGAAATCATTCTCTTGCTGTTCTTCCGCACGGTCTTCTGGCCCCTTCGGATTATAACGCTCCATTTCGATGTGTTCCGCGGCAGTCAAATGGGGAAGGTGGCGGATAAAGTGAACCAGCTTCCAGCTGTCCTGCATGCCACCATGCTCGCCGCCATTGGAGAATCCCGGCATTCCCGTAAATCGCACCCCATTCTCGATGATCCAGAACAGTTCTCCGTCGGTAAGATTTTGCGTTTCCGGCAAACGGAGGTCTGGCGGTTTAGGGAAGAGGCCTTCGCCCATCATAGTCTTTCCGGCACCATCGTTGCCATGGCAAATCGCGCAATGATCCGCAAAATGAATTCGCGCATCGCGCAGATCTTCTGCCGAAGCGAGCACGGGATTCGGGGTCGCCTGCGCGCTCGCGGGGATCGCGAAGTGCCGCACGCTGCGCGCCACCTTGACCTCGAACCGGTTAGGCGTGGCGCGCGCGCTGAGGCCATCGTGAAGGAGCGACGCAACAACGGCAACGGCCGCGCCGCCGAGCGTTAGCGCAATAACGATAAACATCAGAATTCTTTGTCTCATGGCCCTGCGAGTATGTTAATGGATGCGGGCCCACGCAGCCAGCGGCGAATCTCTTGGCGAGGAATCTGCACCTTTCGCAGGATAGAACATGCGTATCGCTGATTCGAATCGAAGCGCTGTGCGAATATCGTGCATTTTAGCGGTGGCCACGCATAAGATAAATGCACTCGCAGATGTATCACCGCAAGCACACACCTCTGGTAGGATACTCAGGAAATGGCCACGCCCGCGATGACCGCGTTGAACGCCTTGGAATCCTGCCCCCAGGCGGTTCGTGAAATCCTTCACGCGGCGGCCTCTGGCTCCGAGTTGACCTTTGATCAAGGCCTAGCCCTCGCGACAGTGGAAGGTTCCGCGCTCGAAGCGCTGATTGCCGTCGCGGATCATTTGCGACGTGAAACTGTCGGCGACGCCATCACCTACGTGGTGAATCGCAACATCAACTTCACAAATGTTTGTTTTGTAGGCTGCAGTTTTTGCGGTTTCGGACGCGGGCCCGGAGCTGAAGACGCCTACTCTCTCTCCTTCGAAGAAGTAGTGCGTCGCGCCCGCGAAGCTTGGGAACGCGGTGCCACGGAGGTCTGCATTCAAGGAGGCTTGCCCCGCGACCTCGACGGACTTTTCTACCGTGATCTTCTCCGCGCTATCAAGCACGCGATTCCTGGCATGCACGTACACGCCTTCTCACCGATGGAAATCGATTACGGCGTCATGAAAACCGGGATGCCTCTGCGCGACTACCTGCAAATGATGAAGGATGAGGGGCTGGGCAGCATTCCCGGCACCGCAGCGGAAATCCTCGATGATCGCGTGCGGAAAGAACTCAGCCCAAACAAATTGCCCGCCGCGCGCTGGGTGGAGATCATCACTGCTGCCCACGAGCTGGGCATCCCGACCACCTCCACCATGATGTACGGACACGTGGAAGCTCCCGCGGACTGGGTGCGGCACATGCTCCTGCTGCGCGCCATCCAAAAACGTACTGGTGGATTTACAGAATTCGTGCCTCTGGGATTCATCCACGAAAATACGCGCCTCTACCGTCATGGCGGAGCGAGACCCGGAGCAAAACGCGAGGAGCACTTGCGTGTTCACGCCTTGGCACGGGTCCTGCTTCACGCAGCGATCAAGAACCTCCAAGTCTCCTGGGTAAAGCTCGGCTTCGAAACTTCGCTCGCGTGTTTGCAGGCCGGCGCGAACGATTTCAGCGGTACGCTCATGGAAGAAAGCATTTCCAAGGCCGCCGGGGCCACATTCGGAGAATACGTCTCGCCGGAAGAATTTCGCTCTCGGATTCGCACGATTGGCCGCGTCCCCGCGGAACGGAGCACGACTTACCAGATTCGTCGACTGTTCGATCAGCCTGAACTGGACCCGCTGCCCAACGCTGCGCAGCTCCCGATGCTTCGGCCGGAGAGCCACGTGACCTACAGCGAAGGCGCCTACTGAGCGATCCCATGCGAGCACTCCTCTTACCTGTCAAGGACCTGCACAACGCCAAAAAGCGATTGATCGGTGTCCTATCGTCCGAAGAGCGTTTTGCTCTGGCCGAGGCCATGCTCGCAGACACCATTCGCGCCGTGCGGGGAATTCGCCGCGCTGAAAGAATCTTTGTCGTTACGAATTACGTTCCTGCCATGCAATTGGCCGAAGAAAATCACTGGGAGATTCTCCGCGAAGAACAGCAGATTTCTGAGAGCCATTCGGTAGATGCCGCTTCGCATATCTGTGAGCAAAGAGGCGTTACCGGATTGCTCCGCCTCCCATTCGACCTGCCGCTCATTCAATCCAGCGACATTGATGAACTCCTCGCCGCCGATTGCCCCGCGCCAGGTTTGCTCATTGTGCCATCGCGCGACGGTACCGGCACCAACGCCATCCTGCGGACCCCTCCCACGCTTTTCCCCTCGCATTTTGGCACCGGCAGTTTCGCGAAACATCTCGCCCAAGCCGAGAATACTAAGGCCCGAGAGCTGATCCGCCGCAACCCCCGCCTCGAGATGGATGTGGACGACGAATCGGATTTGCGCGCCCTGCTTGATCACGACTTAAGCGCAACGGAGACTGGCCGCTGGCTGCGCGCGAGCGGCGTAGAGGCAAAGTTCCTGCCCAACCTGCAAGCGGGAGCGATGAGCGCGCGATGAAGAAGAAACTGTATGCCAGTCTTGACGAGGTCGTCGCCGATATCCCCGATGGTGCGCGCATCATGTTCGGTGGATTCGGCGGCGCAGGCTTTCCGAATAATTTGATTCAGGCGCTTGCGAAGAAAGGTACAAAGAACATCACCGCCATCAGCAACAATTGCGGCACTCGCGAAGGCGAGCTCGGTCTGATGTTCAAAAACAATCAAATCAAGCACGTGATCGCCTCCTTTCCCGGGCCCCACGCCAACTATTTCCAGGAACGCTTTGCCGCGAAAGAAGTCACTCTCGAACTCGTGCCCCAGGGAATTTTGTGCGAGCGCATGCGCGCAGCCGGCGCCGGCCTACAAGGCTTTTACACCACAGTGGGCGTCGGCACCGAAGTTGCCGAAGGAAAGGAAGAGCGCTTCCTGCAAGGCCAGCGTTGCATTCTGGAATTGCCGATCCAGGCCGACTATGCCTTGATCAAAGCGCAGAAGGCTGATGAGCTCGGGAATCTGACCTATCGGCTGGCCGCCAGAAATTTCAATCCCCTCATGGCCATGGCCGCCAAGATGACCATCGCCGAAGTGGAAGAAGTCGTGCCAGTCGGTTCCATCGATCCGGAACATGTAATGACTCCGGCCATTTTCGTTCATCGCATCGTGCAAGCGAAGGGGCTCCGCTATGCCGGGTAACGGCTTTCTGGATAAAGCCATGCAGGCTAAACCTCGTCTGACCAGGGAACAGATCGCCCAACGCGCCGCACTCGAACTCCCCGACGGCGCCTACGTGAATCTCGGCTGGGGAATTCCCAATCTCATCGCCGACTACCTGCCGAAAGAGATCACTGTTTACTTCCACAGCGAAAATGGAATCCTCGGAATGGGGCGTCGCGCAAAGCCTGGCGAAGAAGATTTCGATCAAGTGGATGCCATGAAAGTGCCCGTGACTCTGATTCCCGGAGCTTCCTTTTTCCACCAGGCAGACGCCCATCTGATGTCCCGCGGCGGTCATCTCGACGTCGCCGTTCTCGGCGGCTTTCAAGTCTCTGAAAAAGGCGATCTTGCGAACTGGAAAATTCCCGGCGCCAAAGGGTCCGGCGGCATTGGTGGCGCGATGGACATCGCTGCTGGCGCCAAGACTTTGATTGTCTGCATGGAGCACACTACCAAAGACGGCGCCCCGAAGATCGTGAGGCAGTGCACTTATCCGCTGACCGGTTTGGCTTGCGTGGATACCATCGTGACCGATCTGGCCGTCATCGACGTGAAGCCCGAGGGTTTGATCCTCCGCGAGGTAGCCCGCGGTTGGACCGCGGAGGAAGTACAGGCATTGACCGGAGCGCCATTGATCGCTCGGGAGAAGATTCCGGAAATGATTCTCGCTTGATTTGATGAGGAGGCCAAAATGAGCCAGGTAATCCCAGAAAAATATGTTGATTTGCTGCAGAAGCAGGCATTTGGAAATTTAGGGACGCTGATGAAAGACGGTAGCCCGCAGGTCACGCCCGTTTGGGTGGACTACGACGGTAAATTCGTGCGTATCAATTCCGCAAAGGGCCGCGTCAAAGACAAGAACATCCGACGTGATCCCCGCGTCTCCATTTCGCTTCAGGATCCCGCGAATCCTTACCGCTACCTCGAAATTCGCGGCAAGGTCGTGGAAATCACTGAAAGCGGCGCCGACGACCACATCAACAAGCTCTCGCAAAAATATCTTGGAAACCCCGTCTATCCGTTTCGCCAGCCCGGCGAAGTCCGCGTCACGTACAAAATCGAACCCGAAAAAGTCAGCTCCATGGGTTAATTCATTCAGACCCTCGGTGCCGCGTCTCCCGTCGCCTCCGTACTGGGTTTCTATTTGTCCCTAAATAGTCCGGCAAGGAATGTCTTGACCGCCCGCACTCATTCAGGCAGATTCTCGCTTCCGGATCAAAGGAGACTCAGTCCCTTGCGACGGTTCATCCTCTTCCTTATCACCCTTGTGTCCGTCCTCCCGAGTGTCCGTGCGCAGGACCCTGTGAAGACCGCTTCTGCGGACACTACGGCTGATCCGGACAACAAGCGCGTTAACGTCACCCGTTTTTCCGTGGCTCCCGGCCAGGACATCAGTCTGCCGATTCTCAGCAACGAGAGTCTCGTCATCTCTCTACATGGCGACTCACTCACTAGGACCCCCCTCAACGGCCCTTCGGAAAAATGGGCGGGAAAGCCTGGAACCGTCATTTGGAATCGGAGTGCGACCGCCTACACCATCTCCAACACAGGCGAGACGCCCGCGGAATTCCTCGTGATTGAATTGAAGGACTCCTACGCGATTGCCCAATTGCGCGTGCCTTGGTCCGAGCGCGACCCCGTCAGTCTCGATCCCCAGCACTTTCATGTAGCACTCGAAAATGAACACGTACGAGTCCTGCAGATGCGCCTGAATTCTCGCGAGGGGTCGATGGAGAGCCAGTTCCCGGATCGGTTGGAAGTTACTCTAGGCGACACGCATTTGACGGATACGGATGTGGACGGCAAGACCGAGGAGGTCACGCGCACCGCCGGGTCCGTCACTTGGGAAAAAGCCAAAATGCTCTCCTCGGTGAACTTGGGTGAGCGCCCGCTCGAAAACCTGATTGTCGAATTACGCCACCCTTTCTGCTATGAGACCCCCGACACCATCAACGAAAATCCCAGCGCTTCGCCGGCGATGAAAGCTTACGTTTCAAGAGTCAGGGAAACGGTAAACAAAAAATGGATGAAAAACATGCCCCGCTCCGTCCGCGATTCGGAAAAAAAAGGCCTGGTTTTGCTGCAGTTCAAGATTGAGCCGCAAGGGACCATTCCCGAAGACGGAGTGCGTTTTCGAACCGTTTTCGCCGCCGACTCTTTGATGGAAAAGGCCCTCCAGGCGGTAAGAGACGCCGGCCCTTTTTCTCCATTCCCGCCGGATTTTCAAAAGCCATTCATCAGCTTCCGATTTTCCTTTAGGTACAACTTGCCCCCCCATCCTCCCGGCTGCCAGTAGATTTTCCCTGGAATTCTGGCAACGAGTTTCTGGCGCGTTTATAGACGGGCAGCGACTCGCGCGGCCCTGTGCCCATCCGGTGTGCGGATCATCAGCACCAGGCGATCTGTCAGCGGCACACCAGCGCTGGGAATGTTGAACTCCAGAATCCACCGGTAGTGTTTTGGCAACTCCTCTTTGCTTTCGGTGTTGAAGGGCTCGATGAGTTCCGCGGCCGCGGCTTCCGGTTTGAGGTTTTCGATATGCCGCAACTCGATGCCGCGTTTCCAGTAAAACGAGAAGCGCAGCGTCTTCATCATTTCTTGCGTGAGATATTTCCTCGGGGTGGGTTGCAGAGACTGGTTCTTGCAGGGAACATCGAACATGACGAATGAAACGTGAAGTTCCTCCGGAAACTCGGTTACTGTCTTCTGACCGCTCCGATATTCCGTTCCATTTTCGTCATCAATGCGTTTGAAATCGTCGAAAAATGGCGTAGCGGTGGCGCGGCCTTTCAGTTGAAAGCATGTCAGTTCTGACAGTCCTCCCTCCGTTCCAAAATGTATGCCGCCGTCAAAACTCATGACCTCTTTCCGGACGGGTTTCTCTTTTTGTTTCAGTTTTTGCTGCTCTTGACTCTCGCGTGAAGCAGGAATCAGCAACAACAGAGAGGCGAACGTGGCAGACAGAAGTCTTGGGAAGAAGTGGCCCATCGCCTACTTTCAAGAAAGTTCAGTGTGCTTCCACGGCGCCGGTCTTCAAAAGAAATGAGATGCCGTCGGTGACATACAGGGTTTTACCATCCTCGTTTTTTTGCGGCGGGACTTTCCCGGAACGCACCGCTTCAAACGCAATGACCAGCCTCGGGAGCACCGCAGGTTCTGCCACCGGAATGTTGTGCGCCCCCAATACTAGTTTCACTTCCGGCGCTAGCGCGGCGAGGCGCTTGATGGATGCATCGTACGCGTCGAAATCGGTTTCTGGGCGAAAGAGCCAGATCGGCGCGGGATAATATGTATCACCCGTAAACAGCAGTCCATTCTCGCGGTCAATGAGCGAAATCGCGTCCGGCGTGTGCCCCGGCGTGGACAAAACTTCCAGCGTGCGGCCGCCTAGATTGACCTTAAAGCCGTCATGAATCGCGTGCGAGATTTTCCACGGTTTTGTCGCGTACGCCTTCGCATTGAATCCTTTTGGCAAATCGCCGCAAAGCTGGTCCGGCGTAATCTCCGCTTGCGCATCTTCGCGCGAGCCCTTCGCGTTCGTTCTCGTGAAATCCGTGTCCATGCCAAAAATAAAGGGGAAGCGCCAGTTGTCTCCGACGTGATCGTCGTGGGTATGCGAATTGAGAACCACCACCGGGCGCGACGTCAATCGCGTTGTCACTCTGTGGATGTCGCTGATTCCCATTCCCGTGTCGAAGAGCACCGCCTGCTTGTGGCCGACAATCAAATACGCAATCGTTTCCTCCGCCTGCTTTGGCTCGTAAATCGCAAACACTCCCGGCGCAACTTTGTAGATCTCGAACCAGGGATCATCCGGAAGAACGCGTTGCAGCGCCTTGTATTCCGGACGCGGAAGCGCGCGGCACCACTCCGGTTTTTCCTTGGACTGCGCCGCTGCGGTCACCGCGCAGCAAACCAGCGCCAGCATTGCCAATGCACTTCTGAAGCTCACAATTCCTCCGATTCACGGTTTAGGGCGGGCTCGATTCGGCTATGGTAGCGCCCCTGATAGTGGCGGGCAAACGTTCCTGCAGAAACTGTTTCCGGAAGCGAAACTACTTGCCGTACTTTTCGTAGAATTTGTTGACGAACAGTTCGTCAGGATCGTAGGTCTTTTTCGCAGCAAAGAACTCATCAATTCGCGGGTACGCCCGCCGCAGTTGCTCCTTCGAGTAAAAAAGCTGGTAGGGCAGGTAGTATGTTCCGTCGAGGCCGAGCGCGAGATCGATGAGGTCCGTCGTCGTTTTTTGCAGGATTTGCCCCTCGCGTTCGTTGAACTTCTGATTGAAGTACAGCACGTACGCAAACATATCCTGCCTTGCGTAATTCAGCGTGGTGATGTCGTCTTTGTGCACGATGCGAATCGTCACGTTGATCAGGTTGGCCCCGTTCGCTTGCACCACCGTGCGCAAGCCATCCACAAACTGCGGCATCTTCTCCCGCGGGATGAAATATTCCTGAAGGATGTCCGTGTCCTTCAGCCGGTTCTCCAGGTAGTCCATCGAATCGTACATTTCCTGGTTCCGCGACACGAAGCAGCCTTCTTCGCGGCTCATCGCCTTGTTCCGCGAAAGGCAATTGTGAATCCGCGGCTCGCCGTACTTTTCCACCGTCCAGCGGACGCGCCGTCCGAATTCCCCGGTCTTTGAAAAATTGATGATGAAGCGGTCCAGCCACACGTAGCCCGGCAGTTTCAGCGGAACAACCGGAACCTCCGTGTGTGTTTTTTCATAGGTGTGAATCGCTGTTTCTTTCAGGAAAGTAGACGGCGACATCGACAGCCGCCCGTAAGCGAGACCAATTCCGGGATTGCCGTCGACATTGTTCTTGTAGTAGTCCGCGAAATCCTTGTAATCCATGTAATGCGTTTTCCAGATGTACATCTCGTTTTCCACCACGTCCAGATCGACATCCAGAATAATGCCCATCAGTCCATAGCCGCCGAGCGCGTGGTGAAACAATTCCTGATTCTCCGTGGCGCTGCAATTCTTGACTTCGCCGCTGCTCAGCAATAGCCGAAACGAACGAACCGTCGGCGCGATCTGCCCCGGATTGTGGGCGATGCCGTGCGCGTTGACGCTCAGTGTTCCGCCCACCGTGAAAATATTGATGGACTGCATGGCTTTGACCGAAAGTCCCTGCGGATCAAGAAACAATTGCAGCTGCTTCCAGGTCGCGCCGGTTTGCACGTTCAGAATCTTGCGTTCCTTGTCGAGGCGTACCTGGTTGAAGCCGCGCATGTCGAGAACGAGGCCGTCCTTGACGAAGGTGTGCCCTCCCATGCTGTGGCGGGAACCGGCGGCGGTGACTTTCAGTTTGTGGTCGCGCGCGAATTGCAGAGCGTTTTGAATATCCTGGACCGTGGAAATTCTAACAATACCGTAGACCGCGGTTTTGTTCAGGTGGCTGGCGTCATTGATGTAGCCGCCGACCTGCTCAAACGGCAATTGCTGAGATGGAGGAACCTGCAAAACCAGCGTTGTGGGCTTGGTCTGATCCGCGTTGGGTGGGTAGACGAAGTCGGATTCTTTTTCCTTGGCGGGCGCAGCGGAGTAATCAAAGAACTTTTTCGCGGCGACCATCACGAGCGACGCGATCAGCAGCAGGGCGATCAGCCAGCGCCGTCTGCGATGCGGGGACGTTGTTTTTTGCATCATCGCGCCGAAAGTGTTGCTTTCCCGGCAAGTATAGAGTAACTATGCTCGGTCTCAGCTTCCCGGGAGTTTACTATGCCCAAACCAATAACGACGATCCAAAAGTGTGCCTGGGGATTTGCGGCGCTGTTTCTCGGCGTGTACCTCCTCGACTACGTTCCCGGAATCATGGACGCCAACGGCCTGATGTTCGGCCTCTTCCACATGACGATGATCGTCGACCTCGGCCATCTTGCCGCGGGCGCGCTCGGCGTCATTGGGGCGCTTTCCGGACCGAAAGGCGCGCGAGTTTATTTCTACGTTCTCGGGATCTGGTATTTGATCGATGTCGCTGTCTATTTCTTTTCTCACCTCGGTCACATTTCACTGAAGACCAACGTTCTTGTGAATGGTCCGCACATCCTGATTTTCATCGCCGCCTTCTGGATCGCCGCCAAAGTGAGCCGCACCACCGGGGCAGCGTGAGCGCCGGATGCTGCAAGGGCTGAAACGCTTCCTGAAGCGAAGAGTCCTTCCTTTTTTCCTGATTTGCTTTGGCGGCATCGTTTTGTTCATCGCAGTGTTCTGGCTGAAGTGCGCTTTTATGAAGCCCACTGTCGGGCCGCTTCCGACGACGACTGTAAGAGAGCAGGGAACTGTCGTTCCGGACATCGGGGCAAAAAACCGGCGGCCGGTGGAAGATTCGTATTTTTCGTATCCCGAGTGGTACATCGTCTGGAGCTACGAAGAGCGGGCGCAGTACCTGCCGAAAAATCTGCCCAGCGGATTTCCGTATTTCGCTTCGATCGGCCAGTATTGGAAATCCTATTGTTTCATCTGCGGGCTGACGCAGAGCCGGCATCAATTTAATTTTGGCGACCATTTGAGTTCGATGGTGCTCGGCGGAAGTTTTGCGCTCGAATACGCGATTCGCGGCGCGTACGAGCAGACCATTGGCCGCCTCAGCGAGTGGACCAGTTCGCATGAACTGGTGGAAGAAGACGCGTACGCCGCGCGCGTGGCACGCGAATACGCCGACTTTGTTTACGTTCGCCCGTTTTACGAATTTCATTTTGGTCACGCGTTTGCCCAGTTGTGGAAGGAAACGCCGCTGTGGGGCAAGCATCCGATCCGCAGGTGGGAGCGCAAATTCATCCTCAGCGTGGACTTCGGCATTGAAGCGATCTACGCGCACGCCATGCTGTTTGCCAGCCACCTGGCCTACGGAGCCGAAAGCGACGAGACGTACACGTGGATTGAGAACGCGCCGGAATCGCTGTTCCGCGACTTCCCTCGAATCAAAAACGTGAAACAACTTGGTCCTCAATCCTTCGTCGTCAGCATTCCGCGTTACCAGGAGTTCACCGACCGGGCTGTCGAATTGGCAAAGAGCGACGTTCATTTTGTCCAAGTTGCCGGAAACGACGAAATCATGGTCACTGTAGTCGTGCCGATAGGCAGGGCCTACGATCTCCCCGCGGACCTTGGCAGAGCTCTCTTTACAGAGGAATTCGCGACACAATTCGGGGTGGAAAGAATCGCTCTGGAATGTCCAGCCCGCTCGCTGCATTCTGTTCTCAATAATCTCGCTGTGCGGGGCATCAAGATCGAACACATCTACGACTACTGATTTGGCATTGGCAGCAACTGCAAAAGCAGATCCCTCGCTACGTTCGGGAGGACAAGTGGGGCGTGCGCTCATTTGGTTGGCCCTGCTACGAAGATGGCTTTGGGGAGCATCATGTGGACGCCTTTGTTGCCGTCGACTAATTCGGTGATGTGGAGGTCGGCGGCGACGCTGGAGAGCATGTAGGCGTCGTCGCGGGAGAGATGCTTTTCGGTGACGAGGAAATCGATCATCTCGCGGACGGCGAGCGTGGCGCAGGCGTTCAGGTCATCGTTGAGGCCCATGGTGATGTAGTGCGTGGGGGTTTCGGCGCGCGGCCACTTCAGGTGCAGGTCCTTGCGCACGATGAATTGAAACGTGCCGATCAGTGAAGTTTCGAGCGCGGTGATGTCCACTTCGCCGTCGCCCTGGCCGGCATGGCCGTCGCCGACTTCAAAGAGCGCGCCGGGCGCGTGCACGGGAATGTAGAGCGTGGTGCCGGCGACGAGGTCCTTGTTATCGAGATTGCCGGCCATAATCCACGGCGGAGCGCTGTTGAAGCGGCCCGCGCTTTCCGGCGGCGCGTCGCCCATGCTGCCGAAAAAGGGATGCAGCGGAATCTCG
>Ga0075030_100002265_pt1 | contig 17459 bp, 12 predicted proteins | sample LitLauG_LLR_2012_FD_71393 | JGI IMG/M metagenome (GOLD analysis project Ga0075030, IMG submission 71393) | Freshwater sediment microbial communities from Pennsylvania, USA - Little Laurel Run_MetaG_LLR_2012 | ecosystem: Environmental > Aquatic > Freshwater > Creek > Sediment | place: USA... | reverse complement strand
CTCGTAGGGCGTGCCGGCCCGCGAGCAGCGCTCCATCTCGGTCAGGGCCGCCATGCCGCTTTCGACCGCGGTCGCCTGCAAGCCCCATTTCGCAAGCCAGACTTCGAGCAGTCGCCGGTTGGTGGCGTTGTCGTCGACGATCAGGGCCCGCATTGCCTTCAGGCGAGCCGCGTCGGGTCGCGCGGCGCGCTCGGCGCCGTCGGCCTGCAGACCCAGGTGCATTTCGAAGCTGAAGGTGCTGCCGCGCCCGACCTCGCTTTGCAGGTCGATGCGACCGCCCATCATCTCGACCAGGCGCGAGCAGATCGTCAGTCCCAGCCCGGTGCCGCCGAACTGGCGGGTGGTCGAAGAATCCGCCTGCGCGAAAGCCTCGAAGATGATTCGATGCTTCTCAGGCGCAATGCCGATCCCGGTGTCCCTCACGCTGCAGCGGAGCACCACGGAGTCGCGGCTCTGGGATACCGTCTCGATCCGCAGCTCGACTTCTCCCGCATCGGTGAACTTGATCGCGTTGCCGACCAGGTTGAGAATCACCTGGCGCAAGCGCACCGGGTCGCCGACGACCGCGTCGGGCACGTCGGGCAGCACCGCCGCGATCAGCTCCAGACCCCGTTCGTGTGCCCGTGACGCGAGCGATTTCAGGGCGCGCGTCACGCTGTCGTGCAGCGAGAACGGTAGTGCCTCGAAACGCAGCTGGCCGGCCTCCATTTTCGAGTAGTCCAGGATGTCGTTCAGCAAAGACAGCAGCGAGTCGGCCGAGTATTTCAGCATGGTCAGGTACTCGCGCTGCTCGGCGTCGAGGCCGGTATCCAGCGCCAGCTCGGTCATGCCGATGATCCCGTTCATCGGCGTGCGGATCTCGTGGCTCATGTTCGCCACGAATTCGCTCTTTGCGCGCGCCGCGGCCTGCGCTTCGTTCATGGCCGTTTCCAGGGCACGCGTGCGGTCGGCGATGCGGGTCTGAAGTTCGTTGCGGTTTTCCTCGACCTCGCTGCGGTACCGCGACAGGCTCTGGTTCATCCGCCCGAGCGAGTGCAGCAGGCCATCGATGTCGGTGCCATGATCCAGTTCGCTGGGCGGCACGAATTCGCCGGTCGCGACCCGGTTGGCGACGTTCACCGCCCTTCTCAACGGCCGCGTCAGCCCGAGAATCATGCTGCGGATGAAATAGGCGGCAAGGCCGAGCGCCAGCAGCATCGCCATCGGCACCACGACGGACTGGATGCGCGCGGTTTGCAGCGCGTCGCGGATAGACGATTCGTGCCGCTTCTGGTAGTTCGCCTCGGCGTCACGCAGCGTGCGTGCGACCTGATAGATGGCGTCGTGCCGGGTCGACAGCGATGCAAATCCGGACCCTCGGTCCAGCTCCCTCGATATCGCCTCGATCCGCTCGGTGGTCGGACGGGGGTCGAAATCGGGATCGGCCGCGGCCAGCCGTTTCACCGACTTCGCAGCCTCGTCCAGTGCGGCGATCGCCGCCGGACCCAGGTAGTTCGTGTCGACCGAATCGACCGCACCATTCAGGAAGGTCGCGTAGGACGATTGCGCCTCCAGCGCCAGCTGCCGCACATACATCGAGTTCTGCACGGCCGCCGCCCGCCGGTGGTCGACCCAGGTCTGCGCGACGAGCACCAGCGCCACCGGGCTGAGCACGGCGAGAAACTGCAGGATGATCCGATCCCGCAAGGACTCGACCCTATTCATCTGCCGGGTTCTCCTGCTCGTCTGCCCCGAAACTGCGACCGCCCGTAAATGCGTCTGAACAACCAAAGCTCGCGGTCAACTAACTTAACGGCGCAGCGTCGCAAGCCTTGAGGCGGCCGGTCCGCTCAGGTGACCCGGGAATCACCGCCCATGCGCTTTATCGGGCGTCCTGAGGTGGCCACTTCCGTTCCGAGCGGCTTGCGGCGCTGCTCGCGCCGAAATGGACCCGGCTTCGGGTTCTTTTCCGACGAATGGTCTTGCCGCGACGCGAACCGAATGTGTTTCCGGGCGATGTTCAAGGGATTGCAAGGGAACCCTCGCGGCTAGCCTGCTCGCCTGGACCTTCGGCCGGCCACGCTGGGCTTGCACGGTCAAGGCACGCGGCGTAGAGAATGAAAGGGCAAAGACGATGACGATTCAATCGATTCCGGGATATGTGTATCCGTATGCGACGGCGCCGGGCGCGGTCACCCCGGGCAGCGGCAGTTCGACCAGCGTCGGCTCGACCGGCGCGGTTCGCAATGACAACGACGGCGATGACGGACAAAAGGTGCAGCGCCAGAATGACCACGACGGCGACGATTCTCGTGGCGGCATGATGAGTTTCATGGACAGCATCTTCAAGGCGCTGGGCCAGCTCGGCCTGGTGCCGGGAACACCGTCGAGCGGCTCCGCGCCGGCGACGACCGCCACCACGTCGACCACCACGACTTCCAGCGCACCGGCTGGCGCCACCAGCAGCGCTGCCGCTGCCAGTCCCGCAGCGGCCGCCTCGACCGGTGCCACACCGGGCTCAACCCCGGCCGCAGCCGGCACGACCGCCGGCACCGCGCAGGCGGTCGGCAACAGCGCTGCCGCCAACGTCCTCAATGCTCTGCATTCGTTCCTGCATGACCTGTTCTCCGCGCTGCGCCAGAGTCAGGCGCAGCAGTCGGGCGGACAGTCACAGCAGTCGAGCGGTGACAGTGACGGCGATGGCGACCACCACCATCATGGACATTCCCACTACGGCAATCTCGCAAACGGCCTGCAGAACCTGCTGCAAAGCCTGTCGTCCTCGACGACGCCGGCCGCCGCCAGCAGCGCGACATCCAGCACCGCAACCACCGACGCGGCCTCCTCGTCGGTGCCCTCGTCCTCCACCGCAGCCACGTCGACCGTGAGCAGTTCCCCCACCGCGACCCCGACGGCCGACAACGCACTGGCCAAGCTGCAGAAGGATTTCGCCGCCCTGGTGAGCGCCCTGACCCCGCAGGCTCCGACAGCGGCGGCGGGCGCATCGACCGCTTCAGCGGGAACGACCGGCTCTTCCACATCGGCCGGCGCGCCGACGACCGCTGTCACCGGCACCAGCTCGGGCACGGCCGGCGGCACTTCCGCGAGCGCCTCGACCACCGCTTCGCTGCAATCCTTCCTGCAGGCACTGCTCCAGAACCTGGGTTCCGAGTCCGGCATGTCGGCGTCCAACGTGGCGCAGCCGGGCTCCCTGGTCAAGACGACCGCATGAGGCGGATCTGATCCACGCCTGAGGCAGCGCGTCCAATCGCGCACAGCGGCACCCGGGTGGTGCCGCTGTGCATTTCAGCGGTTCGCGAGGCTCGCCCAGACCTTCTGCAGTCGCTTCACACTGACCGGCATCGGCGTCCTGAGCTCCTGCGCGAACAGCGACACCCGCAGTTCCTCCAGCAGCCAGCGAAACTCCTCCAGACGCGCGTCGGCAACGCCACGGACCGCCGCCACCGCCCGCGCATAGCCGCTTTGCAGTGCCGCCAGCTCCGCCAGCGCCGCCGCGTCGCGCGCCGGATCCGCCTTCAGTTTGTCCAGTCGGGCGGCAACCGCCTTCAGGTAGCGCGGATAGTGGGCCAGCTGTGCGGCGGGGGTTGCCTCGATGAATCGCTGCGGAAACAGCGCGGTCAGTTGCTGCTCGACGTCACGACAGGCCGCCGTGTAGGCGCGGCAGGCCGCCAGCTTCTTCGGCACCACGGCGGCGGTCTGCACGATCGATGTCAGCAGCCGGGCGATCTCCTGTGCGATCAGGTTCAGCCTGGCACGCGCCTGCTCCTTGCGCGCCGCAAACCCGTCACGATTGCCGGGCAAGGGCTCCTCCAGGCAGGCTCGGTCGATCGCCGCCGCGATCACCTGGCTGCGCAGTTCCTCGAAGCTCGGCAACGCCGCATTCAGGGCCGGCACCACGCTCGCCTGCAGGCGCACCGCCTGCAGCGTTGCGAGGGACTTTTCCAGGAATCGGACCTGCTCGCGCAGCTGCAGGTGGAACAGGCGACGCAGCCCCTGGCGATGACGGCGCCGGGCCGTCTGCGCATCGTCGAAAATCTCCAGCGTGCAGTATTCGCCGTGGTCGACCACGGCCGGGTACCCGGTCAGTGTCTGTCCGTTGCGGGCGATGCGCTGCTCAGGCGCGAGCTCGCCGAAATCCCAGTCGGTGAAGGTCCGGGCCGCCTCGCTGGGGGCGGCCGTGACGGTGTCGGCGAGCGCCCGGAAGCGTTCCCGCGCCTCGACACCGAGCTCGGACCTGAGTTGCGCCAGGTTGCGTCCCATCGCGAGCTGCCGCCCCTGCTCGTCGACCACCTTGAAGTTCATCGACAGGTGCAGCGGCAAAGCCTCGAGCTTGAAGTCGGTCGCCGCACAGGTCACGCCAAGCCGTTCGCGCAGGTCCCTGATGAGGGCCTGGACGATGCCGGGCAGCTCCGCCTCGGGCGCGCGGCCCGCGGTCCCGTCACCCGCCGGCGCAAACGGCGCCGCCGAGCCATCGACGAACGCCTGCGCGCAGTCCGGCAGCGGCACACAGTGGCGGCGCAGCTTTTGCGGCAGCGACTTGAGCAGCTGCTGAGCCTTCTCCTTCAGCATGCCGGGCACCAGCCATTCGCAGCGGACCGCATCGACCTGGTTCAGCGCATACAGTGGGACCGTGAGCGTGGCGCCATCACGCGGGCTGCCAGGCTCGAAGTGGTAACTCACGGCCATCTCGATGCCGCCGACCCGCATCGTCTTCGGAAACAGGTCGGCGGTGACGCCGGCGGCCTTGTGCCGCATCAGATCGTCGCGCGACAGGAACAGCAGCCGCGCATCGGCTTTCTCCGCCTCGGTGCGCCAGCGCTCGAAGGTGGCGCCGCCGTATACGCTGGCGGGCACGCGCTGCTCGTAGAAGGCCTCGATCTGCGCCTCGTCGACCAGCACATCGGGCCGCCGCGCCTTGTGTTCCAGTTCGCGGATCTCGCGCACCAGCTTCAGGTTGTGGGCCAGAAAAGGGCCCCGCGTGTCGAACTCGCCCAGAACCAGCGCTTCGCGGATGAAAAGCCGGCGCGCGGTTGCCGGATCGATGGGGCCCAGATCGACCCGGCGCTGCTGGTAGACCATGATGCCGTACAGCGTCGCACGTTCGAACGCGACCACCCGGGCCGCCTTGCGTTCCCAGTGCGGGTCGCCGTGGGACCGCTTGAGCATGTGCGACCCGACGGTCTCGATCCATGCCGGATCGATGCCGGCGATGGTGCGGGCGAACAGTCGCGAGGTCTCGACCAGTTCCGCCGCCACGATCCAGCGGCCGGCCTTGCGGCCAAGCGGCGAGCCCGGCCACACGTGGAAACGGATCGACCGAGCCCCCAGGTAGGGCGGTTCGCGGCGGTCGACCGGCTCGCCGTCCGTCGCCTTGCAGCCGACATTGCCGAGCAGGCCGGCCAGCAGCGCCAGATGCAATTGCTCGTAGGTCGGCGCCGATGCGTTCACGCGCCAGCCGAGCTCGGAGACGATCCGATGAAGCTGCGTATGCACGTCGATCCACTCGCGCACCCGACGCGGACTGATGAAGTCCTGGCGCAGCTCGTCGGCGTACTTCCGATTGGATTTCTTGTGCGCCAGTCGCTCCTGCAGCAGATCCCACAGCCTGACCAGCCCGCTGAACTCCGATCGTTCGTCGGCATAGCGCTTGTGCGCCTCGTCGGCAGCCGGCTGGGACCCCTCCGGACGCTCGCGCACATCCTGCACCGACAGCGCAGACGCGATCACCAGCATCTCGCGCAGGCACTGCTGGTCGCGCGCCGCCAGCAGCATGCGGCCCAGGCGCGGGTCCAGCGGCAGGCGCGCCAGCTCGCGCCCGACCGCAGTGAGCTCATTGCGCTCGTCGACGGCGTTCAGTTCAGCCAGCAACTGGAAGCCATCCGCGATCGCGCGCCCGGGGGGCGGCTGCACGAACGGGAATTCGCGCACGTCGCCCAGGCCAAGCGATTTCATCTGCAGGATCACGGCTGCCAGCGACGAGCGCAGGATTTCCGGATCGGTGTATGCCGGGCGTCGGCCGAAATCCTGCTCATCGTATAGGCGGATGCAGATGCCTTCGGCGACGCGCCCGCAGCGTCCGGCCCGCTGGGCCGCCGCGGCCTGCGAGACCGGCTCGACCTGCAGCTGCTCGACCTTGTTGCGGTACGAATACCGCTTCACGCGCGCCAGCCCGGAGTCGACCACGTAGCGGATGCCCGGCACCGTGAGCGAGGTCTCGGCGACATTGGTTGCCAGCACGATGCGGCGGGCGCCCCCCGGCTTGAAGACGCGCTGCTGCTCCTCGGCCGACAGGCGCGCGTACAGCGGCAGGATTTCGGTGGCCGGCGGATGATGCTTGCGCAGCGCCTCGGCTGCCTCGCGGATCTCGCGCTCGCCGGGCAGGAATACCAGGATGTCGCCGCGGCCGGTTCCAGCCAGCTCGTCGACCGCATCGACGATAGCGTCCATCAGCGTGCGGTCGTCGGCCTCGTCTTCGTCGCGCACCGGGCGGTAGCGCACGTGCACCGGGTACAGCCGCCCCGACACGTTGATGATCGGCGCCGGCCGATCGGGCGTGCCGAAATGGCGCGCGAAGCGATCGGCGTCCAGCGTGGCCGACGTGATGATCAGCTTCAGGTCCGGACGGCGCGCCAGCAGCCCGTGGATGTACCCCAGCAGGAAGTCGATGTTCAGGCTGCGCTCATGGGCCTCGTCGATGATCAGCGTGTCGTAGGCCCGCAACAACGGGTCGTTCTGCGTTTCCGCCAGCAGGATGCCGTCGGTCATCAGCTTGACCGAGACGCTGGCACTGGTGCGGTCGGTAAAGCGCACCTTGTAGCCGATCACCTCGCCCAGCGCCGTCTTCAGTTCGTCGGCGATGCGCTGAGCCACACTCGAGGCGGCGATGCGCCGCGGCTGCGTGTGCCCGATCAGGCGCTCGCGTCCGCGCCCGAGCGCCAGACAGATCTTGGGCAGTTGCGTGGTCTTGCCCGAGCCGGTCTCGCCGCAAACGATCACGACCGGGTGGGCCTGGATGGCCGAAGCGATCTCGTCACGGCGGGCGCTGACGGGCAATTCCTCTGGAAACTGGACCTGCGGCATCGGCCGCGGCGGACGGGATTGCAATTGACTCGGGCGAATCGAGAGGCGTAAGGGGCGGGAAGTATACTTTTCACCTGCCGATGGACGATCAGATCGCTCCCCCCTCTGCCGCGCTTGTCGCCGCTACCCGACCACAGTTCGTCGATTGGCTGCGGCAGGTCGCGCCTTACGTGCATTCGCACCGTGGGCATACGTTCGTCGTCGCATTCGAAGGCGAACTGATCGAGGCCGGGCGACTGACCGGCCTGGTGCACGATCTGTCGCTGCTGCACGCGCTCGGCATCCGGCTGGTGCTGGTTCATGGGTCGCGCCCGCAGGTCCAGGCCCAATTGGAGCTGAAGGGCATCCAGACGGCGTTCAGGACCGGCCTGCGCATCACCGATGCCGAGGCCCTGGTGTGCGTGAAGCAGGCCGCCGGCGGCATCCGCCTGGACATCGAAGCGGCGTTTTCGCAAGGCCTGCCGAACACGCCGATGGCCAACAGCAAGATCCGCGTCGTCGGCGGCAACTTCGTCCTCGCCCGCCCGGTCGGCATCGTCGACGGCGTCGACTTTCAGCACACCGGCGTGGTGCGCCGGATCGACACCGAGGCGATCGAGCGCACGCTGCGCGCCGATGCGCTGGTCCTGATGTCGCCGCTGGGCTACTCGCCGACCGGCGAGGCCTTCAACCTGAAGGTCGAGGACGTGGCGACGCAGGCGGCGATCGCGCTCAGAGCCGACAAGCTGATCCTGATCGGGACGCTCGACGGCGTCCTGGACAAGGCCGGCGAGTTGCAGACCGAACTGACGCTGGACCAGGCCGAACGCCTGCTGGCGACCGGCGGCGCGGCGCCGGCGTGCGTCCCTGACCTGTCCTACCTGGTGCAGGCCTGTCGCGGCGGCGTCGGCCGGGCCCACCTGATCCCGATGGACATCGACGGCGGCCTGCTGATCGAGTTGTTCACCCACGCCGGACTCGGCACCCTGGTGACGACCGAGAATCTGGAGGCGCTGCGCGAGGCCGTCAGCGACGACCTCGGCGGCATCCTGAAGCTGATCGAGCCGCTGGAAGCTGACGGCACGCTGGTGAAGCGGCCGCGCGAGCTGATCGAGCGCGACATCGCCCAGTTCAGCGTGCTGGAACACGACGGCCTGATCGTCGGCTGTGCCGCGCTTTACCCGTTTGTCGAAGCCGGCATGGGCGAACTGGCCTGCCTGACCGTGCACAGCGACCACCGGGAGGGCGGCGTCGGTGAGCGCGTGATGAAGCGGATCGAGGTGCGCGCCCGCGAAGGCGGCGTGACCCGCCTGTTCGTGCTGACCACTCGAGCCTCCCACTGGTTCCTGAAAAGGGGCTACACGATGGCGCGGGTCGAAGACCTTCCGGTGGAGCGGCAGCGCATGTACAACTGGCAGCGCCGCTCCCAGGTATTGATGAAAACGCTCACGTAAGAACGAAGTTTCGGACGCAGTCCGGGGGGAACACCAGATGGCACGCGTGGTTCATTGCATCAAGCTCGGCCGCGACGCCGAGGGCCTGGATTTCGCACCGGTCCCAGGCGACCTGGGGCGCCGCATCTTCGAGAACGTCTCGAAGGAAGCCTGGGCGCAATGGCAGAAGCACCAAACCATGCTGGTCAACGAGAACCGGTTGAGCCTGGCCGACGCCAGGGCGCGCAAGTACCTGCAGACCCAGATGGAACAGTACTTCTTCGGCGACGGCGCCGACCAGCCGGCCGGCTACACGCCTCCGGGTTGAGGCGGCCGCCGCGTGCTGCAGGCGGCCTTCACGCTGCTGGGAACCAGCGTCACCTGGCTCGAGGTCATTGCCTTCGGCTTCGCGCTCGCCTGCGTGCTTTGCACGGTCTACGAAGTTCACTGGGGCTGGCCATTGCTGGTCGCTTCCAGTGCCTTGTACGGCTGGTTGTTCTACTTGAATCGCCTCTACGGGGACGTCGCCGTGCAGGTCTATTTCGCGCTGTCCTCGCTGTGGGGCTGGTGGGAGTGGCTGTACGGCCGGCGCCCGGCGCAGCCAGGCCATGAGTCGAGCGGGCCCGACAGGCTTGCCATCGCCCGCCTGAGCGGCCGCGGGCGCGCCCGCACGCTGGTCCTGTGGCTCGCCGCCTGGCCGCTGGCCGGCGCGGCGCTGGCGCGCTTCACCGACACCGACGTGGCCTACTTTAACGGCTTTTCTACCGCCGGCAGCTTCATCGCGCAGGCCCTGATGGGACTGAAGTACATCGAGTGCTGGCCGATGTGGATCGCGGTGGACCTCGGATCAGCCGTGCTCTACGCCACCAAATCGCTCTGGCTGACCAGCCTGCTGTCGCTGATCTTCGCGGCGCTCGCCGGCATCGGCTGGAAGCGCTGGCAGGGCCAGCGCAGCGCAGCGTCGGCCCAGCCGGCGTCCGGCACGGCGTGAGCGGCGTGGCGGCGGTCCGGCGTATCGCCATCGTCGGCGCCGAATGCGTCGGCAAGACCACGCTGTGCCAGGAACTGGCGCAGGCGCTGCCGGGCCTGTGGCTGCCCGAATACCTGCGGGAGTTCTGCGACCGTCATGGGCGCACGCCCCGACCGCAGGAGCAGCTCCACATCCTGCAGACCCAGATCGAGCTCGAAACCGAGTGGGAAGGCCGAGCCGCCGGACTCGGTCTGCACTGGCTTTTTTGCGACTCCGCGCCGATCGTGACCGCGCTGTACAGCCGCATGCTGTTCGACGACGCCAGCCTCGAAGACCCGGCCCTGCAGCACCACCGCCGCTACCGGGCCACCCTGCTGCTGGAGCCGGACCTGCCGTGGATCGCCGACGGGATCCAGCGGGATGGCCCGCCGGTTCGCGCCCGCTTCCATCAACTGCTCACCGGCACTCTTGACCTGGCGACGATCGTCCATCACCGGATCAGCGGCGATGGGCCTCGGCGACTGCAGACCGCACTCGAGAAACTGGCCTGAGGCGCCGGGGCCTCACCGATCGAGCGCTGGCTCAAAGGAAGTCCCCGGCCGGACCTTGCGCGAAGCGCCCACGCCCCGGCGTTGCGAGGGCCATAACTAGCGCCCTATCTGGTGCCGATCGAGCATGTCCTGAATCATCGCCTTGACGCCACGCCGCCAGGAATCCTCGGTGTTGCTGCGGATGTCGACCGACTTCTGCAGCACCACGCGACCGTCGGCCACGTCTTCGATGCGGATGTTGACGTTCAGGATCAGATTGCTCACTTTCTGCACCCAACCCAACAGGACCCGGTCGGAGCCCAGCGCGTGGCCGATGTCGAGCTCGCAGCCATTGCATTCGCGCAGGTTCTGCGTCGAACTCAAGCGTCCGATCAGGTCCTTCGCGGGCGCCGTGTCGACGGTCCGGTAGATGCCGTGAGACTCGAGCTCTTGTCGCATCAGCTGCGTGAGCCCGTCCAGCCGGGTGTATTCCGACGTCGCCGGCGCCAGCTCATGCTGCTCGTCGACCAGCTCGAACGGCATCACCGCGACCGTCGGCAGCGAGGTATCCGCAGCCCAGGCCAGCGTCGATGCCAATGCAAGGGCAATCCCGATCGCCGTGGCATACAGGCCTGCGCGCGCACCCGATCGCGGCGGTGCGCCACCTCGATTCATCGTCCAGCTCACGCACGCTCCCAATGCGACGGTCCCGTCAGGTGCGTGCGATTCTATCGGGTCGCCTCCGGCCAGTGCCGGCCGCCGCGCGGCCGCCCACGCCTGCGCAACGGTCATTGCTGCAGGCGCGGGCTCGCCGCCGCGACAGGCGAACGGCCGCTGCCGGCCGTTGCGGGTCAGTGCCGCTCGCCTTCCTTGCCCTCGTGCTTGGCCGCTTCGATGGCTTCGTGCACTTCGTGCTGCGCTTCCCGCAGCAGCTGTTCGGCCTTGGCGCCATGGCCCGCCATGTCGTAATGGTTGGCGGCACGGGCGCGCTCCATTTCGTGGATCGACTCGCCGATGTGCTTGTGCACGGCCTCGAGATCGCGCCAGTCCCGAACCTGGGCCAGTGCCACGCCCGACAACAATGCAAACGCCGACGCGGCCAGCAGTGCTTTCTTCATTTGTAATCTCCTGTGGAAAACCCATTAAGCGCATGGACCGGCAGATGCCGGCCATGTCGAAGCGGACGATCGGTCCCGACCGTGCCTGCATCCCGAAACGATGTGCGCACACGCCTCGTTGACGCCGACCCCGCATTGCTTGCCATTGCTTACATTTTCGATTCGAGACTGTCACACACCGGCCAGATCACCCCTCGCCGCCGGCGCTGGCCGGTGAACGTATCATTGCCCGGTGACATCAATCCGCCTGGCCGGCGCGCCGAACCGATGACCCAACCCCCCGTCGTGATCGTCGGTGCCGGGCTGGCCGGGCTGACGGTGGCGCTGAACCTGGCCGACCGTCTCCCGGTCACCGTGCTCGCCAAGCGTTCGCTCGATGAAGGCGCCACGGCCTGGGCCCAAGGCGGGATCGTCGGCGTGCTGGGCGACGACGACAGCGTCGAGTCGCACTTGCGCGACACCTGCGAGGCCGGTGGCGGCCTGGTCGACGTCCAGGTCGCCCGTGCCATTGCCCTGGGCAGTGCTGCCGCCATCGAGTGGCTGGTAGCCCATGGCGTGGCGTTCACGGAAGATCCAGAAGGTCCGCTGGGACTGCACCTGACCCGCGAAGGAGGTCACGCGGTGCGCCGTATCGCGCACGCGGCCGACGCCACCGGCAAGGCGATCCACGATGCACTGCTGGACGCGGCACGGGCCCACCCCAACATCCGCCTGCGCGAGCACTGGATGGCGGTGGACCTGATCACCCAGCGGCATGTGGCCGCTCCGAGCGATCCGCGCTGCTACGGCGTGTATGCGCTCGACATCCGCACGCGCCGGGTGGAGGCCCTGCCGGCCAGTGCCGTGGTGATTGCCTGCGGCGGCGCCGGCAAGGTCTATCGCTACACCAGCAACCCGGACACGGCCACCGGCGACGGCGTCGCCATGGCATGGCGGGCCGGTTGCCGGGTCGGGAACATGGAGTTCATCCAGTTCCACCCGACCTGCCTGTATCACGCGCAGGATCGCACTTTCCTGATCACCGAGGCCTTGCGGGGCGAAGGGGCGCGCCTGAGGCTGCCGGACGGCACCCGCTTCATGCCCGCCCACGATGCGCGGGCCGAACTGGCGCCGCGCGATATCGTCGCCCGCGCGATCGACTTCGAAATGAAGCGCAACGGCCTGGATCATGTGTGGCTCGACGCCACGGAGCTCGGCACCCGTTTTCTGCACGACCATTTTCCGACCATCGAGGCGCGCTGCCGCGCGCTGGGAATCGACATCTCGACCGAGCCGATCCCGGTGGTTCCGGCGGCGCATTACACCTGCGGTGGCGTGGTCAGCGACGTGATCGGCCGTACCGACCTGCCCGGCCTGTATGCGGTCGGCGAGACTGCATGCACCGGGCTGCACGGCGCCAACCGGCTTGCCAGCAATTCCCTGCTCGAATGCGTCGTCATCGGCCGCTCCTGCGCCAGCGACATCCTCGGGCAAGCGGTGCACGAGTGCCCCGCGCTGCCAGCGTGGGACGAAAGCCGGGTGGAAGACGCCGACGAGCAGGTCGTCATCTCGCACAACTGGGACGAATTGCGCCTGACGATGTGGAACTATGTCGGCATCGTCCGCACCACGCGCCGCCTGGAACGCGCGCAGCACCGCATCCGCCTGCTGCGCAAGGAAACCGACGAGTACTACGCCAACTTCCGCATCTCGCGCGACCTGCTGGAGCTGCGCAACCTGCTCGAGTGCGCCGAGCTGATCGTTCGTTCGGCGCTCAGGCGCCATGAAAGCCGCGGCCTGCACTACAGCCGCGATTACCCGGCCACACTGCCTGCGGGACTCCCGACGGTGCTGGTTCCGCCGGGGCGGCTGGCGATCAAGCGCAAGCCTTGAACGCCGCTCGGGGCCATTTACCGTTTTCCGGGCCGACCCAGCTGAACGACACCTGCCCAGTTCGCATGGCCGAGCCGGCGCGGATTCGGCTGCGGCAGCAGCGATGCAAGCTGCAGCGGCCATGGCAGCCGGCGATGACGTGCGGCGGTGTGCAGCAGCGAAAACGCGCCCTCCGCGGTCCAGCCCAGCGCCTCGAAGAACGCGAGCCCCTCGGGCGGCGCGAACTTCATCGGCGCGTTGGCCAGGTGCCGACCCATCCCGCGGCGCAAGCGCGCAAGCACTGCCGGCGAGGCCAGGTCGATGATCCAGGTCCCGACCTGCGGGCGCTCGAGCAGGCTCTTCGACAAGGCCCGGACCTCATCCGCATCCAGGTACACCAGCAGGCCCTCGGTGATCACCAGCGCTCGCGACGAGCCGCCCAGCGCCTGATCGAGGGCCCTTGCGCGCGCGACGGCATCTGTCAGGTCCACCGCAATCCGGCTCAGCCGGCAGCGTGGCGTCGCATCGGCGAGCAAGCCCTCCTTTTCGGCCAGCAGCGCCGGCAGGTCGGCCTCGATCCAGCGCAGCGAGGCCGGAAGATCCAGCCGGTACGGGCGCGTATCCAGTCCCGCCGCCAGGTTGAGCACGCAATCGCAGCCACGTTCAAGCGCCTCTGCCACCCGCTGGTCGATCAGCAGCGTGCGAGCCACCATGGGCCAGCCGTTGCGGGCCTGGCTCGGCATCAAGGAAGCGATCGCGCGTCCCTGGTCGCCGGCAAGCCGGTCCGCATACGGATCGCGGAACAGCGCATCGGGGCGCGCCGACTCGCGCGCGCGATAGACGGCAACCCAGCGCGCCGTGTCGGAAACATTGGAAACCGGCGAGGGGCTCATGCGCAGGGTGTCGGAAGGTCGTCCGGCGCGCGCCGGCAACGTGGATGCGGGTCAACGGCGCACTTCAGCAGCCTTCGCGACCGGCGTCAAGAAGCGCCGGCGGGCCGCCCGTCGGCATCCCTTGCGAGCGCCATGGCCCTGTCGCGCAGAACGGCTTTCTGGACCTTTCCGGTTCCGGTCTTCGGCAAACCGTCCGATGACACGAAATGGATGCGGGCCGGGACCTTGAATCGGGCCAGATTGCCCGCCAGGTAATCGGCAAGTTCCGCCTCTGCGACACTGCAGCCCTCGGCGCGGACCACCCAGGCGCAGCCGATCTCGCCCCAGCGCGGGTCCGGCAGTCCGTGCACGTAGGCTTGCGACACGCCCGCGTGACGCGACAGCAGGTCCTCCACCTCCTTGGGCGACACCAGTTCACCGCCGCACTTGTACAGGTCCTTGCAGCGTCCCGTCAGCACCAGGTAGCCGTCGTCGCGAAATACCCCGAGGTCTCCGGTACGCAGCCAGCCGCCGGAAAGGAACAGCTGTGCCGTTTCCTCGGGACGTTCGAAGTATCCCTTGCAGTTCAACGGACCGCGCGTGCAGATTTCCCCCGCCCTGCCCGGCGGGCAGTCGGCACCGGTTTCCGGATCGATCAGCTTGAATTCGGCGATGCGCTGCCCCAGCGCCGCCACCCCGGCCACGCCGGCCAGCGCCGGCACACCCTGCGTTTCGGCCACCCGTTCGATCGGATCATCCGGCAGGGTGCCGACGATCAGCGCGGTGGTCTCGGTCTGGCCGTAGCTGGTGAAAACGCCATCGCAACCGAAGGTCTTCCGGATGTCCTGCCAGACCGGCACCGGCGTGGGAGCCGCCGCGTTGTGAATCGCGGTGAGCGAGGAAAAGTCGTAGCGATGCGGCGCCTTCTTCGCTTCCTCGAGCAGCGCCAGCATCATCGTCGGCACCACCATCAGGTAACTGGCGCGGTGCCTGCCGATGGCCGTGAGCATGGCCACCGGGTCGAATTTCAACTGCGCGATCATGGCTCCGCCGACGATCAGGCCGGCGAGCAGCCCCTGGATCACGCCGTAGCAGTGATACATGGGCAAAGAGAACAGCGCGCGCCGTGCGTCCGCGAACGCGTGGTGATATGTCACCGTGTAGGCGCAGCGCAGCAGATTGTCGTGGGTCAGCAGCACGCCCTTGGGATTGCCGGTGGTGCCCGACGTGTACATGACGATCGCCGGATCCGCCGGATCCCGGGCCCCAACCCGCACCTGCGGCGTCGCGGCATCAGACCCCGCCCCTTGCAGCAAGGCGTCGAAACGCAGCGGCACGCCGGCCGCGTCGCCATCGACCGCGATGCCCGTCAGATCGGCAAACCGCTCGTAACGCCCGGCGCGCCACCCCGGCTCCATCCGGTCCAGGTCGGCGACGAAATTCCGCTCCCTGAACTGCGCCATGACCACCAGGAACCGGCAGCGCGACTGCGCGATGACATACGCGAGTTCATCCGCGCGGTAAAGCGTGTTGATCGGTACGGCCACCATGCCGAGGCGCCAGATCGCGAACAGCAGCGGCACCACGACGGGGTAGTTGGCCATGATGATGCCGACCCGATCGCCCGCCTGCAGGCCCTGGCGGCGCAGGCCGGCGGCCAGCCGCTGCGACCACGCATCCACCTCGGCGTAGGACCAGCTGCGCTCGTCAGTGACGACCAGATCGCGGGCGCAGAATTCCGACGCGGCCCGCGCGAAATACTCATCCAGGCTCATCTGCACCCAGGCCGGGTGGCGCTGTTCGATGGCGGCCCTGCGCCGCTCGACCGCCTGTTGCAGGCTCACCGTGATCCCCGGCAGCACGCTTCAGCCGGGCATCGGCGCCGGCCGGATCATGCTCCAGGGCTTCGGAACGCCCTGCTGGCGGGCGCGCGAGAACTCGTCGTCCCGGGTGCCGGCGACGATCGCCGCCGGATCGAGCCCATGCAGTCGTGCCGCGTTCAGTCCGAGGATGTTGCGGCGATCCTGCTCGGTCAGCATGGGCAGCTTGAAGCGCTCGCGATGCTCGTCGGCGAACTGGTAGTTGCGGAACGTCTGGATCAGCGGCAGCGGATGCGACAGGTTATTGCCGCTGGCGAACATCAGGCGATCCGATCCCACCGCGCCGAGCAGCATGCCAACGGCGCGGTCAAAATGGCTGCGCGCGCTCAGGATGTAGGCAAAGCTGCTCTCCAGCGTCATGTGCAGGTTGGGATGACGTTCCATCAGCCGGATCGTCGGTTCGAGAAAGGCGGCCCCGCCGTGCACCATCTCGAACTGGATGTCGGGAAAGCGACTCAAGGGATTGTCGAGATCGTCGACGGCAAACGCGCTCTTGGGCGCGGGCGCGAGCCAAAGTGCCTTGTGGATGGCGACATGGCGGATGCCCAGTTTCTGCGCCGCCTCCAGCAGCGGCGTTGCGTAGTCCTCCGCATCCAGCCGCCAGCCCTCGCCCTTGCCGTCATAGAAGAACGATGGATACAGCTTGACCCCGTCGATTCGAAGCTCTTCGACCTGGCGCGTGAGCTCGTCGATCGCGGTCCGGACCACCGGCGTTCCGATCGTTCCATAGCATCTGAAGCGATTGGGATGGCGGTCGCGATAGGCGATGGCGCGCTCCGGCAGCGTGACGTTGCCGAGGGTAAAGCCGAGGCAGGGCAGGGCATGCAGCACCGCGAAGTCAACCGGAGCCTCGACGAACTCAGCGGTCGCGACGGTGTCGAAGCTGATGTCGGAAAAGATCTCGTCGCGCTGGAGCATGAAGCCGGCATGTGCCTGGTCGAGCGCGAGGCGGTGCGATCCGTAGACCGCCTCGAGCACATCAAGTGCATTCGGATCCTGGTTGGCGGGACCCAGGTTCCATGGATGCACCACCGCATCCATCACAAACATGTCGCCGATCATGCGTACTCCTTCGGGCCGGTATCGGGCAGATTCGAGCGGATCCGCCCCTCAGTCGAGGCGGTAGAACGCGCGTGCGTTGTCGCGGAACAGCTTCGCCTTCTCCTTCGCCGAGGCGCCTGCGGCGAAGCGTTTGTGCGCGTTCCAGATGGCACGGTAAGTGCAGGTATCGCGGTCGGCAGGGAAGTTGCTCTCGAACATCGAGCGCTCGACGCCGAAGGCTTCCAGGCACGGTTCGATATAGGGGCGCCAAAGGTGAACGATCTGGGCCGACCCAGGGTCTTGCGGCATGTCGAAGCCGCACATCGCCATCCCCAGGCCCCCAAGCTTGACCCAGACATTCGGGCAGCGGCCCAGCGCCTTGATGGCCTTGCGCCACACCGCATAAACCTCCTCGCGGTGCCCGGCGTAGACCCCGATCCCGAGAGGACCGCCGCAATGATCGAGCATGATCTTCGTATCGGGAAATGCGTTGGCCAGATCGACCAGGTCCGACAGCTGGCTATGGTATTGCCAGGCGTCGAAACTGAGCCCGTGCGCCGCCAGCCGCCCGAAGCCCTGCCGATACGCCGGATCGCGATAGAGCCAGCCGTCCGGCGCTGGCGTGGTGGCCGTCACTTCGCTCGCGTCCCAACCGGCGCCGTGGCGGATGCCGCGCAGCCGGCCGCGGCCTGCCTCGTTCAACGC
>Ga0075030_100002263_pt1 | contig 17467 bp, 12 predicted proteins | sample LitLauG_LLR_2012_FD_71393 | JGI IMG/M metagenome (GOLD analysis project Ga0075030, IMG submission 71393) | Freshwater sediment microbial communities from Pennsylvania, USA - Little Laurel Run_MetaG_LLR_2012 | ecosystem: Environmental > Aquatic > Freshwater > Creek > Sediment | place: USA... | reverse complement strand
GAATTATTCTGGACGTTAAACCACCCCGGCACGCCTGCGGTGGTCATGGTAACACCCGAACCCTCGACCGCAATGCCGATGCCGAATCCTTGAATGGTTATAGTACCGAGGTTCAACTTCACGCCCGTGGCGCTGCTGAGAATCCTGATTCCCGCCGCCGCCGCATTGGCGCCTCCCGGACCAGTCAGATCTCCCTGAAAATTGATCTCGACGCCGGGCGCAGCGATCTGGATGCAATCGACTGTCGCTGAATTGCTCTGGAGCGCTTGGGTAGTTTGATAGGGCCCCGGTGTTTTGATCACCGTGCCACATTGGGTAATGGGAGTGTCAGCATTGGCGGCCACCGGAATCATGCAAGCGGCAGCGATCGTCAGTCCCGTAACTAATTTGGTTAGACCCAGTCTGGAGACAGGGGCCAGTTTGCGAAATTTGTTTGTGTTGCGCATCTTCACCATCTTCTGTTTGATCTTAAGCTTTGCGAAATTCAGTGATTGGGTCAGCATAGGTTTCTCCGTAATGGTTAGAGTTTGTGTTGCGAGATGGTGACGTGCACCTCGTTTGCCACACTGAACCTGCTGAAAGAAAAGGTTTTGCGTTGGCGAGGAGTCACGAGTGACTCGGGACCTCGCGAAAGATCGGGAAGAAGCAAATATTCACCTAGATCTCGTGATCCCGCGTTCGGCTGATGGCGCTGACGCCCTGTGGTTCGTCAAAACTTGACGCAGTGGTTAAGAGCTTTCCTCTGAGTCGTGTTTCGGCTCCTCTGATTCGCGATTTGTTTGCTGCGGCCCGATGTTACTCCAAGCGACGGGCTCGGCCTATGACGCAAGCGTCACTGGCGGTTCTGTTGTGGGACAAATGAGAGAGGCATTCCGATTCGATGCAATACAGAACGCCGAAGGTGAGGGTCGGTACTGTGGAGAAGTCCATCGCAGCGAGTGCCTCACGATGATTCCGGAGGAACGCAAGCCAGCGTTTGGCGGAATCAGGATTTCTCGGGATTCGCCGAAGCCATCGCGAGACAGTGGGTTCCGCCAGATGGAAGCCCAGCTTGAGCAGTTCGCCGTGAATGCGCGGCGAGTCTTTAACTCCAAGCATAGCGACTACATCGCGGCCCGCTCTGCTGTGTATTATCGGGTAAGTACGAAGATTGGGGCTTACAATCGGCGACGCGCGGGCGTTGCAGCCTGGGGTCGGTACCACTGACCTTTTCACGGGACGCGATCGGTCCAACGAACACGCGACTCTCGTGTCTATGCTCACAACAGAAACGCCGTTTGGAACTATCTGACCTCATCAGCGAGAGCACGATCTTCCCGCGCCGGCCTTGGGCCATAGCTCGAGACAAGACGCGCCACAACCACAGCCACGAAAAAAATTCCCGACATGCTTTCGAGCGCTGCAATCATTCGCACGTAAGGATCGATCGGCACAATTCCTCCGTAGCCTACGCTCGTCAGCGTCACCATACTGAAATACAACAGCGTTCCATTCTGCGTGGCTGGAATCGCCTGGTTGAAGGCATGCTCGACGAAGCGATTCAGAATCCAATATACCTGTGAGTAAGCTGTGGCTATCACGAGGTAGCCGATAAACGCTTCGGCAATCGCACTTCGCGGATTGTGCGACCGGGAATGAAAATGATCGAAGATAGCCCACAGGATCGAACAAGAAAACAGCAAGCCCACAAAGGGAGAGAGATTCGCGTACAGTTCGCGCCGGTTTCCGAAAACCTCTCCGATTCGTGTGACCATCCAGATCCCCGCCAAGGGAAGCACGATCCGTGGAACGATGGCTCGGCCTGCCACATATCGCATGCCGGAAACTACGATCCATAACACCACGAGTCCCAGCAAAGCACCGGCGCGAGGATGAGTATCTGCGAGCGGCGAGGCAAGCATCTCGACGACGAGAACCCACATGATGATTTCTATGCGGTATTGCGATAAGAACCCCGAGCGTAGCCATTTGCAGTTCATCTTTAATCTCCTTGTCCTGTTTTGAACGTCGGGGTTCTTCACCTACTCTACCTCCGACCAATCATCGGTCGGATTGAATTGTTGAATAGACGCCGCGATCTTGGCCGTATCGGGACCCAGATCCCGCTCGTAGACCGCGCCATCGCTACCGGTCATGAAAGTCATGATGCCGGTTTCGGCGTACTTAACAGGCGTTGCCAGGACGGCGAAGCCGCCGGTCATCTTTCCATTCACGATGTAGCTCATCGCGCCGCCGGGAACCTCGTCGCCCTGAGCAGTCAGGATCCGCAGGCTATATCCATCGATGACCAGCGGTTGGCCCGGAGAAAGCGAAGCGAGCGAAGACTTGGGTAATTCGTTCAGGCTCGCGAGCGGGCTCAAAGCTTGATTCTCTAAAGCGGGCCAATACAGCCCGTCCTGTTTGCCTGAAGTGCTTACGATGTACTGCGCGTATTCGCCCGATTCACCACTATAGGCAAAATACATCTGCTGCGCGGCAACCAGGGCAGAGCAAGCGTCGATCGTCAGCAATTCATTGCGCCCGATGTTACGGGAACGAACTTCTTCCGCGCCGGCGATCCCATCGAAGTACCACTTCCCAGACGAATTCTTCGCGAGCGGCACCGGAAAAGCGAAGTTGTCTGCTCCGATATAGAGGACACGACTTCCGTCCGTCATATCTACCCAGCGATTCATCCTTGCGTACTTAGTGGCAAAGGCGTCCATCGCAGCCTTGTCCGCATCTCTATCTCCCATACTGAGGAGGGCCTTTGTGCTAACTCCCAGAATGTTTTCAAGGGCGGCTTCATCGCCGCTCCTTGCTGCTTCAGCCAGCGCGGCACCGGCCTTGGCCGGGGTCTGAAACGTAACCTGGTCGTCCTCGGCCATCGCGGTGATTTCGGTTTTCAGCTTTAGAATCAGGGCAGCGACGAGTGTGAGCGCCAGCAACCCGATCCCAACCTGCTTCCACTTCTTCGTTGTCTTGTTCACATTCGATTCCATTTTCAATCTCCTTTCAAAGGCTTGACCTTCGTTTTCTGTTGTTGAAATGACCGTAACTGTCAGCACATTACCGACGGCGGCCTCCGCGCCCGCCACCGCCCGAGCGGTGCTCAGCCGGTGCGTGTGTTCTGGCCATCCGAGGCTGGGAGTGCCGTCCTTCCATGGTTCCGCGCCCGCGATTGCTTTCCATGCGATTGGCCGCGCCGTCTCCGCTAAAGCGGGAGCGATTCTGCTCGGCACCGCCAAAATGGTTGTTGTTGTCGCGGTTCTGACCGAGCATCTGGCCGCCGCCGTTGTTAGTCGCGTGCTGTTCTCCACCATTGCCGCCGATCAGGCCGTGATTTCCGTTGTTGCCGCCGTTGGGCAGTTGCTGCCCGGCGTTCTTGTCCGGGTGCAATCCACCGTCAGGGCCGTAATACTCATTTGGGTGATAGGCGCCGTTAGGGCCGTAGTGCGTGTCTTCGCCCGGCTTGTAGTTACCGTTGGGGTGAAAGGTGCCGTTGTTGCCGTACCAGGCATGATTTTGCGATCCGGTTGCGCCGCCGTTGGGAGCGACATTCGCGTGCTCCACGCCGCCGTTACCACCGATCAGGCCGTGATTTCCGTTGTTGCCGCCATTGGGCAGTTGCTGCCCGGCGTTCTTATCCGGGTGCCATCCGCCGTTAGGGCCGAAATACCCATTTGGGTGATAGGCGCCGTTTGGTCCGTAATGAGTGTCTGTGCCGGGATGATAGCCAGAATTGCTCGCCCAAGGGTGATAGCCGTTGTAATTCCTGTTGTTCCAAACGTGGTTGTTGATATAGGTGTTGTGGTTGTAGATGATCGTGGTTGAACCACCGCCACCGCAGCAGCCCCAGTTCACACCCCAGGCATGCCAGCCCCAGCCGAATCCTCCACCAACCCATCCACCGCCGCCGAACGACGCTCCAATGGTGATACCAGTCCCAAAGTAGAGCCCGAAGGAAGCGACTGGCAATGGCGGGGCAACGTAATACGGCACTACGACGGGCGAGCCAAATACCACGGTCGGGTTGTACTGCGGAACGTAGACAACCTGCGGGTTCGCCGGTTGAATCACGATCGTGTTCGCGGCTGGTTGACTAACCGTGATCTGCGAGTTCGATTGCAGCGTCCCTGCCGCTTGCGCTTTCGCGCGCATCGCCTGCACCGCTGCCATCACATCGGACTGCTGATTCGCGAATGCCTGCCCGAGGCTCGATGTCCACGAAAGGTTATGCGCTAGGTTGTCCATCACGGGAGGAAACTGCGTGAGAGCCTTGACGCTCGGGTCCCAGGACTGCTGATCGACGGCCTGCGCAAGCGCCGAGCCAGTCAGGTTTCGGTTTTGCGATAGCCAGTCGTCTACGTACGTGAGCTGGTCAGGATTCGTCGCAGCTGCGAGCACCTGCGCCACCAGAGCATCGGGGTAGAGCGCAATGGGGGCAACAAGAGAGTCGAGCTGATCGGCGGAAAGATGGGCCGGCGCTGGCGCGGAGCTGCCTTGCGTCGACGGCTCGGAGCTGCTCTGCTGGGAATAACCAGTTGAGCTGCCTTGCGTGTCGTAGTTCGTCGCCTGCTGCGCGGCATACTGCGGCGCGGGCGCGGGCGCCGGAGATTGATAGACGGCCGTCGTCACCGGCGGTGCTAAGATCGGCTGAGTCTGGTAGGCCGCTCCGTTACTGGGCGGAGCTGGCGGTGGAACCGTGGCGGGACGTGTCGCTTGCCACTGCGCGTGCTTGCCGCGAATCCCGTACTCGCCCGACATGGTGTCGCCAAAGACCTGTCCCCGAAAATGGAGAACAGTGCGAGTCACCGTATTAAATCTGATGTTGTGTCCGTTGACCTCACCCTGAATCGGACCCGATTGGTCGGGACCCTCAAAATATCCCGTGAGGTGATTGCCGTATTGCGCGATCTGGACGTGCTTCACGACCGTCTCGCCGTTCTGAATGCTGGTCGAGTAAATCGTCCAGTCGCCCTGCACGTTATCTGGCGGCTGGTCGGCAAAACCTGCGCGGTTAAGGGTCAGCGACAGCAGAGCGATCAGAGTCAGACTCAGCGCCGCATTCATTCTCTTTTTCATGACATCCTCCTAAATTAGTTCGGCGACCTGTCTCACTTCGTCGTCGCTCGATGAGGAGAATGCAACCCACGAGCCAAAGCTAACTTGCTGATCTGATTTGATTTGCGAGGATGGTCAGCTCACGAAGGCTCGGGGATTCACGAAATCTAGAGAGGGGAGGCCGGGAGAAGGACGGATGTGTGGGGATTCACTCCGGTAAGGACTCTGTGGCTGCCTGCTCGGCGCCGATCCATTCCCGAATATAGGCAGGACAATTCCGCATACTAGCGCCGCTTGCTTCGCAATACGCGAGGAAAGAGACGACGGCCTGGTCCACCAATCGCAAGTCTTTGAGATCGAGGATCAGACTGTGACCTGCAGCCTCCGATGCGAACACTCGCCGCAACTCGTTCAGGGTTTCACGTTGCAGGCGACCGCTTAGGCTCAGGATAACTCCATCTTCATCTTCCGTTCGTCGTACCTTCCACATAAATGCTTCCTTCCCCTCCCTTTGCGCAATATCTCGTCTCTCCGAGTCCCGGTTCCCTCATCATGCTTGCTCGCGTGGGACATCTTTCGTGGTGTCCGCCGGCAAATGTTGTCGATAATGATCGACAGTGCCCACGGGGCCCCAAGGCTCATCGCGGTCGCCAACATCATGGCCATCAAAACAATGATGAAGAACGTCCCGCGACAGGGTCGGATAAATTGGCGAATCAGGCTCAACATAGAAGCGTGCTCACTTCGCGCTTTGCATGACAGCGCTAGTTGCCTGCGGTTCTCCCGCTTTTGCAGACATCGCTGTTTGTGCAATCTTCGGGTCTTCTGCCTTCGCGAGATCACCCAAACGAATGACCGCGGCTGCCGCCGCAAATCTCACTTCAGGTTTAGAATCGGAAAGCCGAGGCTCGATGTCCGGCAGCAGAGTGGGATCTCCCCGCTTCGCGATTCCTTCCAATGCAGCTACCCGCAACACCCAGTTCCGGTTCTGACTTGTGGCCAGCAACACTTTGTTAGTGCGGCGGTCTGGGTCTGTCGCGAGAGCAGAGATCAAGGCAGCCTTCGCTGCCGCGCCGCTTTTTCGATCTTTCATGATCGTCTGCAAGGCTTCCCAGGGGATGCCGGCGAACGGAGCGTAGCCGATTCCTTCGCTGAATCCCATCTTCGCCACCTGCTTCGGGTCATGGAGCGCTTTCATTTCCTGGGCCATCATGCCGGAATCGTTCTTGCGCTCGCCGGTGAAAACCGCGTAATAGACCTCGTAGCAAGCCGGATCATTCAGCAAACGCAAGGCGTGCGCAGCGGCCATCACGACGGACAAGTTTTTATCGTTAAGCGCCTGCTTCAAGCTTGCGTCCGCTCCGGACGCGCGCATCTGGCCCAGCGATGTAGCAGCCGCCGCTCGGACTGAACTGTTCTTATCGGTCAACGCCTTCTCGGCTAGTTCGGTGGCATGAGGATCGTCGGGGATGAGGCCCAAGACTCGGACTGCGGCTAGCCTCTGTCCGGAGCTTTTCTGTCCCAGTCCGCCTTCCAAGAGAGGCCATCCCCCGTTTGCGGCAGTTTGCGCGCATGCGGGAAGAGCAAAGACATTAATCAGGGCGTTGATAAGAAACATGAGAATCGAGCGGCGGAGCGCTCGCTTGGTCAGCATCTTCTCTGAAATGCGGTGCATCATTTTGATACCCTCGGTACATCCGTCAGCACTCAGGTTTCTCTTAACGCAAGCTGACAGCCAAAGCCAATTGGCTGAAAGAGGGCAACTTAGGCAATTTGGAGCTGATTAATTGCTCGGAAATTTACGAGACTTCGTGAGGTGCCGCGCTGAACAGGATGGATTGTCATTCTCCGGAAGGAGACGATGTATACGGGGAGACCACAGCGAAGGCTTACTTGACCTCTATATGTGCTGATTTTTAGATGCTAGAATTCGTACCATTTAGGGGGCAAAGACCGTGCAGGCCGAACCGCTACTCTCCCTTGCTGCTACCGTGGCGGGTGAGCATGCCACTCAAGAAATCCTGAAATCTACTGTCGACGGTCTGGCCGCGCAGCCAGGCGTGGCTCTGGCACGCATTTGGCTACTTTCGCCCGGCGACCTGTGCGACAACTGCTTTCGCAGGGCCAATTGCGCCGATCAAACTCGATGTCTGCATTTGGTCGCCAGTGCTGGCTCTGCGAAGAGCTCTCCCGGAGAAGACTGGTCTTATTTGCAGGGGCAATTCCGCAGGATTCCACTCGGGCATCGCAAGGTTGGAGAGATCGGAGCCACCGGGAAATCGATCCTGATTCCCGATTCTGCAGTTGAGAGTGAGTGGATTCGCCGGAAGGACTGGGCTGAACGTGAGGACATCCGGAGTTTTGCGGGCTATCCGCTCGTCGCCCGTGGGGAAATTCTTGGAGTCTTAGGCCTATTCAGCCGCGATGCGCTGTGCGAACAGGACTTTGCATGGCTGCGAATTTTCGCCGAGCAAGTTGGGGTGGCGATTACGAATGCCCGTGCTTTTGAGAAAATTCATCAGTCCGAAGAAGAACTGCGCAGACGCGAGCGCCAGCTCCAACAGGTCGTCGACATGGTCCCCCAACACATGGTTCTTCTGGAGACGGATTTCAGCCGCTTCTATGGGAATCAGACAGCACGCCTGTATTTCGGGGGCGTAGAGTTCACTTCTCTGACTGATTTCGTCAAGAAAACCACTCATTCTGAGGATCTGGAAGGATTCCTGTCGTGGCTGTTGGGTTCGATGAAGTGCGAGCAACCCGGCGAAATCGAAGTTCGCATTCGAAGGCATGATGGTCTATATCGTTGGTTTCTTCATCAGTTAACACCGCTAAGGGACGGTGGCGTAGTTACCCGCTGGTGCTTAACGCGAACGGATATTGAGGATCGGAAGCAAGACCAGGAACGCGCGGAACGCGAGAATTTGGCCCTGCGTGAAGAGATTGACCAGGCCTCGATGTTCGAATCGATCGTTGGAAGTTCGTCAGCACTGCGACACGTCCTCGCTCGAGCAGCCAAAGTTGCGGGAACGGACTCCACTGTCTTGATCACTGGGGAAACTGGGACCGGAAAGGAACTGGTCGCGCGCGCCATACACAAACGCTCTCCGCGAGCTGACAGAGTTTTCGTGAGCGTGAACTGCGCGGCTATCCCGCGCGATCTGATCGCCTCTGAATTGTTTGGGCATGAAAAAGGCGCCTTCACAGGCGCTCTGCAGAAACGCCTCGGACGCTTTGAGTTGGCCGAGAGAGGAACGATTTTTCTGGACGAGATCGGAGAGCTTCCCGCCGAAACTCAGATAGCGCTTTTGCGAGTGTTGCAGGAGAGGGAATTCCAGCGCGTTGGCAGCAATCTGTCGATTCGCGCCGATGTGCGTGTCATTGCTGCTACCCATCGCGACCTGCCTGCGGCGATTGCCGCCGGTACATTTCGTAACGATTTGTACTACCGCATCAATGTGTTTCCGCTAGAGCTGCCCCCTTTGCGGGAACGACGCGAAGATATCCGTCTGCTGGTTGAGTATTTTATCGATCGCTATGCCACCAGGACAGGGAAACATTTTCGACACATCGAAAAGAGGAGCATGGACGGGTTGCAGTCCTATTCCTGGCCCGGCAACATTCGCGAGTTGCAAAACGTCATTGAGCGTTCGGTGATTCTCTGTGACTCGGAGAATCTCTCGGTAGATGAGAGTTGGCTTTCCGCCCAGCCTCGCCCTGCTCGGCAGTTGACGCATGAGCTAGTCGCGCAGGAGAAGGAGTCCATCGAATCCGCACTTGCAGAATGCAGGGGCCGCGTTGCCGGCCCTACGGGTGCGGCCGCCAAACTTGGCATGCCTCCTTCCACGCTCGATTCCAAGATCCGGAGTCTGAAAATCGATAAGCGTCGCTTTCACACCGCTTGATTCTTGATGACGAACAGACACAGTGTGCCTTGCTCACAGGCTGCGAAGGTTATGGCTTCTAAAGTGCGTGCATGTCGTCTTATACAGCATGAGAGCAAGTGGAGAGAGACACTGTGGAGATTCCTAACTACTTTGACGCGAAGAAGCAACCCATTTGTTCGTTCTGGACGCACTCATAACGAGGTGGTAAGGAAAGGGGAGGGAGGGCTGGCAGCGAGGATACAAGCTTCCCACCCTCCGCGGGGGAGAGAATCAGGATTTGTAGAGCGACTGCAGGCTCTCGTGAAGCTTGAGCGCAAGTGGCGAGGCAGCGTAAGGATCGGTTACTACTTCGATGTACGCGCCGTTCTTCGCACGAGCTGCGTTGTTTAGAGCCTCGTCTAGCTTTCCGCATGTGTCTACACGGGCCGTGAACCAGCCACTGCATCCCAAGACGTTAGGCAGTTCAGCGTAATTCCATGGCGCAATGTCGTTGTATGCGATGGCGGGATCCTTGCAAAGGAGTCTTTCGATCAGATACCCCGAGTTATTGAGAACGAAAATGATCGGCTGAAGACCTCTGCGCCCGAACTGTGAGATCTCCTGTGCGGTGAACTGATGCGCTCCATCGCCGGTCACCAAAACCACGCGGCCGTGGGGTGCCGCAACAGCAGCTCCGAATGCGGCCGGGGTAGCCCATCCAATCGAACCCCACAACGTTTGATTGTGAAATGAGGCTCCTGCCGGCATGCGCGCGAATCCCAATCCCATGGAGGTAGTTCCGGTCTCGGCGACCAGGATGTCACCAGGCTGCAGGAAGTTCGCCCACCGTGGGTAAAGCGCATCGGCCGTAATCGGATCTCCATCGGTGCCCGCCGGTGAGCCAAGCGAAACGGGAGCAACATTCGCACCCCAGTTGTTGCGTTTCGGCATCCGCTCAGCCAGTGCCGCGAGGAGGTCCCCTATCTCAACGTTCGGATAGACCTTTGACCCAATGCGCACCCGATGATGCGCGATGCTAATCAGTTTGTCCGGATCGATATTCGCCGAGAAGGCGCCAGTGTTGAAATCGGTGAACAGCGTGCCGATGGCGAGCACGCAGTCGCACCCCTCGACGAACTCCCGGACGCCGTGATTCATCAGTTTGCCGTCGTACATCCCGATGTAGGAGGGATGCTGTTCAGCAAGCACAGATTTCGCCATGAACATCGTCGCGAAAGGCAGCCCCGAGGCATCCACGACATCAAGTAATCGGGATCGCAGTCCCGCCCGAGCCACCAATATTCCCGGGAGAATGCAGGCAGAGTCGGATTTGGAAAGGGCTGAAACAATCGCATCTGTAGCTGCCGCGAGCGAGCTCGGTTCGCTACGCGGCATACAAATCGGCTGAGCGCCGCCGAGCACCGGCTGATTGGCAAGATCGGCGGGGAAAGCCATGTAAACCGGCCGCCGATGGTAGAGCGCCTCCGCAATCAGGCGTTCGGTTTCGTAGGCCGCGTTCTGCGGAGTAAGAATGGCACTGGCGCAAACGGCGGGCTTTGCCATTGTATGAAATAAGTCATACTCCCCATTGCCGAGCGTGTGATGCATCAGTGCTCGCGCTGCCTGCACGGTCATGCTGGGTGCGCCGACCAGATGAAATACCGGCAGATGTTCTGCGTAGGATCCAGCGATTCCGGCAAGCGCGCTCAGTTCCCCCACCCCGTAGGTAGTACAAATCGCGCCAACTCCTTTAACCCGTGCGTACCCATCGGCGGCATAAGCGGCATTGAGTTCATTGCAGCAGCCAATCCACTGCATCTTGGGATCCAGACTGATGGCATCGTTCACCGGAAAGGCAAAATCACCGGGAACGCCAAAAACATCGGTTATTCCAATGGCGTTTAAACGCGAAAGCACGTACTCAATAACCGTCATCGCGTAACCTTCACGACGGACGGCGTCTGCGCCGCAACCGCCCTTTCCTGCCGGAGTTCTTCCACGCTGACCGTTCGATTTGTGCTGCGTGCGGTGCCAGATTTATCTTCGGCAGAGACATTGCGCAAAACCGGTCCGGTCTCGCCGTCAACCTGATCTTTTCTTTCGAGCCGCACATCGTAGACGACCGAAAACGCATCCAGGCGTGAGATCATGTCCCGCGTTGCCGCCAACTTCAATTCCCGACCCTGTTCTGGCGTCAAGCGACCGGCTTCCATGTCTTCGGAAATTCCCTGCAAGCTCGTATGAACGTCTCGTAGCAATCCGTCGACGCGAGCAGCATAGTCCTGGGTCAGCGCAGTGACTTTTTCACTATTTGGAGAGCAATTCGGACCCACTTTTTGGGCGGACACCGGAAGTGTCGCGAGAATTATGAGAGCAAGGCACATTTCATTTTTCATTTTTGATGACTCCTATGAGTAATAAGCGTTAGAGCTCGGTTTGTCTCCCGTTACTGAACGGTTCGAGAGGATCAGCAGGGCCAGGCTTAACTCGCCTTCTTAAATTCATTCTTGCCTGGCCCCACCGTTGTTTCGTTGATCTCCTCCTTTTCGTGAGTGGTTGATCTCAGTTTTACGAATGCAACTTTCGCGCCAAATGGCAACTCGTTAGAAGCAGTGTGTTTGCAGGAATCGAAAGATCTTGATCGGCCAGAAAGTCACGAAAGTTCGTGACGAGGACCTGGTCATTGGTCGACGTTGTCAGAGACAATACGAGCCGCGGATGGAGCTTCAGTTCAACAAAGGCTCTGCCATCGTTTGTTACTGCCGAGCGCTTATAATCAAGGACGCTCCAGCCACGCGTAGCGACGCGCATCTTAACTGAAGATGTGTTTGAGATCGGCCTCAGGATCGAGAAAAAGAGCTTGACGTCGCGGTGCTTGACCGTGCATGGTCCCACCGCGCTCGATTTTTGTTCGACAATGATGACGCGGCTTTATTCACGAACGCTGTTAGTCTGGATTTCTCTCGCACCCCTCACGATCTCGGCTGTCGCTCTCGACCCGAACCGGCAGATTTCCCAATATGCCCATTCGACATGGCGGATTGAGGACAACGGTTTCGTCGGCGCGCCCACTGCGTTTGCACAGACGAAGGACGGCTATTTGTGGATTGGAACGACCGGCGGTCTGTTCCGTTTTGATGGAGTGAGGTTTGTTCCTTGGTCCGCCCTCACCCGAAATAAGTTGCCGAGCGACTCCATCAGTACACTTCTGGGAGCGGGCGACGGCAGCTTGTGGATTGGCACCATGAGGGGATTGGAGCGATGGGAAAACGGCGCCCTTACGGACTATTCGCCGGTGCCTGCCATGATCGGGACAATACTGGAAGATCCGAAGGGCGCGATTTGGCTGGCTCGGGCCAAGATTCGTGATGGTAAAGGACCCCTGTGCGAGGTGACGGGGAATGAACTCAGTTGTCACGGGGCGACGGACGGGATTTCATTTCGCTATGCGAAAGAGTTGCTGCGCGACGGCTCGGGAAATTTATGGATCAGCGGCCCAGATGGAATCTGCCGTTGGAAATCAGGCTCCTCTCAAACGTATTCATCGGTCGCTCTACAGCGGCTCGAAGGGGTGCTTGGAATCGAGGCGATGGCGCTGGCAGCCGACGATTCGCTGTGGGTCGGGATGCGTCGCTCGGGCAAAGGGCTTGGACTGCAGCAGTTCGCGAATGGGGTTTGGAGAGACTACGCCGTTCCGGGCTTCGACGGAACCAATACGCCCATAAACGCCCTCTTTGTCGATCGGAACAACTCTCTGTGGATCGGAACCCCCAACCGGGGCATTTTCCGCCTACACGAGGGAAAGTCCGATCACTTCACTGCCGCCGACGGATTGTCGAGCGATGCGGTCGAACATTTCTATCAGGACCGGGAGGGCGATCTTTGGGTAGCCACCTCTAAGGGCATCGATCGCTTTCACGATGCCCCCGTGGTCACTTTTTCGACTCGAGAAGGCCTGACTACTGACGAAGCAGAAGCTGTACTCGGTACCCGCGATGGCACCGTGTGGATTGACAATGTTGGAGCGCTTGATTTTTTCCGGAACGGAGAATTGTCCCGGGTTAAGCAGAATGGCATTCCCAAGCAATTGACGACATCACTTTTCGAGGACTATACGGGCCGGCTCTGGGTCGGCGTCGATGCGGGGTTAGACGTATATGGCCCAGATCATCTCTTCCATGCAATTTCCAAACCTGACGGCAGTGCCCTTGGCATGGTCACGACGATGACTGAAGATGTCGATCACAATGTTTGGGTTGAAACAGCTGTGGGCGATCTTTTCCGCATACGGGATTTGCGGGTCCAAGAACAATTTTCACGGTCGCAAATTCCGCGAGCCAATGCCGTAGCAGCGGATGCTAAAGACGGTATTTGGCTGGCCCTTGAGAGTGGAGACTTAGCGCGATACCGGCACGGTCACCTCGAAACCATTTCGATCCGCCAAGGCGCAAAAAGTCCCTCCGTCTGGAATGTTCTGACCGATTCTGACGGATCCATCTGGGCGTCCACCGAAGCCGGTTTGGTGCATTGGAGCAACGGACAGATAGCTACGCTTAGTTCGAACAATGGTCTGCCATGCGATGCTGTGTTCGCCTTAGTGAAAGACGACCAGGGTACTTATTGGCTCGATGCGACCTGTGGCTACATTGGGATTGCCGCATCGGAACTGGCCGATTGGTCGGGAGAGCCTACCCGTAAGGTGAAGTTTCGACTTCTTGATGTGTTTGACGGCGCTCAACCCGCGAAGTCAACGTTCCGTCCGACCGCTTCCAAATCCGCCGACGGCCGGCTCTGGTTCGCCACCGACAGCATTGTGCAAAGGATTGATCCGGCGCACTTAGCCGCAAATCAGTTGGCGCCGCCGGTTCACGTGGAACAACTTGTTGCCGATCGAAAAAGCTACTCGCCTGCCGCCGATCTTCGTTTCCCGCCGCACACTCGTGATCTTCAGATCGACTACACAGCACTAAGTTTGGTCGTTCCGCAGAAAGTTCGCTTTCGCTACAAACTTGAGGGACACGATTCGGATTGGCAGGATCCCCAAAATCGCCGTCAGGCCTTTTACACCGATCTGACCCCGGGAAATTATCGTTTTCGTGTGATCGCCAGCAACAATGACGGCGTATGGAACGAGGTGGGCGCCGAGGTCGGTTTTGAAGTGCTTCCGGCGTTTTACCAGACGGCGTGGTTTCGAATCTTAAGTATCTTCACCGCAGCCAGTATCCTCGGGTTAATTTATGTGCTTCGCCTGCGCCACCTGGCTGCACGGATGCAAACGCGTTTCGAGGAACGGCTCGAGGAGCGCGAGAGAATCGCACGGGACCTGCATGACACGCTCCTACAGGGAATTTACAGCGCATCGCTTCACTTTAATTTGGCGGACGCTCGTTTACCGGAAGATTCGCCGGCGAAGACCGCGGTAAAACGTGGTTCGGAGCTGCTAAGCCAGGTGAGTCAGGAGGGCCGCAGTGCTCTTCGCTCCCTGCGCTCTTCCGAGGCCACATCCGACGGCCTGGAACACGCTCTGTCGCGCTTGCCCAAAGAGTTTTCGTTGCCGTCAGGCGTTGATTTTCAAGTGGCTACAGAGGGCCAGCCGCGACTATTGCGCCCTTTGATCCGCGATGAGGCCTACCTCATCGCGCGCGAAGCGGTTCTTAATGCATTCCGCCACGCCCGCGCCACTAAGATTGAAGTGGAAATCGACTACGCCCCGCGTTATTTGCAGATCCTTGTGCGCGACAATGGGTGTGGTATGGAATCTGGCCTGTTGAGAGTGGGTCGCGAAGGACATTGGGGCCTGACCGGCATGCGAGAACGAGCAGAAAAGATCAGTGCGAAACTCGAGGTGTTAAGCCGCACTAACGCCGGAACCGAGGTCCAGCTCTCGGTGGTAGGCGCTGTGGCATTTCAGGATGCCTCCACAGGCCAATCATGGAACTGGTTGAGCAGGTTGTTTCCACAGAGGCTCAGGAAGAACGTCAAGGAATCTAGTGAGGAACAACACAAGTGAATGACCAGGCAAAAATCCGTGTTCTCAGTGTCGACGACCATCCCCTGGTGCGCGAGGGGCTAGCTGCCTTGATCAATGATCAGGCCGACATGCAGGTGGTCAGCCAGGGCTCGACCGGCCATGAGGCAATCCAGCGCTTTCGAGAGTGTCATCCGGATGTCGTTCTCATGGATGTGCGGCTCCCCGATATGAGCGGAATCGATGCCATGGTCACGATCCGAGCCGAATTCCCGGAAGCTCGAGTCATCATGGTTACCTCGTCCGAAGGCGATGTTGAAATGCAGCGGGCGCTGGGCGGTGGAGCGAGAGGCTACATGCTCAAGAGCATGCCCCCGAATGACGTAATCGAAGCGATCCGGAAAGTGCATGCAGGCAAGAAGGCAATTCCCCCGGAGATCGCCACGCGCCTGGCTAACCATATGAGCGATGAAACGCTCACCGCCCGCGAGATCGAGATTTTACAGCATGTTGCGGAGGGCAATCGCAATCGCGACATTGCCGATCGGCTCTTCATCTCCGAAGGCACGGTCAAGGTTCACATCCAACATATTATGGACAAGCTCGGCGCCAGTGATCGCACCCAGGCGATCACGATCGCCGTCCGCCGCGGCATCATCCACCTGTAAGCCAAGCCCACCGTGCCGGGCTCTGCCTTTCGAGATACAAGAAAGTACCACTTTAGTAGTATATGAAAATTCACAATTCAGCAGATTCGAGCCCGCCCGTCAACCGGCACTCTTGTACGAGTGGCTTCATTCGCGGTTGAGGAGAAAGAGAGCTTGAAGCGGCGGTACACGAAATTCCCGGCTGGCTTGCCCGCCATAGGGTTGCTATTGTTGCGAAGCACCATTGGGGTGAAGCTCCTGATCGGAGGTCTCGCCTGTGTGCAGGCTTCTCATCTGCACTTCGAGGGGTTAGCCCTCGGCATGCTCTCTCTTGTCACAGGAACTTCTCTTGTACTTGGTTTCCTGACCCCTCTCGTGGCTGGTATTTCAGCACTGGCCGGCGCAGTCTGGCTGTGGCATCCAGCGTGGGTTTCTTTCCTGGGCTGTCGGAATTTCAACACGATTGCGGTGGCGATCGCGATTCTGCTGGTGGGGCCCGGGGCAATCTCCCTCGATGCCTACTTCTTCGGCCGGCGCAAGATCATCATCCCTGATACAGTCAGATCATAAATCTCTCCTTCTTTCACCGTTCCGTGGCGCTGCACTCTGATTCTCCCCCAACCTTACGCTCGAAATACCCAAAAAGTAGTATTGGACGAGTAGCCCACGGCCGTATTGAAAAAACTGCGTATCGTCAGATGCGTTCTACGCTCAACAGCCTGCATAGTACCTCCATCAAGCACGAAGATTTGAGGCTTGGGAGAATTGCAATGAGCTACTTGGTTTCGGACGTTAAGACGGCTTCGATTCCCGGCGGAGAACTGCAGTCATTTGGCTTGACCCACTCTGACTATGCCGCCGCTTCGGTCCTGGACGTCCACGTTTTCGAGAATCTGATCGCGGCGGATTCGGCTGTCGCTGTCAGCGCTCGCCACATTGAGCAGGTCATGGACGCTGTAGCGCAGCACATGTTCATCCTCGAGCCGGATGCAACCCTGTCATTTGTTAATCGTGCGGCGCGGGAGTATCTCGGGCGGATTGACGCGATCACGCCAAAGGAGCGGCTCGGCGCAATTATTCACCCTGAAGATCTCGAAGCACTTCTGGGAACATACCGGGATGCCATAGCGCACGGAATACCTGTCGAAGCCGAGGCGCGCGTTCGGAGCAAGAATGGCCAGTACCGCTGGTTCCTGCACCAACTCTTTCCCTTATGCGACGAACAAGGCCGGGTTGTCCGCTGGTGCGGCACCCGGATCGATATCGATGAGCACAAGCGATCTAAAGAAGAGGCTCAGCGCGAGAATCTTGCTTTGCGGGAAGAAATCGACACGATGTCGATGTTCGAAGAAATTGTCGGCTCCTCATCGCGTCTCCAGGCGGTACTGGCGCGCGTCACCAAAGTCGCGCGAACCGACTCGACAGTTCTCATCACGGGTGAAACTGGCACCGGCAAAGAATTGATCGCCCGCGCGATTCACAAGCGCTCCGATCGTGCGGATCGTCCTTTTGTGAGCGTGAACTGCGCCGCCATCCCACGAGACCTGATCGCATCGGAATTGTTTGGACATGAAAAAGGCGCTTTCACCGGAGCGCTGCAGCGTCGCATTGGCCGCTTTGAACTGGCCGAAGGAGGCACTCTCTTCCTCGATGAAATTGGCGAGCTTCCGGCCGAGACACAGGTGGCCCTCTTGCGCGTTTTGCAGGAGAGGGAATTTCAACGCGTTGGCGGCAACCAGACCATTCGCGCCAACGTCCGTGTCATCGCCGCCACACATCGTGACTTGCCCGCTGCCATCGAAGCCGGCACCTTCCGCAGCGACTTGTACTACCGCATCAACGTGTTTCCGCTGGAAATTCCTGCGCTGCGAGAAAGGAAAGAAGACATTCAGCTTCTCGTCAAGTACTTCATCCACCGTTACTGCAGTAAAGCGGGCAAGGAT
>Ga0075030_100002257_pt1 | contig 17495 bp, 21 predicted proteins | sample LitLauG_LLR_2012_FD_71393 | JGI IMG/M metagenome (GOLD analysis project Ga0075030, IMG submission 71393) | Freshwater sediment microbial communities from Pennsylvania, USA - Little Laurel Run_MetaG_LLR_2012 | ecosystem: Environmental > Aquatic > Freshwater > Creek > Sediment | place: USA... | reverse complement strand
CTCGGCGAGAAGTACTTCTAGGCGCTAGTCGCCACCGCTTCCCCGCGACGGGCGCTCGAGAAATTCATCCACCCGCGCCGACGTGGGACCAGTGGCGGGACCGACGTCGCCGATCGACAGAGCGGCGGCGGCGTTCGCGCGCACCAGGGCCTCCTCGAGAGGGCGACCGCGTAGTAACTCACCCATAAGAACCGCGTTGTGGACGTCTCCCGCACCGTTGGTATCGACGACGTCCACCGAAAAACCCGGCGCCACCACCGTGCCGTTCGCATCGACCCCGACGCTGCCGCGCTCACCGTCACGCACGACGACCACCGCGCATCGCGTCGTCGCCCGCAACGCCTGCGCGGCATCTCGCGCTACGTGGTATCCGCTGAGCTCGTGCGCCTCGGCGACATTGAGCAGTAACCACGTGGTGCGCGCCAGGACGCCCGAGAGGACGTCCGGGTCGATATCACCGACCCGAGGACCGGGGTCGAAGGCGACCACCACGTCCTCGCGAAGTGTGCCTAACCAGGGTGCCACCACCGGGGCCAGTTCCGGGTAGACCACGTCGTAGCCCGATAGGTAGACGACGTCCCCCGGACCCACGGTGACTCCGGCGAGTTCTTCGGCGGTCATCGTGAGTTCGGCCCCCGGGGAGGTCACGAAGGTGCGCTCACCGAGCGAGTCGACGATCACGATGCACACGCCGAGGTCGAGCTCGCCCCGGGCGCCGAGCGCCACCGTGACCCCCTCGGCGGCCAGCGATTCGCGCGCGCGGTCAGCGAAGTGTCCGACCCCCAATTGGCCGACGTAGAGGGCGTCCACCCCCTGGCGTCGCGCCGCGCTCATCAGGTTGAATCCGCCACCCGCACTGACGACGCGCCGCGAGGCCAGGGCGTCGCCCCCGCGCGCGGGCAGTTGTTCCACGGTCACCACCACGTCCATCATCACGGTGTCGAGGCACACCACGCGGGGCCGGGTCGCGCCCATCTAGAACTCCGCTATCCAGTCGTCGGCGGAGATCACCGTCGCCTGTCGGGGGAACACCTTCTCCATCAGCACCCGATGGACCTCGGCGTCGGCGTCGGCGCAGGCGTCGGAGAGAATCGTGAGTCGGTAGTCCAAGTCGGCCGCTTGGCGCGTCGTCGAGAGCACGACGCCGCTGGTGGCGATGCCGGTGAGCACTAGGTGATCGACGTCGAGACTACGTAAAAGGACCCCGAGGTCACTCCCCGCGAAGGCGCTGACGCGACGCTTCGTCACCAGGGCCTCGTCCTCGCGCGGAGCGACGCGCGGATGGATCTGCGTCGCCTCGGCGGACTCGTCGAAGGAAATCTGAGCGGCCAACGCGGAGAAGGCCTGGTTACGCGAACTGACCTCGAGGTGGTTCGAGCGAAAAGCCACCCGCACGAAGATCACCGGCACCCCGCGATCGCGCGCGCACTGGACCACTCGTTCGAGGACCTCGAGCAGCTCGTCCGCCCGTTCACCGAGGCGATCCACGATGCCGTTCTGCACGTCCATCACCAGTACGGCTGACCGCATCGGTGCTCCTCGCCTCGCGTCGTCGGATCCGGCTACTTCTTCTTCACCAGGGCCGTCTCGGTCTTGACCAGTGACGCGAACTCGGCGGCCACCGTCACGTTTAAGTTTGCCACCTGCACTTCCGTCATCGGCGCCTTCTTGCCCTGGAGGAAGAGGATCTCGCTCTGGGAGATCTTGAGCTGGTTGCTCGCGAAGGCCGTGAGCAACTTGTTGAACGACGCGACGGGCCCGTTGGCGTGCGCCAACAATTCTTGCGCCTCCACCTGCAACAGCTGGTTGGCGTAGATGCCGATGGCCGTCGTCGCGCTCGAGGACTGGAGAGCCGAGGCGTCGGTCTGCATCGCCACGAGAGTCGCCGCCTCACCCTCGACCCAGAGCTTGAAGGTGACCGGCTGGTTCTTCTGCGCGGCGAGGAGCACGTTGACGTCCGAACCGACCTGACTGGTGAGGTAGAAGACATTCCCGACGAGACCCGACAACGTCACCGTGGAAGTTGTCGTGAAGTACTGGTTGTAGGAGGTCCGCAGCAGTCCCATGTCGGTGACGAATAATTTGAGCGCACCACGGTACTTGGCCGCCACGTTCGCGCCCGTCGCCTGCTTCTGCTGCGTCGTAAGTTTGGCCATGGCACTTTGCGCGCTCTTGAGGAGCGCGGTGCGCGTGGCCTTGCATTTGGCGCTCGAGCACAGGAACGCCGTGCGCACCGTGGTCAAGTAGTTGTCCGTATTGAGCACGATGCTCTGGACGATCCCCACCCCCGCCGGCGCCGTGGCCGCGCCAGCGCTGGAGGCGCTCACCAGGGGAACGAGGGAGGCGACGCTCAAGGTGGCGAGGGCCACGACGCGGCGAATGGGCATAGACATGTGGGAGCACTCCTTGTTTCGTACACCCTAGCCAAGCAAGGATGCGCCACCTCGAGCCTGACCGGCGGGGGTGTGAACCCCGTGAGGCCAACGTCAACGTTGGCTAAGAATTGACCGCGCACCCGCGAGGAGGCCCTCGGTCACCGGCCTACGCTGGCGAGGTGAGCACCACCCGTCATGGACCGTCGCGGCGCTGGAGGGCCCCGATAGCCGGGTGGCTCCTGGTCGTGACGTTGGTGGGCCCCGGGGTCGCGAACGCGGCCCCGAGCGCCACTCCCCCGTCGGCCCAAACGGTGGAGCCCGCTTTCGGCGCATCGCTCACGTCGCGCATGTCGCTCTTGTTCTCCGACCTGGTGTCGAATTCGCTGGCCCGCGCCCAGACCCTCTTCTTCCCGGAGTCGGCGTACGTCGCCATGAAGACCGGTCGCATCGCGGCGCCGTCCTCGGACTACGTGCACCGACTCATCGGCTTCTTCCGCCTCGACGTCGCGGCGTACCATCGCTACCTCACCACCCGGGGCCCCAGTACCTTCCTCGGCGTCAACGTCAATCCGGCCGACGCGTTGTGGATCCATCCGGGCTGGTGCGAGAACTCCATTGGCTACTGGCACGTCCCCGGGGTGCGCTTGGTGTACCGACACGGCGGGGTCGTGCGCTCGGTGGCGGTGGCGTCCCTGATCTCCTGGCGCGGCGTCTGGTACGTGGTGCACCTCGGTCCCAATCCCCGGACGTACCCGGTGGGGACGATCGCCGCCCCGGCGCTCGGTCGCGGGGTCGCGGGACCGGCCGGCGGCTGTTAGGCGCCGGCGGGAATCGCCAGTCGTCCCCGCGCATCGATCAACGCGGCGTGCGTCGCGAAGTCCGCGGTCGAGAGTTGGTTCATGAATCCCCACACCGCGTGCGTCGGGTCGACGAAGGCCTGTCCACCCGGGTGCAGGATGATGGGCGTCACCGACGCCGCGCGGATCACGCCGCGCGAGGTCATCGTCACGTGCAGAATCACGGACATCGCCAGATCGCCGACCGTGGCGAAGGCGTCGTAGTTCGTGAAGTCTCCCAGGCTGTAGGCGATCAAGTGGCCCCGGTACCACTCCATGCCGCGCACCACGTGCGGTCCACTGGCGATCACCAGGTCCGCGCCGAGATCGATCGCGCGATGCGCGAAGGCGTAGGGGTCGCCGCGATTCTCGCCGTAGTACGTCTCGGTGGCCCGCGTGACGTGGTCGGCGGTGGTCCCTTCGGCCCCCGCATGCATGTAGACGACCACCACCTGGGCCTCACGGCGGGCCTGGGCGATGAGATCGCTCTCCTGGCTAGGTACCACCAAGTTATTGGTGAGGTAGTACGGCGCGAAATCGACGAAGGCGACCCGCACCCCGTGCGCGCTGATCAGACCGATCTGACCGGGGAGACCCGCCTGCACGATGCCAGCCGCGCGCAGCGCCGTCGTCGTGTCGGACTGGCCCCGCGCGAGAAAATCGTACGAGTGATTGTTGGCGCTATTGAGGACGTTGAAACCGACGCGGCGATACGCCTGTGCGAAGGACGTCGGTACCTTGAACGCGTAGCACTCGCTGGCGTGGGGAGCGCACTTCGACGTGGTGGCGCTCGTCATCGTGCCCTCTAAGTTGGCGAACTCGATGTCCGCCGCCAGCGCGGCGCGCACCGGGGAGAAGTAGGCCACCGGATCGGCGGGCAGTTGGGGTGTACTGCCCAGATCGGTGTCCCCGACCGCCGAGAGGGTGAACGTGGGATTCGCCGGTACCGTGGTCGTAGTCGTCACTGGGACCGAGGTGGTCGTCGTGGTCGTGGTGGTGGTCGTGGCGACGGGTCGTGTGGCGACGTAGGTTCCGGTGGCTCCGACGACAATCACCAGCAGCACCACGACGGTCCAGAGGCCCCGTCGGGGTGGGCGCGGCCGCGCGTGACGCCCTACCACGGGGCGACGTCACCGGGACCACGCGAGAGGAAGACCGCGAAGAAGTCCTTGGTGCTAGGATAGAGGAATCGACCGGGGATCTGATTGGGATTGGGGACCTCGAGGATCGGACCACGCGCGCCGGCTCCGGCGTAGCTCACGAAGATCGGCCACTCGGGATTGATGTCGAGCTCCATCGCGCGAACGCAGTGCAACTGGACCATGACACGGGCCAGGGACCACGCGGTTTGCGCGGGCGCCGCCGCGTAGATCAGATTGCCGTTCTTGTCGACGCCGACCGCCGAGCGCCACACCGCGGGCACCCCGTGCAGGGTCAGACCCCAGGCATAGTTGTTGGCGGTACCCGGTGTGGGCGCGGCGTTGTTGACTAGCAGCGGCAAGTTCTGTCGCGCCATGACGACCGTCGGCCCCGGCGTCGGTCCCCCCGCCCACTGCGTGATGCCCACCGTACCGTTGGTGTAACGCACCAGGGTGGCCAGGCCCTTGACCATCGGGAAGTACAAGGTGTGGTGCGTGTAGAACCCGGCGGCGCCGTCCTTTTCGTAGAAGCCCGAGTTGAACGTCGCCAGGAGTCGGGCGAGACCAGTGGCCGGTACGGCCTCGGGTCCGCGCGGCAAACTCGTCACCCCGGGCCCCTCGTAGCCGGGGTAGAGCGCCAGCACCGTCGCGGCGCTGCGAATCCACGCGGCCGTCGCCACGACCCCGGTCGCCTGACCCGCGGGGTGCAGGTTCATGACCGCGACGACCGGCGCGTGACCCGCCCAGGCGTCGCGCACGGTCCAGCCCACGCAGGTGGTCGAGGCCTTCTTCGTCGCGGTCGCGGGAACCGCGACGCAGACCGGAGCCGGACGAGAGAAGGCGACCGACGCGACGCGCGACGCACTCGCGGCCGAGTTCGACGCGAGCAGCGATCCGCCCGCCGTCAGCGTACTGACGAGGGCCACGGCAATGGCGAATGTCTGACGATGCCTCACAACGCCCGACGGTTGGCGGGGGTGCGAGAAAGGGGTTGGGGTCATGGAAAGTCTCGCCACCACGTTAACGGCTCCCCCACTCCGAGTTTGGCCTTAACTCCTAGGCGATGCGATGGACGACGGGCGACGCCTCCATCGTGTCGGGTGTCGAAGCGATCAAGATCCGCGCGCTCACCAACGTCACGAGGAGCGACAGGAGGGCAATCACGCGCCACGACCAGGTGGTGCCCAGGTGCTCGCCAAAGATCCACGCACCGAGCACCACGCTGACCAGGGGGTCGACGACCACGATGGCGGTTTGCGACGATCGCAGCGGCCCCACGTGCAACGCCGTTTGCTCGACCACCAAGCCCGCAATACCGCAGCCGATGAAGGCGTAGAAGGACCAGCTCGCGACCAGTCCGGAGAATCCGCCCCGGGTGATGACGTCGGTGCACTCCTTGATGAAGGCCGCTTCCAACGCCCACAACACCGCGGTGGCGCTGCCCAAGAGCGCGGCGCGGCGACCGGGAGAACCGCGTCGTCCACCCAGGACCAGCAGCACGACCACCGCCACGCTGATGGCGCTGGGGATACTCCATCGCAAGTGCGATGCGAGGCCGCTCTGTCGAGTGGTCGCCACCAGGAAGAGTCCCAGGGCCAGGACCGTCACCAGGGAGGCCGTCCAAGCGCGACGCGCGACGCGCTGGTGGAGCCAGAGTCGCCGCACCACGAGTGCGAGGACGAGTTCGAACACCAAGATCGGCTGCACCACCGACATGGCGGCGAAGTGCAACGCGAGGGACTGGAACAGGAGCGATCCGCCCATCGCGATCCACCCCACCAGCCACAAGGGGTGGCGCGCCAGAAACATGATGAACCGCCAGCCGCGATCGAGAGTGGTCGACGACGTGCTCGCCAAGTGCTGAGCGGTGACGCCGAGGCCGTTGGCCAGGGCGGTCAGCATCGCGCACGCGATCGCCACGGCGTCACGAAGAGCCGTGCTGTGGTCCATGACGACAGGCTACGACTCGCGAAGTTCTGGTGGGGGCCGGCGGGGAGGAGTAAACCGCGACACGGGGTCGACCGACGAACGCCCCGGTCGCTACCATCGTGGTAGGCAGCACTCGACATTGGAGGAACATGCGACTGACTCGACTCACCTCGATGGTCGCGGCGGCGGCGCTGATGAGTACCGCATTCGTGACACCCGCCCAAGCGGCGTTCCCGACGTTGATCGTCAACGGCAATGGTCTCAACGTGGCGCACTTGGGCACCAGTGAGAACGTCGCCATGTCGACGTTGACCCGCCTACTGGGCCACCCGACGTCCAAACTCGGATTGACGCCGGGATTACAGACGTGCGGCGTCAGCGCCTCCGCCGAGTGGTATTCACTGGGGGTCTACTTCAATCACAACCGCCTGGTCGGGATCTCGGCCGGACCTGGTCACGTGCCGCCGGTGCGAACTCCCGCGGGGCTCCTCCTCGGTAACACCGTGGCCCACGCCCGATTCCTGTACGGGAAGAAATTGACTTTCAATACTCAACAGGGTGGGGCGTGGTTCGTCGCCACCAATGTCGGGAGAATCGCCGGGTTCCTCTCCCCCGCCACCGGGCGAGCGCCGGCCCCGAGCGCCAAGATCTTGACCATGGACGTGGGAGTCGTCGGTTGTCCGGCGATGTCACCCTGATCGGGTGGACCAAGTCCCCGGCGCACCTCCAACCCTGGGGCGCGAAATTACTTCAATGTCTCGATCAGAGAATTGCCTCACGCTTGTAAGGCGTTGACTGCTGCGAAATCGAAGCGAATCGACGCTACGTTGCTCACCTTGGTCGAGACGACGTAGGCCTTGATGCGCGCGACGAGTTGGCGGGTGAGTGAATTGAGTTGTCCGTAGGGTCCCCGCGACGTGGCGGCAAGCTGCGTGTTATCCGTGACGAACGTAGCGATGTCCGCGTCAATGGTGGTCAGGCTCGGCGTAGACGAACTGTGCCGGCGCGAGACGCGCCACCCCCTGGCCCCTACGCCAGTAGGGCCAGCGCCAGGAGGACGCCGGCGAGCGGTACCGAGGCGCCTAGGACCATCGACGCCACGTAGCGACGCGACGGACCTGGCGACGCGACCAGTGGCTCAAAGGCTCGCAGCCAGCGGCCGACGCGAACGTACCCGGTAGTCGCCCCGAGGAGGACGAAGGTGAAAGCGGCGCGACGGCCGTGAACGACGACAAGGCCCAGTACGACAATCATGATCGACATGCCTATGTAACCCTGGTACAACGCTCGTGCGTTCTTCACATAGTCCAGTGCTGCGAGGTCAATCTCGCGGCGGCGCGAGAGCACTCCCTCCCGCATAGCTCGACGCGCCAACTTTCGATCAGCGCGATCGAGCGATTGGTAAAGATTCGGTGCCATATCAAAAACACTACATCCAGATAGTTATTTCTCGCGTTTGCCTACTCTGCGGTTCCCCACAGAACCAACGCGACTGTGATTGTCAAAGAGCACTTATGTCGCTGTGGTTCGGATGGGCGTACCGGTTGCGACGTTTCACGACATCCCAGGCCGCGACCTGCGACGATCCTCTGATACTTCAACCACGTGGTGCCTTAACAACGACGCGCGCGAATCTCCGACCATCGTTCATCAATCAGCTCCTCGACCAATGCTGCCGGTAACGGCTGGGACGGCGTGAAGTGAAGAGCGCTCTTCGTATGCGAGTATGCGCTGATCCGATCATTGAGTCGACTCAGCACGGAACCACTGAAAGGTAAATAACTCATGTGGTTCTTGAACGACGCGAAGCCGCCCACCACCCCGCCGGGCACTCGAAAGGCGGGAACCTTGTATGACAAGCCTTGCTGCGCGTCGGGAATGATGAGAAGGATCGTCGCCCTAAGTTCGTCGAGTACGAGGCGATGATCGCGCGACACTCCCGCTAAGTAGTCGTCAATTTCGGAAGTGGTCACGTCAGGCAATCGTACAACGCCCTCGCTGGCGGCGGCTCGCCGCGCAGATGCGTCGCGCGAAGTACGTCGCCATCGTGCCAAAAGTGCCCCCGGCAGGATTCGAACCTGCGCTCACGGTTTAGGAAACCGATGCTCTATCCCCTGAGCTACGAGGGCAATGACTGCCTGCTCCATTCTTGCTCCTTTTTCGCAGTGCAGCGCCAGATCCCCGTCGCGAGGATCACCCCGCACATTCAGTCACCGAGGTATCGACCAGATTCACCCTGTCGCTGATGTCAGCCACCATCACGGATTACACCGAGGACAGTGTGAGGGATCAGCTAATTCGCCCTCGAGGGAACGATTCTCGTCGAATCCGCACGCGGGACACACCCACTGAAGCGCAAGTGACTCATCCGTGGGTGACCCGCAATCGCGGCATGGTCGGCCCGCGATTGTTGCCTCTGCGCCAAATCCTGGCGCTCCGCACCGTGGGCAACCGTGTGACATTCGCGTCATGAGGTCTCGTGCGGCATCGACGATCACTCGTTGTCGCGAGGGACACAGATGCGCCCGGAAGTCGGTCTGCACCGTGAGCGCCCGGTGCGGTCGGACGAGTCGATGGCACGCGTCAAGAACACCCTCGACGCTGTCGAGGCCACCAATGGCTTCGTTACGGTGGTCTGACGCCACGACCATCAAGTGGTGGCGAGGGAGATCCGCATCAGCACAATGACGGCTGATCTCCTCGTCGGTGGTCGTCGCCTCGACCGTGAAATGCACCGACCGAAGGCCGTAGCCAACGGCTCGACCGACGACGATAGTGCGAGCATCTCGCGATACGAGGGCCACCATTTCGACGTCGTCCACGAGACCCGGCCACGAGGTCCCAATGCTTCCCTCCGACGCCACCAACCATGGTGCGTCGCCGAGATCCACGCCGAGCAGCGCCTTGCGCCGAACCGTCTCGAGTGGCGAAAAACGACGGGGTACGTCTCCACTGAAGGTACCGAGGGAATCCGTCTCCGCGCTCGCCACCTCGAGGGACCACCCACTCTCGCCAAAGACGGGGGCCAACAGTTGGTGCTTCCCGTGTTTGGTGACGAGGAGCGCTCGCTTCTCCATCAGTATCGAGACCCATCACGGCGCGTAGGATTCTGCGAGAGCGGAGCGTGACCACGATGCCAACGGGAACTCCCCCAACGAGATCCGACTGGACCTTCCTGACCAATCACGCTCACGTGCTGATTTGCATCTCTCGCGACCACACCATTCGGACCCGCGATATCGCGGCCCAGGTCGGCATTACCGAACGGGCTACTCAGGCGATCATCGCCGATCTCGTCGCGACGGGGTACCTGCACCGTGAACGCGAAGGGCGCCGCAACGTCTACACGGTCTCGGCGACCGCCCCCTTCCGCCACCCCATCGAGGCGCAGCACCACGTCGGAGACCTCCTCGACATGCTCGAACGCCCGAGCACCATCGAACGTCCCACCACCAAGAGCACGACCCGCACCTAGCATCATACGTAGATTAACACACGAATTATATTTCGTGTATAGTTTATCGCATGAACTACGTCTTGTTGATCGCCCTGCTGTCCCCCTTCGTCGGCGCTGTCCTCATCGGTGCGCTCGACCGGTTCGTATCGCGACGGGTCGTGGTCCTCGCCTCGTTGTCGCTGTCCTTGACGTCGCTCGCGGTGGCTCGAACCCACGCGCGGGTCGCCGGCTGGTCACCCGACCGTCTGGGGTTGTTCTTGGCCGTCGCGTCGTTGTTCATTGGACTGTGCGTCTGCCACTACGCCGTGCGGCAGTTCGCCGGCGAGAACCGCGGGCGGACGTTCCTGGCGATGGCTCTGGCCATCGTCGGTTGCGTCGTGTCCACTGATCTTTCGAATGCGGTCTGGAGTCTGTACGTGTCGTGGAGCGCCACGTCGATCGTGACTGTTCTCGTGCTGGGCGTCGGCGGCGGCGCGCGAGCCCACTCAGCACTGTGGCGCCGCGCGGCGAGGTCGTTCGTGATTGGTGACGTCACCCTGCTGATCGCATTCACGAGTGCGTCCGCGTACTCCAGCGGTCTGTCGGTGTTCTCGTCCTCGAATGGCCACTCCCACAGCGTCGCCAGCGTCATCGTCGTCACCGCCGCGATGGTCGCCGCAGTCGCCAGGGCCGGTCTGACCGTGCGGCGTTCGTGGGTGATCGATACCGTGAACGCGCCCACTCCAGTCTCGGCCTTGCTGCACGCGGGCGTGGTGAACGCGGGGGCCCTCCTCATCTATCGAATCCAAGATGTCGCTGGTCGGTCGACGGCCCTTGACCTCGTTCTCGTCACGACGTGTCTCGCGGTCCTCGTGATCCTCGCGCCCCGGATACACGCCCGCGTCGACCTCAAGGGGCAATTGGCGGCGTCCACCGTGGCTCAAATGTCACTCATGTTGGCGGCGTTGGCACTCGGATACCCGTTGCTCGCCTTCACCCACGCGGTCGGTCACGGGCTCTACAAAGCGGGACGATTCATGTCCGCCGGCGGTGCCATCGACCAGCGGGCCCGACTCCGCCGGCGCCGGCCCTCGGGTACCGTTGTGACTCTCCCGTGGCGAACTCTCGGAGCCACGACGATCGTCGTCGTCGCGGCGACGTGGGGAATGATTGTGGGGGGTGACGCCCCGGCCCTGATGGGCGTCTTCGGACCGGCCGCGGTGGTCGTGTGGTGGACCAGATCGGCCACCGCGCTCCGTTCAGTCGCGGCGGTGTGGAGTGGACTGATTCTCGCCCTCCTCGTGTACGGGGCCCTCGTCGCGGGCCTGTCGCAACTCGTCGCACTGGACCATGGCGCGGCCCAGTGGCGGGCCCCCTGGTGGTCGTTGGGCGCACTCGTGGTAACGGTGGTCGCCGCCAACCGCTGGCTGCACCCGAACGATGGGAGACGAGGTGACGTCGACGATTCCTCGGTCGTGAGGTCGTCGCGCGACAGAATCGCGGTGCCCTCGTGACGAACGTCGACGTATCCACGCTGATCGACGATGCGTCATCGCTCGTGGCGGTCCAGTGGCCGCTCGACCGAGGGGTGGCGGTCAATCCCTTGCTCGACCGGCTCCACGATGACTTCACCACCGCGACGACGCTATTGGGGCGTCAGTTGGGCGTGTACCCCTGGCCCCGCGCCAGTCACCTGCGCGAAGCCGCCCGACGCGGACTCGATGTGGGACCGGACCAACTCACTGACGACCGCGACGAAGGTGACGCGGCACTGACGCGTCCGGCCACGATGTGGGAACGCCGGGTGGGAGTCGGAAGCCCTCTGGCAGAGTCCGCCCGCACCCTCACCGCCGACATCATTCTCGGATCAGTGACGGACGGCGGCGAGGATGACGTCACGACGCGGGCGGTGCGAACACTTCGTGACCGCGCCAGTTGGGTCCACGCGTCACGTCCACTGCGGCATCGAATCGCGTCGTCCCTCCAGAATATGAATCTCCGCGACCTCGTCGACACCCTCCGCGACTGGGACGAACGCGACGTCGTCGACGAGTTCTCTCGCCACTTCTCGCGACTTCCCGGCTGGTCGGCCTGGGCCAAGTGGAACGATCAGTGGTCGCGGCAACGACACCGCGCCGCCCTCTCGCGCGGGGAACTACTGACCATCTCCCTCGCCGTCGATATCGCAATGTTGGCCGAGCATGATTGGACGCCCTCGCCCCCCGAGGCACACGTTCCACGATCCACTGCCTCGCGCGGTCTCGACCGACTCATTCACCTCGAAGGCGCCGTGCACGAGAACCTCCTCGGGAGAATCGTCCCGACGTTGGAAACGACGGCGCCCCCTCGGTGGCAGGTGGTGGCGTGCATCGACGCCCGTTCCGAGCCGTTGCGTCGCGCGCTCGAGAAGAACGCTGACGTCGAGACGTTCGGCTTCGCCGGATTCTTCGGTATTCCCGCCGTCATTCGACCCGCGGGCGAGAGTGAAGCGTACGAGTCCCTCCCCGTGCTCGTGGAGCCCAGCGCGACCGTCGTCGGGGGTACCGCCCCATCGTCGGTGACCGACAGTCGGCTGGCCCTGTCGGGAACCTTCGCCGAGCTCACTCACGAGCCAAGTGCGATGTTCGCCCTGGCCGAAGGCGCCGGTTGGCTCGGAGTGCCGATGATGCTGCAACGAAGTTTCGGACCGCGACGCGCGCCGGCGCCCGCGTTCGATGACGGGCCGTGGACCCTCGACGTCGACGTCGACGACAAGGTCGCTCTCGCCGAAGGAGCCCTGCGGGGGATGGGGCTGACCCGGGGATTCGCACCCGAAATCCTCCTGCTCGGACACGGATCGCATTCGACCGCGAACACGCACTTCGCCGGTCTCGAGTGCGGAGCGTGCGCCGGCCACGCGGGCGGCACGAACGCGAAGATCCTCTGCGACGTCTTGAACAACGATGACGTGCGTCGCGGACTCGAGGGCCGAGGCATTGTCGTCCCCGCCACCACTCGATTCGTCGCCGCCGAACACGACACCACTCGGGAACGCGTTGTCCTCTCGCGCGACGCGTCACCCGACTTGGCCATCGTCCTCAACACCGCCGCCGAATGCGTGGCGAGAGAACGCGTCGCCGCCCCACCAACGTCGCGTCGATCGATTCGGCGAGAGATGGAACGCCGAGCTCGGGATTGGGGCGAGACTCGTCCCGAATGGGGTCTGGCGAACCACGCGGCATTCGTCGTCGCGCCGCGCTCGTCCTTGCGCGGTGCCGATCTCGGGGGACAGTGCTTCCTTCACTCCTACGACCCGACGGCCGACCTCGAGGGTACGGTCCTGCACTCCATCCTGGCGGCACCCATGGTGGTCGCCCAATGGATCAACGCGGCGTACTACTTCTCGAGCGTGGCACCAGAGGTCCTCGGTGCGGGCGACAAGACGATCCTCAATCCCGTGGGTGACTTCGGAGTGATCGCCGGCGACGTTCCTGACCTCAGGATTGGATTGCCCTGGCAATCCGTAGCGACGGGCGATGGACCCTGGCACTTGCCCGCGCGACTGCTCGTCGCCGTCGAGGCCCCCCTCGAGCGCATCACCAGTGCGGTCCGCGCCGATCCGACGGTCGAACGTCTGGTCGAGGGCGAATGGATTCGACTCGCCGGACGCCACGATGTGGGCGACGGGTGGCACCGGTGGATCCCCCATCAAGGTTGGCGGCCGTGGTGAAGCCATCACGACATGGCGGTACTCGCGACCTGGTGTGCCGCGCTGACGTGGCCGCCGTGGGGTTCGCGGTCTCACCTCCGGGAATCCAAACGTTGCGTGTCACCATCGTGCGGCAGCGAAACGGCGAGTGGCGGGTCGTCGACGACTCGGATCTTCGAGGAATGACGTCGCGACTGAGACGTCGGGCCATTTCGATGTCAGCGGCCGTCATCTGCGGCGCCAACTTGTTCGGAACCCTCGTGACCGAAGTGAAGGTCGACGATGAGGTTCGTTGGGTCCGCGTCACACGGGCCGAGGCGCGAGGGACCGACCCCTCCTGACATGACGGCGAGTGACCAACGCTCTGATTGTCAGAGTCGACAATTCCACCGAGCGTGAGAGGTCACATCCACCCCACCGTTGCTCGGTCGTTCAGTGACGCGAACGTACGGCGGCCAGCCGAGTTCAATTTCGAGTCTTCGGTCAGAAACTTCACGATCCACTCGGCCCGGGATCAGTCCGAGTGGTCCCGGTGTCGATTAGTGCAGCGGCAACACGAGTCGAAAGTCGCTCCCGTGTCCCAACTCACTCTCGAGTTCAATGCGACCACCGAGACTGCGCGCCGCTCGACGCGCGATCGTCAATCCGAGACCAGTCCCCCCGCTGATTCGATCACGCGCTTCGGTCGTTCGATAGAAGCGATCGAAGATCCGCTGTTGGTGCTCGGTCGCTATCCCGATGCCGGTGTCGGCGACCGAGAGCACCGCCGCTCGGTCGCGTACCTCGCAACTCAGGGTAATTCGCTCGCCTCGAGGGGTGTACCTCAGCGCATTAGTGATGAAGTTGCGCACGACGGTCTCCACCAGTTTCGGTTCCGTCAACACCGAGACGTGGTCGCCCCGATAGTGCATCTCAATGCCGGCCGCGGTGGCGATTGGCTCGAACTCCACGTGGAGCCCACGGATCAATTCACCCAAATCGATCTCACTCAACTTGCGTTCACCCGGGTCATCGAGGGTGCGCAACTGGGTCAGTTCGTCCAAGAGCTCGGACAACCTCGTGGTTTGACTCTCGATGGCAGTTTGGGCGGTCTCGAGGGGGATGGTGCCGTCGATGACGGCTTGGGAGTAGCCCGACAGCGCCTGGATGGGCGTGGCGATTTCGTGGGCCAAGTCGGCCAGGAACTCGCGCTGTTCGCGATCGATGGACTCGAGTCGCGACGCCATGGCGTCGAACGCGGAACCCAGACGCACGAGAGGTTCTGGCCCCCCCGAGCCGATGCGAGCCGTGAAATCGCCCAGGGAGACCCGTTCGGCGGCGTTCACGGCATCCTCCACCCGGCGGCGAGTCTGTCGATTCACCGAGCGATTGGCCACCAGCACACTCCCGAGGACGATCAGGAGGACCCCGAGCGTGAGAAGGACGATCTCGAAGGGCGGGTCGAACGTCTTGTCGACGGGACTCGCGACGGTGATGGATCCTCCGCGAATCGGGACCGACACCGAATAGAGATGGCGCTGGCCACGCAGCGGATCACCAAACGTGGTCGATCGCCCGTCGATGATCACGATGGCCCGTTGGTTCTCCGCCGCCAGGAGCCCGAGGTACTGCGACACCGGTTCCAGCGATCCACCCGACACCGCGCGCGCGAGCAACTCCACCATCGCGGTGTTCTCGATGCGTTGGCTCTGAGCGTTGCGACTCGATCCGATCGTTCCCGCCACGACGAACGTCACGAGCAAGGCCCCGATCGTGGACACCACCCCCACGGCGACGACGCGCGAACTCACCGAGAATCTCCACCGGAGCCTCATGAGGTTTCCAGTCGATAGCCGACGCCTCTCACCGACGACACCACGAGCGACTCGCCCAACTTCTTGCGCAGTCCGGCGATATGGACGTCGATCGTCTTCTCGACGAAGAAGGTGCTCGGCCACGCCTCGTTCAAGAGATCGGTGCGCGAGATCACTCGATTGCGGTGGCGCACCAAGGCGAGGAGTAAGTCGAATTCGCGACGGGTCAGATCGACGTCACGCCCCTGCACGCTGACCGTCCTCGCGGCGACCCGGATCGTGATGTCGCCGACGACCACCTCCTCTTCGGCGGTGTCGCTCGGGGGCTGTGCGCGACGGAGTTGCGCCGCGACTCGCGCGACCAATTCGGGCACCGAGAATGGCTTGGTCACGTAGTCGTCGGCGCCCAGGCGAAGACCCGCGATGCGCTCACCCTCTTCGCGTCGCGCCGTCAACAAGATGATGGGAAAGTCGTGGGCGGCGCGAACCTTCTTGACCAGCTCGATGCCGTCAAAGCCGGGCAACATGACGTCGATGATGGCCAGGTCAATGGTCTCACGCGCGATTGCTTCGAGGGCGCTGGGTCCACTGTCCGCTTCCACCACGTCGTAACCATCGGCTTCGAGATAGGGCCTGACGAGAGCGCGCAGGGGACTCTCGTCATCAACGATCAGGATTCGTGGGCTCGACATTCGCCCAGCATATTGAGGCCGACGTCACCGCCGCGATGAGAATTTCCTCACTAAAAATTCGAAGAGATCTCTTACGAGAATCTGACCGAGATATGTCCGAACAATGACTCTCACATTGCCGTTCCCTAACTCGACGCCGGTAGAAATGAAGTGAGGAGGAATGCCGGTGTGACGGACACACCAGCGACAACAACATGACTATTGCCCTATTGAACATTCCATTCGCCATCGTCGGAATCGCCATCGCGATCGTGCCACTACTCATCGGGATGAAGCACCAGGCCCGCGTGCAGGACGACCAGGTGGCGGTCTCGCGGATTGATGCTGTCCGCGGCGCTCCCCCGGTCGAGGAGTTCGAACGCGCTGCGTAGTGAGCAACGGACCTGGTCTGAAGATGTCAACATCGCTTGACGGATAGCACGACCGAGACGGCGCCAGCCCTGGTGAGTGGCCGGCGCCGTTTCGGTCGTCTCGCGTCGCGAAGATGTCGCGCGGTCTCCCAAAATTGGCCCACCCATGCCGACCACGCGACGTCGCAGTGAGATCGAATCACGACACTGTCATCACACCTTCGACCTCATCGACGACCAGCCGGCGCACTCCCACGCCGCGAGCGATCAGATGGACGACTCGGTGACTAGTAGCTCCCGAGCCTCTCGAACGGCGTAGTAGAGAATGAGGTAACCCGCGAGAGGGTCCGCCCACCACCAACTGGCGAAAGCGTTCAGCACCAATCCCAGCAGGACCGCGCCCGCCAGAATGGCGTCGATCAAGGTAACGCGACCTTCGGCGAGGAGGACCGGGTTGTCGAGCGCGCGCCCGATGCGCGATTTGCCCGCCGCCAGCGCCCACATGACCAGCGCGGTCGCCGCGGTCCACGCGATACCCACTGGGCTGTGGTGTGGACGAAAGCCGACGACGAGCACGAGGGTGCTCTGCACCGCCAGGTAGAGCGACAGCGCCACGAAGGCCACTCCGATGATCCGTAGTGCGCGCCGACGACGGTTCGCGGCCACGTCGGCGAGTTCCCACAGAACGACCGTCGACGCGCCGATCTCAATGACGCTGTCGACCCCGAAACCCGCGAGGGCCACCGATCGCGCCGTGATCGCGGCGTACGCCAGGAGAGCCACGCCGACGACGTTCCACCCCAGGGTCATCACTTCGAGCGTGCGTCCTCGACGCAACGCGCTCGACATCGCCACGGAGTCCGACGTCGCGTTCACCCCCGCATCTTAGGAAATCAGTCTTCGACACTGCCGTGAATTCCCCGTCACGCGCTCGTCACCGTGACGTCCGACGAAGCTCGACGAGAACCGAAGGGACGAGACGGGACGGTGTGTCGAACGGTCGTCCTCACTGCCCGCCCGATATCGAGGCCGCGCAGTTCGTAGACTCACGTTGCGTGAAACGACCTCGACCATGAGCCGCTCGCAACGACTCGTGGTCGCTCTGATCCTCAACCTGTCGTTGGTCGCCGCCCTCGTGGCTGTAGGCGTCTCGGCTCATTCGCTCGGCGTCGCGGCCGCGGGGGGCGATTACCTCGCCGACGCCGCCGGTATCGGTCTCGCGCTGGGTGCGTATCCACTTTCGCGCCGATTCCCCCG
>Ga0075030_100002256_pt1 | contig 17495 bp, 14 predicted proteins | sample LitLauG_LLR_2012_FD_71393 | JGI IMG/M metagenome (GOLD analysis project Ga0075030, IMG submission 71393) | Freshwater sediment microbial communities from Pennsylvania, USA - Little Laurel Run_MetaG_LLR_2012 | ecosystem: Environmental > Aquatic > Freshwater > Creek > Sediment | place: USA... | reverse complement strand
GTCTGATATTAAACGATACGCCGGTCGGCCATACCCCGCCAGTCGGCCCGGCGGTTATGTTTGCCGTGAATTATCACGCGCTCGAAGCCAACCAACCGGCGACATTTTACTATTCAAATCTCGGCCCAAAATGGACTTGCAACTGGATCGCTTACATTACCGACAATCCGACCAGCCCGACAGCCGACGTTACATACTATGTGGATGGGGGCGGCACTTTGGGTTTCGCCGGCTTCAACTCCGCCAAAAACACCTACGCAGTCCAGTACATGAACCAGGCTCTTTTAATCAAGACGTCCAGTTCCAGTTATGAAATGCAATTCCCCGATGGTTCAAAACAAGAGTTTGCGCGGTCCGACGGCTCAGTGGGCAGTACGCGGCGTGTTTTCCTCACCCAAAAAATTGACCCTGCCGGGAACACCGTGACTCTCCACTACGATAACCAGCTTCGCATCACCAACATCGTTGACGCCATCGGTCAGGCCACGATGCTTGTTTATACCAACATGACCTACTCGAACGCCATCACGGCAGTCATTGATCCGTTTGGGCGGGCTGCCTATTTCCAATATAACACCTCGGGGATGCTCTCTCAAACCACGGATATTCTCGGTCTAACGTCGCAATATACATATGGCGCAAACGACTTTATCAAAGCGCTGACAACCCCCTATGGGATAACCACTTTTACCACCGGCACCACCAATGGAGTGACCTGGCTACAGGCCACGGACCCGCTCGGCGAAAGCGAACTCCTGGAAGCCCAACAAAATGCAGTCATTCCGTTCAGTGACCCGGCGGCGAGAATTCCACATGGCATGGGGCTTTTCGACGCGTATTTGTACGCCCGGGCCTCGTATTTCTGGGACAAAAAGGCCTTTGCGGATGGGGCTGGAGATTACACGAAGGCCAAAATTTACCATTTTTTGCATGAATCCTCCACTGCGATCGAAAGCCGCGTTCTGGAAAGCGTCAAGGAACCTCTCGAAAATCGTGTATGGCGCAACTATCCCGGCCAGTCCACTAACTACGATGTCCAGTCCGGTTGGAACGACAGTAGCCTTTACAACGCAGTCCTTGGCACCAGTGACGAACCGTCCGTGGTGGGCCGCGTTCTCGATGACGGCACCACCCAGCTATACTTCTATCAATACAATGCCGCCGGTAACTTGACGAACTCGATTGACCCTGTTGGCCGCACTTTCAGCTACGTTTACGCGACCAATAATATTGATTTGCTGCAAACCATCATGACACACAACGGCAAGAACGAACTGCAAAGCAGTATCACTTATAATTCGCAGCATTTGCCACTAACTATCACAGACGCCGCCGGTCAGACCACCACCAACACGTACAACACGAACGGACAAATACTTTCCACCACTGATCCCAAGGGCGAAATCACCTCCTTCTCATACAGCACGAATGATTATCTGCTCACCATCACCGGGGCGCTACAAACCACTAACGATGTTACGAGTTTTACATACGACGGATTTGGTCGCGTTCGCACCGCGACGGATACCGAAGGTTACACGCTGACTTTCAGCTACGACGCAATGGACCGCAAAACCAACGTCACCCATCCGGATGGCACATTCGAGCAATTTGTTTATACCAACCTTGACCTAGTGGCTTCCCGTGATCGATTGGGCCGCTGGACGACCAACACCTACAACGCCGACCGGCAACTCATCCAGACCCGTGACCCGCTTGGCAGAATCACGAGCTACGACTGGTGCAAGTGCGGAGCATTGACCGGCCTGACCGACCCGATGGGGCGAACCACAACCTGGGATTATGATGTTCAAAGTCGTCCGACCGCCAAACATTATGTGGACGGCTCGACAATCACTTACGTTTACGAAAACACCATCAGCCGTTTGCGATCAAAATTTGACGAAAAGGGGCAGCAGACCTATTACGAGTATTATGGCGACAATAATATAAAGCGCGTCAGTTATCCAAACGCCACCATCGCCACGCCAACCGTCACCTACACGTACGATCCTGATTACAACCGGATTCTTTCCATGCAGGACGGCATCGGCACAACCGTCTATTCCTACAATCCGATTACCGCCATCCCTGCTCTTGGTGCCGGGATGCTTTCGTCAGTTTCAGGGCCGTTGCCAAGCAGCACAGTGACGTACCATTACGACCAACTTGCGCGCGCGACCAACCGGGCGATCAACGGTGTGGCACAAGCTGTCAGCTATGATGTTTTAGGGCGACCTAGTACCGTAGCCAACGCGCTCGGAGCTTTCCGATATTCATATGTTGATGCCACGGCTCGACTCGCTTCTGAATCCTATCCTAACGGCCAAACAAATTTATATTCCTATTATGGCAATGTTGGAGACGAGCGTTTGCAGCAGATTCGGCATCTTTATCCCAACGGCTCAATTCTTTCGGGATTTGGATATGCCTACAACCCCGTGGGACAGATTACGGCCTGGACAAACCAGTGGGATACACTACCAACTCGTGTCTGGATGCCGACGTATGACGCGGCTGACCAACTGACAAATGTCCTTTCAATCGGCGATTTTTCAGGAGTCACAAATTATACGTACACTTACGATTTTGCTGGGAACCGCCTGCTCGAGGTGTCGAACACGGTTGCAAGTGGATTCACCTATAACGCCCTGAATCAACTTATTAGCAGTACGCTGCCAACTAATAATGTGACCTATGAATGGGAGGGGGAAAATCGCCTGACCGCCGTTAACCAGGGAACCAACCGGAGTGAGTTTTGCTATGATGGATTGGGACGGCGATATCAAATTATTGAAAAAGCGAATGGTAATATCATCAGCAATAATTTTTACCTGTGGTGCGGTACGGAAATTTGTGAAAAAAGAGATTCAACTGGAGCGAACGTCACAAGAAGATTTTTCAGCCAGGGCGAGCAACTCTCGGCGGGAAATTGCTATTACGTCCGCGACCATCTTGGGAGTGTCCGCGAAGTATTGGATTCCAATGGGAATCTTTTGACCCGCTATGATTATGACCCCTACGGACAGCAAAGTTCAATTCAGGAAGCTATGAAAATGACGTTTGCCTATACTGGTCATTTCAAACATGCGCCCTCCGATTTATATTTGACACTATTTCGCGCCTATTCGAGCACAACTGCTCATTGGCTCTCGCGAGATCCTCTTGAAGAAAAGGCGGGAATAGGGGTTTACGAATATGCTAATAATAATCCAATTAACAACTTAGATCTCTACGGCCTACGATCTCCTTGGAATCAAATGCCAAGTACTATGCCGGGTTCGCGCCAGTGTCCGGAAAAGGAGGGTGATGTTCTTAACTGTGATCAACAGCAACCGCTCGGGTGGAATCCGGAAAATCCAGTTGGCGAATGGTTGTTTCACCGAGATGGTCCCTGGTATACACACGGGATGCATGTGTACAAAGAAGATAATCAGTCTGAATCATGGGGATCTGAGTGTTCTTATGACGTAAACGGCAACCTTGTGACAGAAACTGAGGGGGCTGGGACTGCAAACTTTTACCCAGACTTGTCTTGGAATAACATTATACCTGGCCTAGAACATCTATTCATCGATCCGGGTGGACCACGTTGGGCAAAATATCTGCCATCTTGGGGCAGTCCATGGGGTATGAATTATTATGATTGGTACTGGACAGGAGATCAGTCTCTACCTGCGCCATTGAATTATTAAAACATTTGGATAGACTATTCGAAAGCGATCTTGTACTCACTGCAAAATGAAAAGAGCTAATTATTGATGTTTCCGGAAATAAGCAGGGCGGCGTGTTTATGATTCCTATTTACATTGCATTTGCAATTGCACTGATCGTGAAGGCGGTCGTGATGGTTATCTTGACGCGACGCTCGGGATTCCATATTCTAAAACTGGCCGCTTTTTGGGTGTTTCTTATGTTATTTTGGTGCGTGCTGGCGTTCGCCTTTATGATTGCGATCGGAGACGCCGCAGGCCTATTTATTATTTTCGGGCTTATTTTTGTTACCATACCAGTCGAAGCTATTGCGACGCACCTTGCTTTGTCGTCTTCCAAAATTGTTCGAAACAATCTAAAATTTACAAAGCTCATGGCTGTTATGTATGTTCTAATCGGGAATTTAGCATCAGTTTGCTGTGGGGGGCTTGCTATCATTGTTTCCAACATTGGAGAACTTTTGTGTTCCAAATTTGGTTTAATGCAAACCTTTAAGGAAATCGCTTTCGTTTAGCATGCGGCTAGAAATATTCGAGTGCCATGTATTTATGATTATCCTCGAGAAATTTAGATCAAACCGACTGCTGCTTTTTATTTGCTGTATACTGGCAACCTTCACATCGTATGGCCAACAGATTCAATATAGTTATGATCAGCCCGGCAACCTCGCCTCAGCCGGATCAATCAGGGCGGGGCCTCCGGTTATTTCGACGCAACCGCAGCCCCAACTTCTTGAAAGCAACGTTCCCGTCACGCTCTCGGTAATTTCCACCGGTACCGGGCTTTCTTATCAATGGCTATCCAACGGGGTGCCGATCGTAGGCGCAACCGGTGATTCACTCGTTTTGCCCAATCTGCCGTTTGTGAATTCCACCAATTTCAGCGTAATCGTCAGCAATGTGTCCGGGGTTGTGACGAGCACGCCAGCCGCCATTTGGACAGACTCAAACGGCAACGGTATCCCAGACTGGTGGGAGATGAAATATTTTGGCAATCTGAACCAAACCGCCACCGGCGATTTTGATGGCGACGGGGTTGACAATCTGGACGAATACTTGGAAGGAACCAACCCCACCAACGCCGCCTCGTTCGATCCGCGACTTTACATTCAAACCGCCAATGGAAGAGTCGTCGCGTCGCCTGATTTGCCCTATTACACGATGGGGCAAAGCGTTACTTTGACCGCCATTCCCGATCCCAGACAAATGTTTCTTGGCTGGAGCGGAAGTGTGACTGGCACAGTGTCTCCGATTACATTCGCGATGAACACAAACCTCACAGTCACGGCTGGCTTCGGTCTGCCTCTGGCTGTCGCGGTGAACAACTCAAACTGTGTATGGACTACTGGTGGCGCCGCCCCATGGTTTGGGCAAACATCCGTTTCTGATTCCGGTTTGGGTTCAGCGCAAAGCGGGGTCATTGGCGGCGGTCAAGAATCGTGGCTCCAGGGTGTCTTTACCTTTAGTCAACCTATGCTAATCAATTTTTGGTGGAACGTTTCCTGTCAATCACCGAACGCCCTGACCTTCTCAATCAACGGAACCACTTTGGAGTCCATTTCGGGCACATCCTCCGGCTGGAAACAAATGCAGTTCATTCTTCCTGCGGGAACCTCCACCAATCTATGGACGTACACAAAGCAGTTTAATGACAGTCCCATAGGCACTCCTTTCGCCGACTGCGGTTGGGTTGAACAGGTGACACTTTCGCCATTTGGCACCAACTGCGTCACGGCCCCGGCCGGTTTGGTCGCCTGGTGGCCTGCTGACGGAAATGCCCTGGACGTAGCGGGAACAAACAACGGCACTTTGGAGAACGGCGCGTCTTACGGTCCCGGCATGGTAGGAGAAGCATTCCAATTTGGTGGAGTCGACAGCTATATCCAGGTCGGTAACAACCTCGCGCTGGACATGACGAATACCGTAACATTTGAAGGCTGGATCCTTCCAACCGGTGCCGGATCAGGTGCGGGCGGCTATGGAGGTATAATCGTCAATAAAGAGGGTGAGTATGAAGTTGCACGCTTCGCGGACGGGACGATTCGTTGGGCTTTTGCTAACAGTAGTCCGGGCTGGAACTGGATTTCGTCTGGTTTTACCGCGCCCTTGAACCAATGGTCGCACGTGGCGGTAGTTTACAACTCAGGCGTGGTGAGCACTTACGGCAACGGAACCTTGGCACAAACGTACAATGGCTCCGGCCGTATCGGAAATGTCAATGCTGGCACAAACGATTTCCGCATCGGCGGACGACAAATTGGCAGTCAATACTTCCAAGGATTCATTGATGAAGTCAGCATATACAATACCGCTCTTTCTTCGAACCAGATCGCGGCAATCTACTCGGCCGGCACCGATGGGAAATGCGCTATCGAAAATGTGCCGTTCGGATTTGACGGCACCAGCGATGCTCTGCTATGGTCGAGTAACGGCCTGCAATTGACTTTGAACGGCCTGGATGGACAAGGGGCCGTCATCATCTATGCCTCAACAAATTTGCTGACGTGGACGCCAATTTATACAAATCCACCTGCAACCGGGACAATTCAGTTTCTTGACACCACAGCGACAAACCACGCAATGCGGTTTTATCGCGCCGTTGAGCAGTAGCCGATTTATGCAGGACGTTCTGGCGGGGTGTTCACGAATGAATCCTCTTTTGGGTTTGGGGCGAGCCATGAAGCCCGCCCCGGTTGGGTTATTCTGACTTTTCAGAAGCGATGCGGAGTGTGATCCGTCCGTCCAACGGCATAGTTTCAATTTGAAGATTGAAGCCGTTGCCGTCTTTGTGCGCCCAAGCGGCACCGATGCGTGTCCAGAATCCTTCGCCACCTTCGCGGTTGCGAACATGATAGGCGATGTAGGTTGGGGTTTTGGAAGCGGTTTGTTCGTTGGTGTCAGTCATGGAATGTCTCCTTTGATGTTTATCTGGCTCGCGACCCTCGCGGCCTGATGGCACTAAAGAGAAGTCCCCTGAAGCCGGGGCGTAGCGTACAGGGCAAATCTGAAAATCGGGGGAGACCGCCTGCGGGGGAACCGGTTTTGTGATTGCGCGGATCGGCGGGGACTTCAACGTGCCAATCAGAAAGCCGAATGGCGCGGGCGGGAATTTTCGGCATACAATCAGGCTGACGCCAAGGCAACGCTGAAATAAATCCTCGAATCCGCCACGAAATTAACGCATTGCTATGGGCGATGAACGCGCCCAACGCATGAAGCAAGCCCGCCAATGCACCACGACAGCCGACTCAACGACTGCAAAAACAATGAACCAGAATCACGCATTCTGGTTCACAACAAGAAAACTACGCCGACTTCCGGGTTTGGCAAGCGCGTTTGTGTGACATTTTTCAGTCCGCTGCCCACAGCCGTTTTGCAAGCTCGCGTTCTTCGTCGCCCGACACTTCTAAATAAATCGCGGTCGTTTCCAACCGCGCATGACCGAGCCATTTTTGCACCGTAGGCAAAGGGATTTTTTGAGCCAGACACGCCACGGCGAAGCCGTGGCGCAACCCTTTCGGGCACGCCATGCCGCCGGTAATCCCCGCTTGTGCCATGTAGCCCTTCACCAGCCGGTAGCCGCTGGCGCGAGAGAAATCCCACGCACGGTCAGCGGGATCAAGATTTGTCAGCACTTGGCGAAGCAGCGCGACCAGCGAATCGGGAACGGGCACGGCGCGGAAACACCCGCGCCGACGCCGCTTCAACGTCTCAAACACGACGGCCTTGCCGGTCAGGTCAATGTGGCCTGTCGTCAGGTTCAACGCTTCCGAAATCCGGCAGCCTGTGTAAAAAAGCGTTAAGCAGAAGGCGCGGCGCAGGGTGTCAGGATCATGCTTGACCGCCCTTAAAAAGGTGCGGCGTTCTGTGCTGTTTAGATACTTCCGATTGCCCAGCCGGTCAAACATCGCCGCCCCCTTTTGTGTCGGTGAACCAGAATGCGTGATTCTGGTTCATCAAAAACAATAAAAACAATCAACCACCACGAAAAATGACCATCCAAAAGATTATCGGTGAAAACGGGGTAATGCCGGAGCTTTGCGGCCGGGGTTCCTGCCCTGCTGCAATTCTTGCAGACAACGGCGACGTCTTTGTCCAAGGCTACATCCCGGCATCTGCCGAAAGTGCAGTCCTGACAGCCCCGACGGGCGAAAGCTTCGTGCGGATGTCCCGCGGGACGTTTGAAAAAATTGCGCGTCAGGTCTTGGCATCGTGAGGGCCATGCGCTGCTCCACGGTGGGCCGCCTTCTTGGGCGGCCCATCTTCGGCGAGAATGTCATTCACACGCTTTTGAAATGAGTCAGGATAAAATGCGCCATAATGCTTCCAGTGTTTGCGCATATTGTCCATACTCAAGAAATCTACGAGGTTGCGGTGGAGTTCGTCCTGAAGCTCCGTTTCTACTACGGCATGTTTCAGGAACGCGTGGATGAGGGATAGCTGGTTAAGCCAAAGTTGCAAATAGCGCTTTTCAAGGAGCGGGTCGGGGGTGGGCTCGTCCTCCAGCACCTTGAGAAACGAACGGTGGGAAAAAGCGAGCGTGATGAGTTGCCGGTTGACGTCGTAAAGTTTTACGATGGCTTCGGATTCGCGCTGGCGGTTTGTGGCGCGCAGTTGCACCGCGACAAATACGAGGCCCAGGAATGAAATCGTAGCGGAAAGCAATGAAACCAAATGGTCAAACGACATGAAAACTCCCTGAAAGAGGGGCAGGACGAGCGTCCGCATTTACGACGATCAGACCACACCGGGTTACACCAACTTGGGCTAACCTGTTTTCGTTGTCAAGGTGCCGTGGATGGATTACTCCCCACGATACGGCCAGTTTCGGGCGTTGCTGCGCAAACTGCGCGAAGAAGCGGGTCTGAGCCAGACCGCGCTTGCGGGGAAGCTCGGCAAGCCGCAGACATTTGTATCAAAATCGGAATTGGGCGAGCGGCGCATAGATTTTCTGGAGACGATTGATTTTTGTGCCGCCTGCGGGGTGAGCGTGGAGCAACTGGCCGCACTGCTGGAAACGATTGTGCCCGTGGAGCGAAGGCCGAAGCGCCGAAGCCCCCGAAAGATGGACAGCCAGGGGCGGCTTACGGGGTAGCCATCAGGGTTGCATGTTTAATAGTCTGTCAGTCGATGGTTGCGCACCTCTAACTGTTCCACATTGGTGGCTGGTAACAGGGTCGGCAATACCACGAAAGAAAGGACAAATATGAAAAGCAGAATAATGCCAGTGCTGGCAATGGCGACATTGGCTGTGCTGGTGGCCAGTTGCCAACATATCGGCGGGATAACGAATCACACACGCCCGTGCGATGCGCCGGGCGGCTTTTACGGGGGCCTCGATTATCCTGGCACCAACGTGGTTCTTGCATGGCAGCCTGTGCGGCTGCCGGTCATTGGCTACATGATTGAGCAACACGCCTTCAACAGGAACACCCGCCATTACGATACCACGCGGTTTTGCGTCAGTTCCAATGCCAGCTTTTTCGTGGTGACGAACGGTGCAAGTTGTGGCCTGCCTGCCAGAAACCGCTTCACGCTGGCAGCCATGTACCCGGACGGCACGCTGTCAGCCACCGATACGTGGTATGCGTCGTGGTGGAAGGAGCATGGTCAGGAAGGCCCGCCGTTCGGCCCGCCGCTCGTGCGTAATGTCACGGCGGGTGTGGATGCCAGCGGCACGAATGTGGAAATCACATGGATGCCCGCACCCGGGCCTGCTACCAGCTACATCATCGTGCGGGCGGCCTGCGACCCGACCAAGACGGATGGCTTGGAGATCAGTTTTGTGGGGAAGGCCGACACCAACGCGCGGCGATTTGAGGCCGTCGGCGTGGTGCAAAGCCTCAACGACTTGCGCGACATCTACGAGGTGGCGGCCCTGTATCCCGGCGACGCGATGTCGGCCTTCACGGCAGTACCCATTGATCGAAATCAGCTTCTTGTCCTGCCACCTGTGCGGGACGGAAAGTGAAATCGTGCAAAGGTAGCAATGTTTAACCGTGGGTTAGAAACCGAAGTTCTTAAAGGCCGCGCGGGTGTCAAACAAAGTGGTCATTTTTTGCGGCTGCGAAGGCAAAAAATGTGGCGGGAAAATCACACGAATAATCTTGGCAAATTCCATGTAAGAGCGAAAATCAAAACGTCACGGAAAAAAAACTGACGCAACTGAAATAAGAAAATTACGTAGCTTTTGGCTGCGGGGCTGTCTCGAAACCGCGAATTTCAAAAAGCCCTCCAAAAACCAAACCGTCACTCGGCGCGGCTTGACGTGCTTTCTGGAGAAGTGCTTCGCGGTGCCTGAGACAGGGTGCGTTAGGTCGGGCCCTTTGGCTCAATAACAGAGGTTCGCGTTTAGGACAAATACTATGAAAACAATCGGGATGATTCTTTTGGCGGCGGGCATCGTTTTCTCGCCTAATCGGCTTCACGCGCAAACTGCCTTGGTTGGCAGTTTCAATAATGACCTCGCGCCAGCTCAACCGGCACAGCCTGATTCCATCGTCCAAGTCACGGCAGAAGCCGAGGGGCTTTCACAAGTTGACCCGTCATCACTCCCATTTTTTGCCTCCTGTTGGTGGACGGTGTTTCCGGACGGCGGGCCGGTGCCGATGCCTTGCCCGCCTCAAGATTTGTCTGTGCCGATTTACGAAATTGTGGACGGCTCTTACCTTGTGGACGAAACCGGCGGTGCGGTAAGCGTCAGCACACCGCGAATCAGCGCGATGCACGCCGCAACCACTGCCTCGGTTGCTTCCGCCGTGGAAAGGCAAGGCAATGCGATTGCTGATCTGATTGAGCAGGTGCAGGAGACAACATTCGAGCAAACATTGACGATGGCGTTTGGAATGGATGCTCCGAGCCTGCCCGCATTTGGTGATAGCGGAACAAACACCTATACGCCGCAGGGCGGAAGCTTCACCATCCCCAACTACGGCACCAATTTGTGGATTGCCCAGGTGAATATCACCAATGGCTATTTGGACGGCATCGGCACCAACACGTTGGCGAATGTGCAATATGAAATTCAGTCGCGCACAAATCTGGCACAAACCGATTGGCAATCGGAAGGATTTATTGTCGGTTCAGAAATCACCAATTGGACGCCTTTAAGCGTGGCGCAAGGCAATCGGACGAATTTATTCATCCGGCTACAGTCGGGGCAAAGTAGCGATGGGAGCGGCCTGCCGGATTGGTGGGAACTGGAGTATTTTGGATATACCGGCGTTGATCCGTATGCCGACCCGATGGGTGACGGGTATAGCAATTTGCAGAAATTTCAGAACGGCTGGAATCCGCATATTTTTTACACGCCAACTGCACCACAGGGCGTGACAGCGAGTCTGCATTTGGCAAATGATAATGCGACCGTGAGTTGGCTGCCATCGTTAGGAACTGTGACAGGTTATACGTTAGAAAAGACTGACGGCAATTTGGGGACAGTGCAGGATTTTAACATTTCAGCGAATACTACCAGTTATTTAGATGCTCTGTCGAACGATCTATTTGATGGCAATAATTACGATGTTTCCTATCAGGTCATGGCGAATTATGCCAATGGCAATCGTTCCTCTTGGAGTACTTCTGTAGCGTTGCAGCAGCAGACCTTGTCAGCGCTTATTATTCCCGGGACTAATGGCACATCTTATTTGGCAATTTCAGGTTCCACCGCAAACGCCTCAATAATACGTTTGGTTTTTACCGATGGCTTTGCCATGCAGAATGGCGACACCTCGTTTAATTACACCAAAGATGTTCCCGTTTCGTCATTTACAAACGGGCTGGCTATGTTACCCTCGGGTTGGGAGCCTCCACTTACAGATTCTTATGGCTATGCTGGTTATAATGTTGGAGCCGAAACCGTTGATGCCTCTGGCAATCCTGGCGGGATAAGTTTGGTCAGCCCTTACGACGAGGCATACTATGACATCTACGGCAACTACCTTGGTGGTGATGGGAATTCTGCTCCCGAGTGGGGCCACACATTTTATGATGGAAGGGTTCAACTCAAACAAAACCTGACCTTTTTGCTCCGCGCTGCTACCATAAGTCAGGCCTTTAGCTTACTTCCCACCAATTTTGATTCTGCTTTTAGTCTTCAGACCAATTATGCGTATTCTAGCTTTAATATGGTGGGATCATCTTATCGCAACGGGATTGACGACGAATCTGTGGAGAATGTGCTTGCGCCGTTCGAGTTAAATTATTTTTTCCGTAATTTTACTTATGATGCCAGCGCGCTTAACACCTTCGGTTATGTCACGAACGGTTTTAGCTATTCTTACAATGATTGGTATTTATTGAACCCACCAGCGTATCAGTTTCAAGCTCCGCTCGGCGGCGCAACAAACTTCTCGGCTTTGTTGGGCACAAATCAAACACGCTGGCTGGCTGCTGGCAGCTATATCATATCGCAATCGGGAGCAGATATTGGAATCCCCAATACTTTTTCGATGTCCAGCAATGTAAAAAACATCTTTGGGCTACCATTTCTATCCGCACAAATTGCCCAGGCTTCATCCACCAATCTCCTCTCTTTAAATTACCTGTCTGCCGGAAGCAGCTTCGTACCCGATGCAAATGATTTCTCTTGGGTTTATTATCCCGAAACCGCTCAGCCGATATATGAAACAGTGGAATACGATTTTTGGGCGCCGTTCAATGCTCAGAAATCATGGGACACATTTTCGGAGTCGTGGTCATTGCGTGTTTTTTTAACTCCCAATAAAGATAATTCGGTGTCTTTTCCTGATTTAATTCCGGGCATGGACGGTTTTTCTCCAACTAACAAAAGCCGAATCATGATTATGCCTGTCGGACGCGAAATAAAAATTGCCGGTTATGCCAAGTTGGCAATTCAGAACGGCTGCAGCAACAAATTCGCTTATCTCGGCCAGTACTTTGACAAGGCTTATACGACAGATACAAATGGTATTGCGACGACCAACACTACAGGCGTGCTTTCCCCCTATGGTGATTTCTTTGCCACTCAACCCGGCCCCGCCTCACTGGTGACGATGCCGGATGTTGATACCGGCCAACGTGGAACCAACATTGTGCATTGCATTTCGTTGAATGTGGACAAAAATCATGACGGTACAATAGATCTTTCTTTCAGCGGCCCTGATGTCACGTCGCAATCTAGCCCAATGGAGTTTTGGATCAACAATGACAATGATGGAACTGGAGTAGGTCAAGACATTGATGCACCAAACCTGCCTGACAGCGCAAATGATGTCATTCAATCCACACGCGACCTAGAGGATTTTGCGCGAATATGGATTTGTGGCGTACCGTCAGGTGATGTGATGGATGGTTACCAAGTTACATTGTCATTTCAGAATTGTGTTGGGAGTCCATCTATCAAGCTTTTTGCGTCACACGACGACAATGGCGGCAACGGCTATCTGACAGACTCCAATATTGCTGAACGGTATGTGGGCAGTATTATGAATGATTTCTCCTTAGGCACAGTGTCAGTGAACACGAATTATGTTTTTCCATATTTGAATTTTTATAATGGCGGAACTAAATGTTTGCTGTTTGAAGGCGTAACCGCAGGCGCAGGCGAATTAGTGATGACCATTACCGACAGCAATAGCAACACCATTGCTCAAACCGGCGTCTGGTTGGATTTACATGACGTTAAGGATTTTATCGAACAAGCAATTATCACCAACAACATCAGCGGAGCTGTCAGCAATTGGACGAGCGGAGTCGAGTCTATTCAACCCGCCACAACTTTCGGTTTGGGCAATGATACAAACCTGATTGTTCTGGTGCATGGCATTAATGTTTCTCCTTGGGATTCATTGACGGACAGCGAAACGGTTTATAAACGTCTTTATTGGGCAGGGTTTCAGGGTGCTTTTGCTACTGTCAAGTGGCCTTGCGAATTTTTTAATGCGTGGACTGCATTGACTTTAGATACAACGGTTTTCAACCGGAGCGAGGTCAAGGCTTATAAGGCAAGTTCGGCGTTAACCAATTATCTCGGAAACTTACGTTCGCGTTTTGCTGGTTATCGTTTGAATATCCTCGCCCACAGCCAAGGTAACGCAGTAGTAAGCGAGGCGATAAAGCGTGGTTTTCAATTCGACTCGTATGTCTTGACCCAAGGGGCTATACCTGACAGCGCCTATGATATAAATGCCCCGACTTACAATGGATTGACAAATGCTGACTATGTTTACGGCCCAACACCTGAATGGCAACCTATGGGCTATCGTGGCGTTTACACAAATATAAGTGGAACTGTTGTTAATTTTTATAATGCAAACGATCCGGTTCTGTCTGTTTGGCAAAACGATCAAGGAGCGGCAAAACCAAATGTGCCAGCCACGCCCTATACTTACTTTGGCGGGATTGCTGAATATGACCCTGCGTTTGGATCAAGTTACATTGTCACAGACCCGGAAGAATCACGAGCGTTTGTTTCCCGGTCCCGCACTTTAGCGATAGGCCAGAGCGGGCCTGCATCCAGGCATGGAGTTATTCAGTCTGGCGTTAATTTAAACACGCAGTTTGGTTTTAACGATTCATTCCCCGGCGATCATAGTGCGCAGTGGGTGTGGCCCATTCAGACGACCATCCTGTATTATTCCACAGTGTTATCTGTTTGTAATATATCAACACCGCAAGAGCAATGAGAGGCAGTGTATTAACATTTTGCGGCGTTGTTTTGGCTCTTTGCCTGTGGCTTCTGCTTCACGATTCGCAGCAGGTCAAAAGTATTCCTTTACAGGCACAAAGTAAAACCCCTGCGGCCATATTGGCAAACAACCCCTCCTCATCAGATATAAGTATTAATCCAAAACAAACCGCAAATGCGTCAATGCCTGCGACTGCATCAGGGTCAGGAGGCTCAATTGTAATTACAACTAACGCAATTGATCCCAATTTGCTTTCCACATGGCAAGCTCCTATTGAGTTCTACGGTAAGGTAGAAGATAGTAACAGCAACTTGGTTGCTGGTGTTAATATTCATTTTCGTTGGAGCGAAAGACCAGCTGAAGATGGTATGAAAACAGCCGACACCCAAAGTGATTCCGATGGCTTGTTTTCATTACACGGAGAAAAGGGTAGGAGCTTGACTGTTTCTTTTAGTAAGGACGGTTATTATTCTTTGCTGCGTGGAGAGCAAACCTTTATTTATGCCCTGGGGCCAAATATCATTACGCCAGATTCGACGCATCCGGTAATTTTTTACCTGCAAAAAGCCGGAACGCCTGAACCGTTGACGCGTTTGGCAAGTCCAATAGCTGGCCCCCGGCAATACCGTCTTGAAAACAATGGCAAGTCCACTGATATTTCCTTTTATTCTGGAAAAAGAGTAACGCAGGGAGAGGCAAAATTTAGTGTAGCGTATTCAGTAGACGTTAACGATCAAAGCCAAAACCCATTCAAATGGCACTGTCAAATAAGCATTCCGGGCGGCGGCATCCAATCGACGGCGGAAGAATTGCCTGTCAAGGCACCGGAACAAGGGTATCAACAAACAATCGAAATTGATTCTATCTCAAACGCATGGTCAGATCGCTTTGAGCAATCGTATTATTTTTATCTGCCGGATGGCAAATTTGGTCGGATGAAATTTAGTTTAATCTGCGCTGGCAACCCTTCCTTTGGCGTGGAAGTGCTAATTAACCAGTCCGGTTCGAAAAATCTTGAATACGATAAGTATTTGCCCGGAAATATAATGGTCGATCAGTCTGCGCCATGAATAATGAAAAACTGTAACAACTGCGGTAGTGAGAATGTGGATGACGCCACACATTGCCAAGAGTGTGACAGTCCTTTTTCGCTTCAAGCCGCGACTTCCTTTAATATAAAGCCGTGGGTTAAATGGGTGCTTTATTCTGGCGCTTGGGGCGTTGTTATTATTTCGACGCTGGCCCGAAATCCTGCTGACATGTTGACAGCACCGGCTTTTCCAATTGGCTTTTTGGCCGTGTTCCCTGGAGCAATAATGACCATTGCAGTATGGTTCTTCGCGCCTATTGTTATCGGTTTAGGCTGGACAATGTATGGGATGCTGACTTATGTAATGAAAACAACAGGAAAAAGTGGCGTTTTTTTCCTGACTTATATCATCTTTTGCGTACTACTCACTCTAAACGCCATTGGTTGCAGGATGGTGACTGCGACTATCGGCGGCATACACTGATACAGACAGCAGTGCTATTGACGATCTGAAACAGTAAAATCTTTTACCATTGTAGGCACGCTTTTAACCACGGTTGCTATTTCGCCAGATTAGGCGCAAACCTTTTGCAACAATGCGATGGTAAATCAACAGGTAATAATGTCTGGCATGACCGCTTACCAAGTTAAAAACTGCAATTTTTGTAACATTTTCACGAAAACTTAACACTTCTTTCATGGTTTCTCGGTAAGATTACCCAACAAATTAAAAACCGGCCTTTATAAGGGAGATTTTATGGCTACAGATGGAAAAGATGCAATCGGTGCGGATGCCATTGGTCAGAAGTTTGCAGAGGACGTAAGAGCAGAACGGGCTGCTTTCAAAAAGGGGCATCTGGGCGAGGCTTGGAATCATGCGGCGTATGCAGTAGCTGATGAGTTGACAGATATGGCTAGAGGAGCGGAGCAACTGCGCGAAAAAGCAATAAGTGCGATTGCAAACCATTATGAAGAAATGGATGAGAAAGAAGTTGAGTTTGCGCGAGATTTAGGTGGCCCGGAGGCTGAAAGGCATGCCTCTGCATCAATCTCCGACGTGTATTCATTGCATCTAAAAGATGCATTGAAGGAAAAAATTAGCGTAGTATTCGCTGAAATTGAGGCGAACATGCCGAATTTGGAGGCGGGTTTAAAAAAGGTCGAACAACAGTTTGGCGTCCAACCCGCTGCTGTCCATCAGCCCGATCCAACTCATCCGGTCGAAACGCCGTCCAACCCCAAGAGCAAAACTCCGTCCAAACAAATATAAAAACGGATGCTCTGCCGTCATTTAATGACGGGAAATGTCAGCGGTTCAAATCTCGCTCAGAATCTGCTGACGTTTGGCGTCGTATTCGGCGTGCGAAATTATGTTCCGATCAAGCAAGTCCTTTAGGTTTCTTAACCGCTTTTCAACGGCTCCTTCCACTGGCTGCGCCTGGGTTTCGGTGGGTGAGAGTAGCGGCGGGGTTTTTCTTGTGGCAACGATGGGCGCGATGAGTGGCGGAGTATTTACTCTCGCACCGGGATGTTCGTCGCTGTGAACATCCACGACGGGAAGCAATCCCTGTGGCTTTATCTGCTTTTCGCCAGCCTCTCCTGCTTCCTCTTTCTTCCTTTGCCATACCACATAGGCAACGCAAGCAATCCATGACGGAAACATGTCAACTTCGGGAACCAGTTCCACAAGAAAGGATGGCAGAAATGCCCAGTGAAATCCAAGCAGCTTCCACATTGTTCCGCCGACAACGGCATCCAACCCAGCGGACGCCGCCTCGCCGGGTATGAACACCAAACCGGCGGTAAAGGCTGCGGTGGCATCTTCACCGCCGCTGATTAAAATATCAATCGCGTCCGCGACCACGGCGACGACGTAGGCGAGGATGATCCGGTCTCTGGTCAGTTTGGGTTTGTCCATAATTTTTACCTATGGTTCTTTCTGCGATATGGTTTGTTTGGCCTTGCGGCGTTTGATGTGTTCGTGGATGTCATCTCCCACGCCGGTCGGAACGCCGGATGCTGGTTGCGTTTTTCCGTTGGTGGGAGAATCTTCAAATTTCTCGACAACCTGGCCTTGGATTTCGGAAACGATGAGACCATCAA
>Ga0075030_100002249_pt1 | contig 17511 bp, 10 predicted proteins | sample LitLauG_LLR_2012_FD_71393 | JGI IMG/M metagenome (GOLD analysis project Ga0075030, IMG submission 71393) | Freshwater sediment microbial communities from Pennsylvania, USA - Little Laurel Run_MetaG_LLR_2012 | ecosystem: Environmental > Aquatic > Freshwater > Creek > Sediment | place: USA... | reverse complement strand
TCGGCGCGCAGCGCGGGCAGGCCCGGTTCGATCGTCGTGTGCCAGGCGATATCGGCGCGCACCAGGCGGTCGCGCAGGTGGGCATGGGTGCTGTCGAACAAGGTGGCCACGGCGACCTTCTCGCTGCGCATCGTGCCGGTGCGGAAGAACTCGCGCATGCGGCGCAAGTACTGCCCGGCACGTGCCGTTTCGGCGCTGATCTCGCCCAGGGTATCGACCAGCTTGGCGTGGTCGGCCGCGCCGCGCTGCGCCAGCAACTGGCTGGCCCGCGCGTAGGTGCCGATCGCCGACAGCGGCTGGCTCAGGTCATGGGCCAGGGCGGCCGCGAGCTCCGCGGTCGAGGCGATGCGCTGCGCCTCGTCCAGGGCGCGGCTGCGCTCGCGCAGGGAACGCTCGTGCGCGGCGATGCGGTCGACGGCGCGGCGCCGCTCGTCGGTCAGCGTACCCAGGTACAGCGCGGAGATGGCCAGCGTCAGCACCAGCATCTGGAATTCGAAGGCCGTTCCGGGCCGCGTGCCCAGCGTCGCGAGCGCGCCGAGCAGCCCCAGCTGGAGCGGCGGCAAGGCGGCCGCAACGCCGGCCAGCCCGTAGCGCATCGCGGCGACGGTGACCGGCAGGAACAGCAGGTAGGACATGCGGAACGATTCGAGCGGGGCGATGCCGAAGACGACATACAGGAGGCCGGCCAGCGCCACGAGAAAGAGCAGCGCGTCGCGCGCCAGCGTGCCGGCGGCCAGGCGCTCGGCGGCGCGCGGCAGCAAGGGCGCCCGCGGCCACCATGCCCGCCCCAGGGCCTGGAGCAGGATCGGGGTCCAGACGACCAGCGCAAGCAGCTTGGCGACGAATAGGCGCCAGGTGAGCAGCGGCAAGGATCCGGCCGCCATGTCCGGCTCGACGATCTGGCGCAAGCCGTCGATGACGGCGCACAGGGTCGCGGTCGCCAGGGTGATGGCCAGCAGCAGATGGACATCATGCAGCCCCACGCCGCGGCGTCCCCACTGGCCCAGGCGGCGCAGCGCCGACCCGGCCCAGGCATACACGGCGGTGATGGCCAGCGCTGCCGGCAGCCACGCCGGATCGAGGTGCGCGCCCGGCGCCATGGCCCAGGCGGCGAACACGGCGGCCAGCACCAGCGGTACCGCGCGCCGTCCGCCAGCGAACACGACGGCCAGGGCCAGCGCCGGATGCAGGCTCCAGGGCTGCACGCCGAAGCGCGGATGAGGAAAGATCTCGGTGAAGGAATCGGCCAGCACGTAGGCCAGCAGCAGGACGAGGATCGCGGACCACGAGACGTGCGGGGCTGCCGCGCCGCCTGGCGCCTGCGCCGCCCGCACGGCCGGCGCGGCGACGTCGGTCGCGGCGGCGGTGGCTGGATGTTCCGGCTCGCTGTCGACGGGCTTGCCGCCAGCCGGCCCGGACGGTCTCAGCATGCGATCCATATCCATGTGCCCTTCGTACCAGAACGCTTCGAACGGCGCTGCCGTGGATGCACTAGGGGCATCCCGGATTGACGAGCCGACCCCGGCATGGGCGCTCCGCGTCGCCCGCCGCGCCGGTCCGGATATCGTCCGTGTCCCGGGAGTCTGCGCGGCACGGGTCCGGACGGCCAGCGCCCTACCGGGCGTCCTTCAGGTCGCTGCGGTCCTTCAGGACGATGCCGGTGCGCTGCAGGCGGCGCGCCTCGCGGCACAGCCAGGCCAGGGTCGCTGCCGCATCCGTGGCGGCCAGCCCTTGCGGGCGGATATTGGAGAGGCAATTGCGTTCGGCATCGCTGCGGCCCAGGCGCGGGTTCCAGGTGAGATAGACGCCCAGGCTGTCGGGCGCACTCAGGCCGGGCCGCTCGCCGATCAGCACCGCGACCAGCGCGGCACGCAGCCGCTGGCCGATCTCGTCGCCCAGCGCGACGCGCGCCTGCTGCGCGATCACCACCGGGCCCAGCCGCCAGCCCGCACCCAGCGCGGCCAGCAGGCAGCGCAGGAGCGGCACCGCGTGCTGCTGCGCCGCGCGGGCCGACAGGCCATCGGCGACGACGAGGACGAGGTCGGGCTGGAGATCGCCCGCGCCGGCGGCCGCCGTTTCGAGCGCCGCCGCGCTGCCCGGGTCGAGGCGGCGGCCCAGGTCGGGGCGCATGAGATACGCCGTCCGATGCACCGCGCGGCTCGCCACCTGGAGCACCGGCAGGCCGAGCGCCTCGATCTCGCCGGCGAGCGCGCCGTGGTCGAGGCCACACTGCACGGCATCGCGTGCCAGCGCATGGTCGCTGCCGAACTGCAGGACCGCCGCCGTCGGCAGGCTGACCCCGGCCCGGCCCAGGGCCAGCCGCGCCGGGGTGAAAGCGCGCAGCCGCGCCCAGCCGTCGGGCGTGACCGCGCCGCGGTTCAGGACAGCAGCATCGGCCAGCGCGCCGGGGCCAGCAGCGGGTGCTCCGGGCCCACCGGCTGCAGCCGGCCCTGCCGGTCGGTGATCGCCATCTTCTGCAGCCACGTCTCGAACTCCGGTGCGCGCTGCAGGCCGAGCAGCCGGCGCAGGTACAGGGCGTCGTGAAACGACGTGCTCTGGTAGCCGAGCATGACGTCGTCGGCACCCGGGACCCCCATGATATAGGTCACGCCGGCACAGGCCAGCAGCGTGAGCAGGTTGTCCATGTCGTCCTGATCGGCCTCGGCGTGATTGGTGTAGCAGATGTCGCAACCCATCGGCAGGCCGAGCAATTTGCCGCAGAAATGATCCTCGAGGCCGGCGCGCAGGATCTGCTTGCCGTCGTAGAGGTACTCGGGGCCGATGAAGCCGACCACCGTGTTGACCAGCAGCGGCGCATAGGCCCGGGCGACGCCGTAGGCGCGCGCCTCGCAGGTCTGCTGGTCGACGCCGAAATGGGCATCGGCCGACAGCGCCGAGCCCTGGCCGGTCTCGAAGTACATGACGTTCTCGCCCACGCTGCCGCGGCGCAGGGCGAGCGCCGCGGCGCGTGCCTCGGCGAGCAGCGCAAGGTCGACACCGAATCCGGCATTGGCCTTCTGCGTCCCGGCGATCGATTGGAACACCAGGTCGACCGGCGCGCCCTGGCCGATGGCCGCGATGGTCTGGGTGACGTGGGTCAGGACGCAGGACTGGGTCGGGACCTCGAACCGGCCGATGACCTCGTCGGTCAGCTTGATGAGGTCGACCAGGACCGGCAGCCGATCCGAGACGGGGTTGATGCCGATCACCGCGTCGCCGGCGCCGTACAGCAGTCCGTCGAGGATCGCCGCGGCGATGCCCGCGGTGCGGTCGGCCGGATGGTTGGGCTGCAGTCGTACCGCCAGGGTTCCCGGGAGGCCCAGCGTATTGCGAAAGCGCGTGACCACGCGGCACTTGCTCGCCGCCAGCACGAGATCCTGGTTGCGCATGAGCTTGCTGACCGCCGCCGCCATCTCCGGGGTGAGGCCCGGCCGGACCTGCTCCAGCGCCGTGGCATCGGCCGCGTCGGACAGCAGCCAGTCGCGCAGCCCGCCGACCGTCAGGTGCGACAGGCGGGCAAAGGCCTGGCGGTCGTGGGTGTCGATGATCAGCCGCGTCACCTCGTCGTCTTCGTAGGGGATGACGCACTCGGCCAGGAAGGCGCTCAGGGGCAGTTCCGCCAGGCACCAGCGGGCCGCCATGCGCTGGCCATGCGATTCGGCGGCGACCCCGGCGAGGACATCGCCCGAACGCAAGGGACTGGCCTTGGCGAGCAGGTCCTTGAGATCCGCGAACTGCCAGGTCTGCCCGCCAAGCTGCTGCCGGTACGCACGCATCGTCTGCTCCGTGCTGGCCCGCGCGGCGTCAGCTGGCGAGGCCGCGCAGATCGAGCCAGGATGCCGCGGCCGCCGGCGCGGCCGGCGCAAGCCAGGGCAGCACGCCCAGGCAGGGCGCCGGCAGCAGCTGCGCCAAGGCCGCGCGGTTGCGCTCGGGCTCGGCCATCTGCGGATCGATGTGATTGGCGACCCAGCCGGCCAGGCGCAGGCCGCGCGCCGCGATCGCCTCCGCGGTGAGCGCGGCGTGGTTCAGGCAACCCAGGCGCATGCCGACCACCAGGACCACGGGCAGGCCCAGCTGCGCCGCCAGGTCGGCCGTGTCGAAGCCCGCCGCGAGCGGCACCCGAAAGCCGCCCACGCCCTCGACCACCACGGCCTCGGCGCGTTCGCCCAGGCGGCGGTAGGCGCGCAGCAGCACCTCGGCCGACAGCGCGACCCCGGCCAGCGCGGCGGCGATATGCGGTGCCAGCGGACGCTCGAGCAGGTAGGGGCAGATCTGGTCGGCGGTCGCGGCGACGCTGCCGGCCGCGGCGAGCAGGTCGACGTCTTCATTGTGCCAGGCGCCATCGCGCCACTGCGCACCGGCCGCGACCGGCTTCATGCCGACCACGCGCCGGCCCTGCGCCGCCTGCCGCCACAGCAGCGCCGAGGCGACCAGCGACTTGCCGACGCCGGTGTCGGTGCCGGTGACGAAGCACGAAAAGGCCGGCTCCGGCGCCGGCGGCGCGGCGTGGCGCGATGGTCCGGCGCCGGCCATCGTCAGGCGCCAGCCGGCCGTCCCGGGCCGCGCAGCGCGGCGTCGAGCGCTTGCCAGGCGACGCGGGCCAGATGCCGGTTCTCGGCGGTCGTGAGGATGTAGGGCGGCATGAGATAGAGCGTACGGCCGATCGGGCGCAGCAGCACGCCGCGTTCGCGCGCCGCGGCGAAGCAGCGCTGGGCAAAGTTCGGCGCGAAGGAACCCGGCGGCACCGCCGGCGCCGGATCGGCCTCGGAGCGCACGTCGAAGGCCCAGATCATGCCGCAGCGGCGCGCGTGCGCCACGCGCGGATCGTCGCGCAGCGGCTGCAGCAGCGCGTCGAGCTCGGCGCCGCGCTGGCGGTTGCCTTCGATCACCGCGTCGTCGCGGAAGATGTCGAGCGTCGCCAGGGCGGCGCGGCAGGCCAGCGGATTGCCGGTATAGGAATGCGAATGCAGGAAGGCGCGCGCCGGGTCGGCGGCATAGAAGGCGTCGAACACCGCCGGCCGGCTCAGCACGACCGACAGCGGCAGGTAACCGCCGCTGAGGCCCTTCGACAGGCAAAGGAAGTCGGGCCAGATGCCGGCCTGCTCGCAGGCGAAGAAGCTGCCGCTGCGGCCGAAGCCGACGGCGATCTCGTCGGCGATCAGGTGCACCTCATGGCGGTCGCACAGGGCGCGCAACTGGCGAAGGTAGAGCGGGTCGTGCATGGCCATGCCCGCGGCGCACTGCACCAGGGGCTCGACGACCAGCGCGGCGATGGTCGGGTCACGCTCGGAAAGCAGGCGGTCCAGGTCGGCCGCGGCGCGGCGTGCGACGTCGGCCGGCGATTCGCCCGGCTGCGCCTGGCGCGCGTCCGGACTGGCGACGACGTGCGCCGGATGCAGCAGCCCGGCGTAGACGTCGCGGAACAGCGGCACATCGGTGACGCCCAGCGCGCCCAAGGTCTCGCCGTGATAGTCGCCGCGGACACAGACGAATTCGCGCTTGGCCGGGCGGCCCAGATTGCGCCAGGCGTGGTGGCTCATCTTGAGCGCGATCTCGACGGCCGAGGCGCCGTCCGAGGCGTAGAAGGCATGGCCCAGGGCGTTGCCGGTCAGCGCGGCCAGCCGTTCCGAGAGCTCGACCACCGGCGCATGGGTGCAGCCGGCCAGCATGGCGTGCTCGAGCCGGTCGATCTGCTCGTGCAGCGCGGCGCCGATGCGCGGATTGGCGTGGCCGAACAGATTGACCCACCAGGAGCTGATGCCATCGAGCAGGCGATGCCCCGAGGTCTCGACCAGCCAGGCGCCCTCGCCGCGCGCCAGGGGAATCAGCGGCACGTGCTCGTGCGATTGCATCTGGGTGCACGGATGCCACACCGCGCGCAGGCTGCGGGCCGCCAGGGCGTCGGCGGCGGCCGGTGCGGGCGCGGACGCGGATGCGGAATTCACGCGGTGCAGCGGCCGCGCCGCGGCAGGGTGGGCGAGGCGGGGCGCGGGCCCATGAGCCGCGCGCGCCTCAGTTGACGACCTGGTCGATCGTCACGTTGACGCCGCTCGTGCCGGGCGCCACCGGCTTGCTGAAGCCCTGCAGGTCGCCGGCCGCGGCGATCGCGTCGCCCGAGTGCGAAACGCGCGCGCCGACGATCACCGGCGCGTACTTGGACAGGGTGTACTCGGGCATCATGGCCATCGAGTCGTCGAGCGAAAATTCGAACGGCAGGTCCTTGACCTGGCGGCGCAGCAGCGCCAGCGGCACCTTGGGGCCGTTGGCGGCGCGGGCAAAGACGAAGATCGTGTCGCCGGGCTGGGCCTTGGCCGCCAGGCCCGAGGCGAGGCTGACCTTGCCGCGCACCGCGGATCCGGCCGCCGCGGCTGCCGTCGGCGCCGCGGCTGCGCTGTCCGGCGCGCTGCCCGAGCTGCCCTGGTCGGCGACCGGGGGCAAGGGCGCCCCACCCTTGCCACCGGCGAGCTGGCGCGCCTCGTCGAGGCTGCTGCGCAAGGTGGCGGCGAATTCCGGGTCGTTGGGCGCGGCCTTCAGCGCGCGCTCCCACAAGGTGACGGCCCGCGCATAGTCATGGCGGTCGAAGGCGGCGGTACCGGCCAGCGCGAGCGCCTTGATCTCCTTGGGGTCGATCTGCAGGGCCCGGTCGAGGATCTTCTCGGGTTCGCCTTCGAGGCGCTGGCCGTTGGCCATCGCCATGGCGTCGGCCATGTCGGCCAGCAGGCGGGCGTTCTTGGGCGTGAGCGCGATCGCCTTGGTGAAGGCCCGCACCGCTTCGCTGTACTGGTGCTGATAGGCATAGGCGCGCGCCAGCATGGTCCAGCCCTGCGCGTCGCCCGGGCTTTTCTTGAGCGCGTCGTTCAGCCCGTCGATCATCTTCTGCACCTGGGCGCTGCTGAGCGGACCGGCCTTCGACTTGGCGCCGCCGGAGGCCGCGGCATTGGCTGCCGCGGCGCCGTCGCCCGCGTCGGCCGGCGCGATGGCCCCCGGCACGAGCGCACCCGGCGCACCCAGATAGATGTACAGCAGGACCGGCACCAGGACGAGAAAGAGGCCGACCAGCGCGGCGCTCCAGCGCGCGCGGCCCGCCGCGGCGGCAGGAGGCGGCGCGCTGCCGGCGACCGCCTCGATCAGCTGGCGCTCGATCTCGCGGCGGTTCTGCTCGTACTGCTCATCGGGCAGCACGCCCGACTTGCGCTCGGCCTCGAGTTCGGCGAGGCGCTCGCGGAACATCCCGACCACCGCCTCGGGCCGGGGCCCCTGCGCCCCCCGATCACCACGCAGCAGCGGCCAGATCATGACGACAACCCCCAGGGCCAGCAGCAAGCCGGCCGCAATGAAAAAACCGATCATGAAAGGTGACCTTCCGCGGCATCCTGGGCCAGCAGGGTCTGCGCGCGCTGCGCATCGGCGGCGCTCAGGCCGCCGCCGACCGCGGCGGCCTCGGCCTCGATGCGGGCGTTGCGCCGGCGCAGAGCCAGGAACAGCGCCAGCAAGCCGAGCACCAGCAGCACGCCGGGCCCGTACCAGAGCACCAGCGTCTTGGCCTTGACCGGCGGCCGATAGAAGACGAAGTCGCCATAGCGCGCCGCAAGGTAGGCCTTGATCTGGTCGTCGTTCTTGCCCTGGGCGATCAGCTCGCGGATTTCCTGGCGCAGGTCGACCGCCAGCGGCGCCGCGGAATCGGCCAGCGTCTGGTTCTGGCACTGCAGGCAGCGCAGTTCCTCGGCGAGCTGCATCATGTGGCGTTCGGCCGCCGGGTTGTCGCCGACCTCGGGCGCTTCGGCGGCGCGCGCGGCGGGCAGCAAGGCGGCGCAGGCCAGCAGCGCGGCCAAGGCCAGCGCGAGGACGGCAGGGATCGAACGGGGCAGCGCGCGGCGCAGGACGGACATGGCGGGGGAGGCTCAGCTTTGGGCGTTCAGGCGCTGGATGAGCGGGACGAGCGTCTGCTCGAGCAGTTCCGGGGTGAACGGCCCGATCTGCTTGTAGCGAATGATGCCCTGCTTGTCGATGAGAAAGGATTCGGGCACGGCATAGATGCCATAGTCGATGCCGATGCGGCCGGATTCGTCGAACGCCGAGGTCTGGTAGGGATTGCCGAACTGCGCCAGCCAGCGCATGCCTTCGACCCGGCTGTCCTTGTAGTCGAGTCCGACGATGGGGATCAGCCCGGTCTTGGCGAATTCGACCAGCACCGGATGCTCCTGGCGGCAGGCAACGCACCACGAGGCCCAGGTATTGAGCAGCCAGACCTTGCCCAGCAGGTCCTTGCGGTCGACCTGGCGGCCCGGGGTCTCGAGGGACTCGACGTGGAAATCCGGCGCCGGCTTGCCGATGAGCGGCGTCGGCACCTCGCGCGGGTCGAGGTACAGGCCGCGATAGAGCACCCAGGCCAGGCCGACGAAGACCACCATCGGCAACAGGAAGACGATCGACTTCTTCATGTCGTTCAGGACGCGCGGCGCGCGGCGCTCAGGCGCCGACGGTGGTGCCGTAGGGATCGAACTCGGTCTGGCGCCGGGCCTGGCGATAGCGCCGGTCGCTGAGCGCCAATGCGCCCCCGGCGGCCATGATCAGGCAGCCGCCCCAGATCCAGTCGATGAACGGCTTGTAGTACACCCGCACCACCCAGGCCGACCCGGCGACCGGTTCGCCCAGCGAAATGTAGAGGTCGCCGAGCAGGCCCGGCGAGATCGCCGCGTCGGTCATCGGCTCGCCCTTGGACGGGAACTTGTGCTTTTCCGGGTGCATGGTCGCGACCACCTTGTCGCCGCGCAGCACGTCGAAATCGCCGCGCAGGTAGAGGTAGTTGGGGCCGCTGCCCTCGCTGGTGCCGTTGAAGCGCGCCGTGTAGGGCCCGAGGGCCACGGTGTCGCCGACCGCCATGCGCACGTCCTTCTCGACCTCGTAGCCCTTGACCAGGGTGATCCCGACGATGAACGCCGCGACGCCGCAATGCGCGCACAGCATGCCCAGGTAGCCGCGCGGCAGGGCCAGCAGCTTGGCGCCGACCTGGCCGCCGTCGCGCGGGCTGATGCGCGACCACAGGTTGGTCATGCTCGAGGCGAAGATCCAGGCGGCCAGCAGCACGCCCAGGGCGACCATGAAGGAGAAGCGGCCCTCGAGCAGCGGCACGGCGATGGCCGTGATGACGCTCGCCCCGGCGGCCCATTTGAGCCGCGCGCCGATCTGCGGCAGGCTGGTCTGGCGCCAGCGGGCCAGCGGCCCGATGCCCATGAGGAACAGCGCCGGCACCATGAGCGGCACGAACACCGTGTCGAAATACGGCGGGCCGACCGAGAGCTTTTCCAGGCCCAGCGAATCGAGGATCAGCGGATACAGCGTGCCGAGCAGCACGCAGGCCGCGGCGGCGAGGAACAGCACGTTGTTGACGAGCAGCATGGTCTCGCGCGAGATGAGCTCGAAGCGCTCGCCCAGCCCGACCCGCGGTGCGCGCCAGGCGAACAGCGCGAGCGAGCCGCCGATGACCACGGCCAGGAACAGCAGGATGAAGACGCCGCGCCGCGGATCGGAGGCGAAGGCGTGCACCGAGGTCAACACGCCGGAGCGGACCAGGAAGGTGCCGAGCAGCGACAGCGAGAACGCGAAGATGGCCAGCAGCACCGTCCAGACCTTGAAGCCGCCGCGCTTCTCGGTGACGGCCAGCGAATGCATGAGCGCGGTGCCGGCGAGCCAGGGCATGAAGGAGGCGTTCTCGACCGGGTCCCAGAACCACCAGCCGCCCCAGCCCAGGGTGTAGTAGGCCCAGGCGCTGCCCAGGCAGATGCCGACGGTGAGGAAGGTCCAGGCCACGGTGGTCCAGGGGCGCGACCAGCGCGCCCAGGTGGCATCGAGATTGCCGCCGAGCAGGGCCGCAATGGCGAAGGCGAAGGCCACCGAGAAGCCGACATAGCCCATGTACAGCATCGGCGGGTGGGCGACCATGCCGGGATCCTGCAGCAGCGGGTTGAGGTCCTGGCCGTCGGCGACGAGCTGCGCCATGCGCTCGAATGGGTCGGAGGTGAGGATGATGAACAGCAGGAATCCGAGGGCGACCAGCCCCATCACCCCGAGGATGCGCGCCACCATCTCGCGCGGCAGGTGACGGCTGAACACGCTGACCGCGAACATCCAGAAGCTCAGGATCAGCAGCCAGAGCAGCATCGAGCCCTCGTGGCCGCCCCAGAAGGCGGCCAGCTTGTAGGGCAGCGGCAGCGCGCGCGAGGAGACCTCGGCAACGTACATGTCGGAAAAGTCGTTGCCGACCAGGCTGGCGATCAGGCAGCCGGCGGCGATGATGACCAGCACGAAGAGCAGGCGCGCGGCCGGCCGCGCCATGGCCATCCAGCGCACGTTGCCGCGGGCCGCGCCGACGATCGGCAGCGTGCCGAGCAGCAGCGCCACGGCCGTCGCGACCATGAGGGCGAAATTGCCGATCTCGGGAATCATTGCCGGCTGCCCCCGGCGCCCGCGTCCCCGCCGGCCGCCGCCGCCGTGGCGGCCGGCGCGGCGGCCGGCTGGGCGACGATCAGCGTGCGGGTCGAGTCGGGCTGCCCGCCGCGGGCCCGCTTGAGCGCATCGGCCGCCTCGGGCGGCATGTAGTTCTCGTCGTGCTTGGCCAGCACCTCGCTGGCGTGGAACACGCCGTCCGCCTCGAGGCGCCCCTGGGCCACCACCCCTTTGCCCTCGCGGAACAGGTCGGGCAGGATGCCGACGTAGGACACCGGCACGGTACGCGCGGTGTCGGTGACCAGGAAGTGGACCGTGGTGCCGTCGCGGTGCAGGCTGCCTTCCTGCACCAGGCCGCCGACGCGGAAGGCGCGGCCGCGCGGCGCCTCGTCGGCGGCGATCTGCGAGGGCGTGAAGAAGAACACCAGGTTGCTGCGGAAGGCACTGACAACCAGGCTGACGGCGACGCCGGCCGTCGCCAACCCCGCCAGTACCAGGATCAATCGCTTGCGTCGTGGTTTCATCGTAGCCTGCTCATCCTGCCTGTGTTGGTGGGAACGCCGGGAAGCCGCACCCGGGCCCCACGGGCTCTGGCCGGCGGCGCGCGGCGGCGCCAAAACGCTATTGTCGCTCAAACCGGGGAAGGGTTCCCCGGGGCCGCGACGCGGCCGGCCCGGCGAGCGGGCCCCGGCGGCGGGTCAGTAATTCAGGTCGTAGCGGTATCCGAGATAGTAGAAGACGTTGCTGGTCGTGTCGTTCTGCACCGGGCCGGAATTGCGCGACCGTTCGAGGAAGATGGTCGCGTCCAGGGACATGCGCGGCGTGAGCTTGTAGCCGGTATGGAAGCCCGGCGAGACGCGCGAGATCTTCTGCCCGGTGGCATCGTTCTCCAGGTAGTACGACAGGCTGGGCGAGAGCGTCAGGCGGTTGTCGCGCAGGCCATTGACATTGTTCAGCGAGAACTGCGTGCCGTTGACCGTTTCGCTGTGCAGGCGGGTCGTCGAGAACACGTTGATGTCGCGCGCCGAATACAGGTTGGTCCCGGTGGCCTGGGCACTGAACGACAGGACGTTGCCGGTGGCCGCGGTTCCCAGGAAGGGGATGCCGCCGACATTGACCGCCGGCAGCGCGCCGACGCTGCTGATCCGCGCATCGAACGAGACCTGCCACTTCTTGCTCAGCGGGTGCGAGATGTCGAATCCCAGCTGGTGCGAGTTGGCGGTGGTCGCCTCGGCGGCGCGGCGCAGCGTGTCGATGTTGAACGGCCCGGTGCCGCCGCAGCGCCCGGCGAAATAGTCGACGAAGCTGCTGCAGCCGGACTGCAGCAGGCCGTTGGTGGTGGTCAGGGTCGGCGCCTTGCGGTCGTCGAGCAGCAGCGACATGGCGGTCTGGTCGGCCAGCGTGTAGGTGCCCTGCAGCGTGGCCGCATTGAGGGCGCGGAATTCGATGTCGTAGTCGACCAGTGCATAGAGCGTGCGGTGGGCGTCGAAATAGCGCACGTCGGCACCGATCGCGCGCCGGTCGACCACGCCATCGGCCGACTGGTTGATCAGGAAGGCGCTGCCGCCCCAGTGTTCGGCGAAGTTCTGCGCCTCGACACTGAGGCCCTCGAAGTGCTGCGACGGCACCTGCACGAACTCGTCCTGCTTGACCGGCACGCCGGCGACCGCGTTGACGCGCAGCTTGGGCGCGAGGTCATAGCTGACGACGGCGCCCAGGAAGCGGCCGACCAGGCCGCCGGTGACGCCGGACTGCTGGCCGACCTTGACCGCCAGGCCGTGCTGCAGGTCGCGGTAGTCGAGGTAGGCCGCATCGAGGCGGTTCAGGCTGGGCGAGGTCGGCGCGCCGATGAAGCTGTACTGGTCGTTGTCGCGGAAGACGATGCGCGTGTCGGTGTTCTCGGTGCGGTAGCGGCCGTTGAGGTCGACGGTGGTGGTCAGCGAGGACTGGACGTTGCTGGTGAGCTGCGGCGTGGCCGCCGTCACCGTGGCGCTGGCCACCAGTACCTGGGTGGTCTGGGTGCGCTGGTCGCCGCCGTAATAGCTCTGCGCGATGCTGCCGCCGGCGCTGATCTGCGGCTCCTTCTTTTCCGGCGGCTTGGCCGCCTCGGTCTTCGCGACCTCGGGCGGCGCCATCGAGGCCAGGCGCTGGCGCACCCGCGTCGCGCCCTCGCCCGACGGGAACAGGCGCAGGTACAGTTCGTACTCCTTGCGCGCCTGGGCGAGGTCGCCGGAGCGTTCGCGCGCCACGCCGACCAGTTCCTGGGCATCCTGGGATTGCTTGTTGGGCGGCAGTAGCAGGAGCTGGTTGAGCGTATTGATCGCTTCGTCGTTGCGGCCGGCGATCAGCGCCGACCGCGCCTTGGCCATCAGGACCGCGCCCTGCTTGTCGAGCTCGGTGTCCGGTGCCACCGCGACCGCTTCGGCGGCGGCGGCGGCCGCGCCGGCGGCGGCCGGCTCGACGACCGGCGGCGGCGGCGCCGGCGGCGGTACGGTCTGGGCCGCACTCATCAGGTTGGCTTCCTTGCGCGCGGCGACATCGATCACCTGCGCCCCGGGGAATTCCTGCTGGATCGTTGCGAGCACCGCCTCGGCGGCCTGCTGGCTGTCGAAATAGCCCAGCAGCAGCTCGTAGAGCGGCGTGCCGTTGCGCATCACCTGCGAACCGAACACGTCGTAGTTCTGCAGCCGCGCCGGGATGGCGCGCACGTCGCCCTGCTGGCTCATCGGCAAGGTCTGCAGCGAGATGGCGTAGCGATCCTTCTCGACGACCGGCGAGACCACGCGCTGCGCGGCGCCCTGCGGCGCCAGCCCCGGAAGGATGATCTCGAGCATCTGGTTGCTCGCCCCGGCGCGGACCCGGAAATCGACCTTGCGCGACAGCCGGATGACGATCTTCTTCACCGGCAGGCCGTTTTGCACCGGATAGACGATGCTGGCGCCCGGGGCCGGAGGATTCGCGTCGACGGTCAGCGACTCCTCGATCTGGCGCGTCAGGTTCTCGTCACCGCCCAGCAGCTGGAAATAGATCTCGATGAGATCGGACGACTCGAGCGGCGCGTGGCGCTGGTACTGCACGCGCACATTGAAGCGGATCTGCAGGACCGCGTCGGGTCCGTTCGCGACCAGACGCGCCTCGTCCAGCGCCTGGGCCGCCGCGGGCGCCGCAGGCAGCAGCATGGCGGCCAGGACGAGGCCGGCCAGAATGAAGCACGAACGCAAGGTCTTGCGGCGATGATATGGATCCACTGGCCTGTTCCGTTAATGGTCGGGCACCTTCGCCCGAGAAGCCGGCGGGAGGCTAGCCTGCGACGCAAGGTGGCGCAACGCCTGGACGCGCAAAACGGCGCGCTGCACCCAAACCCGGCATGGGGTGCCGCGGCGGGCTGGCCCGCGACCCATCCATGCCCCTGATACTGCGGCCCGGCTACGCGCGGTGCGCGGCGCAGGACGCGTGATTCTGCTACGGCTTCTGCTTCTTGTTCGCCGCGCCCGCCCTGCGGCGCGAAAAGTCGCCAACACGCGGCGGCCCGCAGCCCGTGCATCCGGTGGCCGAACGCCGCAGGATCCACGACCCGGAGGACTAGCGCACCCGCGTTTCGTTCCGGATATGCCCGCGCGTCGCCCTGGCACCCTCGAAGTTCGGGCCATGGCAGCCGCCGCACCCGGGCTTGAGGTTGGCGAACTTCCAGACCACCTGTTCGGTGTTGCCGGAATGGCAGGCCGCGCACGCCACCGCGGCCGGATGCGGCGAGTAGACCAGGTCGAAGTGCGAATAGCTGACCTGGGTCCAGCTCGTCGTGCCCTGGTGGCAGCTGTCGCAGCTGCGCAGGGTGACCATGTGGCTGGACGGCTTGGCGGTCGCCCAGTTTGCCGCATGGCAGGTGGCACAGGTGCCCGGAGCGACGCCGCTATGGGTAAAGAGCGCCGGCAGCCAGGAACTGGTGCGGTGGCAGCTGTCGCAGGCGAGCACCGTCGGCAGGTGATTGGCCGGCTTCGGCGTCGCGTCGCCGCCCGGCGCATGGCAGCTGGCGCAGGTGCCCGGGAGCACGCCGACGTGGGTGAAGGCGGCCGTATCGAGCTGGACCGCAGGCCCGCCCGCGCCGGGCGCGCCCGGCGCGCGGTGCACGCCCGGACCGACCGAGTGCGGCATCGCCAGCCGGCGGCGTACCGCCGCCGCCGCTGCCGCCGCGGCACCGAAATCGCTGGTGCTGGCGTGGCAGTTCTCGCAGTCGCTCGCCGGGACACTTGCCGGACCGTTGCCGCCGCCCGGGTGGCTGCCCATGGTCGCCGTGCTGAAATTGCCGCTGATTCCGTACCACTTGGCGCCGCCCGGCGCGTGGCAGCTGACGCAGGTCGGCGCGGCGCTGCCGCCGCCGGCGCCATCGAGCGCGCCGCGGGTCGTGTACTTGGTCCAGGTCATGAACTGGCCGCTCGTGTGATTGACCTTGGTCGCCGTACCGAAGCTCGTGAACACGTTGTTGGCGTGGCACTCCTCGCAGGCCGGATTGGTCGCCCCGGCGACCGGAACGTGCAGCGGCGACAGGATCTTGGCCGCGCCGCCCGAGCCGGTCTGCAGCATCGATGCGGTGTACGGGACGTTGTACCAGTTGGCGCCGTTGTAGTGGCAGGTGGCGCAGCCGCTGGAGATGTTGGTGTGCGACATCGGCGTGCCCGGGCCGAAGTAGGTGTAGTTGTTGGTGTACGCCGTGGTGTGGCAGACGCCGCAATCGTCGGCCGACGGCAGCGGCACGTGGCCGCCCGCCGTGCCGATCGCCGGCGAATTGATGATCTGCTTGGGCTGGAAGTTGAGGCCGCTGGTCTGCGTGCCATAGGTGCCGCCGCCGCCCGATGCGTTGGGCGTGAAGGTCGAACCGGCGAACTTCGTGCCGGTGTAGTGGCACGAAGCGCAGGTGCCGCTCACCCCGGTGTGCGGCATGGGCTGCGTCACGTTGGCGTAGGTCGTGCTCGCATTCGTATGGCAGGTCGTGCAGACCGTGCCGGAAACGATGGCGATGTGCCCGGTCGGCATGCCCTGGAATGGCCCGGTGGTCGAATGACAGCCGGCGGTCCCGCAGTCCTGGGTCCCCGCGTTGCCCACGTGCGCCGTGTCGGTGGCATTGCTCAGGCCGGAATTGGCGCCGTTGTTGGGTCGCAGGTAGATCGAGCCGTTGATGCCCTGCCAGGTGAGGTCGGTGGCACTGGCCTCGTGGCAGGTGGTGCAGGCCGCCACGGTCGCCGCCACCGCCGAGTGCATGGCCGGATTGAGCACCGCATTGGGCCCGCCCGGTGTGCCGCCCAGCTTGAAACCGCCCGTCGCGAAGGATTCGCCCGCCGTGTAGTGGCACAGCGAGCAGTCGCCCGCCGCCACCGGCGTGGTCGTGTTGGCCGGCGGAATGTGCAGCGCCGTCGGCGTCACGATGGTCACGCCGTACCAGCTCTGACCCAGGTTGTGGCAGCTGTTGCAGCCGTTGGCGATGCCGCTGTGCGACATCGGCGTGTTGGGCCCGAAATAGGTGTAGTTTTTACTCGCCGTCGAGGTATGGCAGGCGCCGCAGTCATCCCCCGCGGGCAGCGGGATGTGGCCGCCCGCGGCGCCCACCGCCGGCGAAGCGAGCATCTGCTTGGGCTGGAAGTTGAGGCCGCTGGTCTGCGTGCCATAGGTGCCGCCGCCGCCCGTGGCATTGGGCGTGAACGTCGAGCCGGCGAACATCGTGCTGGTGTAATGGCACGAAGCGCAGGTGCCGGTCACCCCGGTGTGCGGCATGGGCTGCGTCACGTTGGCGTAGGTCGTGCTCGCATTCGTATGGCAGGTCGTGCAGACCGTGCCGGCCGCGATGGCGATGTGGCCGCTGGGCAGCCCCTGGAACGGCCCGGTGGTGCTGTGGCAGCCGCTGCTGCCGCAGTCGAGGGTCGCGGCATTGCCGACGTGGTTGGTATCGGTGGCGTTGCTCAGGCCCGAATTGGCGCCGTTGTTGGGCCGCAGGTAGATCGACCCGTTGATGCCCTGCCAAGTCAGGTCGGTGGCATTGGCTTCGTGGCAGGTGGTGCAGGCCGATACCGCCGCGGCCACCGCCGAGTGCATGGCCGGGTTGAGCACCGCATTGGGCCCGCCCGGCGTGCCGCCCAGCTTGAACGTGGTGAAGACGTTGTTGGCGTGGCATGACGCGCAGGGCACGCCGGCACCGGTGTTGTCGGGCGGAATGTGATTGGCCGCCGGCGTCGTGAGCAGCGCGACGCCCTTCCAGCTCGAATTGACCGCATGGCAGGTTTCGCAGGCCGCGCTGACATTGCCGTGGCCGCTCTTGGACAGGACCGGGTTGGTCGAGGTGATGAAGAAACCGGCACCCGTCGTGGTCAGCGTGTCGTTGATCGCATGGCAGCCGCTGGCCGCGCAATCGGTGGCGCCGATCGGGAAGTGCGTGGTGCTCAGGCCGCCCGCCGTGGCAACCGCACCCGACATCTGCCAGGGCAAGCCGTCCTTGCCCTGCGCCGTGCCGAGGAAGACGGTGCTGGTGTTGTGGCAGGTGGCGCAGCGCGGCGTCGCCGTGGTGACGTCGGCGTGCCTCATGAGCGACACCCCGGGCTGGTAGCCGCCGGAGTGGCAGTCGGCGCACAGCACCGCGGTCGAGTTGAGCGGGATGTGTCCGGTGGGCAGCGTGAGGTTCGTCGTCCAGGGCGGCGCAGTGCTCTTGTGGCAGGTGCCGCAATCATTGGTCGCCGGCTGGCCCGTGCCGTGCCAGGCATCGAGGCCCAGGCCCAGGCTCAGGCCCGAATTGGCAAAGTCCGGCCGCAGGTAGATGTTGTTTCCCAGGCCCTGGAAGCTGGTGTTGCCCTTCTCGTGACAGGTGGCGCACAGCGGCACGGCGGCGGCGACCGCGCTGTGGGCCGCCACCGACATCACCGGCGAGGTGCCGATCTTGAACGACGCGAAATTGCTCGCCGAATGACAGGTGACGCAGGCGATGGCAGAGCCGGGTGCACTGAACGGCGGAATGTGCGGCGCGGCGCTGCCGGTCGCGCCCGGCGTCACGAGGCTGGGCGCGCCCTTCCAGGTGGCGCCGAC
>Ga0075030_100002244_pt1 | contig 17531 bp, 11 predicted proteins | sample LitLauG_LLR_2012_FD_71393 | JGI IMG/M metagenome (GOLD analysis project Ga0075030, IMG submission 71393) | Freshwater sediment microbial communities from Pennsylvania, USA - Little Laurel Run_MetaG_LLR_2012 | ecosystem: Environmental > Aquatic > Freshwater > Creek > Sediment | place: USA... | reverse complement strand
CGGCGAGGACTTCGACCAGCGCATCATCGATTACATCATCGCCGAGTTCAAGAAGGAGCAGGGCGTCGACCTCTCCAAGGACGTGCTGGCCCTGCAACGCCTCAAGGAAGCCGCGGAAAAGGCCAAGATCGAGCTCTCCTCGAGCCAGCAGACCGAGCTCAACCTGCCCTACATCACCGCCGACCAGAGCGGCCCGCGCCACCTCAACATGAAACTGACGCGCTCCAAGCTCGAATCGCTGGTCGAGGACCTGATCGAGCGCACCATCGAGCCGTGCCGCATTGCCATGAAGGATGCCGGCGTGTCCACGTCGGCCATCAATGATGTCATCCTGGTGGGCGGCATGACCCGCATGCCCAAGGTGCAGGAGAAGGTGCGCGAGTTCTTCGGCCGCGAGCCGCGCAAGGACGTCAACCCCGACGAGGCGGTTGCCGTCGGCGCCGCCATCCAGGGGTCGGTGCTCTCGGGCGAGCGCAAGGACGTCCTGCTGCTCGACGTCACGCCCCTTTCGCTGGGCATCGAGACGCTGGGCGGCGTCATGACCAAGATGATCCAGAAGAACACCACCATCCCGACCAAGTTTGCGCAGGTGTTCTCCACGGCCGACGACAGCCAGCCGGCCGTCACCATCAAGGTCTTCCAGGGCGAGCGCGAGATCGCCGTCGGCAACAAGCTCCTGGGTGAATTCAACCTCGAGGGCATCCCGCCGGCGCCCCGCGGCACGCCGCAGATCGAGGTTGCCTTCGATATCGACGCCAATGGCATATTGCACGTCGGCGCCAAGGACAAGGCCACCGGCAAGGAAAACAAGATCACCATCAAGGCGAATTCGGGCCTGAACGAGGACGAGATCAACCGCATGGTCAAGGACGCCGAGGCCAACAAGGCCGAAGACCACCGGCGTCTCGAGCTCGTGCAGTCGCGCAATTCGGCGGAGGCGGCGCTGCACCAGGTAAGCAAGGCCCTGGGCGAGCATGGCGCGACCCTCGATGATGGCGAAAAGGCGTCCATCCAGACGGCCATCAAGGAACTCGAGGAAGTGCTCAAGGGCGAGGACAAGGCCGCGATCGATGCCAAGTCCGCCGCGCTGATGACGGTTTCGCAAAAGCTCGGCGAGAAGATGTACGCCGACGCCCAGACCCAGGGCGCCGCCGCACAGGCTGCCGGCGCCTCGGCCGGCGCCGCGGCGGACGCCGGTGCCGCCAAGGCCACGGCCGAAGATGTGGTCGATGCCGATTTCAAGGAGGTCAAGCGCGGCTGACCAACCGCCCTTCCACCGCCCGTGCCGGGTTGCGCGTCCACGATTGAACCGTGGGCGGGCTGCCCGGCCTTGGCGTTGGCCCGGCACCTGTACCCTGCACACCTGATCACTCGCGCGGAACGCCTTCTCCTTCCTCATCTCTCAACCGAATACTGAATATGGCCAAGCGCGATTATTACGAAATCCTGGGTGTGGCGAAGAATGCCAGCGATGAGGAGATCAAGAAGTCCTATCGCAAGCTCGCGATGAAGTACCACCCGGACCGCAATTCGGAAGACAAGTCCGCCGAGGAGAAATTCAAGGAGGCCAAGGAGGCCTACGAGATGCTCTCCGACCCGCAGAAACGCGGCGCCTACGACCGCTTCGGTCATGCCGGCGTCGATCCCAACGCCGGCGCTGGCGGCATGGGCGGTGGCGCGGGCTTCAACGGCGGCTTTGCCGAGGCCTTCGGCGACATCTTCGGCGACATCTTCGGCGGCGCTGCCGGCGGGGCCCGCGGCGGCCGCAGCAATGCCTATCGTGGCGCCGACCTGCGCTACAACATGGAACTCTCCCTGGAGCAGGCGGCCAACGGCTTTGCCACCGACATTCGCGTGCCGGCCTGGGAAAGCTGCGAAGTCTGCGGCGGCAGCGGCGCCAAGCCCGGCACCAAGCCCAAGACCTGCGCCACCTGCAACGGCTCGGGCGCCGTGCGCATGGCGCAGGGATTCTTTTCCATCCAGCAGACCTGCCCCACCTGCCACGGCAGCGGCCGGGTCATCGCCAATCCCTGCCAGAACTGCCACGGCGACGGGCGCATCAAGCACAACAAGGTGCTCGAGGTGTCCATACCTGCGGGCATCGACGAAGGCCAGCGCATCCGGCTGGCCGGCAAGGGCGAGCCGGGCGTCAATGGCGGGCCGCCCGGCGACCTGTACGTGGAGATCCGGATCACGCCGCACGAGGTATTCCAGCGCGACGGCGACGACCTGCACTGCGAGGTGCCCATCTCCATCGCCACGGCCGTGCTGGGCAGCGAGATCGAAGTTGCGACCCTCAAGGAAAAGGTCTCCATCAATATTCCGGAGGGCACGCAGAGCGGCAAGACCTTCCGGCTGCGCGGCAAGGGCATCAAGGGCGTGCGCTCGAGCTATCCCGGCGACCTGTATTGCCACGTGCGTGTCGAAACCCCCGTGCGGCTCACCGACAAGCAGAAGAAGCTGCTGCGCGATTTCGACGCTTCGGTCAAGGAGGGCGGCGCCAAGCATTCCCCGCAGGCCAAGTCCTTCGTCGACAAGATGAAGGGCTTTTTCGCGGCCGAGTGATCGCCTCCGGTCTTTTCCGCCCGGCCAGGGCGGCGGCCGCGCCTGCCCCGGGGGTATTCACCCATGGCGATGATGGGCAGTCTTGTTATCATCTCCGACACGGCTCCGCCTTCCGCGGTGCGGCCGGTGCGCCCCCAGCCACCGAACCTCCGGTAACCATGACCATGTCGATCGCGCGTCGCTCTGCGGCCATCGGGGCTCTGTGCCTGTCCCTTGTGCTGGTCTCCTGCAATGGCAGCGTCAGCACCGGAAGCGGCGCCGCGCCCTCCCTGCGCGCGGTCAACCTTGCCTACGGCGCGCCCAATAACTTTGATGTTCTGCTGGGCACGACCAGCCTGGCAACGAACCTCGCGTACGACCAGGCGTCGCCATTCACCACCACCGCAACCGGCGGCGTCACGGTCAAGTTCGAGCCGACGGGAACCACCACCGCAGCCATCACCGCCAACCTCACGATAGGCGCCGGCAGCAACTATTCGGTGCTGGCGCTGCAGGGCAGTGCGGCACTCACCGCGCTCACGGTTGCCGCGCCGGCACCTGCGCTGGGGTCCGGGCAGGCACAACTCAATTTCGTCAATGCCGCGCCCGCCGAGGGAGCGCTCGACTTTTATGTCACCACGCCCACCGCCGCGCTGCCGCTGACGCCGTCCCAGGCAGCCGTCGCCTATGCCGGTGACGGCGCAACGGTCACGCCGATTGGCCTGCTGCTCGCCAGTGGCGATTACCGGATCCGTGCCGTCAAGAACGGCGACACCACGCAGTCGATCGTCTTCGACTCGGGCCCGCTGGTTTTTGCTGCCGGCGACAGCCCGGTACTGGTTGCGGTACCCGTGACCGGTTCGGCATCGCCCGTCGCACTGGTCAGCCTGGGTTCCGATACCACCGTAACGACCATTGCCGATCAGCGTGTCCAGGTGAGCGTGGGCAACTTCTCACCGGTCAACGGGTCGATCGATGCCTACTTCGACCAGAACGGCCTGTCCAACGGGGCTACTGCGCCGTTTGCAACCAGTGTTGCGCAGGATGTCGCGAGCAAACCGTACCAGGCGCTGCTGCCCGGGGCATACCACGCTTCCTTTACCGTCACGGGCCAGACGGCTGAACTGGTCGGCAGCGACCTCACGCTGGCAGCCGGAACCTCGGTCAGCGTCTTCGCCGCCGGCGTCCTGAACCAGCCCAGCCCCTACAACCTGCAGTTGCTGGTTGTCCACGACGATCTGCGTGCGCCGGCCACGGGCATGGCAAAGCTGCGGGTCGTTCAGCTTTCTCCAGACCTGGGCGGCGCCATCGACCTGGTGCCGCTGACCATCTCGGGCGGTATCACCACGTTGGGACAGACCATCATCCGCAACCTCTCCTATGCGGGGGCCTCCGCCTACGCCAGCCTGGCGCCGGGCAGCTACACCCTTGCCGTGGTGCCCACGGGCCAGCAAATACCGCTGCTGCCCGCCAGTTCCGGTGTCCCGGTGACCCTCACCGCTAATACCGTCACGACGCTGGTCATTGCCGGCTGCCAGCATCCCGCCAGTGGCACCGTCTGTGCCGCTAGCAGCGCCATACCTCTGCAATTTTTCCAGTTGACCGACTGAAGCCGGGGTTACGCACCGGCTGCTTGCCGCCGGTGTTCGTGCCGCCACGGGCGAACACATCCCGGCCGCATCCCGCCCTAGCGCCCGAACGTGATTCTGCCTGCTCGAAGTACCTGCAGGTTGATGCACGTCAGCATGCACTTGAGTATCGGCACCGATGATCTGCTGCACCGCGAAATCGTTTCATTTCGCAGTCCGCACTTCAAAGGAGATCATCGTGTTGTCGAAAGCCAGGCTGTACCGCACCGCTGGATTCCTGCTTGCCGCACTGGCGGGCTTCTGCGCCGTCAACGCATCGGCAGTTCCCAGTTTTGCGCGGCAGACGGGGATGGCATGCGCCGCCTGCCATACGCTGTTTCCGGAACTGACCGCATTTGGCCGGCAGTTCAAGCTCAACGGCTACACCATGCAGTCCACCCCGCAGGTGATGAATGGCGACGAAAAGAACCCGTCGGTGCAGATCTCCGCGATCGCGCCGCTCTCGGTCATGTTCCAGGCCTCGTATACCGACACAAAAGGCGGCGTCAAGGACGCCAACAACGTCACCATCCAGGGAACACGCGCCAACCTGCAGTTCCCCGAGCAGTTCAGCCTGTTCTACGCCGGCGAGATAACGCCGCATATCGGCGCCTTCCTGCAGGTGACCCACGGCGACAGTTCGCCCGGGTTCACGATGGACAATTCCGAGATCCGCTATGCCGATCACTTCACGGTGGGCGACAAGAAGGACCTGATCTTCGGCATCGTTGCCAACAACAATCCGGGACTGAGCGACGTCTGGCAATCCACGCCCGTCTGGGGCTATCCCTTTGCCGGCGGCGCGACCTACGAAAAGCCGCTGTCGTGGACCCTGGGCCAGTCGGTGGGCGGCGCGGGCGCTTACGTCTCCTATGACGACACGATCTACGCCGAGCTCAACCTGTACAAGGCCATGGGCAGCGGCGGCGCGGATACGCCGCAGACCGATCCCTTCACCGGCGTTGCCACCAGCAATATCGCGGGCTGGGCGCCTTACTGGCGCCTTGCCTACCAGTCTTCCTTTGGCGACAACTATCTCGAGGTGGGCACCTTCGGCATGAACACCCGCCTGTACGCCACCGGCACGGGGACCTCGGGGCCAACCGACAACTATCGCGACCTGGCGATCGATGCGCAGTACGAGCGTCCCCTCGGCAACGACAGCGTCGTCGTGCGCGCGGTGCTGGGTCGCGAATCGGTGGGGCTCGATGCCTTTCGCGAGGCCAATCCGACCCAGCCCAATGTGTCGTTTCGCACGATCAACGTCAACGGCAGCTATCATTTCGGCGCGAACAAGAGCCTGCAGCTCGCCTACATCACGACGAGCGGCGATGCCTCCAGTGCCGCGGCACTGACCGCAGGCCTCAGGACCGGTACCCGCGCGACGGTGCTCGAGGGCGCCTATTACCCCTGGGAAAACGTGCGCCTGAGCCTGCAATACACCGCATACGCGAAATATGCGGGCGTGAGCGACGGCGCGTCGGACAACAATACGATCTACGCGCTGGCCTGGTTCGTGTTCTGATGCGCACGCTGGCCGGGCCGCCGTTGCCGTTGCTGCGATCAAACGGCGCCGGTCCGGCGCCGTCAAGCCGCGGTCGGTGCCCGAACCTGGCGGCCGCGGCATTTCGTCGATAGTCCTTACGGGAGACCCAACATGATCAGATCTGCGCGTGCGGCGCTGGCTGCGCTGTGCCTGGCCGCCACCGCGGCCGCAATCCTCCTGCCGACGCTGTCATGCGCGCTGGAGCCGGCATCGGCCGCCGCGCCCGACCCAGCGGCGCTTGCGCCCGAAGTGGCGCAGCTGCGCGAGCAGATCGCGCAACTGCGCCTGACCCTGGAACGCCTCGACCAGCGGCTGCGGCAGATCCAGGGCTCCGCCGCCGCGGATGCCCCGCCCGCCGCCGCGTTGCCCCCCGTGGCGCTGCCGGTAGCGGCCGCCACGACCATGGCACTGCCCACGCCGGCTGCGCCGCCGCCCGCCGCGCCGGCGGCTGCCGGTAGCGCGACGCCCGCGCCCCCAGGGCTGGACGCGCATGCGCAGGCTGTGCTGCAGGAGCAGGTTCGCACCACGGATGCACTGAGCGCCTGGCAGGGGCTCCACAATGGCATGCACGCGGACGAGGTGCGCCGGCTGCTGGGCGAGCCGCAATCGACCTTGGCCGTCGGCAATCGCACCGGATGGATCTACATCTACCGCGGCGCCGGCAAGGGCTCGGTATTCTTCGGCGCCGATGGCACCGTGGTCTCGCTCATGAGCCCAGGGCAGGGCGCCTTGCACCTGTACTGATGCGGGCGGGGCCTAGCTGGCGGTGAAGGCCAGCCGCACGTACATGGGCGCGTAAGGGGCCGCCTGGGTGATTTCCACCAGGCCCTCGCGGGTGAGCTCGAGCAGTGCGAGAAAGTGCACCACCACCACGGGCGTGCCTTCCGTGGCGTCGAACAGGTCGGCGAATTCGACGAAGCGCGTGCTCTGCAGCCGCCGCAGGATCATGCTCATGTGCTCGCGCACCGACAACTCGGTGCGCGCGATGCGGTGGTGGGTGTGCAGTTTGGAGCGGCGCAGGATTTCATTCCATGCCGCCTGCAGCTCGGAGATGTGCACGTCCGGATGGCGCGGTGCCACGGAAAGCTCCATGGCAACCACCGCGCGCAGGAAGTCTCTGCCGATGCGCGGCACTTCGTCGATGCGCACGGCAGCCAGCTTGATGCGCTCGTATTCGACCAGCCGCCGCACCAGTTCGGCGCGCGGATCCTCCACCTCCTCGCCGGTGTCGGCCTTGCGCACCGGCAACAGCATGCGCGATTTGATCTCGATGAGCAGCGCAGCCATCAGCAGGTATTCGGCCGCCAGCTCCAGATTGTGCGTGCGGATCTGATCCACATAGGCCAGGTACTGCTGGGTGAGCTTGGCCATGGGGATGTCCAGCACGTTGAAGTGCTGGCGCCGTATGAGATAGAGCAGCAGGTCCAGCGGTCCCTCGAAGGCCTCCAGGAAGATCTCCAGGGCATCGGGGGGTATGTACAGGTCCTGGGGCAGGGCAAACAGCGGCTCGCCGTACAGGCGCGCCAGCGCGACGCCGTCGATGACCGTCGGCGAGCCGGCCGGATCCTGCGGCGGCTCGCGCCGGTCCTCGACTAGTACCGTCGCGTCGGCTGTGGGCACGGGCGCTTCGGGGCTGCGGTCGGGCGAAATCTCGCTGTTCATCGGTAGGCCTTCGGGATGCAAGCCAATAGAATGCTCATACTTCAGAGGAAGCGCCATTTTAATCGACCCGTCGACCGGCCCCGCGTGGGCACCTTTCCAGGCCCCGGCGCGGCGGCCCGAAGCGGACTGCGTCGCCGACCTGCTGCGGTGGGCGCCGCTGGGCCCGCAGGCCTGGGAGGCCGCGCGCTTGCAGGCGCGCCGGTGGATAGAAGAGCTGCGCAGCGAGCGCGGCCGAGGCAGCGGCGTCGATGCCCTGATGCGCCAGTTTTCGCTCTCCAGCCAGGAAGGCGTGGCGCTCATGTGCCTGGCCGAGGCCCTCGCGCGGATTCCGGACCGCGCCACGGCCGATGCACTGATCCGCGACAAGCTCGCACACGGCGACTGGCGCTCGCATATCGGCGCCAGCCGCTCTATTTTTGTCAATGCGGCCGCCTGGGGCCTGATGCTGACGGGCAAGCTGGTTGCCACGCACAGCGATGCCGGATTGGCCGCCGCGGTCAACCGGCTGGTGGCCCGCGGCGGCGAACCCCTGATACGCGCTGGCGTCGACATCGCCATGCGCCTGCTGGGCCAGCAGTTCGTGCTGGGGCGCACCATCGAACAGGCGCTCGTGCGCGCGCGCGAAAGCGAGCAGCGCGGCTACCGGCATTCCTACGACATGCTCGGCGAGGCCGCGCTCACCGCCGATGATGCCGGCCGATACCGGGATGCCTATGCCCACGCCATCGGCGCCATCGGTGCCGCGGCCGCGGGCGGCGGCGCCGGCCTGGCCGAACGGCCGGGCATTTCGGTAAAGCTCTCGGCCCTGCATCCGCGCTTTGCCGGTCACCAGGCCGACCGCGTGCAGGCCGAACTGCTGCCGCGAATCCGGGAATTGTGCAGGCTCGCCCGCGGGGCCAATATCGGCCTCAATATCGATGCGGAGGAAAGCGAACGACTTGAGCCCACGCTTGCGCTGTTTGCGCAGCTGGCGGCCGATCCGGACCTGGCCGGATGGGACGGCCTGGGCATCGTCGTGCAGGCCTACCAGAAGCGCGCCCCCGCGGTCATCGATTGGCTGGCCGAACTGGCGCGGCAGCGCCGGGGCCGGTTCATGGTCCGTCTGGTCAAGGGTGCCTACTGGGACAGCGAGATCAAGCGCGCCCAGGTCGAGGGCCAGGACGACTTCCCCGTGTATACGCGCAAGGCCCACACCGACCTGGCCTACCTGGTCTGCGCCCAACGCCTGCTCGATCATCAGCATCGCATCTTTCCGCAGTTTGCGACCCACAATGCCCTGACGCTGGCTGCCGTGCTGCAGCTGGCGGGGAATGCGCGGGCCGGCGATTTCGAATTGCAGTGCCTGCATGGCATGGGCGAAAGCCTGTACGACCGGGTGGTCGGCAGTGCCCGCATGGGCCTGGCCTGCCGGATCTACGCGCCCGTGGGCAGCCACGAAACGCTGCTTGCCTATCTTGTGCGTCGCCTGCTTGAAAATGGCGCCAATTCCTCGTTCGTCAACCGGGTCGTCGACGACACAGTCCCGGTCGACGAGCTGCTCGCCGATCCGGCGGGCGCGGCCCGAATTTCGCAGGGCGCACCGCATCCCGGCATCCTGCTGCCGGCGCAGCTGTTCGCGCCGGCGCGGCGCAATTCCCGCGGGATCGACCTGAACGACGCCGGCACGCTGGCTGCGCTGCAGGCGGCCTTCCGGGCCAGCGCGGCGCGCGCCTGGACCGCCTTTCCCCTACTTGCCACCGACCGGCTCACGCCCGATCCGGGCGAGCCGCAGGCCGTTCGCAACCCGGCGCGCCCCGACCATGTCGTCGGACATGTGCAGGCCGCTTCGGCTGCCGACGTCGAAGCGGCGCTGCAGTCGGCCCACGCCGATCGCGCGGCGCACGAATGGGCCGCTGCCGGCGGTGCCCGCCGCGCCGCGACGCTGGACGCGGCAGCCGACGCCTTCGAGGAGCGGCGTGACGACCTCATGTGGCTGGCCGTCTCCGAAGCCGGCAAGACCGTGCCGGACGCTGCCAGCGAGGTGCGCGAGGCCGTCGATTTCTGCCGCTACTACGCCGCGCAGGCCCGCAGCCTTCCTGCCGATCCGGATTGCGCGCTCGGTTGCGTGGTGGCCATTTCGCCCTGGAATTTTCCGCTGGCCATTTTCACCGGCCAGATCGCCGCTGCCCTGGCCGCCGGCAACACGGTACTGGCCAAGCCCGCGCAGCAGACGCCGCTCATCGCCGCGCTGGCGGTCCGCCTCCTGCACGGCGCGGGCGTGCCCCGCGCCGCCCTGCAGCTATTGCCTGGCGAGGGCACGGTGGGCGCCCGCCTGGCCGCCGATCCGCGGGTGCGTGCCGTGCTGTTCACCGGTTCCGCCGATGTCGCCAGACGGATCGACCAGTATCTGGCCGCCGGCGATGCCGGGGCCGATGCGGTCCTCGTGGCCGAGACCGGCGGCCAGAACGCCATGATCGTCGACTCCAGCGCCCAGCCCGAACAGGTGGTGCAGGATGCCCTGCTTTCGGCATTCGGCAGTGCCGGCCAGCGGTGCTCGGCGCTGCGCATCCTGTGCCTGCAGGAGGAGATCGCCGGACCGGTCCTGGCCATGCTTACCGGCGCTGCGGCCGAACTGCGTATCGGGGACCCGGCCGAGCTCGCAACCGATGTGGGTCCGGTGATCGACGCGGCGGCGCGCGAACGCATAGAAGCGCATGTGCGCGCGTTCGCGCCGCACCGCGTGCTCGCGCGGGTGGCGCCACGCTCCGGCAGCGCGGCCCTGGTGGCGGCGGGAACCTTCGTGGCACCGGCCATCGTGGAGATCAACAGCATCGCCGAACTCGATCGCGAGGTCTTCGGTCCGGTACTTCACGTGCTGCGCTACCGCCGCGCTGCGCTCGGCGATCTCATCGACGCGATCAACGCCACCGGCTACGGGCTCACCTGCGGCGTCCAAAGCCGCATCGACGAGACCATCGAGTTCATCGTCGCGCGCAGCCGCGCGGGCAATGTCTATGTCAACCGCAACATGATCGGCGCCGTGGTCGGCGTGCAGCCCTTTGGCGGGGAGGGCCTGTCGGGTACCGGCCCCAAGGCAGGCGGCCCCTGGACCGTCGCGCGCCTGCAGCGGCCCCGCGGCGTCCTGTCGCTGGCGCCGCTTGCCTTGGGGGCCGCGCGCGTGGCCGATGCGCCGGTGGCGTTGCGCGCATTGCAGGACTGGCTGCAGGGCCAAGGCAGCACCACGCTTGCGGCCCTGTGCGCGGAATACGGCGTGTGCACGCCGATCGGCTGCCGATTCGATCTGGCGGGCGCCACCGGCGAGTCCAATGTGCTGCGGTACCGGCCGCGCGGCGCGGCGCTATGCCTTGCCGGCGATGACGGACCGCTGGCCGCCGATGACCTGCTGCGCCAGCTCGCCGCGGTCGCGGCCACGGCCAACCGGGCCGTGCTGGCCGATACCGCACCGGCGCGCCGCATCGTGGCAGCCTTGCCCGTGCCGGTGCAGGATGCGGTGGACTGGACCGGGACGGAAGGCACGGCCCAGGATGCCGGCCCGAACTACCAGCTGGTGCTGATTTCGGGCGCGACCGATTCCGCCAGGGAGTTGGCGGGCACCCTGCGCCGCTCGCTGGCGCAGCAGCCCGGCGCGCGCATCCCTGTGCTGCGCGCCCACGAGGGGCGCTATGCCCTCGACCGCATGGTGGCCGAACAGGTGGTGACGGTGAACACCGCCGCGGCGGGCGGCAACGCGAGCCTGATGAGCCTTGGGCCGCTCTAGGAACCGCGGCAGCCCGTTTCGGGCCCGCGGCAAAGCAGACCGGCGGGCGTTACGCGGCTGTGGTGAACTGGCCCGGCGCCGCGGCAGATTTCCGTGCTACGAGCGCCGGGGAGGGAAGCGATACGACGCCATGTCTACCTGCATGACATGATCGACGAAGATGCGTTCGCCCACATCGTCACCAGCGGCTCCGGCAACGACCATCAACGGCACGAGATGATCTTCCCGCGGGTGCGCGAGGCGGGCCCCGGTGGCGGATTCCCAGTTCACGAGCATGCGGTTGCGCAGTGCCGCCTCGGGCTGGACAACGGCTTCGTTCACGTACTGCTCGAAAGCGCGGGCAACGGCGGTCGATGACGCACGCCCGAAACCGCCCATGTTGTGATAAGTGAGCCCGCTGCCCAGGATCAGCACCCCCTCGTCGCGCAACGGGGCGATGGCCTCGCCTGCGCGGATATGTTCCGCCGCATCGTAGCCGTGCTTGAGCGACAAAAGCACGATGGGCACATCCGCCTCGGGGTACATCAGGCTCAGCGGAACGAAGGTGCCGTGGTCGAAGCCCCGCCGGGGATCCTCCCGGGTGGCGATGCCGGCCAGACCCAGCAGCTCGCGCACGCGGGCGGCCAGGCCGGGCGATCCGGGCGCCGGGTATTGCAGGTGATAGGTGTGCTCCGGAAAACCGGTGTAGTCGTAGTCCATCGGCGGGCGTTCGGCGGTGGAAACGGAAAACTCCGGCGCCTCCCAGTGCCCCGTGATGACCAGCACCGCCCGCGGCCTTGCCGGCAGGCAGCCCGGCAGGGCGGCAAATTCGCGCGCGCTCCTGGCAAACATCTGCTTCATGCCGTCCACCCACGGCCAGGGCCCCCCGCCATGCGAGAGGAAGAAAACGGGAAAGCGCAGCGGGTTTGTGGTCATGGCGAGCTCACCTGCAACGGGCGCCGATCATGTTGCCGCTATGCCTCGGTACCCGGCTTGACCGGCTCCTGCGGGTAGTAGACATAGGCTCCTTGGCGTACGCGTGAGGCCTGCCAGCGCCGCAGGTCGTCCGGGTCGGGGCGGCGGTCCCACCAGAGTGCACGCCCCTCGCGCTGCCGGGCCTCGATCTGCGGCCGGCTCTGCTTGAGCGAGCGCAGGAAGCCCGTGAGTTCCGACTCGTAACCTTTTGCCATTGCCGATCCCCCTTTACCTTTCGTGTGCCGCGGCTGCTACCTTACGCGCATGCCGGGCTGGGCGCCCGGATGCGGATCGAGCAGGTAAATGCCCGGCTGCGCCTTTTCATCGGCCGCGCTCGCCGCCAGCACCATGCCTTCGCTGACGCCGAATTTCATCTTGCGTGGCGCAAGGTTGGCCACCAGCACGGTGAGCCTGCCCACGAGCTGCTCCGGCGCATAGGCCGACTTGATGCCCGAGAACACATTGCGGGTGCGCCCCTCGCCGGCATCGAGCGTGAGGCGCAGCAGCTTGTCGCTGCCCGCCACCGCCTCGGCTGCGACGATGCGGGCGATGCGCAGGTCCACACGCGTGAAGTCGTCGATGGTGATGGTTGCCGGCGCCGGTTCGGCCGCGCCGGCACTCTGCGCGGGCGCCGCTGCGGTCGCCATTGTCATAGCAGTCCGCGCGGCTGCTGCCGCGGCGGCGGGCGGGGCACTTTCCGGCGCATTGAAAAGCGCCATCAGCTGTTTTTCCTCCACGCGCGCCATGAGGTGAGCATAGGGCTTGATGTGCGCCAGCGGCGCCAGCGGCGCGTCCCAGCGCAGTTCGCCGCAATCGAGGAAGCCTTCGACGGCATGCGCCAGCGCCGGCAGTATGGGTTTGAGCCACAGGCTCAGCAGTTCGAAACCGCGCAGGCTGCGCGAGCAGATGGCCTGGAGAGCGGCGTGACGGGCCGGATCCTTGGCAAGTTCCCAGGGCTTGGCAGCATCGAACTGGCGGTTGAGCTGGTCGGCGAATGCCATGGCCAGTCGGACCGCCTTGCCGAATTCGCGCGCCTCATAGGCCTCGGCGATCTCGGCATCGACGGCCGTCGTGCCCAGCGCCAGCCACTGCGGGTCGGCATCGACGGCGGCGACGGCACCGTCGAAATGCCGCGTGATGAAGGTGGCCGCCCGGCTGGCGATATTCACGTACTTGCCGACGAGATCGCTGTTGACCCGCTGCAGGAAGTCGTCCGGATGGAAGTCCACATCCTCGACGTGCGCGTTGAGCTTGGCGGCGATGTAATAGCGCAGCCACTCGGGATTCATGCCGATGCGCAGGTAATGCAGCGGGTCGATGCCCGTTCCCCGGCTCTTGGACATCTTTTCGCCGCGAACCGTGATGAAGCCGTGCACGTAGACGCGATCCGGAACCTTGTAGGGCGGTCCGGCAAAGCGCAGCATGGCCGGCCAGAACAGCGTGTGGAAGTAGATGATGTCCTTGCCGATGAAATGCACCTGTTCCGTGCGCGGGTTGGCCAGCAGCGCATCGAAGTCGATGCCGCGCAGGGTGCAGTACGCCTTGAGCGCGGCGAGATAGCCGACCGGGGCGTCCAGCCAGACATAGAAGAACTTGCCCGGCGCATCGGGAATGGGAATGCCGAAATAGGGCGCATCGCGGGAAATGTCCCAGTCGGCGAGGCCGGCGTCGCCGTCGAGCCATTCGCGCGCCTTGTTGGCCACTTCGGGCTGCAGGCCCGCCCGCTGTATCCAGTCACGCAGGAACTGGCGGCAGCGTTCGTCGGACAGGCGAAAGAAGTAGTGCTCCGAGGTGCGCAGTTCGGGAACGGCGCCGGACAGCACCGATGTCGGGTGTATCAGTTCGGTGGGCGAGTACACCGTGCCGCAGACCTCGCAGGCGTCCCCGTACTGGTCCTTGGCGCCGCAGTGCGGGCATTGTCCGCGGATGTATCGGTCGGGCAGGAACATCTGCTTGACCGGGTCGTAGAACTGCTCGATGGGGCGCTGGCTGATGAACTCGGCCGCACGCAGGCGGCGGTAGATGTCCTGCGACAGCGCGGTGTTCTCGGGCGAATCCGTCGAATGCCAGTGGTCGAAGGCGATATGGAAGCCGTCGAGGTAGGCCTTGCGCGAGGCTGCGATGTCGGCAACGAACTGCTGGGGCGTCTTGCCCGCCTTCTCGGCGGCGATCATGATGGGCGCTCCATGGGCGTCGTCGGCGCCCACGAAATGGACCGTGTGCCCGCGCAGGCGCTGGAAGCGCACCCAGATATCGGCCTGGATGTACTCCATGATATGACCGATGTGCAGTGGCCCGTTGGCGTAGGGCAGCGCAGTGGTGACGAACAGTTCGCGTGGGCTCATCCGCGGCATTTTATCAGCCGCCCCCCGGCGCTCCGGCCGCTGGCGCCGGCGGTGCTACCGTATGCTTGCGCGCGCCACCGACGGCGCGTGGCCATGGCGGCGCGATGGGTGCCGCAATTCGCAACGGTAAAGTGCAGCGTGGGGGCGGCAGGAAAATGGCAATGCAAATCGAACAGGTCAATGCGGTACTTGCCGCGGTCATCGATCCGAACACCGGCACGGATCTGGTCAGCGCCCGCGCGGTGCGCGGCGCGCGCGTCGATGGCGACGTGGTGCGCGTCAACGTCGAACTGGGCTACCCCGCCGCCAGCCAGCTGGACCTGATCCGCGGCCTGGTGGTCGATGCCCTCGCGGCCGCGGGCGCGGCCCGAGTCGAGGTGCAGGTCAGCGCGAAGATCGTCGCCCATACCGTGCAGCGCGGCCTCAAGGTCATGGCCAACGTGCGCAACATCATCGCCGTCGCCTCGGGCAAGGGCGGCGTGGGCAAGAGCACGGTCGCGGCCAACCTCGCCCTGGCGCTGGCCGCCGAAGGCGCGCGCGTCGGCATGCTCGACGCGGACATTTACGGCCCCAGCCAGCCAACCATGCTGGGGATCTCCGGGCAGCCCAGCAGCACCGACGGCAAGACCTTCGATCCGCTCGAAGGCCACGGCATTCAGGCCAGTTCCATCGGCTTTCTCATCGACCCGGACCAGCCCATGGTCTGGCGCGGCCCCATGGTGACCTCCGCCCTGCAGCAACTGCTCACGCTGACCAACTGGAAGGACCTGGACTACCTCGTCATCGACATGCCGCCCGGCACCGGCGACATCCAGCTCACGCTGGCCCAGCAGGTGCCGGTTACCGGCGCGGTCATCGTGACCACGCCCCAGGATATTGCCCTGCTCGACGCTTCCAAGGGACTGCGCATGTTCGAGAAGGTCGGCGTGCCCATACTCGGCATCATCGAGAACATGGCGACCCATGTCTGCTCCAACTGCGGCCATGAGGAACACATATTCGGCTCGGGTGGCGCCGCCAGGATGGGGCAGCAGTTCGGGGTCGAACTGCTGGGGGCGCTGCCGCTGGACATCCGCATCCGCGAGCACGCCGACGGCGGCACGCCCACCGTGGTGGCCGAGCCCGAAGGCGAACTGGCGCGCATCTACAAGCAGATTGCCCGCCGGGTGGCCATCCGTATCGCGGAACGCGCCCGCGACCTGTCGGCGAAGATGCCGACGATCAAAGTTTCCAATACCTAGGGCCTGCGCCGGTCAGCGCCCCGGCGCAATCGCCACCGGCCGGGCGATCCGGTACCCGTACTTTTCCGCCGTCAGCTCCGCCAGTATCGCCACCGCTATCTCCGGCGGTGTGCGGGCGCCGTTTTTCAGGCCCACGGGCCCATGCAGGCGCGCCAGTTGCGCGTCGGTGACGCCGAATTCCTTCAGGCGCTCCTTGCGCTTTTCCTGGTTGCGCTGCGAACCGATGGCGCCCACATAGAACGCCTCCGAGCGCAATGCCTCCATCAGCGCCAGGTCATCGAGCTTGGGGTCATGGGTCAGCGCGATGACCGCCATGTGCGCGTCGGGCCGGCAGTCGTTGACCGTGTCGTCCGGCATGGTCCGCAGCAGCGTCGTTCCCGCAACCGGCCAGATATCGGCGTATTCGACGCGCGGATCACAGATGAGCACCTGGTAGTCCAGGGCCAGCGCCATCTCGGCAACGTACTGGGCCAGCTGCCCGGCGCCGATGATGAGCAGGCGCCACCGCGGACCGTGCACGCTGACCAGCGCCGCCTCGTCGAGCGTGAGCGCGTCGTAGCCCTTGCCCTCGCTCAGCGTCACGGCGCCGCTGCGCAGGTCGAGGCGCCGCGCCGTCTGCAGGCCGGCACTGACGCGCTCGAGCAGGGCGTCAAGCTGCGAGCTTGCCGAAAGCGGCTCCAGGACCAGTTCGAGGGTGCCGCCGCAGGGCAGCCCGAAGCGGTTGGCTTCCTCGGCGCTGATGCCGTATTTCACGCGCTGCGGCGCGGTCAGGTCCATGCCGCGCCCGCGTATCCGGTCGATGAGGTCGTCCTCTATGCAGCCCCCCGACACGGAGCCCACGATCTGGCCGTCGGCGCGAATGGCAACCAGGGCGCCCAGCGGGCGCGGCGCCGATCCCCAGGTCCGCACCACCGTGCCCAGCACTGCGCCGTGGCCGCCTCGCAGCCACTCGGCGGCTTTCTTCAGTACCTGGGTATCTACGCTGTCCATGAACGGCCTTGGCTTGCCCTTGCCGGGCGCGCGGCTCAGTAAATCTTGCCGCGGGCGTCGATGGGCCAAACCGCTTCCACCCGCCCCTTGCGGGTGGCGACGATCCATTCGTGCAGGTTGACGGTGGGATCGCAATGGCTGGGCACCAGCAGCGCCTTGTCGCCCAGCTTGATGGATGTGCCTTCGTCGGCCCGCATCAGCACGGTGTGTTCGTCGGAGACATTGCGCACGCGCCAGCCCTCGAAGGCTGGCTGGGCGGGCCCCAGGTCGGTGGAAAACGCCTTGAGGCCCGCGTCCAGGGTGGCGCGGCCGTCCTGCAGGCTCATCACCGAGGCCAGCACGAACAGCGCCACCTGGAATGCCGGGGCCTGGCTGTCCTGTTCGTTCTTGGCGTAGTCGACGTCCAGGAACAGGTACGAGCCGGGTTGCACCTCGGTGTAGACGCCGCTGCGGATGTCGTAGGCAAGCGTTCCCGTACCCCCGCCGGTGACGACCTCGCAGGGCAGATCGGCGCCCAGGATGGCGTCGCGGGCCCGGCCCGCGCGCGCCGCCGCGGCCTCGGCTGCCGCCCGGCGCTCGGGCACGCCGCGCCGGTGCTGCGCCAGCCCGGCGTAGGCCTGCAGGCCGCGGTAATTGAACGCGGAATTGCCGTGCAGCATGGCGGCCAGCTCGACGATGGTTGCCGAATCGGTGAGGCCCGCGCGGTTCTGCCCGACATCGATCTCGATGTAGACGTCGATGGTCACCTGCTCGGCGGCGCAGATCGCGGCGAGCTGGCGCGCCACGTCGATATTGTCGATGCAAACGCCCAGGCGCGCCGGCGCATACGCCCGCGCCACGCGTGCCAGGCGGCGCATCTTGGCC
>Ga0075030_100002242_pt1 | contig 17540 bp, 8 predicted proteins | sample LitLauG_LLR_2012_FD_71393 | JGI IMG/M metagenome (GOLD analysis project Ga0075030, IMG submission 71393) | Freshwater sediment microbial communities from Pennsylvania, USA - Little Laurel Run_MetaG_LLR_2012 | ecosystem: Environmental > Aquatic > Freshwater > Creek > Sediment | place: USA... | reverse complement strand
TATTTCGTCCGTGGGGTGTGCAGCTCTCGATGTCAGTCGATTTGAGCAGCCCGAAGTTGATCGGCGTGCTGAATACATTCGATCCGCTTGATCCGCGAGTGGCTGAGTGGTGGCGAACGAAGGTCGATGAGATCTACCGGCAGATTCCGGACTTCGGCGGCTTTGTGATGAAAGCCGATTCCGAAGGGCGATCGGGGCCTTCGGCTTACGGCCGCACGCACGCAGATGCCGCCAATGTCATCGCCCGCGCGCTCAAGCCGCATGGTGGGGTGGTCTTCTATCGTGCCTTTGTTTACAACCATCACCTTAATTGGCGGGACCTGAAAAACGACCGCGCGAAGGCCGCGTACGATAATTTTCATCCACTTGACGGTCAGTTCGACGATAACGCGATCGTTCAGACCAAGAATGGACCAATCGATTTTCAGGTGCGCGAGCCAGTGTCGCCGCTGTTCGCCGGGTTGCGCCGCACGAACGAAGCGATCGAACTGCAGATCACGCAGGAATACACCGGACAGCAGAGACATCTCTGCTTTCTGGTTCCCATGTGGAAGGAAGTTCTGGATTTCGATATGCGGGTGGACGGGGGCTCCGCGCCGGTGAAAGACCTGGTCAGCGGGCGCGTTTTTCATCGCCTCGTCGGCGGCTTTGTTGGCGTGGCGAACGTTGGACTCGACCCGAGTTGGATGGGCAGTCCGCTGGCCATGGCCAACCTTTATGGTTTTGGAAGGCTGGCGTGGAATCCCGGCCTGAGCAGCGAAGCCATCATAGATGAATGGACTCGGCTTACCTTCGGCAGCGATCCGCTGGTAGTGAAGACCATCGCGAATCTGCAACTCAGTTCGTGGCCTGTCTACGAGAGCTACACGGGGCCGCTCGGTGCCGGAACGCTGACCAACATTTTGGGAAATCACTACGACCCGGGGCCCGAGTCATCTGAGGAAAACGGGTGGGGGCAGTGGCATCGGGCGGACCATCAGGGGATTGGGATGGATCGCACAATCGCCACAGGCACCGGTTACATCGGCCAGTATCCGCCAGAGGTGCAGAAGATGTATGAATCGCTGGCCGCTTGTCCGGACCACCTGCTGCTCTTCTTTCACCACGTGCCGTATACCTACGTCTTGCACTCAGGGAAGACGGTCGTCCAACACGTTTACGACTCACACTACGAAGGGGCGGAACGCGCCCGCGACTTCATCGCGGACTGGAAGACTCTCGAGGGCCACGTCGATCCCGAACGCTACCGCGACATCCTGGCTCGCTTCGAGTTCCAGGCGGGAGAAGCCGTCAAATGGCGCGATGCCATCTGCGACTGGATCTATCGTTTGTCGGGAATCCCGGATCAAAAAGGCCGGTTCGGCCTTAGCGGAATGGACTTTATCCAGTAAATTCAAGTTTTTGCGCCCTTCGGCTTGCGCATTTTGCGGAGTTCCGTTAACGTTTACGGTTCCGGAGGCGAGGACGCTAACTGCCTCCTGAAATCTTTGCTGGCTGTAGATGGCCGGCCCGACGCAGGCCTCGAAAATGGGAAAGCCTCCCGCTACGCTCGGCGACATTGCGAAGTCTCTGGGCACGTCGATCGGAACCGTTCATCGCGCGCTGCACGATCACCCCGGAGTAAGTCCCGCGACAAAAGCCAGAGTTCTGCAGATGGCGAGGACTCTGGGCTACCGCCCGAACCTGGCGGCGCGATACCTCTCGTCGAAGAAGACCCTGCGAATCTCCGTGAATACATTGCACGGCACGACATCGTTCTGGGATGAAGTGCGCGCCGGGATTCGGGAGGAGGCGGCCGCGATCCTGCTGGAAAACGTTGAAGTGGAGTTTCGAACCTGTCCCAGCCTGGGAGAGGGCGAGGAGGAGGCTTTCGAAGAGGCCATCGCCGCGAAGGTAGACGGGATCATCACGTTCCCCAGCCGCCCGGAAACTATCAGGCCATGGATTCGCCGCGCCTCGCGGGCGCACATTCCGGTGGTGTGCGTGGCGACGGACGCGCCCAGCAGCGGGCGACTGGGAATTGTCGCGATCGATACGCTGGCCAGCGGTTCCATCGCCGCCGATCTCATGGGAAGGTTCCTGGGCGGGCGGACTGGGGCGATCGCCATCACGGTTTTCGATATGGCGATTACCGAGCACGCGGAGAAATATGCCGCCTTCGAATCCACTTTGCAGTCGTTCTATCCCAACCTGCAGTTGCTCAAGCCAGTTGAAGACCACGATGTAGAGCGGGAAGCGTATCGAAAGTGCCGCAAGCTGTTTGAAGAACGGAGTGACCTCGCGGGGATTTATGTGACGACCGAGGCTTCGATGCCGGTGCTGAAAGCGGCTTGCGACACGAACGTGCTCGAGCGGCTGACGATCATCACCACGGACTTGTTCCCGGACCTTGTGCCCTACATACGGGATGGCGCTGTGGTGGCGACAATCTATCAGCGGCCGCGGGCGCAGGGACAAATGGCGCTTCGGTTGCTCCATGAGTTTCTGGCGGAGGGCGGAAGGCGCTCGCACCAAGTGTCTTTGGCCCCGCATCTGGTCATGCGCGGGAACCTGGATTTCTTCCTGAGCCGGCAATCGCAGGAATCCGCAAGCAAGAATGGGCAAAACGGACAGGAAGCGCGCCGGTTGGTGCAGGACCTCGCTTAGCCAAACCGGCTTAGCCAAACTAGCTTATCCAGACAAACGAAGGGTGAGACGGAATCATGGCCTATTTAGGCATCGATGTGGGAACGGGCGGAACGCGGGCGCTGGTAATTGATGGGCGGGGAAATGTCGTGGCTTCGGCGTCGGCGGAGCATCAGCACTTTGCCAGCCCGAAGCCCGGTTGGGCTGAGCAGGATCCGCGAGACTGGTGGCAGGCTTGCGGAGCGGCAGTGCGCAAGGCGCTGCAGCCGTCGGGCGTACGCGCGGAGGATATTGCGTGCGTCGGATTCTCAGGACAGATGCACGGCGCGGTTTTGCTTGATGCCTCGGATGAAGTAGTGCGGCCGGCGCTGATCTGGTGCGACCAGCGCAGCGAGGCGCAGTGCGCGGAACTGGAGAAGCTTTTCGGGCGTGATGCGCTGATTCGGCTGACCTGTAATCCTCCGCTGACGAATTTCACGTTAACCAAGTTTCTCTGGGTGCGCGAGAACGAGCCCCAGGCGTGGGCGCGCGTGGCGCACGTCATGCTGCCGAAGGATTACGTGCGTTTTCGTCTCACGGGGGAACGCGCGATTGACATGGCAGATGCATCGGGCACGCTGCTGCTCGATGTGGCGAATCGGAAGTGGTCGAACGAAGTGCTCTCGAAAACCGGGATCGATCAGAAGTTGCTCCCGGCGTTGTTCGAGTCGCCTGAAGTGTGCGGCAAGGTCTCGGCGGCGGGCGCAGAAGCTACCGGGTTGCGGGCGGGGACCCCGGTCGTCGCGGGCGCGGGGGATCAGGCTGCCGGCGCCGTGGGCATGGGCATCGCGCGCGTCGGAGCGGTGAGCGCAACGATTGGAACTTCGGGCGTGGTGTTTGCTTCGACCGATCGTCCGGCGATGGATCCGGCGGGGCGACTTCATACGTTCTGCCACGCGATTCCCGGGCGCTGGCACGTGATGGGCGTGACCCAGGCTGCGGGACTGTCGCTGCGCTGGTATCGCGACAACTTCGGAGCGGCGTCACCGGGAGTACAGAAGCCGGGAGTACAGAAGAAAGACGGCCGCGATCCATACGACGTGTTTGCGGAGGAAGCTGCTGCGGCACCAGCGGGATCAGAAGGGGCGCTCTGGGCGCCGTATCTGATGGGCGAGCGCACGCCACATCTTGATCCGACTGCTCGGGCAGCATTGGTTGGCCTGACGGCGTCGCACACGCGCGCGCACGTGATTCGCGCCATACTGGAAGGTGTGGCGTTCAGCCTGAAAGACACATTCACGATCTTCGGTGAAATGAAGATTCCTGTGACCTCAATCCGGCTGGGTGGAGGCGGTGCGCGCTCGCCGCTGTGGCGGCAGATTCAGGCAGATGTGTACGGGCGCGAGGTGGAGATCGTCGCTGCAGAAGAAGGTGCCGCGTATGGGGCGGCGATTCTGGCCGGCACGGGCGCGGGGGCATGGTCGTCGGTGGAGCAGGCGTGCGATGCGATTGTGCGGGTGGCGAAGCGGATTGCGCCGAGTCAGAAGGATTCAACGACGATGCAGAGCGCCTATCGAACTTACCGCAAGATCTATCCCGCGCTGAGCAAGCTCCTGGAAAATTAGCACCGCGTTCCCGGAGCGCCTTCGTCCATAAGTTCGGCCCCGCGCAAAGGCGGCCCACTCGGGGCGCCGACCCGTTGAGCGAAATAAGACCGAGCGCAGTTCCCCAATTCTTCATTTCGGTGAAGGACATGGTCCGACGGTACATGGGCAGCGGCGGTCCATCTGGAAGCTGACACCGCCCTACCGTGACCTATCGCTCCGGCCTCATCGCCAGCAAAATTGGGAACCCATGAGACGAGTCGCGTATTGCGCTATCGCATCGCTTTTTCTTTTACACTCGCTGACGCCCCCGCCGGTGCAAGCCCAGATATCGATGACCACGCATCACAACGATGTGGGCCGCACCGGGCAGCATCTCAACGAGACGGTCCTGACTACATCCAACGTGAATGTCAATCGGTTCGGCAAGCTTTTCGCTTGCCAGGTGGACGGCTATATCTACGCACAGCCTCTCTACGTTGGGCAAGTGACGGTATCTTCCGCGCTACACAACGTCGTTTACGTGGCTACCGAGAACAACAGCGTCTATGCATTCGACGCGGATAAAGGGACGCTGCTTTGGCACGTCAATCTCGGGACGCCGGTGCCGAGCACAGACATTTCTTCGACGTACAAGGACTTGACACCCGTCATCGGCATCACCGGTACTCCGGTGATCGATCCCGTGAGCAGCACGATGTACCTGGTGGCTAAGACCAAGAACACGAGCAATAGCACCTACCACCAGAATCTGCATGCGCTCGATATCACCTCTGGAGCGGAAAGACCCGGAAGCCCGGTGGAGATCACGGCCAGCGTGTCGGGCAGCGGTTCAGGATCCAGTGGAGGAACGATCGCCTTCCAACCGCTGTACCAGTTGAATCGTCCTGGATTGCTGCTTTTGAACGGCGTGGTCTATATCGCATTCGGGTCCCACGGAGATATCGGTCCGTATCACGGGTGGGTGCTGGGCTATAACGCGTCCACCTTGACGCAATCGGCCGTGTTCAATACGACGCCGAACGGAAGTCAAGGAGCCATCTGGCAGGGTGGGCAAGGTCTGGTCGCGGATGCCGACAATATATATTTCATGACCGGCAACGGGACCTTTGACGCGAATACTGCCGGAAGTGAGTACGGCGATAGTGTGGTGAAGGTGGCAACCTCAACCGGGCTTTCGGTCAGCGACTACTTCACGCCTGACAATCAGGGCGCGCTTAACCAGAGCGACCTCGACCTCGGTTCGGGCGGGCCGATCCTGCTGCCCGGGACCAGTTCGATCGTAGGCGGCGGCAAGGACGGCATTCTCCGTCTGATCAATACCGCCAGCATGGGGGAATACAACGGCGCTTTCAATGCTGACCTGCAGGAATTCCAGGCGACTAGCGGAAAGATCATGATCGGGCCGATTTACTGGAACAGTCCTAATAATGGTCCCACTCTGTATCTCTGGGGGCCGGGTGATTATTTGAAGGGGTTCAAGTTCTTGAACGGATCTTTTCAAGCGACACCTGTATCTCAAAGTGCCATGACCAGCCCGTCGGGAAATTCCAATGCCGCCGGCTTGTCGCTGTCCGCCAACGGAAGCACCTCGGGCAGTGGAATTGTGTGGGCATCGGTCTCGTACTCGGGCGACTCCAATCAGCAGACGGTGCCGGGGATCCTTCGCGCTTTCGACGCGACCAACCTGGCGACGGAACTGTGGGACAGCAAACAGAATGCGGCGCGAGATGATGTTGGCAACTACGCGAAATTTGCGCCCCCGACAATCGCGAACGGCAAGGTATACCTGGCCACATTCTCCAATCAACTGCTGGTTTACGGGCTGCTGCCAGCGGCTGCCCTGTCCGTGACTTCGATCTCGCCGACGTCGGGGCGAACCACGGGTGGGACGAATGTATCGATTGCCGGGAGTGGATTTCAGTCAGGGGCGCAAGTGAGCTTCGGGGGAAATGCGGCGACGAAGGTGACGGTTGTGAGCAGCACGTCCATTACCGCCAGCACTCCTCCGCACGCGGCTGGAACGGTGAATGTCACGGTGACCAATCCGAACGGGCAGAGTGCCACATTGGTGAATGGGTACACGTACAGAAGGAGAAGGTGAGAGCGGAATCTGAGGCGAGTTCCCAGGCGGATTACTTCGAAGCCTCTTTCACCACGACTACCCGGTCCGCCGCCACATCGTTCATCTGCTGCACGATTCCTGACGGCCAGTGAATCTCCACCAGATCTGCTGACGCGTTTGCACCAAGCCCGAAGTGCACTGGCCCAGCGCTCGACGACGCGTATCCGCAACTGGTGGTCATGTGGTTGTATTGGGCACCGGATTTCGTGACCACCTTGATTCGCGCGCCGATGCCGTCGCGGTTGCTCTTCGTGCCTTGGAGTTTGAATTCGATCCAGTGATTGTTGACCGGACTCTGGTTTATCCAGATTTCTGCGGGAGCATTCAGCGCATTCACGACTACATCCAGCTTTCCGTCTCCATTCAAGTCGCCGACTGCCGACCCGCGATGGCGCGAGGGGGGCTGCGCCGTCAGACCTGCCTCCGCGGTGAGAGCGGCGAACTTCATCCCGCCGAGATTTCGAAAGACTGTGTTCGGTTGTTCGATCACCAGGTTGCTCGAAGCCAGCGACTGCACATGCCCGCGCGAGACGAAGATGTCTTTCCAGCCATCGTTATCGAAATCGGCGATCGTTGGTGAGTATCCCGACATGGGCAGGCTTAACTTCGTCATACCGCTCTCGCGTGTCACCTCAACAAAGCTTCCTTTGCCGGTGTTTTTGTAGAGGGGAAACGTTTCCCCATCGAGCGCGACAATCACGATGTCGGGGTAGCCGTCGTTGTCGAGATCGCGAAAGTCAACGCCCATGCCGGAAATGTAGACGCCGTCCTCGCGCAGCGCGACGTTTTCCTCGAAGGCAACTTCCTCGAACTTGCCATTCCCCCTATTGCGGTAGAAGGAATTCATCAGCTTGTCGTTGGGGATGATGAGGTCCATGTGGCCAGTCAGTTCCGAATCGGCAGCGGCCACGCCCATGCCCTTGCCCGGATGCGCGCGGAATCCGGCTTCCGCTGAGGCGTCGCGAAAAGTCCCATCCCCTTTATTGATGAACAACTGATTGGGCGTGGGTTTGTACATCTTGGGATGGCAGTAGTCGTTGTGGCCATAACCTGTGCAAACCGGCTCGTGATTGAAATCCCATTTGAGATAGTTGATGACCACGAGATCGAGCAGTCCGTCGTTGTTGACGTCGATCCAGGCAGCGCCGACGGACCACAGCGGTCCGTACTCAGGGTCGGGCTTGTTGAGCCCGGCTTTGGCGGTGACGTCGGTAAAAGTTCCGTCGCCGTTATTGTGATAGAGCGTGTTGCGATAGACACCGGCGACGAAAATGTCTTCGTAGCCGTCGTTGTCGTAGTCGCCAATCGCGACGCCGGTGTCATAGCCTGTCCCCGCCAGTCCGGTTTTCTCGGTCACATCGGTGAAGTGTCCCTTGCCGTCGTTTTCAAAGAGGCGGTTGTAGTACTTGGGAGAGTCCTTTTTCAGCGTCTTAAGGTCGGCGCCGTTGGTGAAAAAGATGTCGAGTTTACCGTCGTTGTTGTAGTCGAAGACGGCCACGCCCCCGGCCATCGTCTCGGGAGCGTGGTGCTCGGGGCTCTCGTCGCTCTCGAGTTTGAAATCGATGGGCTGGAAAGTGAAGCGGATGGGGCTTTCCGAGGGCGCTTTCGAGCCTTCACTTGCCTGCTGCATCGGCCGCGCCACCACCAGCGCGCCTGCAAGCAGCAGTAGAAATGCCGCCAGGAAACTGCGAATGATCATATTGGGCCGACGTCTTTATTGAACCACAAAGGACACGAACGACACGAAGGGCGGCGACCGAATTTCCTTCGTGTACCTTCGTGTCCTTCGTGGTTAACGCAGTTGCTTTCGATCTACTCGGGCAGCTTTTGTTCTCCCCGAATCATCAGGCGAGAATCCGCATGGGGCGCGGCAGTTCCCGGCTGTCCTCCACCCACGGTGATGAGGTAGTCTCCCGCTCCGACCAGGCGGTCTCCCGCCTCGTTCACGTAGCTGAGGTCGCGCGGACTAAGCGTCAGCTTGACGTGCTGTTGTTCGCCCGCCTTTAAATGAACGCGCTTGAACCCGCGCAGCGCCTTCAGCGGAGCGCCGCCTAGCTTCGGGAAGCTGATGTAAAGCTCAGCTACCTCGTCGCCGTCCCGGCTGCCGGTGTTCTTTATATCCACTTCGACGTCCAGCGGATTCCCTGCCTGAAGCTGGGGATTCGAAAACTTCATTCCGCTGTATTCGAAGGTGGTGTAACTCAGGCCGTGGCCGAAGCCATACAGAGGCTCGCCGGTGAAGTAGCGATAGGTGCGGCTCTTCATGTTGTAGTCTTCGAAGTCGGGCAACTGTTCGGTGCCCTTGTAGAAGGTCACGGGCAGACGTCCAGCGGGATTGTTCACCCCGGCCAGCGTCTGTGCGATCGCCGTTCCGCCTTCTTCGCCCGAATACCAGGCGTCGAGAATGGCGTTGGCATGATCGTTGGCCCAGTTCACGGCCAAAGCGCTGCCGTTCATCAGAACCACAACGAGCGGCTTGCCGGTCCCCTTCAGCGCTCCGAGCAGAGCCTCTTCTTCCGCCGGCAGATTGAGGCTGGTGCGGTCGCCTCCGCGGAAACCGGGCAGGTCGACCTTCATCTCTTCGCCCTCGAGCTTCGAGGTGATGCCGACCACCGCAATGACGACGTCAGCCTTCTGTGCCGCCGAGGTTGCTTCGATGAGGGGATCCTTCCCACCCGGCTGCCACACCAACTTGATACTGAAAGCGCCCTTGAGGAACTCCACCTTCACCGGGTAGCGGTGAGCTTTCGTCAAAGTGACGCTGGCGGTCTGCACGTTGGGATCGTGCAGAACGGGGTCATCGACGATCAACTTGCCGTCGAGCCACATGCGCTCGTTCGAGCCTGCCAGGCCGATCTGGTATGTGCCTGATTCGCTCGGAGTGACGAATCCGGTCCAGCGCACGGAGAATTCCTTCATCCCTTCGGGAGCAGGGATTGCTTGTGGATCGGGGATGAAAGCGAACCGCTGCACGTCAACGATCGGATCAATGCGAGTGACCTGCGCTGTTCCGGTCAGATCGCCGGCGAAGTATTCCGCCTTCAGTCCAGGCTTCCCATCCTCAGTCGTCAGCGCCGAGGTCGGAACGGGCGGCAACTCGCGGAGGAAATTCGTGCCCGGCTCGTAGGAGACCTGAGCTTCGCCAAATTGCTTGCGCATGCCTTCCAACGCCGTCACCGCATGCGAGGCCGTGCCGCTGTAGTTTCCGTGCAGCACTTGCACGGACTCGGCCAGCGGGCCGACCACAAGAATCTTCTTGGCGCTGGGCCCCAGGGGAAGCGTGCCATCGTTCTTCAGCAAGGTCATCGACTCGCGTGCGATCTTGAGCGCCAGCTGGCGGTGTGGGGCGCTATCGATCTCCGAGTCCGGTGTGTTGGCATACGGAACCATGTTCGGCGGATCGAACATCCCCAGCCGCATGCGGGCGGTAAACAGGCGCCGCAAGGAAACGTCGAGATCAGCTTCCGTGAGCAGGCCCTGCTTCACCGCATCGACAAAAGGTTTGTAGTCGTGATCGTCTTTGGTGATGGTGAAGAAGTCGGCGCATTCGTTGTCCATGCCGGTCTTGATCGCTGCCGCCGCAGCCTCGGCCTGACTTTTCACATAGTGGTGTCCCTGAAAGATGTCGACGATGGCGTCGCAATCTGAAACCACATACCCGTTGAACTTCCACGCCCCGCGCAGCGTGTCTTTCAGCAGGAACGTGTTGGCGCACGCGGGCTGTCCGTTGACGCGGTTATAAGCGCACATGATCGACTCGGCCTTGCCCTCGGTCACGGTCGCGCGGAAGGCAGGCAGGTAGGTGTCTTCCATGTCGTGCTTCGAAACCTGGAGGTCGATGGTGTGCCGCGTTGGTTCCGGACCACTGTGCACCGCGAAGTGCTTGGGCGTAGACACTACGCGGAAGTATTTGGGATCGTCTCCCTGCAAGCCGGTCACGAAAGCAACGCCCATGCGTCCGGTTAGAAAAGGATCTTCGCCATAAGTTTCCTGGCCGCGCCCCCAGCGGGGATCGCGAAAGATGTTGATGTTCGGGGACCAGAAATCCAGGCCTTCCATGATGTCGCGCCGACCGGCGCGCACCGCCTGGTTGTGCTTGGCACGGGCTTCGGTTCCGATGACGACCGCCATTTCGTGGATGAGCGAATCGTCGAAGGTAGCGGCCAAGCCGACAGGCTCAGGAAAAACAGTGGCCGTACCCGCATTGGCAACACCGTGCAAGGCTTCACTCCACCAGTCGTAGGCGGGCACCTGAAGGTCAGGAACGGCCCGTGCCTGGTTCACCAATTGTTGGGCCTTCTGCTCCAGGGTCATGCGTTTGATCAAGTCGTCGACCCGGGAATCGATGGGTTGGGAGGGGTCCAGATAAACCGGCTTAGCGTTGGTCTGGGCAGCGCAAGGAATGACGATAAGAAGCGCGAAGAAGGCTAAAAACGTAGAGTGACGGCGACTTTCCATGATGTTCCTCCTGCGTACCCGTAGCCTGGCCAGGGCGGGCGGGTGCGCACCTGGTTGAATTAAGAAAGGCTTTTCGTTAACGATTACGGTGACGGTCGCTTGTAGCACAGCCACATCGTAGGGTCAAGGAAGCAATGGAAGATTGTTGGGGCTGGGTTGCCATTCTGCACCTCAAAAAAAGCCTCTGCGATATCGATTTTGTTCTTGACAAAGGTTCACAGGACCAAGTAAACAACCGTGAACGTTCACGGAAGCAAGGATCGTTCTGTCCCAGTGGACTGTCCCAATCGATCGCAATTTCTGGAGGCTGGCAAATGAGATCCCTCTCGCCCACGAATGCCGGGAGTTTCGGCCTATCCCTGAAACGCTTGAATCTGCGCTGGGTCTTGCTGCTGGGGGCACTCGTAGTGCTCTTTGCGGCGCAAGGCTTGGCCCAAGAAGCCACAATGGTAGGTACAGTTACCGATCCTTCCGGCGCGGCAGTCGCGAACGCTAAGGTGACGGTGACGAACGTAGACACAAGTGTTTCGAAAGTACTCACCACCAACGACGCGGGCCAGTACGCCGCAGTGGATATCCACATCGGCCACTACACCGTCAGGGTTGAGACCAGCGGTTTCAAGACTGAGGAGAAAAAGGGCTTGGTCCTGCAAGTCGGCGACCGCTCCCGCGTGGACTTCCAGTTGCAAGTTGGAGGTTCGCAGGAAACGGTGACGGTAGAGGCTAATACCATCGCCGTGCAGGCCGATACCGGCGAAGTCAGCAACGTCGTCACCGGCCAACAGATTGAGGGGCTCTCCATCAATGGCCGCGGCATTTACCAGTTGGCCGCTCTCGCCCCGGGCGCCTCCAGCCAGATTGACGTGACGGCCCCCAACACGCCTGTGGGTGGCAGTGCCAACGTCGAGTTCAACGGACTTCGCCAGAATCACAACATCTACCTGTTGGATGGCGGTGAGGATGACGACCGTGGAGGCGCCGGCGGCATGAGCATTGCCCCCTCCGTCGACGCGATCGCCGAGTTCCGGCAGCTGACCTCCAACTACAGCGCGGACTACGGACTCTCCTCGGCGGGCTCCATGACGCTGGTTCTCAAGTCCGGAACCAAGCAGTTCCACGCTTCGGCGTGGGAATTCAACCGGAACGACGCGTTCGATGCCCGTACCTACAACAATCCGGCTCCGAACAAGGTCGCCGAACTCCGGCAGAACCAGTTTGGCTTTAACGTGGGAGGTCCGGTCACATTCGGGAAGCTCTATAACCCCGACAAGAACAAGACCTTCTTCTTCTACAACATGGAGTGGCGGAAGTATATTGACGGCGGCGTCATTCAAACCGTCGTACCCCTCACCTCGTGGTACACGGGAAACTTCGGTTCGCAAGCCGTAAACGTGCCCACCGCAGCTCAGGTAGACCCGACGATTCTGTTCAGGAGCTGCACGCCCGCGGTGATTGCAACGATGACCCAGGGTAAACCCTTTCCCGGCAACCAGATTCCGTCGTGCATGATCAGCCCTAACGCGACGGCACTGCTGAGTGCTGGAGGCGCCTACGGCGGCATCTTCCCGGCGCCCAACAACGGCAACCAGTTCTTTGGCGGCTCCAATTCTCCCACCAACCTGCGCGAAGAAATCGTCCGCATCGACCACAACTTCAACAGCAAGTTCTCGGTGTTCGGACATTTCGTCGACGAATCGGTGACTCAGAACTTTGGTACCAGCTTGTGGAACTGGTCGAACACTCCGGTGCAGGGCACCAGCTTCGGCAACCCGTCCTACAGCGCTGTGATTCACACGACCTATGCCATCAGTCCTACGCTGCTGAACGAGGTCGCCTTCAACTACAACGGCAACCGTATCAACATCATCCCCACCGGGCTGATTTCCGCCCCGTCGAGCTTCAACTTTAGTCGTATCTTTAGTGGTCCGAACAGCGACAACCGAATCCCGAACATCAGTCTGGGGGGTGCGACTGGAACGCAGTTTGGCAACAATAGCTGGCCCTGGACCAACAAGGCCGATGATTATCAGATCCGCGATGACGTGTCCTGGACCAAGGGCGCGCACCAGATGAAAATGGGTGGCAGCTGGGCTCTCTACAAGAAATACCAGCAACTGTTTGGCAATACCCAGGGTTCGTTCAGCTTCAGCGGAAGCTACACGGGCCTCGACTTTGCCGATTTCCTGCTGGGACTATCCAGCTCCTACGGAGAACTCGGTGTTCAGGACTATGGCTACTGGAACAACGTCTCTACCGCCCTTTACTTCCAGGACAACTGGCGCGTAAACAAGCGGCTGACTCTAAACCTGGGCTTGCGCTGGGACGGCGTGCCGCACACCTACGAAGCCAACAACCGGATGGGCAACTTCTATCCGAACCTCTACAATCCAGCCAATGCCGCATTGCTGGATAAGAATGGCAACATCTGCAGCGGCGCCACCGATCCCGGTTGTACGGGCGTCAGTCCGGGTCTGGGTACCAGCCCGAACAAGGTCCTCGCTGGGTACCAGTTCTACTTGAACGGTATCGGAATCCCGGGAACGACTCCGGGCGTCCCGAAGGGCTTGGTCAATACGAACTGGGCAGCATTTGGTCCCAGACTTGGATTTGCTTACGACCTGACCGGCTCAGGCAAGACGATTCTGCGCGGCGGGTTTGGCGCCATGTATGAGCGTATACAGGGCAACGACATGTACAACGCCGGGCCGAACATTCCGTTCAGCACAAACGTGTCATTCAGCGGCGTGTCGCTTGACAATTCAAGTCAGTTCTTGAATACCGGGCTGAAGGCTGTTGCTCCGATCACGGTAGCCAGCATTACCGGCTTGTCGGTCGATCACTACAAGCTGCCTGTCGCCTACCAGTACAGCATCGGCGTGCAGCACTCGCTCGCCGCCAGAACCGTGCTCGCCGTGATGTATGTCGGAAACCAGAGCCGTCAACAGAACTACTACACTGAAACCAACCTTCCCAACCCGTCCAATCTTCCCGGGTTGATCAACGGAACGATCCCCGGCGGCTTCAATGCTGTGGCACCGTTCCAGGGCTTCGGCTCGCTAAAGATGGCTTACGACGGCGCCAATGCTCACTACAACGGCCTGCAGGTCGACCTCAATTCCCAGATCAAGCGGGACCTGAGTCTGCGTGTGTTCTACACGCTCTCTCGTTCCATTGACCCTTCCAACAACAATTCTGGCAACGGGGGAGGAGACCTTCAGAGTGTTTCTAACCCCTACGCGGGTCCGAAGTATGATAGCGGACCGGGTGGTTATGACCGAACCAATAACCTTTCCGCTAACTTCATCTACAGTCTGCCGTTCCTGCGCAACTCGTCGCATGCGTTCGCCAGAACGCTTGTCGGTGGTTGGGAGGTTTCGGGCATCGTTACGATCGAGTCCGGTCTGCCACTCGACGTTACGCTGACCGGTGGGCAGGGCGGCAACGGCGTGGGCGGAACCAACCGGCCTGACTCGGCAGGCAGCGTAGTCGCGCCGCACACGAAACAGCAGTGGATTACCAGCTCGGCGTTTGTTGCACCGGCGCTCGGCGCATGGGGCAACGTGGGCTACGATTCGGTACGTGGCCCGGGGCGTGACAACTGGAACCTGTCGCTCTTCAAGAACTTCGTGTTCAGTGAAGCGCGCGGCAGCCAATTCGAACTGCGTCTGGAAACCTTTAACACGTTTAACCATCCGCAGATCTCCAGCGTCCCCGTGGGCTTCCCCTCGTCCAACTTCGGTCAGCCCAACGGATTCTTCCCCGGGCGTATTATCCAGCTCGGCGGAAAGCTGTCGTTCTAACGCTGGCCGCAACAAAAACCTCATCACGCCCCGCTCGCAAGAGCGGGGCGTTTTGTCGTGCTCGCATTTCGGGTGCCCCACTTCTGGCCGTCTTTGCCAGAAGTGGGGAATTTCTTGACGCTCGCAGACTGGCAGGTCTACGCTTGAAAGTGGACCCTGGCGGGAGTCTCTAATGCATTTCGCCAAGCTTCACCGGAACCTACGCATCGGCTTTTGCCTCGCCATCGCAGTCGCTGCTTCCTTGCTCTCGCTTCCTTTGGCCCATTCTCAGGACAGCGCCAGTGATCCCAATATTCCTCGCGCCGACCGGCCGCGACTCTCCATCACTGTCCGCGACGGCGGCGGTGCGGCGATTAGCTCTGCCGGTATCGTCAAGCTCTACCGCGATGGCACGCTCTCCGACGAAACGGGACTCTCCCACGGTCGCGCCTTCTTTGATTCCATTCCTTTTGGAAACTACACGCTCGTGATTGAGGCAACCGGGTACAAGCCCGCGCAGCGCGATGTGAACGTCTCGATCGCGATGCTGTACGAAATCGAAGCCAACCTGCAGCGCGATACCGCTCCTGACGGAGCTTCAGCGGCGCCTGCGAAGCCTCTCTTGGCCCCAAAGGCAAAGGAAGCGCTCGACAAGGCTTTAAAGGCTCTCAGCAAAAGCAAGCTTTCCGACGCGGAAAAGTACTTGGATGAAGCGCTGAAACTGGCTCCCTCAAATCCTGACGTTCTTTATGTCCAGGGCGTCCTGTTCCTGGACAAGCAGAATTTTGCGCAGGCGCAAAGCGCTCTGGAGAAGGCCTCGCAGATGGATCCAACCAATGCACACGCATTTTCAAGGTTGGGGATGGCTCTGGTCGATGAGGGGAAGTATGGCGACGCCATCGCTCCGCTCGAAAAGTCCCTGCAACTGGATGCAGCAGCCTGGGAGCCGCAATGGATGTTGGGAGAGTCGTATTATCGTCTCCAACGCTACGATCAGGCTCTAAAAGCCTCGCAAACCGCATGGACCGAATCGAACGGCAAAGAGCCGCGAATCGAATTGCTGCTGGCGGAGTCCCTTACGGCGGTCGGAAAGTATGAGGACGCGGCGCAGGCGCTGCGCGATTTCCTGAAGCATTACGGAGATCGACCTGAGGCATCCAAGGCTCAACGCTGGCTTGATGGCCTTGCCCGGAACGGAAAGATCCATTCCAACTGAAACCCAACGATCCGAAGCTAGCCTAAAGCACAAGGGGCACGACCCTGCACGAGCTACTACGTTTATCCTTCGTGAACCTTCGTGAACCTTCGTGTCCTTCGTGGTCATTGGAAGTGGGGTCTGGCGCCGAGAGCCGAAAGCCCGTTTTCCACAGAAATCCACAGCCCCGACGTGTGACATCTGCCCTTGCGCGCAATCGGAAAAGAGCAGAACATAGCCAAGGCGAAAGCAGTCCATCAAGGAATCTGCCACCAGGGCTTAACTCCTTGCGGCTCAAGATTTTGCCTCTAAACTGTTCTGCCCCAGGATTTTACTTTCGACTTTACTCTAACTCGATGATTCCAATAGACCAGGGGGGAGGGGGGTATACCCCACCAGCCCATCGCCTTCCCAAAACGAAACTCTCGGCTCAGCCAATGGCTGAGCATTTACTTCCAGTTTTTTCTCTGACTCCTGTCGTCAAGCGGCAACTCGGCGTCCGCTCGCTCAGGTGGCTTCGAGATATCCTCTTTGCGCTGCCTCTCCTGCCCGCTGTGGCGTTCGCGCAGGCGCCGACACCTTCCGATGCCCTGGCGCTCGAGCAGCAGCAGAAATGGCCCGAAGCCGCCCAGGCGTGGAAGGCTGTGACCGCACGGGACCCCAACGATGCGGGTGCTTTCGCGGCGTTAGGAGTCGATCTTGCCCGGCTGCAGAAATACGACGAGGCTGCCACTGCTTATCGCAAGGCGCTGACACTGAATCCTCACCTTCCCGGGATCGAACTCAACCTTGGGCTGGCAGAGTACAAACGGCAGCGTTGGGCAGCGGCCGCAACGGCATTCCGCGCCGCGTTGGCTGCTGATCCCAGGAACACACAAGCACAAACCCTGTTGGGTATGAGCTACTACGCCTCGCGAAAGTTCGAGCTGGCAGCTCAGTATCTTGAGCCCGCCAGCAAAGCCGATCCTGCCAATGCCGAGCTTCATCAGAAGCTGGCCGAGAGCTGCCTGTGGGCCAAGAAAGCTGAGTGCGCGAGGGAAGAATTCCGGATACTTCTCCAACAGAGTCCGGATTCGGCCCCGACGCATTTTCTGATGGGTCAAGCACTCGATGCGCTGGGAAAGCCTGACGAGGCGATCGCTGAATTTGAGGCGGCTGTACGCATCGCGCCCAAGGAGCCGAACGTTCATTACGCGTTAGGCAACATGCACTGGAAAGCCGAGCAGTACGACGAGGCCAAGAAAGAATTCGAGCTGGAACTGGCTCTGAATCCAAACCACGAGCAGGCGCTGACCTTGCTGGCGGATATTGAGTGGAAGAATGACAATCCCGAGGCCGCTCTATCCCTGCTTCAAAGGGCAGTCAAGGCCAACAAGGACTATCGGTTTTCCTATGTGGTCTTAGGGGCCATCTACCTGGCTCAGAGAAACTACAAACAGGCCGAACCCGCGCTTTTGCAGGCCGTCAAACTCGATCCAAGCGAATCCGACGCTCATTATCAGCTCGGGCGACTGTACCAGGCTCTGGGAAGAAAGGCGGATGCGGAAAGAGAACTGAAAAAGACGCGGGAGTTACAGGAAAAGGCAGATCAAAGTGTTGCCGCGAAAATGCCTCAGCCTGCACCTGCATCAGAGCCGGGTGATAAGAAGTGACCGGCGCGGTTACGCCCGACCCTTTTTCGTCGCCGCAGCCGCTTGTTTGCCGGCGACTTCCCAGGGACGCTTGGGCCGCTCCACGGCCGGCTTGTCGCGATTTTCGATGCGGTCGTAGTGATA
>Ga0075030_100002241_pt1 | contig 17542 bp, 13 predicted proteins | sample LitLauG_LLR_2012_FD_71393 | JGI IMG/M metagenome (GOLD analysis project Ga0075030, IMG submission 71393) | Freshwater sediment microbial communities from Pennsylvania, USA - Little Laurel Run_MetaG_LLR_2012 | ecosystem: Environmental > Aquatic > Freshwater > Creek > Sediment | place: USA... | reverse complement strand
AAGCGCAGCAAGGTGTCTCTCGAATTGTGTTTCATGACACAAACTGGAAAAACTGGAGCGCGAATCGAATCGGGGTTTGAGCCGTTTGAACAAACCCGACTCGGAGGGCCGACTGCAAACCAGGAGAGGCCGACCCGGCCTCCCCAACCAAACAATACAGGCGAGTCTATGAAATCCTCAATTAAATCTCAAAAGTCACTCGGTGGTTGTCTTTTTGCGAACGCGGTGGCGCTTGCGTCGCTGCTATTGAGTTCAGCGATGGGGCCTCAGGCCGTGGCCCAGACGGGGCCGTGCTGTCCCGAAGTCGCCGGAACCAAGTGGCTCCAGCCCCCGGACACCACTTCGCCATTTAACCCCATAAACATCATGACCGCGCCGCCTTATGTTGTCGCGGACGATTTTGGCTGCACCAACACCGGACCGATCACGGACATAAGGATTTGGGGCAGTTTCTTTAACGATGTCCTTCAGGATGTCACGACCTTCACGCTCACTATTTGGAGCGACGTGCCGGTGGGGCAGGCAGGCACGTTCAGCCAACCAGGCGTTCCGCTTTGGGTTCAAACCTTCCAGCCCGGGACATATAACCGCTGCGTTTATACGAATACGTTTGGAGTGCTTTTTCTTCCACAATGGAGCCAATACAGCGCGGTGTTTGCAACAAACCTCTATTACCTTTGTTTCACGCCACCCTCGACGAATCCATTCGTCCAGCACGGAACTCCGACGTCCCCAACAAACTACTGGCTATCGGTGAGCACGCAACCTTATGGCACCGGCGGGCAGACACTGTTCGGCTGGAAAATCTCGGTGACCAACTATAACGACACGGCGGTCTATGGCATCGGCGGCCCGCCGTGGACACCGATTTACAACACCAACAACAACTTCAGTCCGGTCAACATGGCCTTCGAGATTACTACCGCCACCAATACAACGACACCCGTGCTTTGCGGAGACACTAACACCGTGAAGTTTTACCTACCGCCGCAGACCACGCCTAACTTGGGCTACAACGTGGAGGACAGCCGCAACAAAGTAGTCCTGGCGCATGACTTTCTATGCACCAGCCCCGGCCCGATCACCGGCATCCATGTCTGGGGATCTTGGCTGAATGACTTGCACGGCTCTGTTTCCAATTTCTGGATTGGTATCTACAGTGACGTTCCGTCCATTACCAATTTTGCCAGCGGTCAGGTCACTTGGAGCCACCCTGGCACATTGCTCTGGTCGAACAACTTTGCTGCGGCTGCCGGACAGTTTACCGAGATTTACTACACGAACTCTTATGAGGGCTTCTACTATCCGTCCAACAACGTTCAGCTCGGCTTTGACACGCAGGTCTATCAGTATTGCTTTTTTCCAACCAATCCGTTTTATCAATTGGGGACGGCGGCGGCGCCGACCAACTATTGGCTGGCAATCCGCGCCCAGTTTGGAGACAACAACTCGCAAACCAATTACGGCTGGAAATCGGCGGCTATTCCCTACGGCGATCCCGCCGTGTGGGGAACTTTCGCAGGCCTGCCCGTGGGAAACTGGCAATCCATCACTAATCCGCAAACGCAGCAGCCGATGCATCTTTCGATGTTGCTGACGACTTCCAACCCGCCGCCAACGCAGACTGACTGCTGCATGGATACCAACGGTGTCAAATACGTTCAATGGCCGGACGCATTCTCCGGTTATGATGTGTGGAATTGCAACACCTTCCCGCCCGGCGTAACCGACGGACCTTGGCTGCTGGCGGATGATTTTGTTTGCACCAATACCGGAAAGATCACGGACATTCACCTCTGGGGTTCATGGTGGAACAACCTCGTGGCTAGCAACAGCCTCACCTTCTGGCTTGGCATCTTTACCGACGTGCCAACCAATGCCGCCAATCCTTACAGCCATCCCGGCACGTTGATCTGGGAGCAATGTTTCACGCCTTATCAATATTCGGAATGTTTCTGGGGATATGGCCAGGAGAACTTCATGGATGCCGGCCCCACCAACGTCTTTCAACCCACCCTACTAGGGGCGGAACAGCAGATTTGGTATTACTGCTTCTACCCGTCCAATCCGCCCACCCAATATGGCACGGCTGCGTTGCCAACCAATTACTGGTTGGCCGCAGACGCGTTCCTGCCCACGGTAACGCAGCAAAACTATTTTGGATGGAAAACCACAACCAATCTCCAGCACGACATCAGCGTTCGCGCCTATTGGAATTTACCATTCTGCCCAACAAATCTCGTTGGCCAATCGTATGGTGGCTGGACGCCCAATTATGCGCCCGGAACTCCGACACCTAAGCCCCTCGATTTGGCTTTCAAAATAACCACGGCCACGAACAACCAATGCCCCTTGCCCGTGCTCCAATGCAGTAACCAGGTCTTCCAGTGCGGGACTGCCTGGACGATCCAACCGCCGCCCGTCATTGATGTTTGTTGCCCTTCGCCCAATCTCGTGACGCTAGCGGCGGCGCCGATCACCAACAGCACCGCCTGCTCACAAGTAATAACTTATGTTTGGAAATATACGGATTGCCTTGGCCGAACGGTAAGTTGCAGCGAGACCGTTACCGTATTGGACTCGAATCCTCCAGTTTTCACCGGATGCGTTACTAATCAGACTGTTCCCTGCGGGTCGAACTGGGTGTTTAACATCCCTACCGCCAGTTATCTTTGCAGCGGAAGCAACGTGGTTGTCGGCGTCGTGGGCGTCACTTCCAGCAACCCGAACGCCTGCACCCAGATATTCACGGAGACATGGGCGGCGACAAATGCCTGCAGCGGGGCGGTGGCTTACTGCACGGAAACTGTAACCGTGCAGGACACCAACGCACCGGTCTTTGCGGGATGCATCAACGCCAAGACCGTAGTGTGTGGGTCGGTCGTGACCTTTGACACGCCGACGGCCAGTTATGTGTGCAGCGGAAGCAATGCACCGGTCGGCATCTCTGCGGCGACGAATTACACCGTCAACCCCTGCACGAGCGTCAAGAGCCTGACTTGGTCGGCCACCAATGCCTGCAGCGGAGCCATTGGTACTTGCACGGAAGTTATTACCATTGTGGCCACCAATCCACCCATCATTACTTGTTATCCAAACAAAGGCGTGACCAATGACAGCGCTTGGGTGTTTGACACGCCCACGGCGGTGGATGCCTGCAGCGGAACCAATGTTCCCGTAACCACCCTCAATACGGTGACCAACGGCAACGTGCCCTGCAATCAAACCTACACGCGGACCTGGAAGGCGGTGGACATCTGCGGCAACTACGCCTATTGCTCGCAGACCGTCACGAATCTATGCCCGCCCGTGGTGTGTGTGGAAAGCGATTACGAAAAATATGTGCAATGGCCAAAGACTATTGGAGGCTATGACGTCTGGAACCAGCCGTATGTGCTGGCCGACGACTTCGTCTGCACCAATACCGGCCCAATTAGTGACATCCACCTGTGGGGTTCTTGGAACGCCAATGCTGCGCTGACAAACAGCATCACCTTCTGGCTCGGCATATACAACGACGTGCCGACCAACGCCAACAACCGCTTCAGTCATCCCGGCACGAACCTGCTGTGGCAACAGTGGTTCGCCCCAGGACAATATGCAGAAACAATCTGGACGGCCAACGCTCAAGAGTATTTTATGGATCCCGGCACGACGAACTGCATCGGCTCGGATTCCGTGGTGTGGTATTACTGCTTCTATCCCACCAACGCGTTTCAACAGTTGGGCACGCCCACCAATCATACAACCTATTGGCTGGCCGCGTATGCTTTGCAGACGAACGGAAACTACCTCTACGGATGGAAAACCACCACGAACGTGTCGCACGACATCAGTGTTCACGCCCTGTGGCCGGGAGTCCCGCCCATCAATAATCCGGGCTGGAGTCCGAACTACGCCTACACCAACTGCACGCCGACGAACACGATCGGTCTGGATCTGGCCTTCAAACTGACGATGTGCAGCCCGCTGACAATCCGATACGTTGCGCCCACCAACGTCGTGGTTTCCTGGCAGGGCGGTGGATACCTGCAGTCGTCCACGAACGTCGTCGGACCGTATCGCGACGTGCCGGGATTCCCGCCCTCGCCATTCACCGACTGGACGGTCTCACCGACCAACAAGTTCTATCGCCTGCGCTGCTATTAAAGTCAGCATCAGCGACAAAAGCAAAAGGCGTGGAAGTGCCTGGCACTTCCACGCCGGATTTTTGAGTGCAGGCAGAATTCTGCGCCGGTTCCAAAATTCTTGTTGGAATCCTTTGGAAAACTCTCTACTTATCCCCTGCCAGAAATCGATTTTGAGCCAACGTGAAACTGACTGACCTGCGCGGCATCCTGCAATACATCCCGCAATTCCGGGAGAAAACCTTCATTCTCGCCCTGGACGGCGCGATCGTGACCGACGAAAATTTCGCCACCCTGCTGCTGGACGTGGCGGTGCTGCGGTCGCTGAACATTCGCGTCGTGCTCGTCCACGGCGCAGCGGCGCAGATCAAGGCGCTGGCGGAAAAGCAAAATCTCAAGCCGTCCAACCTTGACGGCGCCGGCATCACTGACGCCGCGACGCTCCAGCTCGCCCTCGACGCCGCAAACCGGCTCACGCACGAAATTCTCGAAGGCCTTTCCGCCAACGACCTGCGCGCCGCCTGCACCAACGCCGTCATCGCGCATCCGCTGGGCATCATCCAAGGCGTTGACCACTTGTTCACCGGCAAGGTCGAGCGCGTGGACACCGAGCTTTTGCAGACCTTGCTCAGTCAGGGCATCATTCCCATCGTGCCGCCGCTTGGTTTCGACGGGGACGGCAAGACCTATCGCGTGAATTCCGACAGCGTGGCCGTTTCCCTGGGCGAGGCGCTGAAGGCGACCAAGCTGATTTTCATCACGGCGCAGGATGGTTTACGTTACAGCGGCCAGTTGATCCGGCAGATGCTGGTGGCGGAGCTCCAAAAATTGCTGGCGCAAAACGCCTCCGGCTTCGCGCCGGAAACGCATTCGAAAGCGCAGCACGCGGTGTCTGCCTGCCTGGCCGGCGTCCAGCGCGTTCACATCATCAACGGCCGCGTGGACGAGGGCCTGCTGGCGGAGGTGTTTTCCAACGAAGGCATCGGCACGCTCATTTACGCCAACGAATACCAGCAAATCCGCCCCGCGAAAAAGAAGGACGTCCGCGCCATCCAGATGCTGACCAAGAAGGCCGTCGAGTCGGAGGAACTGGTCAAACGCACGCGGCAGATGATCGAGAAAAATCTCGGCGATTATTTCATTTTTGAAATTGATAAAAACCCGGTCGCTTGTGTCGCCCTGCACGTTTACGCGGAGCATAAAAAAGGCGAACTGGCCTGCCTTTACGTCAACCCGTCGCACGAAAACCAGGGCATCGGCCGCAAGCTCATTCAATTTGTCGAGAGCAAGGCGCGCGAAATGGGCCTGGGCGAACTGCTCACGCTCTCGACCCAGGCGTTCACTTATTTTCAATCCAAGGGCGGCTTCGCCGAGGGCACCCCGGACGATCTGCCGCCCGCGCGCCGCGAGAAATACGACCAGAGCGGGCGCAACTCCAAGGTGCTGGTGAAGAAACTCAAAGCGTGACGCCGTCGCCGCACGCCGGATTGGTGGACTACTACGCCAAAAGGGCGCGCGAATACGAGCGAATTTACGACAAGCCCGAAAGGCAAGGCGATCTGGACGCGTTGAAAAATCTTTGTCACCACACCTTTACGGGCCACCGCGTTTTGGAAATTGCCTGCGGCACTGGTTTTTGAACCCACGCCGCCTCGCAATCGGCCCAAGCCATCACGGCGACGGACATTAATAAGGAAGTGCTGAATGTTGCCCGCGCCAAAAACTACGGCTGCGAAGTTGAATTCGAAATCGCCGACGCCTTCAACCTGCCGCCCGCGCGGAAGCAGTTCACGACGGGACTGGCCGCCGCCTGGTGGTCGCACCTGCGAAAAGCGGAGATCTCCAACTGGCTGGCGGGGTATCACCGGCAGTTTCCCCCCGGCGCGCTGCTGGTGTTCCTGGACAATAGAATAGATTTGTTCCCGGTAGCAGCACCCCCATCAGTCGAACGGATTCCGAAGGGAACATGTATCAAATTCGAACGCTGCAAAACGGCAGTAAGTTCGAGGTCTTGAAGAACTTCCCCGAGGAACGCGAGGCGAAAGCCTTGTTGGCGGAGGCTGCGGTCGAAATTTCCTGGACGGAATTACCGTACTACTGGTGGTTGAGCTACCGGCTGAAATGAGCGGCTTTGATAGCTTGGGATTCCCGGTTGTCACGGAACCTACGAATCCATAGCATCTGGCTTTGTGAACTGGCGCAGCCTGATTTCAATCATTAGCTTGGGGCTTGGCGCTTCCGGCTGCGCGCACCAGCATTTTATGAATTCGAACCATCAACTGCCGCCGACCTTTTTGGCCGCCTGCGACCACTTTGGAATCGCGCCCACCCGTTTCGTTTTGACGGTGAACATCACCGGACAAACCCTTTCGCTGTTCGAGGGTAAAAAGTTCGTTCGCCAGTATCCCTGTTCGACCTCGCGGTTTGGCATCGGGCAAATCGCCGACTCGAACTGCACGCCGCTCGGCCTGCATCGCGTCGCGGAAAAAATCGGTGCCGGCGAACCCGCGGGCACCGCCTTCAAATCTCGTGAGATCGTCGGCCACACTTCCCAACCGGGGTTTGAGGATGCGAGCATCACCACCCGCATCATGTGGCTCGAAGGGCTGGAACCGGGCTTCAATCGGGGAGGCAACGTGGACACCCACGACCGCTATATTTACATCCACGGCACCGCGGACCAGGCCAGCATTGGCCGGCCGGCGTCGTGTGGCTGCATTCATCTGAGCGACCCGGATTTGATCGCGTTGTTCGACCAACTGCCCGGCGGAACGCTGGTGTGGATTGACCGGTTTTGAGCGCGTCCTTTGACAAGCGCCGCCAGCCGGGTTAAATCTCAGGAACGAAATGACCGTTAATTTGGAAACTTCTGAGGAATCCGCCCAACCTCCCCGGTTGGCGGAACTGCTGCCCCGCTGGCTGGAACTGCCGGTGTACCGCGGTCGCCGGACTCTCGAAGAGGCATCGGGCGGCAACGCCCTCGCGCGGTTCGCCCAAATCCCGTTCATCACCAAGCGTGAACTGCGCGACGATTTTCCGCGCAATTTCCTCGGCACCGACCGGATTTTGGAAACGCTCCTGGCTGACAACCAGGTTGAAGTGGAGCACACCTCCGGCACGTCGGAGGAACGCACGCCAGTGCTGCTGGGACGCGGCTGGTGGGCCGAGCAGGAACTTCGCGCGCTCCGACTGAATGATTCCGTCGCCCGCATTTTGAATTCCAGCTTGGAGCCGCGTCGCGTGGTGCTGACCACGCCCATGTGCAACGGCACGGTTTGTCATTCGCGCTGGTCGCCGCGCTCGGCCCGCACCGACGGCGTCAGCCTGTCCGTCAACCAGGCGCGCATCCCGTTTTTGCTGACGGACGACGAACTGGCGCGCATGGCCGTGGAAACCGGCGAATGGGCGCCGCTGTTTCTGGACCTCGATCCGGTCCAGGGCGCGTGGTTCGCGATGTTTTGCGAGCGGCGCGGCATTCGCTTTCCGTCCCTGAAATTTCTTCTTTGCAGTTACGAGTTCGAAAGCGTCGTGCATCGGCGCATTTTGGAGCGCGCATTTGGTGTGCCGGTGTTCAACCTCTACGGCTCCACCGAAACGGGCCACCTGCTGATGGAGGATGAACACGGCCGCTTCAAACCCAGCCGCGACACCGCGTTTCTGGAAGTGGTGGAGGTGGACGCCGATGGCGTGGGCGATCTGGTGGTGACCACCTTGAGCAACGATTTCATGCCGCTGCTGCGCTACCGGATTGGTGATCTGGTGCAGCGCGACGGCGCGGGCGCGGCGACAACTTACCTCGTCCACGGCCGGGCGCGTGATGCGCTCACGGCCGACGACGGCCACCGGGTGACCACGCTGGAAGTGGACCGCTGTTTCGCGGACGTGGAAGGAATTGCACATTACGAATTGCGGCAAGCCGAAAACGGCGAGGGCCGCCTGCGTTTTGTGCCGGACAACGCCGGTCCGAGCACGGCGGCGCTGCGCGAATTGACCGGGCGGCTGGATGCGCTGCTCCGCTGGCCGCATCGGATTGCCGCGGAAGCCGTCCGCACGCTGGTTCCCGCGCCGTCGGGAAAGTTCCGGCTGACCGCTGTAACGTGAGCAGGCCACGCCATCGGGAAAAGGACAAGCGGCCGCGATTTGTCCTCGTGCTTGAAATCTCGCCAGTGGTATCTGTCGAAAAAATCGTGCGGGTGTAAGTTGTTAAAGACTTTGGGATTGGGGAAAAATGACAAACATAGTGACCAATGCTGACGGCTCAATCACGATCACCTTTCCCCCTCATGTGGTGCAATGGGGATGGGACATGGAAGCACTGTGGACTCCAGGCACATTTTTTTCAATTGTGGTCGTTGCCGGATTATTGGTTTGGTTTTTTGCCAAAAGAAAGAAACGGCTCTAAGAAAGCGCTGATTTAATCAGCCCTCAGAAAATTCGATCTTCGTGTGACCATCGAATTCACCTTCCGTTGAAATCAAAATCGTTCCTACGTCATCTGGAGCGCCATCCGAAAATCTAAAGTTCAGGCAAAATTACCAACTCCGATTAAATCAGCGCTTCCCTAAATTAGGCACTACTCACCATCACCCGCGCTTGACTTCCTGGGGTGAGTCTTGGATTCTGCCGGGGTGTTCGCAAAAATCGGCCATGGCATCTTGATCGTCGCGTTGCTCGCGGCGACCGGCGCCCATTGGGCCGTGCTTCAGTCCGTGGCCTGGACGGCGATGCTCGCAAACAACCTTCAAGAACAGTCACTCACCTTGGCGGTGTCCCAAACATTCGACGGCGAACACCCGTGTTGCCTGTGCAAAGCCATTGCCGCCGGGAAGAAGTCGGAAAAGAAAACTGAGTTTTCAATTGACCTGAAAAAGCTGGAATTCATCTCCGAAAAGTCGGCTTTTGTTTTCAACCCGCCGCAAGATTTTTGTCTGCTACCGGAGTTTGCTTTTTCACGGCACGTTTTGTCCACCCAACCCCCGGTCCCACCTCCCCGCGCCGTTTGATTCCTGCGCACTCCGTTCAGGACACTTGCTCCTGAGTTTCCCTGCCAGATCTGAGTCTGGCGAATTTAATTCCCGTAGATCGCCGTAACACCTGTCGTGTCCCGGCGGGATCCAATCAAATGAAACGTTGGCGTGGTTTCACGCTTATTGAACTGCTGGTGGTGATCGTCATCATCAGTATTCTGGCGGCGCTGCTGTTGCCGGTGTTGAGCCGGACCAAACAGAAGGCCAAGGCCGTGGCCTGCCTCAACAACTTGAAAGAGTTGGGAGTGGGCTCCGCGCTTTACGCTGCGGACAACAACGACCGTCTGCCGCAGACCTCGCATCAAACCGCCTCATGGATTGGAAAACTCGCCGATTATGGCCTTAAAAGCGTTTATCTCTGCCCGCTGGATACAAACGCCGCCAACCATATTGCCAGTTACGCGATCAACGATTTTCTGACGCCCAATCCGTTTGGCGCACCGCAACTCGATTTTTCGAAATTCACTTCCATCCCCACGCCATCCGCGACGTTGCACCTCGCGGAAATCTGGGGCGGTGAAATCGGCTCCGACCATTTCCACTTTGCCGACGCTTCGTCGGGCGGATATTCCGCCCTAGCGTTCATGCAGCAGGTGGCGGTGACGATTCACCAGGGAAGCGCAAATTATCTTTTTGCGGACAGCCATGTTTCAGCGGTGAAGTGGCCGCAGGCGCGGGCTTTGCTCCCGCCCGCGGTCACTCGTTTCGTTCAACCCAATAATTAAACGTTTGCTTACAAATCAACCGAAAAATATGAAATTGTCCCTTGTTCCCAAGACTTCCTTGATGCTCACCGTAACCGCAATTTGTCTGCGGGTTCACGCGCACGACCACATGCCCGCCGCCGCGACCAGCAGCGATCCGGGTGCCACCCTGGAATACGATCCCGCCGCCACCGATTTCACGACCAACAGCGGTTTTGTTTTTTCGATGACTGCCGGCACGACCAATGATCCGTATCTCGGCTATTACTACACCAGCGACCAGGTATTTATTGCGCTGGCCGCCACCGCGAACAATGGCGGACCCGAAATCGGCCATGCCGCACCGGGAACTTTTGTGCAGGTGAAACTGTTGAGCGTGGAAGGTCCGGCGGGCGCGAATTTCGGATTTTGGGAGACCGCGCAGGATGGCGTGGACGCCACGAATCTGACGTGGAGCGTGCCGGTGCCTTATCACAACGGCACGAATCTGATCTTCGTCAGCCAGAGCGACAGTTCGCCCGGTTCCGATCCTTACGGCCATCTTCACGGTCGGATTTACAGCGTGGATCAGCCTGGTTTTTACACCGCCACCTGGCAGTTCGTGGACACTTCGACGAACGGCCCGGGCGGCGGTCCCGTGGATTTGCCGTCTGCGCCGTTTTCAACTTATTACCAAGCAGACTTGACCATCGCCGGCATCCATCCGAGCACCAACAGCGTGAACGTGATTTTTGCTGCGCCGTCCAATCAGCCGGATGACTTGAGCACACCGCCGACAAATTACACGCTAGAAAGCTCACCCTCGCTGGGAGCGGATGCCGTGTGGTCGCAAGTCGGCGATGTGATTGTCGGCGATGACACGCTGCATTCGCTTTCAATTCCAAAAACAAATTCGGCGGCGTTCTTCCGACTCGGATCGGACGGAAATTAAAATTCGTATCAGTAAGCACAAGCAATCATATTGGGGGCGTCGCAAGACGCCCCCGGTACAACCAAATCAATCAATGAAAATCAAAAAAAATGTCTCTAATCTAAACAAAATCGGCGCCTGCGTGGCGGCTGGAATCTTAATGCCCGGGGCGGCCTGGGCCTGCGCCTGCGGCTGCGGCGTTTTCGATGTGGCCACCAGTTCCATGTTTCCTGCCGGCCCCGGCGGCATGGTCTACGTGGGTTACGATTACCAGGATCAAAGCCGCAACTGGAGCGGCAACTCCGGCGCGCCCGCCGCCCACAACGGCGACAAGGAGATCCGCACGCACTTTGTCACGCTCGGCCTGCAATACCTGTTCAACCGCAGTTGGGGCGCGCAGGTGGAACTGCCGCTCTGGAACCGGACCTTCGCACAGGACGTGAACTGGCCGGCGCCTCCGGCCAAAATTGAATCCCGGAACTGGACCGGCCTGGGCGACATCCGGCTGAAGGGCATTTACACGGGCTTCTCGGAGGATTTGTCCAGCGGCCTGACCTTCGGTTTGAAATTGCCGACCGGCAGTTTCCACCGCGACGGTGACTTTGTGGATCGCGACACCCAAATCGGAACCGGCAGCACGGACCTCTTGCTTGGCGCGTTCCATCGGCAGAATCTCAAGCTCGGCAACGACTTTCAATGGTTCGCCCAGGCGGAATTGGATGTGCCGGTATTGACGCAGAACCAATATCGTCCAGGAGTCGAAGTGGATGCGGCTGCGGGCATTTATTACAACGGCTGGTCGGTCGGGAAAATGACCATTACCCCGGTGGCCCAGGTGATCGGTTCCGAACGGACCGGCGACATCGGCGCGGCGGCGAATCCGCCCAACTCCGGCTACCAACGCATCCTGCTCTCGCCAGGGATCGAATTCCATCTGCATCCGTTGAGTGTCTATGCCGATGTCGAACTGCCCGTCTATCAGCACGTCACCGGCAATCAACTGATCGCCCCGGCGCTGTTCAAGCTCGTCCTGAGCTACCATTTTTAGCGCGAGCGCCCCCGCGGAAATGGGTCCAAAGCCGCATGTGGCCATTCAGGTGCAAGGCCCGTCAGGTTGCAGTAACTTCGGCTGGTGCCGGGCACAATCGCACGCACGAAAGGAGTGACGGGATTAATCCGTCTTGATGAGGTCGCGGGCCGGTGACGCCCTCTTCTCGGCCCGACTTGCAGGCGGAAGATGCGGTCGGACGGGATGGCTCGGGGGAAAAGCATTGCCGCCTGACGGCGACTATCGCTTGTGGGTTGGCGAGCCTTGGTGAACGGAGCAGGTTTGGCGCAGGCACTACCACCATAATAGGTGCAACCACAATAACGGAATACAGACGCGCAACAGGCGCAGGTCGAAAAACTTGCACGAAGCGCGAACCGCTGGTTTTGAGGTTAGCAAGGTTTGAGAGCGCGACCGGAGGTTGGGTACGCAGATGGTTTTGCGTTTCTGGAAATTGTGCTGCAAACAATATCCAATCCAACAAGCAGGGAGGCAAGCCGCACGGGCCGCCGCCGACGAGGGGCGGCCCGGAAACCCGCACCGCAAACCGGCTCGCCGGGCGGAGCGTGTTTGCCCGCGTCGCCACACCGGTGGTGGAAGATCGAAAACGGGTTTTTCATCATGCGTTCCCCCCAAACTCACCTGCATCCCTCAACCAGCGGCAGGTTTTGAAATGGGCTGCAATGTTTGCCGATTTTCATCGCGAATCTGCCGCGAACCAGAGTTGACTGTGGGGCAAATGCGGAGCGGGCTGCAAACTTTTTTTCCGGAGCAGCGACTCAAATGGACGATAGGGATCAAATTAATATTTTGATGCAACCCCTAATTCTATTGCTTTTTCTCGCTGTTTCGTTTGAAAAACAAGGCTTGGATTTATTGTTGCAGGAAGGCCTTTATTTGCTAATATTATTCCAGTGAAGCGCGGTTAGCTCAGTGGTAGAGCACTACCTTGACACGGTAGGGGTCACAGGTTCGAAACCTGTATCGCGCACCATTTTAGAATTGCTCAAAAAGGCAGGTGTTTCCTCAGAAACATACGTATTTACAGGGGTTTTCACGCGCTCAGCCCTTCGGCTAATTTCGGCCAGTTTCGGTCAACTTCACCCCCTTTTTGGGGCACTAAAAGGCACTGAAAGGCACTCTCCCGATTTCAAACCGTAAACCAAGATCAAACCACATCATGAAAGCACAAAACACAGCCCCACTGATCACCGTAATTGGCCCCGCCGCTTTGGCCGCGTCGCCAGTCCTCATTGTCGGCGCTCTCGTCGGCGTCGGATTGATTTGGCTCTTGTCAGACGACGACACGGCAGACAAGAAACCGACCATCACAGAAAAGCCATTGCCGGACCCGGCCGGAATCCCGAAAGTTCCCAATTCAGCTTCGGGTCATGCGACGATTCCAGGCGGAAGCACAATTCATTCGCGGCGAGCATCCGGCGAAATTTGTTTTCCGTTGCCGCGTGAACTTGCTCTTTGAGATTTTCCCGGATGGCCTTCACCAGAAAAAGCCGGTTCGCGAAAATCCGTTCTTCCGAAAATTTCCGCCGCCGCAGTTCTGTCACGGTTTCTTCCCAAATGCGCGCCCCTTGCCACGGATTCGGAATCACGTCCAGTAACAGACGCACGAGCGCGGGCGAATCCAATTCCTGTTCGCCGTCTTCCTCGAAAGTTTGCAGTCTCGGCAATTCATCGTCCACGTTGCCCAAGTCTTCGATCTTCACGCGTACAAGCGTGCGTTCGATGGCGTCGTTTTCTTCGGGCGTGATCGTGGTGCGGTTGGTGTACCTGAAATTGCTCCAATCAAGGCGACTCAATAAATCGCGCTCGTAATCGAATTGCCGCCAGTCGCCCGTTTCGTAATGCCGCGACAGGACGCGAGGCAGGAAAATCTTCAAGCCCTCGAATTCCTTGCGCCGCCGAATGGTTTCCCGCCGCGCCGCAGCCGTGGTGCCTTTGCCGGAAATTCGCACGTTCGCGGCAAGGTCGCCCATACCTTCTTCTCCCAAGCCGCGCCGCACACTTTCCACGGCCTTTGTCACCTCTTGATCAAAGGTGAAGACGTAACATTCATTCAGCGACGCAATGCCAGTGAGCCGCGCTTCCGGCTGGCGTAGCACGCGCCCAATCATTTGCGTGAGCGCGGTTGCAGCCGTCGTCTTTGACAACACGGCGAGAACGTAGGCAAAGGGACAATCCCAGCCTTCGCGCAGCGCGTCCTTCGTAATAATGAAACGGACCTTGGAGAATTCAGACAGAAGATTTTCGTCGCCAAGTTCGTTCAATTCCGCCGACTTCACTTTGATTTCTTCCGGCAGCGCGCCGAGTTTTTCCACCAGAAATTCCCTCACGTCTTCGGCGTGAATCGTTGTCTTGTCCCGCTGCTCTTTGCCGGTGTTTTCGACCCGCACCAGGCAAATTGGCCGGATGTACCGGCCTTCATTATTGCGGACCTTGCCCGCGTCCTTTTGCAATTCGTCCAGCTTGTCTTTCGCCAGAGTGAGCGCGTGTTTCCAGTCTGCTCTGGCGGAATTATCCAAATTGATTGGCAGCTTAATCATCTGCTCTTTTTGGAGCGCGGTCCCCGTGACGTTCACCAGTACGTTGCTGACGTACTCCTTGCCGCTGTTGGGCGTGGCGGAAAGTTCCAAGATGAAACGCGGGTTGTAGCCCGCAATCGTTTCGAGCGCCGTGTTGGAATACGCCTTGTGTCCTTCGTCAATCAGCACCAGGGGACGCACCAGGCGGAGCACGTTGCCGAGACTTTGCTTTACAGTCAGGCCGCCGATGCGAAAACCTTCTTCGGTCAAATCCGTGGCGTCCAAGTTTGCCACCTGCCGGAAAAGCTCCTTGTTCTTAATCGGGTCATCCACTTCCGGGAAAAAGCTGGGGAATTTTCCGCCGTCCTGAAACATCTTGCGCGCCTCTTTGGCTTCTGTCCGCACCGCGCCCGCTTGGAGCATCATCAGCATGACGCAAAGCTGTTGTTCCACGTCCTGCCGTGTGAAGCTGTCGCTCTTTTCCAACAGCCGCACGCGTCCGCCGGATGCGCGTTCCAACATTTGCCGGTACGGATGTTCCCGATTGGCGAACGCTTTCCATGTTTGCGAGTAAATCGCTTCCGACGGTACAATCCAAAGAATGAAGCCGGTTTGTTTTTTGAAATACTCCGCGCTGATTCGTTCAATGGCGACGGTGCCGAGCAACGTCTTTCCGCCGCCCGTCGGCACTTTCAAACAAATGTTTGGCACCGGACGATCTAGCCCATCCTTGCGGGCGACGTATTGCATGGCGATGAGTTCGCCGTCTTGCTTTGCCATTGGCAGTGCCTTCGCCGTGTGAAGGGCTTCCCAAGTCTCACGGCAATAATCCGCGAGCTTTGCCTCGCGGCCTTTGCTGCGTTTGAATTCAACAATTTCCTCCGCTTCCTCGCGCCGCGCCGCCAGCGCCGCCAGATACCGGCTCAAGCTCTCCAAAACTTCTGTTTGGTAGTCCTTTAATTGCATGGCCGGTTAGCGGAACCATTTCCAGTGGCACCGCTTGAATCGCATCGGTGCCACGGGGTTTTCCTCGTATTCAAGGAGGCGCTCAACAATGCCGCCCGCCATTCGGGCGCGTCGCAAGTTTTCATCTAGATGGAAGCGGCTGATCAATAACTGAGAATTGCCGTGACTGAGAACGGGCGCGGTTTTGATCTGGCCGCTTTGCGGCCCGGCAGCGATGGGTTGACCAGCATGACGAAGGAGAAATTTCCAAAAGTTGTGGACGGCAGGCGACGGGAAAAAGGCATCCTGAGGGGACAAAATAAACCGGCTGCCATCACACGATGGCGGCACAACCCTCAGGACACCTAGGCAACAGAAGAATGTAGTCCGTCTGGAAAAGCAAGTGGCAGCGAGCAGCCGATCGGCCTTGGACGAGTTGTTGCGTCACGGGGCACAAAAGAAGTTCGGTCGCCGCCACGATGGCAATGTTGTTTCAACCGGCGCAGGTTGCCGAAAAACACTGGCGTCGCTTGAAGGGATCTGAGCTACTGACCCGGGTGATCGCGGGAGTGAAGTTCGTCGACGGCGTCGAACTCAACCCAAGGGCAAAAGCAGCGTAAACAAATTTAACCTTGGGATGCCTCACCACCCCCGCCGTCCAGTCCACAACGTTTGGAAATTTCTCCCGCCTGAACTCCATATACAAAGTTCATTGTATATCATCAATAATACCGTTGATTTACATTATGGTGAAATCCATTGCGCAACAATCAATGTTTAGCGAAAAATCTAGTTTATGACCGACAAACCCGACCTCACTTGGAACCGGAGCATTCTCCCCAAAGCCGCCACCCTGCTTATAGCCGCCAGCACCTTATTTCTCTCAAGCGCAGCGCAAGCGGATACGACGACCACGAACACCTACACCACTGCGGGATTGGGAAGTTGGACTTGCCCGTCGGGCGTCAACCTCGTGCAGGTGGAAGTCTGGGGCGGCGGCGGCGGCAGCGGTGGTTCCTATAAACCTACGGGCGGCAAAAATGGCGATGGCGGCGGCGGCGGGGGAGGTGCCTATGCACGATTCAACGCTTATAGTGTTACTGCTGGAAATTATTCTTACAGCGTTGGCTCTGTTGGTGCTGGTAATGCTACTCCCACGACTGCCGGCAATGGTGCCACTGGTGGTGATTCATGGTTTATCAACAACACCATATTGGACGCTTTGGGCGGATTGGGCGGCACCAATGGAATCGGCACCGCTGGAACATGGGCGCTAGGGGCTGGTGGCGGGTATGGTGGAGGTGGTGGCGTGGTTGGAACGACGGGTGATGCCCGCCATGCGGGTGGTGCGGGAGCGAATGCTTACGACAGCACCGATGCTGGCGGCGGCGGCGGCAGTGGCGGCTTTTCAAATGATGGCAATCCTGCTACAGGCATAGGAACAGGAGCTGTGGCAGTCACCGGCGGCGGCGCTGGTGGGAATGGCGGCACTAGCAGCAGCAATGGCAGCCTTACTCCTCAGACTGGTAATACTCCTGGCGGCGGTGGTGGTGGTCCCAGAGCCACCGGCAATGGGACCAGCGCGGCGGGTTTGGCGGGCGGTTCCGGCCAGGTCCAGTTCACCTATTATGTGACGCCCACCACGCAGGCATCGGGCGTCAGCTTTTCAAGTGTGGGTTCAGCCAACATGGTGATCTCTTGGACGCCTGGCAATGTCGGCAGCAGCTTGGTGCTTGTCAAAGCCGGGTCGGCGGTGGATTCGGCCCCGGTGAATGGGACCATCTATACAGCCAGTTCAGTTTTCACCGGTGGCTCCCAACTTGGCGCGGGGAACTACGCCGTCTATCAGGGCACAGGAAACACCGTGACCATCAGCGGTCTGGCGGTGGGAACGACCTATTATGTGGCGGTTTATGCGGTTAATGGTGCCGGAACGGTTCTGGCAGAATACTTGACGAGTTCGCCGGCCACCGGCAGCCAAGCCACTGTCTCCGTGCCTTCGCTCACCTCCCCGACCAAGTCGGGGTTGGGCTTGAACTCCGTAACGCTGGGGGCAACTTTGAGTTCGGCCAATGGCGGCACGATCACCGAGTATGGCATTGTCTGGAACACGACGGGCAGTCCGACGACTTCAGACCATAAGCTAATCGCCGGCACATCGGTGACGCCGCCCAGCACGTTCACGGTGAATGCAACCGGTTTGCCGGTCGGCTCAACCGTTTACTATGCCGGCTATGCCAC
>Ga0075030_100002238_pt1 | contig 17547 bp, 20 predicted proteins | sample LitLauG_LLR_2012_FD_71393 | JGI IMG/M metagenome (GOLD analysis project Ga0075030, IMG submission 71393) | Freshwater sediment microbial communities from Pennsylvania, USA - Little Laurel Run_MetaG_LLR_2012 | ecosystem: Environmental > Aquatic > Freshwater > Creek > Sediment | place: USA... | reverse complement strand
GATCAGCCGAGGATCGAGCGCGCCGTGACGGTCGATCAGAGCCTTGATGGCTATCGCGGCAAGATCGTCGGCGCGAACGCTCGCGAGCACTCCGCCGAAGCGGCCGATGGGGGTGCGGACATAGTCGACGATGAAGGCTTCGGTCATCTCGCGGGCTCTCATTCGATTGGGTTTGAGGGGGTTAGGCGGCCGACTTGGTGACGTCCGCACCATGGGCCTTGGCGGTTCGCGCATGAATGTCGCGCAGCACAGTCAGCTCTTCGGAGGCCGGCGGCACCGTCTCGACGACCGTCGCAGACCACTTGACCGGCCAGCCGCACTCCGCCTGGACCATCTCGCGCGTAACGCCGGGATGCAGCGAGACGACCGTGAGCTCCTTGGTGACGGGGTCGGGCTCGAAGACGCACAGGTCGGTGATGATGCGGGTGGGCCCCTTGGTCTTGACGCCGAGGCGCAGGCGATGGTCACCGCCCTCGCCATGGCCGAAGGAGGTGATGAACGGCAGCTTGTCGATGAAGGCGCGCTTGCCCATCGCCATGGTGATGAACACCTCGCCGCAGTTGGTGGCAATCTCCGGCGCTCCGCCGCCGCCCGGCAGACGGACCTTCGGCGTGTCATAGGGACCAACAACGGCGGTATTCAGGTTGGCGAACTGGTCGATTTGCGCGCCGCCTAGAAACCCCACCGTAATGCGGCCGCCCTGTAGCCAATAGCGGAACATCTCCGGCACACTCACAGTGGTGAGCGCGGTGTCGCACAATTCGCCGTCCCCGATCGAGAGGGGGAGGACTTCGGGCTCTGTGCCGATGGTGCCGGACTCATAGATCAGCGTAATTCCGGGCGCGTGGGTAAGGCGGGCGAGGTTGCAAGCGGCCGACGGCGCGCCGATGCCAACGAAGCATACGTCGCTCGACCTGAGCGCACGAGCCGCGGCGATCGTCATCATCTCGGTCGGGGTAAAAGGTGTGGTCGTCATCAGGTGTCCTCCTTACGCGGCAGCCGTTAGAGCCCGGCCATGTCGGGCGAAATCCTCGGGGCGTCCTTCGAGGACGTTCTGCTTCATCCAGGCGAGAAACGTGTTGCGGTCACGGGCGATCTTGTCCCAGCCGATGTAGAAGGCGTTGTCGCGCTTGTAGTAGCCCTGCGCGTAGCTCGGGAACGCGCCGCCTGGAACGCAGGCGATCGCAGATACGGTCCAGGAGGGAAGGATCGTGCTGTTCAGATTGCGTGCACCGAGATCGTCCACGACCTCCTCGACGGTGACGATGGTGCGCTTGGCGGCGAGCGCGGCTTCTTTCTGGACGCCGAGGATGCCCTCGAGCCAGACGTTACCCTTCCGGTCGGCCTTGAGGGCATGGATGATCGTCACGTCCGGCCGGATCGCAGGGACCGTTGCCAGCTGCTCGCCGGTATAGGGGCAGGTAATATGCTTGATCGCCGGGTTGACCTTCGGCAGGTCGGTGCCGATGTAGCCGCGCAGCACGGCGAAGGGCAGGTTCGCGGCGCCGGCCTCGAACGCGTTCGCCATCGCGGCGTGACTGTGCTCCTCGAGGTCAAGCCTGTGCGGCCAGCCGTTCTCGACCGCGTCCCTCATGCGATGCAGCGAGCCAACGCCCGGATTGCCGCCCCATGAGAACTTAAGCTTCCGCGCGCACCCCATGCCGATCATCTGATCGTAGATTACGTCCGGTGTCATACGGATGAGGGCGAGATCCTTGCGGCCTTGGCGGATGATCTCGTGCGCTGCTGCGAACGGTATGAGGTGCGTAAAGCCCTCCATCGCGACGCTGTCGCCGTCCTTCAGGTTTTCCGCAATCGCATCGTGCAGGCTTAAGAAGCGCGCCATTCTACCGTCTCCACCTTGGCTTCTCACTTGTGCGCAATGAGCACATATGTTTAGTATGCGCACACTACAGCACTGCAGTATGGTGCGTCAAGGGCGTATTGCGCACACAGTTACTCTGTGCGAACATACCTGCACTGCAAGAAGCGCTGCAAAAAGGCCGGGGTGAGGATGCGAACGAGTTCTCGATCGACGACAGAGGCTTCGGGCAAGGGGCCATCCAAAGACAGAGACGCGAGCACGGTCGGCAGCTTTGCCAAGGGGCTGGCGGTAATCGAGTGCTTCGATGCCGGCTCGCCGCGCCTGTCGATCGCGGATGTTTCAGCGCGCACTGGTCTCGAGAGGGCGAGCGCGCGCCGCTTTCTGCTGACGCTTGCCAAGCACGGCTACGCGGAATTCGACGGCAAGTACTTCACGTTAACGCCGCGTGTTTTGAAACTCGGCTACGCGTATCTCGCGGCGACGCCGATGCCATCGATCATCCAACGCGTGATAGAGCCGCTCTCAGCCGAAATCGGAGAGAGCCTGTCTGCCTCCACGCTAGAAGGCGACGAGATCGTCTACATTGCGCGCGCCTCGCACCGCCACGTGATGTCCATCAGCCTGACGGTCGGCAGCCGGCTTCCGGCGTACTGTACGTCGATGGGGCGCGTGCTTCTGGCAGCGCTGCCTCCCGAGGAGGCTCAAAAGCGCCTCAAGCTGTCACAGCGACGCAAGCTGACGCCGCAGACGATGACCGGCATCGACGAGATTTTGCGAGATCTTGTGGAGGTGCGCGCCCAAGGTTACGCGGTCAGCGACCAGGAACTCGAGGCCGGGCTCGTCTCCATTGCCGTTCCGGTGGCGAATGCAGCTGGCAAGATCGTGACCTCGATCAACTGCGGCAGCCATACATCGCGATTCTCAGGCGCTGACCTGATCGCGAAGGTGCTTCCGAAACTGTTGCGCGCGGCTAGCGAGCTCCGCCCCATGCTGGTCGGTTGAGCAGAACCGCGACCAAATGAAATCGGGCCGCATCCGAGAATGCGGCCCGCTCTTGCTGAAGTAAGCCACGGGGGGAGAGGCTCCTTTTCAGCTAAATACGTCAATAGCGACCCTTGCCTTCAGAACCGGAAGCGTGTGCCAAACGCGAAGTTGAAGATGTTCGTATTGGCAAAGCCCGACGCCAGGCCGTCGCTGACATCCGACCAGCTGACGCCGGCATAAAGGTCCATGCGCTTGGTTGCCTGGTAATCCGCGGTGATCGAGTAGAAGTTCATCGATCCGGCGCAGTTGGGCGAGGCCGCGACACCCTTCAAGTTATTGCAGGCGCCCGCCTTCGCGATCCAGCTGTTCTGATCCAGGCGATAGTAGGCTGCGGTGCCGATCAGCTTCGGCGTGAAAGCATACTTGCCGCCGATCCAATAGATGTCGTTGTCGCGCTCGGTCTGATACTGGGTGGTATTGAGGCCAGCGGCAAACAGCGTATAGCCGCCGATGGTGTTCAAGTTGGTGAGCGTTTCCGAGGGATTGTTCCAGGCGATGTGCTGGTAGCCGCCCATGATGGTTGCGTTGCCGAACGCATACTTGCCCATGATGGCCCAAGCTTCGGTATCCGCAATTGTGCCGTTGAGGACCGTGCTGTTCTCGCAGGCGGCGATGCTCGAGAAGCCAGCCGACGTACAGTTGCCCGATGACAGCTGCGAGGCGCCGATGCCTGCGTTGAACTTGGCATAGACGCCGTCGATCGAAAGCCCCTTCAGGGGACCGGTCGCATCGACGCCAGCGCCGACAGACCAAGCGTCACCACCCTGTCCACCACCGTCGAACCTGTACATGGCTCCCACGCGAACCGGTCCGATGGTATTGGTATACTTCAAGGAATTGTTCCAGCGAGCATCCTCGGTATTGCCACCGCCGCCGCCGAAGCCGCCGAAGTAGCCGAACAGCGAGAAAGCGTAGGAACCCGGCGTCGGATCGTAGGCTGCAAGACTGGTCAGGAGCAGCGTATTCTGGCGGCCGAAGCGCAGCTCGCCCAGGACGTCGTTCTTCAGACTGCCATAGGCTTCACCGTTGAAGATCTGACCGCAACGGCTCCCGTCGGCGAGGGCGGTCTGGGTCAAAATGGCGGCCCCGGCTGTGAGACCATTGTTGCGTGAAATCGTCTTGCAGACGTCGGCAACTGCGCCATAAAGCGGATCGAAGCCCGACTGCAGGTCAAAGCCGATCGACCAACCCTTGAGGCTGTCGAGGCCGCTCAGGTCGCGGAGCGACTGAGTGCCCTTAATTCCCAGCGTCGAAGTGCTCAGCGCGTTGTTCTGCTTGTCCCATGAGGAGGCACCGGCGTTTTTCGAAATCGCGTACTCAGCGCTGGCATAGAATGACCCAGGGATCGAGCGCTCAGCGTGGCTCTGATAGACGCCGCCGACGTCAAACGAGCCGTAAACGGTGATGCCGGCGACAGTGACGCTGCCCGGCGCTGCTCCATCGAGGATATTTACAATCGCGTTGTCGGCGGTCTGAGCGTGGGCTCCAGCCCCAACCGCGGCAACGGCCAACGCCGATACCAAGAACCTTTTTATCATGACCCTGTCGTCCCCTTTTCTTTCATCCCTGCATTCCTGACTTCGGCCCCGCTTTTTGCGATGCAAAAGCCCCCTTTTCGTATGCCGTTCGTTTTGTTCGCGGACGAGCAAAAGTGATGACATTTCTGCACTTAATTACTCATAAAAGCCGGCCATCAGTCAATTATCTTGCAATTGTTCGACTGCCGTACAGCATTGATTTCGAAAGCTTTTATTACGATCATTTCTGCTCCTTATTCAACCGATCCGGATTTACGCGAGCATGTTGCCAAACTATCACGATCGCTTCTGAAGTATCGCCCCACTATCTCCAAAGGGTTGGTCGTTGCATTCCGATTTTCCATTTACGTCGAATCATCGCCACGTCGTCCCGAAAGCTCGCTCACTTTCGAGGTCAATCGCAGATGGCGGCCGTTTCTTTCGAGATAGCCAAGCTCTGCCAAGGTCAGAACCGCCCGGCGGATGCTCGCGCGGGTCTGCCCGGTGATCTTGGCGATCTCGGCCATGGTCTTCTCATCCGATGGCGAAGCAAACGCGCGCAACACATCGAGGCCGTTTGCCAAGGCCTGGACGAAATCGCGAGACTGGGTGTGCGGAGCTGCCATCATGGGGAACGCTTGTCGGCTTTCCTTCCAAATTCCGGAATCGTGTCTCGGATTCGATGATGCCGTAGCCCGTTGGCCTAAGACAGGATCATGTGAATCTATATTGATACCCACGAGGTATGAGTTGAGAGCGGGCGAGCCATGCGCCACGCGCCGTCCCTAACGTCGGGCGGCGTCCAATTGGAGAAACGTCAAGAGGGACTCCGATGCGGCAGAGGGTTGCTCGATGGCGAGAAGGTGCGCGGCGTTCTTGAGAACCACGAGGCGCGCCCCTTCGATGAGGGACACGATGGTCTGCGAATGCACGACCGGGGTTGCAGGATCGTCTGCGCCGGCTATGACGAGTGTCGGGCAAGAAATCGAGGGGAGCTTCTGGCGCAGGTCCATGTCGCGAATGACCTCGCACGCGCGCGCGTAGCCCTCGGGATCGATGGCTAGAAGTTCTCGACGCACGTCGGCGAGACGAACGGCTCCGCTCGTGGCGAAGTTCGGCGTGAACCAGCGCTCGATCACCGCGTCGGCGATGGCGCTCATGCCCTTGGCTCGCACGGTATCGGCCCGCGTCTGCCAGCCATCCGCCGGGGGCAAATACGCAGAGGTCGCCATCAGCGTAAGCGTCCGAACGCGGTTCGGATAGTTCGCGGCAAAGCACTGCCCGGTCATGCCGCCGAGCGACAGGCCGACTAAATGCACTTCGCCGATGCCGAGACCATCGAGCAGGCCGGCGAGATCAAGCGCGAGATCGTCGATCGTGGCAGATCTCGCGACAACCTCAGAGCCGCCGTGGCCGCGGGTGTCGTAGCGCAAGACGCGGCAGGTCTTGGCGACCTCGGCTGCGACCTCGTCCCACATGCGGTGGGTCGTGCCCAGAGAGTTCGAGAAGACGACAACAGGCGCGCAGGCTTTGCCCTCGAGGGCATAGTTGAGCGCAACACCGTTGGCTGTGAGACGAGGCATGGTGATTGGTTCCCGATCCATCAAGCAGTATGAAAAATGGCTGCGCGAACCAGATGCCCTCGCTGTAGCAAGCGGGAGGAGGTGGGCGCCCGGCCTCGCGCAGCCGGAGAAGCTTCTTATCGGTTCTGGGCCCTAGCCCTGGTCGCCGCCACCGACGGGCAGCACGGTGCCGTTGATGTACGACGACGCGTCCGAGGCGAGGAACAGGATCGCAGCGGCCTGCTCGGCGAGCGTGCCGTAGCGCTTGAAGTTGCTCGAGGCGATCGTCTGGTCGACCACCTGCTGCATCCATTTCTTGTCCTGCGCACTTTGCGGCGCGGAATTGCGCGCGATCATGCGGGGCGGCGCCTCGGTTCCGCCGGGAGCGACGGCATTGACCCGGATGTTCTTGCCTTCGAGCTCGAAGGCGAGCGAGCGGGTCAGCGTGTTGACCCCGCCTTTGGCAGCCGAGTACGGGATGCGGTTGATACCCCGGGTCGCGATCGAGGACACATTGACGATCACGCCGCGCTTCTGCTGCAGCATGTGCGGCAGCGCGGCGCGACAGCCCCACAGGGTGGGAAACAGCGAACGCTGGATTTCCTTCTCGATTTCCTTCGGATCGAAGTTCTCGAACGGCTTCATCCAGATCGCGCCGCCGACATTGGTTACTAGGATATCGAGCGCGCTGTACTTGGCGACGGCCTTGGCCATGACCTTCATATTGCTCGCATACTTCTCCAAGTCGGCGGTCAGCGTCTGAGCCTCGCCGCCCGCCTCGCGGATCTCGGCGGCGACCTCCTGCACCAGAGGGGAAACATCCACCAACGTCAGGCGGGCACCCTCGCGGGCCGCTTCGAGCGCGACCTGGCGGCCGATGCCTTGGGCCGCACCGGTGATGACCATGCTCTTGCCGGTGAAGCGGGGGGGCATAGTCACGCTGCTTTCTCCGAGGGAGCGAACTTTTCAAAGTAGAAGTTCGCCGGCGTGACGCCCTTCTGGCCGAGGTAGGAGCGTACGGCGTCGACCATCGGCGGCGGACCGCACAGGTAGATGTCGACGTCGCCGCCGCGCAGCAACTCGTCTGGGAGATGCTGGGTGACGTAACCCTTGCGCGGGTGGCTGCTGTCGGAAGATGCGACCACCGTCGCGTACGTGAAGTCCGGAATCTCCTTGGCGAGAGCGTCTATTTTTTCGATCTCGACCAAATCGGCGTCATTGGTGACACCATAGATCATGTGGATGGGATGGGGCGCACCGGTGCGGCGGATATCTTCCAGCATGGCGAGGAATGGTGCCAGGCCAGTGCCGCCAGCCAGGAACACCATTGGACGCTTGATATCGCGCAAGTAGAAGCTACCGATCGGACCGGTAACCGTCACTGCGTCGCCGGGGGCTGCCATCTGTGACAGGTAGGTCGACATTAGGCCGCCGGGAATGTTGCGGACCAGGAACTGGACGACACCGTCCTTCGGCATCGAGCTGAACGAGTAGGAGCGCGTCTGGGTTGTTCCCGGCACGCCCACGTTCACGTACTGGCCGGGCAGGAACGAAATATTGGAGCCGGGTGCGAGCTTCAAGGCGAAACCGATCGAGGTCGGCGATAACTTCCGCACGTGCTCGATCTGCGCATTGAGCGGCGCGGAGCGCACCTTGCAGGCTTCCGAGGAGGCCTGAATCTTCAGCACGCAATCCGACTTCGCCTTCATCTGACAGGTGAGGACGTACCCCTGCTTGGCTTCCTCCTCCGTCATTGCGTCATCGATATAACTGCCGAGCGTGAACTGCCCCGACTCGCAATGACACTTGCAGGTCCCGCAGGCGCCGTCGCGGCAATCCATCGGGATGTTGACGCCGAGACGATAAGCGGCGTCGGCGACGAGTTCGTTCTCGCCGGCCTCAATGAAGCGGGTGACCCCGTCTTCGAAATTCAAAGCGATGTTATAACCCATGGCGCGGCACTCCCTAGCAGCTGCATGAAGCGACATCAGAGATTGTAGATATCGACCACGTGGTGGATGTAGTCGTTCTTGAGGACGACCTTCTTATTGGTGATGAGCATTTGCGGGCCGGACGTGTCGATGGTGTAGAACGACGTCCCGAAATACGTGTCGGTCGTTTTGTAGCGGTAGCTCAAGTTGAACCAGTTGAAGCGCAGCTTGCAAGTGTCGGGTCCCTGCTCGAGAATCTCGACGTTCGAGATGTTGTGGGAGGTGCGCGGCTCGGGCAGGCTCGTTGCGCTTGAACGCTCGGTGCGGATTCGAAACACGCGATCCTCGAGGCCTTGCTTTTGGCCGTAGTAGATCAGCGAGATTTCCTTCTGCGGGTCTTCCGTTAGCTCGTCGTTGTCGTCCCACGCCGGCATCCAGAACACGGCATTCTTGGCGTAGCACGCAAGCCAGCCATCCCAGTCGCGGTCGTCCAGGCAGCGGGCCTCACGGTAGAGGAATGATTCGAGTGCCTCGCGGCTTACGTGTTCGGTCATCGGTGTGGCTCCATCCATGGGCATAGTTCCTCCTCCAGCGGATGCAGTCCGCTGTCGTTTGTTATCGGCCTCGTCAGGAGGGGAGCGAGGCGACAGTGCCGCGACACTCCACCCCGTTGTCAGCTCTGGGTCGCCTTCGCGTCCTTCGCCAGTCCCTGCAGGAGCGCATCGCGCCAATAGGCGTGCTGCACCACGAATAGCCCCTCGTCTTCGGTCTTGGCACCGCTCAAGAGCGGCTTGAGCCCGATCGCGTTCGCGTCCTCGTCGGCCCCCTGGATCCAGTGGGTGGCGCCGCGCGAGAGGTCGTTCCACTTGGCATTGCGAGCGCCGTAACCGATCTGGCAGGAGCGGAATTCCTCGAGATCGTCGGGGGTCGCCATGCCGCTGGCGTTGAAGAAGTCCTCGTATTGGCGGATGCGGTGTGCGCGAGATTCCGCCGACTCGCCTTTGGGCGCGATGCAGTAGATCGTCACCTCGGTCTTATCGACCGAGATCGGCCGATAAACTCGAATCTGAGAGCTGAACTGATCCATTAGATAGACGTTCGGGTAGAGGCAGAGGTTGCGCGACTTCTCGATCATCCAGTCGGCGCGTGGTTTGCCGAACTTTGCGGCGAACTCCTCGAGCTTGGGATAGAGCGGGCGATCCTCCGGGTTGTTCCAGTTGGTCCACAACAGCAGGTGGCCGTGCTCGAAGGAGTAGAAGCCGCCGCCCTTCTTGGCCCAGGAGCCCGCGTCCATCGCGCGCTGCTCGTCGACGACGCCGGTATCTTTTTGGGCTGCCACCTTGCGCTGGTTGGTGGTCGCAGCGTAGTTCCAATGCACCGAGCTGACGTGGTAGCCATCGGCGCCGTTTTCGGTCTGGAGCTTCCAGTTGCCGTCGTAGATGTAGCTTGAGTTGCCGCGCAGAACCTCGAGGCCCTCCGGCGACTGGTCGACGATGAGGTCGATGATCTTGGCCGACTCGCCCAAGTGTTCCGCGAGCGGCTTGACATCGGGATTGAGGCTGCCGAACAGGAAGCCGCGGTAGTTCTCGAAGCGGGCGACCTTCGTCAAATCATGCGAACCGTTCTTGTTGAAGCACTCGGGGTAGCCTGCCCCTTCAGGGTCCTTCGCTTTGAGCAGCTTGCCGGTGTTCGAGAACGTCCAACCGTGGAACGGGCAGGTGTAGGTCGATTTGTTGCCCCGCTTGTGGCGGCACACCATGGCGCCGCGATGCGAGCAGGCGTTGAGGAAGCAATGGAGCTGCCCGGTCTTGTCACGCGAGATTACGATCGGCTGACTGCCGATATAGCCGGTGATGAAATCGTTGTTCTTGGGTATCTGGCTCTCGTGGGCGAGATAGATCCAGTTCCCCTCCCAGATGTACTTCATCTCGAGGTCGTACAATTCCGGATCGGTGAAGATATCGCGGCGGCAGCGGAACTGGCCGGTCGCCGCGTTCTCCTCGACCGAGGCCGATATCCGCTCGGCCAGCGCCCCGAGGGCGGCAGTATTCTGGCCGTCTCCCTGGCACGCCGCGGAAGCGGGCGCGACTGAAGCGGCAGTACCTTCCTTTTCGGATTTGAACAGTTGGAACATGGCTATTTTTCCCTGGGTCGGTTCTGATTGCAGTTTTTTTGATTCAGTTGGGTCGTGCGGTTCAATTTCCACTCGTTGCTGTGGCGAACACGCCAATGCAATTCGTCGATCACGCGGCCTTGACGTGTTCGCGTTCGACAAGGGTGGAAGGAGCTCCGGCTTTTTCCTCGACCAAGACGATGTCGAAGTTCACCCGGGCGAACGGGCGGTTGAGCCCGGCTTCGTGAATGGAGGCGGCGTCGGTGACATGCTCCATCGTGACCACGAGATCCTCACGGGTGCCGAAGGCAAAATCCGAGTAGAGGTATTCGTCGCCCGTGAAGTTGATCTGCGTGGTCAGCTGGCGGTAGCCGGGCGCGGAAACGAAGAAATGGACATGAGCTGGGCGCTCGGCGTGACGGCCAAGTGATTCAATCAGGAGGCGCGTGCTACTACCGGGCGGACAACCGTAGCCGCTGGGCACGATCGAGCGCGCCTTATAGCAACCCTTGCCGTCGGTCTCGATGCGCCGCCGGAGGTTGTAGGGCGGCTGCACGCCATCGATGAACGAATAGCCACCCTTGGAGTTGGCGTGCCACAGATCAACGATAGCCCCGGCGATTGGCTTGCCGTCTTGATCGCGGACCTGACCCGACAGAAAGAACACCTCACCAGGATCGGTGCCGTCATCCATGCGCGCTTCGCCCTTTGAAAGTGGGGCGCCTGCGACGTAGAGCGGGCCCTCAATGGTGCGGATGGTGCCGCCGCTGACCCCGGCGCGGCGTTCGGCCTCGTCGAGACGAAGATCGAGAAAGTGCTCGAGAGCCACCCCCGGTACGATCAAGCCAAGCTCGTTGTTCTTGCCAGCCTGAGTGATGTAGCTGGCACCTGCCCAGAACTCTTCCATCGAGATATCGAGGTCATCGATTGCGACCATCAGATCCTTCGCCAGGCGGTTGACGATGTGCTTCAGGCGCAGGTTACCCTTGGCTTCGTCGAGGCCGGCGACCTTGGCGGCGAGCGAATTGATCACATCTTTGCTGATGAGATTGGCGGGCATCGGTCATTTCCTTTCCGTGGTATCTAGTTTGTCATTGGGTTTTGAGAGTTCAGCGGTCGTCCTCGCGCACCGACGACGGGTGCCGGCACAGCGGCGTGATGGTCATGGTCATGTAGGGAAACAACGGGAGGCTGGAGAGGATGTCGTGCAGCTCCTGCGGACCCGAGACTTCAAAGACGCTGACGTTGGCGTAGCGGCCGGCGATGCGCCAAAGGTGACGCCACTTGCCGGACTTCTGCAGCTCATGAGCGCGGGCCTTCTCGGTCGCCTTGAGCTTGTCGGCGGTTTCCGACGGGAGGTCGTGGGGGATGCGCACATCCATTTCGACGTGGAACAGCATGGCGTCAACTCCCCGTCTTGCGCTTGGGCATGGGGTGAACGGTGCGCTCCGCGCGATCGCGGCGGAAGCGCGATAGCCGATCCTCGTCGAGAGAAATGCCGAGGCCGGCACCGGTTGGAACGCGCAGGCTAAAGTCGCTGTAGTCGAGTGACTCGGCCAGTATCTCCTCTGTCAACAGGAGCGGACCGAACAGCTCGGTTCCCCATTCCAGGCGCGGGAACGTGGAGAAGAGGTGCGCGGCGGCGATGGTTCCGACGGCGCCTTCCAACATGGTGCCGCCGTAGAGGCCGATACCTGCGGCCTGGGCGATGGCAGCGACCCGGCCGGCAGCGAACAGGCCGCCGGACTGGGCGATCTTGACGGCGAACACATCGGCGGCAGCGTGAGCGGCCAGGTCGAAGGCGGTTTCAGGGCCATGCAGGGATTCATCGGCCATGATCGCGACCCGGGCGCCGGCAGCCAGCCGAGCCATGCCGTCCCTATTCGACAGCGCGATCGGCTGTTCGACGAGATCGACGCCGACATCCTCGAGGGCTGCGATCGAGACCGCGGCTGTGGTTTCGCTCCAGGCCTGGTTGACGTCGACCCGCACGCTGGCCCGGTCGCCGAGCGCGCGCTTGATGGCCGCGACGTGGGCGATGTTCTGCTTGGGCTCGCCGCGGCCGATCTTGAGCTTGAAAACCTTGTGGCGGCGCTTCTCCAGCATCTCCTCGGCTTCGGCGATGTCGGTCGCGGTGTTGCCGCTGGCAAGCGTCCAGGCGATCGGGAGACGGTCGTGGAAGCGGCCGCCGAGGAGATCGGACACCGACAGGCCGGAGCGCTTGCCGAGGGCGTCGAGCAGAGCCGTTTCTACCGCGCACTTTGCAAAGTGATTGCCCTGCACTGCCTTACCGATGGTCGCCATCGTGGCACCGACGCGATTGGGGTCGGCGGTGAGCAAGTGGGGAGTAATATAGGTATCGATTGTGAGCTTCATGCCCTCCGGGCTCTCGGCGCCGTAGGCGAGCCCGCCGATCGTCGTGCCTTCGCCGATGCCGACGATGCCGTCTGAGGTCGCAATACGGACGATCATCAGGGTCTGCCCCTTCATCGTCGTCATCGACAGCTGATGGGGACGAATCGTCGGCAGGTCGACGAGGAAGGTCTCTACCTGTTCGATCTTTGGGTTCACCGGCAACTGCCTTTCATGCCTTGAGGAGTATGATCGTAACGATAGCTGCACTACCCGCTGGTAGACAGGATCGTTTGCGTCTATTTTAATACCCGGTAGGTATTGGAATTGAGCATGGACCTCCGGCTGCTGCGCTATTTCGTGACGGTCGCTTCCGAGGGCAGTTTCAGCCGCGCGGCTGAGAAGCTGCACATGGCGCAGCCCCCGCTCAGCCGTCAGATCCAACAGCTCGAAGACGAGCTGGGTGTCCGCCTGCTTCATCGCGCACGCCCCATCACGCTGACCGAGCCCGGCCGCTACCTTTACGAGCAGGCACGGCAGATGCTGGCCCGGGCGGAGGAGATCAGCTTGATGACCAAGCGGATCGCCAAGGGAACCGTTTCGCGCTTCAGCATTGGCTTCGTGGCATCGACGCTCTACGACCAGTTGCCGGATCTTATCCGCAGGTTCCGCGAAGCCGCACCGGGGGTGGATGTTGCCCTCAACGAGCTCATGACGCTGGAGCAGACAGCGGCGCTCAAGGACGGCCGCATCGACATCGGATTCGGACGCTTAAGGTTCGATGACGATCAACTCGTGCGAGAGGTGATCCGTGATGAGCCTCTCGTCGTCGCAGTGCCGTGCGGACACGCCCTGCTGTCGAAGGCCAAGAGCCTGAAGCTAAGGCAAACCGTCGACCAGCCGCTCATCGTCTACCCGAAGGCGCCGCGACCGAGCTATGCCGATCAGGTATTGTCGTTCTACCGCGATCAGGGGCTTGAGCCAAAAGTCGATTTCGAAGTGCGCGAATTGCAGACCGCACTCGGACTGGTTGCTGCTGGCGTCGGTATTTGTTTGGTTCCCGCCTCTGTCAAAAAACTCGGCCGCGATGATATCGCCTACATCAAGTTGGACGAGCCGAAAGTATCGTCTCCAATTGTCATGAGCTATCGCAAGAATGACCAATCGCCGCTTCTGGCGCAATTCATGGTCCTGGTACGGGATATGGGTAAAGCTTAGCGCCCACCGTGCAATACCTCCCCAAAAGCGCTTTTGTTGGCGCATGGCTGCGGAAGTGAAGACCTCCGGATCGCTCATGCGCTGCGGGCACGAACGCGGAGGCTTTCCCACCGCATTCATGCCCGTGTAAACTCCTCTAAACTCTGCCTCCGACGGAATGCCCGCTGGAGATCTGCCCGAACTGTCAGGCGGCCTGAGGCACAGCCGTCGGCTCAGCGTTCCTCAACACGAAGCCCTTGAGTAGGATCGCAAGGCCGGCGACGAAGGCGGGGATTGCGGCCGCTACAAAGACCATGCTCAACGGCCAGCCAAGCCCCAGCAACATTCCACCGACGTACGAGCCAACAAGTGACCCCGTGCGGCCCACCGCGTTAGCCCAGCTGACGCCGGTGGCACGATTGGCCGTTGGATAATAGGAGGCTGCCAGCGCGTTGATGCCGATCTGAGAGCCGCCGGTGCCGAGCCCCGCGCCGAACACCGAGGCAATAAGCAGCCAGGGCGTCGCCGTGGAGAAGCCGAGCAGCACGATAAAGGCCGCGGCCACGGTGTAGCTGCCGAATAAGACGGCATGCGGCGAAAGGCGGTCCATCAGCGCGCCGATGGCGAACGCGCCGACGGTACTGCCGATGGGTAGCATGAGCGCGATAAGCGCCGCCGTCTTCTGGTCGTAGCCCGCCGTCTTGAAAAGCGTCGGCAGCCAGCTGGTCAAGAGATAATATACCAGCAGGCTCATGAAGAACGTGATCCATAGCAGCACCGTGCCGCCGCCGAGACCGCGCGTAAAGAGCTGGCCGACCGGAGAGCCTTGCAGCTTCTTAATGCCGGTAAAGTGCGCGCCCTCGAGCGAGGCCTGCTTGTCGACCCGGCTCAGGATCTTTGCAACGCGCCCGTCCTGGCCACCCTTGAGCACGAGATAGCGGACCGATTCCGGCAGCGCGACGAGCAGGATCGGGACCAGCACGAGCGGAAGAACACCACCCAAGATAAACACGCTCGGCCAACCGTAATTGGCGATGAGACCGGCCGCAGCGAGGCCGCCAAGCGCGCCGCCGACGGTGAAGCCGCAGAACATCATCATGACAAGGAACGAGCGGCTGCGCTCCGGGCTGTACTCCGAGGTCATGGTGATAGCCATCGGCATGGCGCCGCCGAGCCCCAGACCGGTGACGAAGCGCCAGATCGCCAGCTCATCGACATTCGTGGCCCACGCCGTGCCGATGCTGGCAAGCGCGAATCCGATGGTCGAGATCAGCAGGACGGCCTTCCGGCCGATGCGATCGGCGACCGGCCCGAGCAGGAAGGCGCCAACCATCAGTCCGGCCAACCCCGCGACGAAAACGTTGGAAAGCTGTTGAGGCACGAGTTTCCACTGTTCTTTGAGTGCCGGCGCAATGAAACCGATTGCGGCCGTATCGAAACCATCGGCCGCAACAACGAGGAAGCAGAGAACAAGTACCATGATCTGAAAACGCGAGAATGGCCTCGTGTTTATGAATTCCTGGATATCTATCGTTCTTGTCGAGGTCACTTGGTTGTCTCCTCCATGAATTTCATTTGTTTGGTGGCTAGGCCTTTTCGTCCATTGTGACGGTAGGGCCGCGAGGCCGAGGAGAGCCAGGATCGATTGCGTCTATTTTCATACCTCTCGGGTATCGTCGCGCCCAACTGCATCGCAGCAGCGCTCATGTGCCAGCATTCGGGGAACGACGACTCGGCGTCGGACGGGCACCTCCAGCACCTGATGCCGTTGGCGATCCTCGTCCGTGGAGATTGGGGCGCGAAGGGCCGAGTTGAGCGTCAGGCGTTGAGGCCTTTCATACCCTCCTCGGGGTAGCGCTCGCCGGCGGCAATGCCCGGTGGGCAGGCCGCAGCAATCGTGGCAAGATCCGCACTCGATAATTCGACATCGGAGGCACCGGCGTTCTCATCCAGATACCGGATGCGTTTGGACCCTGGAATCGGGATGATGTCGTTGCCCTGGTGGAGAAGCCATGCGAGCGCGAGCTGCCCGGACGTGCAGCGCTTCTCCGCGGCAAGCGCCCGGACCTTCTCCACGAGCCGCAAGTTTGCCGCCATGTTGGCGCCCTGGAACCGCGGGGAAATATTCCGGAAGTCATTTTCCGCCAGCCTTGTACTGGACGTGATCGCACCCGTCAGCATGCCCCGCCCGAGCGGCGAATAGGCGACGAATGCGATCCCGAGCTCGCGGCATACGGGAAGGATTTCCGCTTCAGGGTCGCGGGTCCACAGGCTGTATTCGCTCTGCACGGCACTGATCGGGTGGACGGCATGAGCGCGGCGCAATGTTGCGGCGGAGACCTCGCAGAGCCCGATCGAACGCACTTTTCCGGCTTTAACGAGCGCTGCCATCGCAGCGATGGTCTCCTCGAGGGGATAGGCGTGATTCAGGCGATGGGCATAATAAAGGTCGATCGCATCAACCCCTAAGCGTGTCATCGATGCGTCGCACGCTTGGGCAATATAGTCCGGGCTGTTGTCGACCCGTCGCTCGTATTTGCCCGGCTGACGCACAATGCCGAACTTGGTCGCAACCTTAAGCCCCGTGCGTCCCTTGAGGAACGAGCCAAGCAGCGTCTCGTTATGACCGAAGCCGTAGGTATCGGCAGTGTCAAAGAATGTGATGCCAAGCTCTGCGGCGCGCTCGAGCGTGGCGAGCGACATCGTATCGTCCGTCGGCCCATAGAACTCCGACATTCCCATGCAGCCGAGCCCGATCTGCGAGATCTCAAGGCCGCTGAAACCGAGCTTACGATGGATCATGGATTGGCTCCGTTCAATGCTTAAGGCGGTATGGTGGTGCAGTCGCCGAAACGGCTCACTCCGGCAGCCGCATGTTGCGCCCACCACATCAAACTGACCAGACTAGTGAACCGCAGTTGTAACCAATCGGACAGTTTGAGCTATGGCAAGAACAGCTCGAAGGTGCGCGGCTGTATTGCCCCATTTAGCCCGCGTGGGCGGGGAACGGGCCAGCACATCCCTGCCGGCCTTCATATGCAGCTTTACCGCGAGGGGCAGCGCCGAGGTTTCGAGATCGACGACCGCGTTTTCGGCATCAGGCAGCTCCCGCGTCCTGATCGGGGCGGGAGGGTTTCGGCATGACTGATTGAGGCTGGATGTGCCTTACAATGACGAACAACGCTGTGGCGGCAAGCACTGCCGATCCGAAGAGGTGGTGTGGCTCGTGGGTGTCCAAGAACAAAACAAATGACGCCATTAGGAAAATTACGGTCCAGGTAATTGTGGTGACGAGAGAAGCGCGTCGTCTCATCTCGACTGGCAAGTACATGACGCCGAAGATCGGCGGCGGACTTGCGGCTCCGGCTAGCCATAGCCCTGTCCACCCCAGCCAGAACGCAATTAAGCACTGTTTTTCGCCCGTCTTCATGCTCGCCCCCTTCGCTCACCTTGAGAGGATCGCAGCATGATCGACCTTCTGTTGTCAAACTTCTTTGCGCTCTCCGTCGGAGCCTGCCTCAGGTACATCTGCGCGGCCCTTCTTCACATGGCCGCCGACAACTGAGCCTGTCCCAGTTCCGTTGCGTCGTCGAGTTGGCCTCACCGGCCCCAACCGCAAATCTATGGATGACGCATGATTGATACGATGACCGCCCAAGACGCTCTTTTCATGGCCTGCGAGCTGCTGCCGCTCCTGGATGGGCAGGACGACACGGCTGATCGCGTGCAGCCAAGCGACGATTTGCGCGATCCCTTCGCCACGCCGGTCAAGGTCACTCGCGGCAAGTCGCGTTAAGCCATGGCCCATTTTCTGCTCGATACCGATACGGCTTCGCGCCTGATACGCGCGGATCGCAAAACGGTTGCGGCGATGCCCCGGTCTGGCGCGCAATCAATTGCGATATCGGCCGTCACGCAGGCCGAGTTGCTGTATGGCGCGCGACTTCGGCCCGGAACGCCGGCCCTTATGAGCGCCGTGCGCGGATTTCTGGCCCGCGTGACGGTT
>Ga0075030_100002236_pt1 | contig 17553 bp, 28 predicted proteins | sample LitLauG_LLR_2012_FD_71393 | JGI IMG/M metagenome (GOLD analysis project Ga0075030, IMG submission 71393) | Freshwater sediment microbial communities from Pennsylvania, USA - Little Laurel Run_MetaG_LLR_2012 | ecosystem: Environmental > Aquatic > Freshwater > Creek > Sediment | place: USA... | reverse complement strand
GACAGAAGCAGGAGGGGCACAAGCAATCGGATGGCCCGGCGCAGAGCCGCATCGACACCGGTCATTGGGACATTTCCCTTTCTCTCTTCCCGATCGCGACCCGGTACCAGACAGCGCCCAGGCCGAGGCTTATTCGGCCACCAATGTCTTGCTGCAGCGACCCCGGAAATTCCTTGTTACCGCGTCAGCCCGGGGTTCATCTGCCAAAGTCACTCTTCAACAATTTCCTTGAGAAATACGCATTTCATTGCAGTCCCGTTGTAAACCAGATTGATCGTTGCGGTAAATTTCTTCGAGTCAGCATCGACCAGACGGTAGAGGAAATCTTTATTCCCGTCCGGATCGGTTCTGGGTATCGGAAAAACCAACCCAGGATGGGCTGTTTTCCGATAGGGAACGTCGACCTCCTCCGTGGGAGGCCCCAGCAACTCCCGGAATAGAGCCGCGTTATAACGACCGTCTTTCGGAAAATTCACTGCCAGCACTAGTTGCGTGCAGATCCCTACCTGGAACTTACAAGACTGGTTTCGCGCCACAACAATATGAATATCCCCGCGAATACTCTCCAGGGGAGAATAGATCGATTTCGGAAACCCCTCCAGGTCCACCACACGAAGACGCCGCCCTTCAGCGACCTCGCTTGCGCTCTCGGCGCCAAGACTTCGCTTCAACGATTCCACGTTGTCGAGCGTGCTTACGAGTTGGTGTGAGGAAGCAAAAATGCAATCGCGAATTCGAAGAATCAATTCGCGCGGCGCCGTCGGTTTCGGCAAACCGTCGCTGCAGGGATTGAATGGCTTTTCAGGGAATTTGATTCTTTCCCTGTCCTGGCCCTGCGCAAGGCCGCCTCCCACCATGCACAGGACTCCCAACGCAAGAAGTCCGATGAATCGTCGTGGCGTCGACTGCCAGAACATTCTCATTTTTTCCCTCCGCAACTCCGAAGGGCTGCCATTGCACTCGCTGGTAGCAGCCATTGAAGCGTCAGGAGCCCGGGGGGTCGAAGACGACCAGGCATTTCAACGATTTGAGTGCACCTTGCTGCAACCACGGCGCACCTCGGAAGGAATGTAACTGGTGGAGACGAGGAGGATCGAACTCCCGACCTTCGCATTGCGAACGCGTCTCGGGCTCAACGGAACAAAACTATACGCGAATTGTCACCAAGCGCGAGCGCCACGGGGCCACAACCTAACCGCTCGGGTTGCCTGCATGTCGCGGCGTGCTGGTAGCGTACTCAAATGCAATCTCCCCCGCCCTCGCCAACCGACCTGATGGCTGCATCCCAAGCCTTCGAGGAGGAATTGAGCCACTTCCGCAATCAGGCAGAGGGAACCACCCAAATATTCGGTGCCTTCATCGGAATAAACAATTCGATCAGTCTATGGCCGGAAATCCGCGACGCGATCCAGCCCGCGGCGCTGTTCTGGAACACCATCATCGCCGCCTTGCAGACGTCGGTTTTCATCGGCCTCGCCCGCATGTTCGATCACGGCAGCGAACACAATATCTACCGCCTAATTGCGCTCGCGCAGGGAAATCCCGTCAAGGGCGAGGCCTGCCCGCTCTCAGTCAGCGCACTGCGCCTGCGCAAACGTGGCAACAGCCCTTCCGATCCAGAATGGCTCGACAATTTCATCGCTGGAATTTCCGATCCGTCGGCAGACGACTTCCGGTCACTGCGGAAGTCCGTAGACGAGCGACGCCGCGTATACGAGAGAAAGTACCGCCCGATTCGCCACCGGCATTACGCCCACAGCGAAACGATAGACAAAGCTGAATTGAGCAAATTGTTCGCCCAGACGAATATCGGTGAGATTGAATCGCTGCTGGATTTTGTTTGCGCGCTGCACGAGGCGCTGATCGAGTCCTTCAACAATGGTTCGCCGCTGCGCTTGAACGTGGATGACGACGGCAGGAACCAGAGAATGCGCGGGCTCTATGCGCGTATCCAAGGCGATGCACAAAAGACGCTGGATGCGATTGCCGCCGGCACTGCTCACGCAAATCGGGAGTTTTGCACGCCAAAGCGATAGGCCACGATCCACGTCCTCCCGCCCGTCCACCAGCTACCTGCCCACACGATGTTGCTCCGCCCGGTAGCACAATTGGATCAATGGCCTTCACTACCTACCTCTTGTCGAAAATGTAATAGACAGCCATCAACGCAAACACAATCAATGGCCCAGTCTTGGCCAACCAATGAAATTCCGCCACCAATCCGAGGAATATCAGCGCAACAATCCATGTGACTCTCAAATTTCCCTCCTCGTGCCAAGTCAGACATCCTGCGGTCCAGTTGGCGATTCGTCAGCGCCTCAGGGGGACATATGAGAGGGTGGCACAGGTGGCGCAATATTCGCCCGTTCGCGGTCTACGGATAGGGGAGGAGGAATGGATTCCGATGAAATTGGTGGGGCCGTCCTGCGCGTTTGCATTGGCCTCGTGTTCGTTGTCGGCATGGCGTGGGGCCTGCTCGCGGCGACGCGCCTCGGACTTACCGCCGTATTCGGCTCATCACAGTTCAATGTGACCGGGGAAGAAATTCTCCTCGCTTCCATCCTGCTATGGATGCTCATTAAGGAGGCTATCAAGCCGTGACCGACCGGCGGAATCTCCCCGACTCGAGAGCGCGCGCAATCGTGGTGCCCCAGCGTCAGGTCGCCATCTTTTCGAGGTTGGCCCGGGCGTCGATCAGGAGCCTGAGCGCGGCCGTCAGCGGCTCGGATTCTTCAAACGGCGTGGATTGAATAAGCGCCAGCGCGCCGGCCAGCTTCGCGTCTACGTCGAACAGGCTCATGGTGATCTCCGGTTTGTGGAGGCCCCACGCTACCGGGGAATCAGTTGAGTGCGCCTTGGATCTGCGAGCGCGGCTTGTAGCCGACCGACCGCGCTAGTGCCAGTCGCTAAGCATCACGCCAATCCAGAGCGCGACGAGGACCACGAAACCAGCGCCGATGATTCGCAAGAACTCGCCGAGCGTGATCGAGCCGAGCGCGGTGTCCATTCCGACCTTCGGCCAAATGAATATCGCTGCAACGGCACCGATGAACATAAAAATCACCAGCGGCACGAAGGACATTCCACGCACTCGATGCATTCCGAAACCCTCCGCGACCGCCTCCCGGGACTCGGGGGAGGATGTGCCCGTGGGCACATCCACTTTTTTCATGTGCTGATTCGTGCCGTGGCGCAGCGCCGCCGCTGCCTGCGCCGCAAGGGCGCGCTGCCCCGGCGTAAGCCTCAGGTCACGGCGCCGTAGGCGGCTTGAGTCGTCTGCGAACTTGCCTCCTTCTCGCCACCATCCGTTGTTGCTATCTTCCAACCTACCACTACCCGTAGTGTAATTTTTGCATTCCGGTCGAATCACCACAATGGGTTCCGGTGCTCATTTTTCGGGCCCCGAAAAACTTTGAGCGCAAAGTCGGTATGGGCTCGCCCATCGTGTACATAATGCCGACTCCGGCTGCCAGATCATCGCGCCGGGGGTAGGGAAAGAAAAGGGCCGGTGGATTTTGCAGATCCACCAGCCCCGGGTGCGCCGAGATCGGTATCGGCACTACAACAACGCCGATCTTCGTGTTCCCAGTCCACAATGTCAACGCCCAATTGACGTGGATTGGACCCCTTTCCCTGAATTGCAACACGCCGGACCGCACGGCAGCCATCGGCTTGCCGTCGGCGAGGATCAGGAAAAGGAGTCGATATGAGTGCGGTTTACAAGAAGTTGTATCCATCCAGCGGGTCGGGCTACTCCGATGAGGAACTCGACATCATCTGGCGCAAGGGCCGGGCATATCCCGACTTCGATCCTGCTGTTTGGCGAGCCGATATCTATGGAGCGCCGATGCGCAGGGACGAGTACGGGAAGCAAACGCAACACGGGTGGCACGTCGATCACGCGCTAGCCGAGTCACGCGGCGGTTCGGATCGACTCAGCAACCTTCAGCCAATGCAGTGGCGAAACAACTTGCGGAAGGGAGATAGGCCCGCGTAACTTGCGGGGTGCGAGGATCGGAAGCGGTCCTCGCATTTTCTGGTACATCGAAATGCGAGTATGTATTGCGCCCCGTTACGCAATAGAGGCGAGATGAAGATTTGGATGATTGCCGCTGTGTTGCTGGTGGCGGCCTGTGCGAGCGTATCGGACGTGGTGCCCGCTGGTGGCGATAGCCACATGGTTTCGGCCTTGGGATTCGGCAACAACCCTTCATCCATTCCGAAGGGCAACGCATTACAAAAGGCCGACGCCTATTGCAAGGCCGGTGGAGCCGTGCTCGAAGTGATTGACATCAAGACGATTGAATTCACCTTCGGCCGCCAAGCATCCGCGGAGGTCACGTTCCGCTGTAAAAAGTAAGCGTTTCCCCGTTAACCGAATCTGTCGTTTTGCTGCCCGCCGTCAGGAAATATTGAGGAGTCGCAATGGATCCCCTACTCGCCTTACTTAGCCAACTTGGTCTTGGCCTCGCCACCAATGCCATCTGGGACTACTTGAAGTCGCTGGCAACGAGCCCTATTGAACAAAAGGCGCTAGCAGAAGAGATTCAAAATCGGATCAACTTGCACGGGGTGACGGTGCGCGCTGAGACGGTGATATCGGCGCTCGCGCAGCGCGGATTTATCTCCATCCGGAATTCCAACCTCTATGCACCGACAGCACTCATCTTTGGAAGCGTGCAGGGCGCTGCCGTGGTCGGGGACAACAGCACGCTCGCGACGGCTAAGACATCCATTGTCGCCGGGAAGGGCGCATCTTTAGAGACTATCGGCAACGCACAGGTTAGGCAGAACCCCGACGGCAGCATCTCATTTCATACGGGAGAGGGCGGAGGCATCAATCTCAAGACCGGAGGCTAATTCCTTGCGTGCCGTTCTTGGTTTTCCTCCCTGCTGCGCCGCCACGACCTCCAATCGCTGCACCCGCTGCTCAAGCATCCCCGCCTCGATGACCCGGCCAAGCTGGCCGAGGGCGTATACGAACCCGCTCAGGTCGCCCGAGTTGATCTCACCACTGCGGGCCTCGCGGTAGCAGCGGCCCATCTCGCGCGCAACGTCTTCCAGCGTCTTCAGCCTGATTCGACGGCCCCGGGTAGGTCCGCGACGAGATCGGCCTCCTGAGGGCGATATAGCGCGTCCTGAGGGCCGTTCTACGGTCACCGGGAGGACGTCAATGACCTCGACATCGTGCGCGAGTCTCGACTTGGGCACGGCGCGAATCAGTCGGTCAGCGCGACGACGAGCGCGGGTGGGCCTCCCGCCGGAAAGGGCGGCGGTGCGTCCGCGCGCACGCGGTCAGGCGCGCGGGATTTCGGCCCGAAGAGGTGGCAGGCCCGCATCCGCGCGGAGAGCGACCGCCGCGTGGAGGGGCCTGCCGATCTCGCCGCGCGCATCGCCCGAGGAGTTGGCGATTGACGGAGCCCATCCGCACGAGCGGGGGACGGCTGAACGAGCAGCGAGAAGGGGGCGGGAGCGCCTCGGCCGCCGAGGAACGGTCGATGCACCGTGCGCGCGCCGTCGAAGGACGCGAGAGATGCGGGCGCTCCCATGAGCTTGTCAGTAGCCGGGACCAACCGGGTACTGGTTGAGCGGTGTCCAGCCGAGCGTCTGGTAGGTCGGCGCGCTGCCGAGCGGGATCTGGGCGCGTCCCTGAGCGTCGCAGGTCTGCGACTCCCCTCCGGGGAATGTCAGCGTCTTGCCAGCGTCGAGCGAGCCGCGCGGGCTGACCATCGGCACCCAGAACGACGTGAACACGACAAGCGGCGACGGCAGCGGCTCGATGATCGGCGGCACGACCATGGCAGAGCCGGTCGCGTCGAGCGTCACGTTGCCGCCGTTGATGACGACCGTCAGTAGCGGAGTCCCTCCCGTCACCTTCACGGCGCTGAGGGCCGGTCCGGCGTTGTACGCGAGCGCGTTGCCGTGACTGTCGAACACCTGATTGTTGAATAGCGGAGCGGGCAGAACATGGGACGTCGCGATGCGGGTCCATCCCGCCGCGAGCAGGGCCGAGACGTCGGCGGTCGAGTACACGGCGACCGTGCCGTTGGACGCCGGAATGGCATACCCGCCGTCCGCGAAGTGAACCCGCGTCGGCGTGGTGATGTCCGACGGGGCCTGCATTACTGCCCAGTTCATGCGGTCACCCGTGAGGTCAGGCGGCTCTTCAGCATCGGCCCGAGATCGACGCGCGGGGGCCCCTTGAACTTCTTGCGCACGGTCGCGCCGTTCGCCTTCCGGACGTCGAAAAAGAGAGCCGTCGGGATGCACGGCTTGTCGACGAGCGAGACCTCGATGGGCTTCGCCGTGTACCGCGTGAGGCCGCCATCCTGCCACTGTTGGACGTACTCGCCGCCCATCGACAGCCCGGTGTAGACGCCATCCAGCACTTTGTTCCACTCGGTGTCATCGACCACCTTGACCTGCATGTCGATGGCCTTCTCGGCATCGTTGAAATAGATGCCCGTGACCTTCCCGGCGGCGATGGCGTCGTGCATCGCGCGGACGTTGCCGAGCGACTTTCCGTTGGTGGCCTTCTTCGTCTCGTCCGACCACGCGCGGAAGTGCGGCGCGGTGGTCTCGTAGTCCATGATCTCGCCAGACAGGTCCGGCACTTCCTGCGCGGCACGCGCGAAGATGAGGCGCTTCTCTTCGTCCACCTTCGTGATCTGCGCGAACATCGCGGCGCGGTGGCCTCGCCTGTTGCGCTCGACCGCCGCGGCCCTCTTGGACAACTTCGCGACTCGCCCCAGTCCGTCGATGGAGACCGGGCGTTGCTGCGCGGCCTTGATGAGCCGGAGCCTGTTGGAGTCGTTCAACGCCTCCGCGCGCGCGCCGAGATCCATCTCGCTCTGCGCTGTGAATCCCGCGCTCTTCAGCGCACGGCCCAGTTCCGGGTCGCCGCCGTCATCAGCGCGACCGAGCGCATCGAGCCGAATCATGTAGCCATTCGCAAGTTCGACGATTTTGTGGGCTGCCGTCCAGCCCGCGGGCGCATGGAGTTTCATAGACCGCCCCCCCTGCGCGCGTAGCCGCCGCTCGGGCCCCGCGGTACGCGCTGGCCGGTGCGCTCGGGCGTTGCCGCCGGGCGGATCGCGCTCGGCGTTTGCACGACGCGTCCGGTCGCGTCGGTGGTCACCTTGTCGTTGTTCGGGACGATCGTTGCGCCTTCCGGCGCGTCCGGCGGAAGGCCCGAGTTGTTCGGCCTGATCTCTACCGGGTTCTGATTGTCGTATCCGGGAATTGGCATTTTCGTTCCTTCAGATGGTGCCCGCGAGACGTTCGCGAGCGCGGGCGAGGCGGGCTTCGTCGATGACAACAGCGGCGACCTCGGTCATTCGCAGACCGAGCGGCAACTCGATGAAGCGGGGGCGCAGATAGACGTCCGTGGCGACCGGCGCGCCCCGCGAGTGTTCGGTGTAGGGCTTGATCGCGTCCGCGACGACCCAGAGTTCTGCGAGCGCGTCGGCGGAGCTTTCCATCGCCTTCAGGAACCGCTGCGTGCGGTCGAGCCCGACGGCCGTCAGGGCGTCGAGCGTCGCAGCGCGGATCTGGGCGTCGATCTGTTGCGCCTCCGCGAAGTCGGACGCGCCCATAGCGTCGCAACGCGCAGCGGCTTCGAGAAAGAGCGGCGCGCGCTGGCGAGAGTCGATCACGGCGGCGGCCTTTTTCACGGCGTCGTCGATGAGCTTCGCGGCTGCGCCCTTCGGGACCTCACCAACATCGGCGGCGACCATCGCCTCGGCCGCGGTAGACCAGTCGGGGCTTTCCGTCTCAGCGGCGGCGGCGCGGTACTTCGCACCGCGCTCGTCCCACGAGCATTTACTGGCGAGCAGGGCCGCGCGGCGCGCTGCCCATTCCTGCATCGTTGCATTTGAGACCATGGCTACGTTTCCTCGGTGACGGGAGCGGCCTTCGTGGCCGCGACAGGTTGATCGACTTGCGCGCTCGCGGCCTTCGCGATGGCGGAGAGCGCCTCGCGCTTGACGTTCGGTCCGCGGTCTGCGAGGCCTTCGGCCCCGGCCTGTTGCATCCAGAGGCGAGCCTGCGCGACTCCCGCGACGGCCTCGGCTGTACGGCGTAGGACAATCTGGCGGTCCTCCTCGTTCCAGACCTCCAACAGCGCGCAGGCGCGCGTCACGGCACCGGCGAGGCTCGTCTCGATGCCGACGAGCTTCCGAGCCTGCGTGACGGCGTGATACAGCACCAATTCGGTAGAGCGGTTCACGTTTTCACCTCTTCGCCTTCGGGAATCTCCGCGCTGCTTGCGGCATGAATGAAGTTTGATTCAATCGCACGGAAAGGATGGAAGCGGCGAAGGCGATGAGGTTTGAGACGTGAACTTCTCTGATTCGACGAATGCGCGGATTCCGAACATTGAACAAATGTTCGACACTCGACCGCGGGAAAGGCCTAGTGCATGGGCGATCTGCAAGTGCGTTTGTCTCTTCGCGACGAGCGCGCGCACCCGCTCCACCGTCCGCTCCCCCTTTTTGGCGTTGGCGAGCGCACCCTGCCGCTGCAACCTCACCAACCGGGCGCGGTTGCGTGACGATTTGGCTGTGGCGAGAAGCTCGGGGGATGGGTTCTCGATCAATAGGGCGCGTCGCGCCTGCGCGTACAGGCGTTCGTCACGCTCGATCACGGCACCTCGCGGATCAAACCCCATTCGGTGCACCACGACCGTCCGCTTGACGTTCCCACCGGTGACGGAGACGGTCACCCGTCGCTCCAATTCGGCGACTACGCGAACGTGGGGGCGTGGCCCCACTTCGACCACTTGGTCGAGGTTTAGGCCGTGCGTGAACGTCAGCGCACCTCTCATGTTGGCGCCTGCCACGCCGCGACTTGCCGCCGTGCGTATTCGAGGAATCCAGCGCCCGGGACCGGCTTTGCAATCGCGAGGGCGGCGAAGGCGCGTGAAAGCGCGTCCACTTGGTCGTCGTGCCGACCGGAGTCGAAGGCACGAAGCTCGTCCACGAAGGCGTCAGTCCACGCCGCTCGCACAACCGAGACGTTGCCGATGTTGACCTGCGCGGCGACAGGTTCCGCGCGGGTGAGCTTGTCTCCGCTCTCGGGCGTCGCATCCACGACGCGGGGGGCGAGCATCTTGGCGAGGTCTTGCGCCTGCGATTTTCCCGCTTGCCCCGGGTCCTGCGGGATGCTAATACGGACGGACTGGCCGTCTCGCTCTGAGGCTGCGCGGATCGCCGCGCGCACCTCGTCCGGGCGACCACGCAAGCGGACGACGTCCTCGACCACGATCCGGCCGTCCTCGTAGCGCGCGAGGCGCATGCCGACGGTGTAGTCGGGATCACGGCCCGCCGTTTCTGGCGTCGCGGCCAGATCCCACGCCCGGACACGCTGCGCCGAGCCGGCGTACGTCGTCTCGATGATCGGGATGGCGTCGACCTTGAAGACGGTGCCAGCGGTCGCGTATGGCTCGCCTTGGTACTGAGTGTGAAATGTCCACGGTTGCGAGTCGCGCAATGCGGTTAATTCGCCTGCCGGGAACCGCCGTGGCCAGAACGACGCCCCGTTACTGTCCAGCGCCGGAATCACGAGCGCCTCCCACCGCTCACCTGTCGCGCCGCGGAGAAGCCGGCCGATTAGGTCGTCCTCATGGAGCCGTTGCGCGCAGACGATGATCGGCGTCTCCGGGCTATTGCGCCGGCTGCGCAAGCTCCCGAGGTAGAAGTCCCCCACGGCGGCCCGCGCAGCCTCGGAACGGGCCTCTGAGGCCTTCAACGGGTCGTCGAGGATGATTGCCCCACCCCAACCGCGAACTTCGCGCAGGCGGCCTGCACCGAAGCCGGTGATGGATCCTCCGACGCCGACAGCGCGGAACTCGCCACGGGCCGACGTCGCCCACCGATCACGAGCGTTCACGGCCCGGTCAATTGCGATCTCGGGAAAGATCCGACGATAGGTGCTGTGTTCCACAATGCGCCGGACGGCCGCGCTGCTCGCCTCGGCCAATTCCGCGCCGTAGGAGGCGAGGATGCTGGCGGCGTCGGGTTTGTGGCCCTGCGCCCACGCGAGGAACATCTGCAAAAGTGACGTCTTGCCGGAGCGCGGGGGCAGGACAAGGATCCCGCGCGTGATCTCGCCGTCGAAGACTCGGCCGAGGAACTCAAACAAGCGGGCGTGAAACGGCTGAACGTCGAATGGGTCGCCGGTCAGTTCTCGATGCATGAACTCAACGAAAAGCGGGAAGTCCCGGCGCGCCCCTGCGATCAATGCGGTCCGAATCTCCGCGACTGTCGGGTCTCGGATCATTGTTCGATCCCGGCAGTGAGATTCTGAAAATATCCCTTTTCAGCATGGGCGATCGCTTTTGAATCAATGGGTTGTGCGCCGCCTACTTTCAGATCGTCAAATGTCATCGAATTTCCGTCCGAAATCTGCGGGTTATCCACAGAAACGAACTCCTCCCGGGCCGTCGTCGGCACCACGTCCACCACGTCCGCGCGGGCTCGGAGTCGCTCAAGTCCAGCCCTCAGGGCGGCGTTGAATTCCTCTGCGGTCATACCGGCGACGGGTGTCACTACGCCCTCGTCGGCGGTGACGTTGACCCGTTTCGGAGCGTCCGTCCCGAGCAGCTTGCGACGCGACTCCGCTAGACGGATCAGGGTCTCGATCACGCGCACCGCTCGGTCCGTGTTCGGGTCGGTCATCGCGCGCGCCAGCACCGCCAGCGCCCTCTCACGCAACTCTTCGATTTCCGCGATCTCGGCCTCGATCACGGCGACAGTCGGCTCGCGCAGTTTTCGCCGCATCGCGCGCGTCACGATCCGATGCGCCGTCGCCTTGTCTACACCTAGCTCTTGTCCGATTGCGTAGTAGGACAGACCGGCGGCGCGCAGCGACATCGCGTGTTCCGTGCGCTGCGCGAGCGCGATCTTCTTCTTGCGCGCGGCCTCGCGAATCTCCGCGACCTGCTCGGGCGTGCGACCGAGACGATCAAGCGTCATTGCGCCTCCACGACAGCAGCAGCGCCACCGACGACTGCGGCAACCTCCGCGACGAAGGCGTCACGGGCACTGCGGTAAGAGCGGAGTTCGCGGGGGGTGAGCGCAGCCGGCAGGCTCGGCTCCCAATCGCACGAGAGCATCAGCGTCGCCCCGACCCGGGGAACTGGGCAGGTGAACGTGACGCGGTAGCGGCCCACAGTCGAGGTCCGACTCATTCCGGCCTCGCCGCTCATGCGGCACCCCAAAGCGTCCGGGAGCGTCGCAAATTCATGCGACGGCGCGGGTACCGAAAGCGACCCATCGCCCCCGTTGCAACGTCGCAGCCTTTATAAGGCTGCTGCGACGTTTGCAACGCTTTGGGGGCGTTTTGGGCGTCGCATTGCAACGCTTCGCAACGCCTTGCGACGCTTGCGACGGTCACCAAATCCATGCGTTTTCCCCCCAGACACCGACGGTCTTGGCGTCGATCAGCGCCTTCTTGGCTCGATTCCATTCGCTCCGCCGGGTACTGGCAGGCTCGTCGCCTGTCGTGCCCCGGCGCTGGTAGTAGCGGTCCCGCCACTTCTCGACATTCACGAGACGCCTTCCGCCGGGCATGACGCTCGTCTCGGTGCTGACCTGTATCGAGTCCGCCGCGAGTTCCCGGAGGGTTTCCATCGCGGTCTCCGAGCCTTTCGGAAGGCGGATTTCGCGGGCGCGCTTGGGCGGCGTTTCGGCATCCTCGACGATGCAGGCGGTGATCGGGTTGCCCCACTGGTTCAGCCCGAGTTCCACGGGCACGAACCGTCCCGACAGACGCAGGCCAACGCTCGCGAGGTCGCGCTGTTTCGTAATTTCCAGTGTGTGCAGCTTTGCGGCCTCGTCTTTCGACGTCGCGAACTCCGTGTCGAGCGCCGCCCGCAGGGCAGAGCTACCGCGAGCGCCCAGTAGCTGGTTCTTCCCGCTGTGGTGCACGAAGAGGACATGCGCGCCCGTCTGCTCCCGGATGCGGTCCCCCGCAGCGACGAGGCGGCCCATGTCCGCGGTCGAGTTTTCGTCTCCGTCGCCCATCGCGCGCGCGACGGTGTCGATCACGACGAGCTGCACCGCGGAGCCGATCTCCTGTGCGGCACTGGCGATTAGCGCGATCAGCGCCGGCAGGTCCGCGTCGGCGTCTAGCAGGTTGATGGCGGTTTCGACGAGTCCGAAATTCTCCAGCAGCGCGCCGTGGTGGCTCTTGTATGCGCGCACCCGCTGACGAATCGAACTCGCGCCCTCGCCCGCGATGTAGATGGCGCTGCCGGCGCGGACGCGCTTTCCGAGGAACTTTCGGTTCTCCACGAGGCAAAAACACAGGTGGGATGCGAGGTAGGATTTTCCGGTGTTCGAGTCGCCGTAGATACAACTCATCGCGCCCGCGGTGAGAAGGTCCTCGACGATTTCCACTTGCTCGGCGGTCGGGTCGCCGTCAATGTGGGTCGCCCATCGAAATGGGATCTTGGTAGCTCGCATTTTCGGGAACGGATGAACGGTCACGGCGACTCCACAATTTCTGCTGCGCGCAAAGCGGCAGACGCGCTCGCTGACAAATCGACAAGTAGGAGCCGAAGCCCCGGCGGAACCGCGTCCCCAAATACCAAGGCCAATACCGCTGCGTGGCGGGCGGCAGCTTCGAGCGACTTTAGGGCGGCCTCGGCGGTCGGCACCTCGGACCGGGGCGTATAGCGAGGCCCCCGCTTCGTGTCCGCGTACGTGACGGGGCGCGGAGGGTACAGGTCGTGCAGTTCGAGTCCAGCCGCAGCGACGATTTCGTGCGCCGAGCAGCCCGCACTCCGACAGATCAGCAGTACACGCCCGTCCGGTGTCTCATCCACACCGAGCGACGGCCGCCGGTCGTCGTGGGCCGGACAGCGCGCGACGTGCGACGATGCGAACCCCCTTCGCGGAGGGAGGCGACGCACGCCGTCGAGGCGCGCAAGAAGGGTTACGGCGCTCACGGCGTGACCTCCTCCGCGATGCGATTCACCCAGTCGCGCGGATCCTCCGTGACCAAGATCAGGCGGGGCGACAGGCGCACCATCGCCGGCCGGCGCTCCGGCGGCAGCTTGTAGACGAAGCTGCGGGAGACTCCGGCGCGTTCACACCATTCGCGGATGTCCGAACCTAGCTCATCGAGGGCCGTTTCTCGGACACTGTTCATGGGGCCTCACGGGCGGAAGTGGCTGATGAGCGCCAACTGAAACGCTAAAAAAATTGGTGTCAACAGCCGACGACCTATTTCTTGGCGAAGTTGAGGTCACGCCCACCCCAAGCCGGCAGGCGGGGAACCTTTGGCGGTGGCCCAGCACAGATCGCGAATTCCTGCGGGCCGACCGCGATGGGCCACCACCCGAAGCGCTTCCACTGGGTCAGGATCGCCGCGACGGTGGCGGCGCCGCCCTTGACGAGCCTTCGCGCCCCGGCCTCCAATGCCCGGTCGTGGCCCTTTCCGGCCGCTCGGGCCTCGAAGTAGGCGGCCAGCGCGAGCATGTCTCGCGCGAACTCGCCGTCGGGTCGAGTGATCTCGCCGCGGTCGTTCCGGGGCTTGCGGGGGCGGCCTTGTGCCATCACGCGACCCCCGCCCTTGCCAGTGCGGCCTTAAATCCGCTCGGGCCGATCAATCGCATGGCGCGCAATGTCACGCCAGCGGCGGAGGACGGCTCTCCCATTCCGCGAGCGAGCATCGTCTCGAACACGTCCACTTGCGGGAACTTCGCCGCGCGCAACTGCGCCAGCACGTCGGCAATGACGCGATCCGCGAATCCGTTGCCGCCACCGTCGCGCGCAATCCCCGCGAGGTAGTGGATGGCGATTTCGGCGCTGGCGTAGGTCGCGTCACCCGCGCGGACCACAACCGGCGCGGTCCTCACTGCGCCGCCTCGATGAACTTCGCGCGCGCGGCATCCCGCCCCATCTCGATGACGGCCGCGCGGAACAGCGAGGGCAGCACGTACCATCGGCCCGCGAGGTACAGGAGCGCGCCGCTCGCGGCGAGTCGGCCCTTGTCCTGCCGGATCAGCCAGCGGCCGGATTCTTCGGAGGGGAGGATCTTGTCAGGATCGGTTGCGATGAAGCCCGTGTCGCCGAACAGCGGCACCGGGGCCTCAGGGTGGAGTGCGACCGGGGACGAAGCCTCGGCTTTGGGTTGCAGTGTGTTCATCGTAGTCCTCTAATGATCTGGTCGTGGCTTCCGGGCCACACCGAGATTCTTGGGGACTACGCGCGATTGATGAAGGGAGGAAACCTACTTCACAGACGGAGGTTTCTTCCCGGCACCTCCCGATAGGGGCGAACATCGTCTCGCGAAAGCGTCCTGTCCTCGATGGCGGACGCCACCACGGCCACCACGTCGTCGAGCGGCGAGCCGTACCAATGTTCCATGTGCGCGAACAGGCGGCTCAGCAAAAACGCATGAAAAGCATCCTCGCCGCGTCCGGGCTGCTTGATCTCGACCGGCGCTGCGGCGTCAATACGCAGATCCTCCGCGAAGCGACCGAGCAGGTCGAGGAGGTCGGCCCCGCCCGCGTGCGACGCCCACCACTGGAGCCGCGCGTCGACACTCAAGCGATTCCACGCAAAATTTCCAGCAAGTTCCGCCCGGTCGTACTCATCGAGGCCATCGTCCGACCACGACGCCTCACGGGCTTGAGTGAGGTCCGGCGAGTGCGGGGAGACGAGGTAGTCGCCTTCGCTCAACGTTTCGCCGTATTTTTGGCGGAGTTCAAGGTTTTTGGCGTGCAGGCGACGCGCATCGACTCCGCTCGCAACAAGCGCGGCCGGCGCTAGTTCGCGAATTTTCTTCGCAAGCGCATCAACACCGGTCGCAAGCTCTTCCATTTGTTCGCGGTAGCGGGCTGGCGTCAGCGGCTTCGCTCGGCCTGCGGTTAGGACCTGCCGCTGCGCGTCAAAGCTCCTACGCGCGTGCTGAATACTCCACCACAGCACGCTCGGATCCTTGCCGAGGAACGGCGCGACGCCGACGGCGCGAGAGGCGAGAGTCGCCCATACGCCGCGCATATCCGGGTTTTCAATCAGACGCCCGAGAATGGCGATGTCCTCTCTCACTTCCCGCGCAGACTCCTCGTGCATCGCGCCCGGCCCGCAGCACTTGCATTTGCCGTCGGCGTCAGGCCGCGCCTCGTCTAGAAACCTCAACCGCTCCTTGGCCGATGCGAGCAGCGCGGAGAACTGCTCCCGAGCCGCGCTCGCCATCTCGCCAGCGCTGACCGGCGCGCGCCCGCCCTTAGTGCTGCTCACGCGATACCCCCCATCACCCGATTCACGAGCGCGGCTTTGTGGCCCACCGTGAGGTGCGCGTAGCGCTTCACCATGTCCAAAGTGCTATGGCCTAGCACGTCAGCGAGTTCGAGGAGCGTTGCGCCTTTCATGGCGAGGATGGACGCCGCCGTGTGTCGCAGGTCGTGGAAATGAAAGTCTTCGATCTGCGCCGCCTTCACCAAATCCGGGAACGTCTTGTTGACGGTCATCGGTTTGCCGGGGCGACGGTGCGAGTCGAAGAGGAGTCTTTCGGGCGCAGCCTTGCCGTGGCGCTTGATCTCGGCGACGACCTCGGCGGTGAGGGGGCAGACCCTCTGAGTGCCGTTCTTCGACTTGCGCACATGGGCGGTGCAGCGTTCGAGATCAAGGTCACCGTAGCGCAGGGCCAGCAATTCCCCACGGCGCGCGCCGGTCGTGATCGCCATCAGGACGAGGAGGTACATCCGCGGCCACGCTGACGCTCGCGCGACCTTCAAGAGTCGGTCACGCTCTTCGGGAGTCAGGAAGCGCGTGCGAGCGTTGTCCATTTCTTCGGCAGCGATCTCGCGGCATGGATTGGTCCATCCGCGCGGCGTGATGCGCTTCTTCTTCGCGTGGGTCAGCACGCCGGACAGGACGGAGCGAACGCGGTTGATGGTCGCGGGGGCGCGTCGGCCATGGGCGCGCAGAATGCGCTCCCCGCTCACCGGATCGCGACCAGCGAACTTTACGACGGGCTCTTGCGCGTAGCGCTCAAGAACGTCAGCGACGTGATCGGGCGTGATATCGACCACGCGCAGGCTCCCTAGCTCGCGCACCCACATAGCGAGAGTGCCAGTGGGAGTTGAGCGGCCTGTGTAGCTCGCCATGTAGGCGTCGGCCCACTCTTTCAGCGTCAGGTCACCCCGGTTCGGTGCAGTCCGGAAGGCCGGCACCGCGACGGCGCCGACCGTCGCATTTTCAGTTGCATTTTGCATTGCTCTGACTCCGCTAGAGCGTCGCATTCGACGACGCGCGAGTTGAGCCAGAAGCCACGCCAGATCCGCGCCAAATCAGTTACTTGGTGGAGACGAGGAGGATCGAACTCCCGACCTTCGCATTGCGAACGCGACGCTCTCCCAGCTGAGCTACGTCCCCACTTCCGGCCTGCCATCGCACTCCGGTCCGCCCCGGAGGTGGGGTGGCCGGAAACCGGTGCAATCGACAGTCGAGCCGGGCATTTTACAGCGTCCGGACGAGCGGGAACAAGGGGCCTTGCGGAGCCCTGGGGTTGCAATTTGCCCGGACTTGCGCGGATCGATCGATACACTGGCGGCGCTCCCGCCGGATTCCCCGGCCCTTCCTGGATCGGAGACCATGAAACGCGCCCTTGCCCTGCTCGCGCTTTGCACCGCGGGAACCCCCGCGCTGTGCTCGACCTTCGACATCAACAACCTGCAGAACCTCTCGCAGTCGGATTTTCATTCGCTGGCGAAGGACCTGGGCGCGGCGCTCTCCTACAAGCCGCTCGAGTCGGCCGATCCCCTGGGCATCGTGGGCTTTGACGTCGGCGTGGCCGTGACCTCGACCTCGCTCACCGACACGGCGGCGGTGCAAAAGGCGATCAACAGCGGCACGGTCTACAACCAGCTGCCCCTGCCGACGCTGCGTGTGAACAAGGGGCTGCCCCTGGACATCGACGTGGGGCTGCTCTATTCGAAGGTGCCGAGCTCGAACATCAGCTTTTATGGCGGGGAGCTGCGCTGGGCGGCGCTGGCGGGAACGGCGGTCTCGCCGGCGGTGGCGGTCCGCCTCACGGCGACGCGCCTGAGCGGTGTTTCCCAGCTGTCGCAGACGACGCATTCCGCCGATGTCGAGGTGTCGAAGGGGTTTGCGTTTCTCACGCCCTACCTGGGCGCGGGCGAGGTCTGGTCTACTGCGACGCCCCGGGGCGTGCTTCTGCTTGCGCAGGAGAAGCTCACGCAGTCGAAGGTGTACGGCGGCGTGATGTTCCAGTTCGGGTTGTTCAATATGGATCTCGAGGCGGATACGACGGGCGGGATCCGGAGTTATGGGGCGAAGTTCGGGCTGCGGTTTTGATCAGCCTCTTCCGAATTCCTTTTCCAGGCGGCGCTTGTCCCAGCCTGGGGCTGCCAGCTCGATGAAGGCGTAGACGAAACCTCGCAGGTAGGCGCCCTTCTTCACCGCGAGGCGCGTCGTGTTGGCGCCGAAGAGGTGGCCGCATTCGAGGACCACGAGGCCCTCGATGCCGGGCTCGCAGGCCATGCCGGCGACGATGCCCACGCCCATGCCGCTCCTCGCGTAG
>Ga0075030_100002235_pt1 | contig 17555 bp, 13 predicted proteins | sample LitLauG_LLR_2012_FD_71393 | JGI IMG/M metagenome (GOLD analysis project Ga0075030, IMG submission 71393) | Freshwater sediment microbial communities from Pennsylvania, USA - Little Laurel Run_MetaG_LLR_2012 | ecosystem: Environmental > Aquatic > Freshwater > Creek > Sediment | place: USA... | reverse complement strand
GTGTGAGCGAATCCCCCACGTTTCCGGGCAACGCCAAAGCTTTGGGATACTGGTTCACGCGCGAAGAACGTGGTCTGGCAACGGCGATCACCGATGCGGCGGCAAAATTCTCCTCAGCGATTGGAGTCCCCTTGATCGGTGTCCTGCTTTTGCATTTTGGATGGCGCTGGACTTTTGCCGCCACCGGCTTCATCAGCTTTCTCTATTTCGTGCTGTTTTACGTGATCTACCGCAATCCCAGCGAAGACCAACGGCTCTCTGCCGAGGAACTCCAGTTCATCCTCTCCGGCGGGGCTCAACTGGAAGATCAGGCCAGAGGAGGGAGGGGCAGTCCTTTGGGCTATCTGCTACGGCAGAAGAAGGTCTACGGACTCGCGCTCGGATGGGGCGCCTACAACTACACTTTCTTTCTCCTGCTGACATGGCTGCCCAGCTATCTTTCCGTTTCCCTTCACATGGATTTGTTTCACTCGGTTTTCTACACCAGCGTGCCCTGGTTGTTCGCCACTTTCACCGATCTGCTGGTGGGCGGATGGATGGTGGACGCGTTGATCGGACGTGGCTGGAATGCAAACCGTGTTCGCCAGACTGTCATGGTGACGGGAATGGTTTTCGGTCTCGCGATTTTCGGCGCGGCCACCGCACGCAACCCTGCGGCCGCACTGATCTGGATCAGCCTTGCCCTCGGAGGACTGGCCGCGGCCGCGCCGGTGGCCTGGACTGTTCCGTCTCTGATTTCGCCGCGGGAAAGTGTCGGCACACTCGGAGGCGCGGTGAATTTTTGCGGCCAGATCGCCGCGATTTCCGCACCCATCGTTACCGGCTACATCGTATCTGGAACGCACTCCTTCGCCGCCGCTTTTGTGACCGCGACCGTAATCCTGCTGCTCGGAATTGTGGGCTACATTTTTTTGCTGGGGCGCATCGAACCGATCCCGGAACCGGAGGAAAGCGGCAATCTCGGTTAGCATTAAGTTGAGTCTGACGGGGAACAGAACTTCATGACACTCCGAATGCCACACCTTCGACAGATCGTTCGCCTGAAAATTCTTCTCCTGATCCCGCTGGCCGCATCCTTGCTCACGCTTGCAGCGGGACCAACGCCGCAAGAATGTCTTCTTTACGTCGGGACCTATACCGATCATGACAGCAAAGGAATCTATGCTTATCGTTTCGATTCCTCCAATGGCAAGTTCACCTCGCTAGGTCTTGCCGCCGAAGCTGCCGAACCGTCTTTTCTCGCGGTCGATTCCGGGGGACGATTCCTGTATGCAATCAACGAGACTGCAACCTACAACGGCCAACCCACGGGTGCGGTAAGTGCCTTCGCCGTCCAGCGCGATACCGGGAAACTTTCGCCATTGAACCAAGTCTCCTCGCACGACGAAGGTCCAGCTCACATCACGCTGGATCGGACCGGCAAGTACGCGCTGGTCTCCAATTACACGCAGGGCAGCGTGGTGGTTTTTCCCCTGCTGAAGGACGGACGGCTAGGCGAAGCGACATCGTTCGTGCAGCACAAAGGTTCCAGCGTGGATCCTGACCGGCAACAAGGACCTCACGCCCACGCCATCGCACTCTCGCCAGACAATCGTTTTGCAGTAGTCGCAGACTTGGGACTCGATCAGTTGCTCATTTATTCCTTCGATGCCGCCAAGGGGACCTTGGGGGCCAAACCGCAGATCGTGAGAACCGCTCCCGGCGCGGGCCCGCGCCATTTGGCATTCAGCCCCAACGGCCGGTTCCTCTACGTGCTGAATGAGCTGCAGTCTACGGTCGGAACCTACTCGTATAACGCCGTCACCGGCGACTTGCATGAGTTGCAAACCATCACGACACTTTCAAAAGGCTTGCTTGGCAAGAACACGGCGGCGGAAATCGAGATCCATCCTGACGGCCGGTTCCTGTTTGCTTCGAACCGTGGAGAGGACAGCGTCGCCGTGTTCGCGATCGATCCCGGCACCGGCGCGCTCACACACCTTGATACCGCTCCCACGGGCGGTAAGACACCGCGCAACTTCGCCATCGATCCTACCGGATCATGGCTGCTCGCTGCCAACCAGGATTCCGACGAGATCGTTGTTTTTCGCATTGACCGCAAGACGGGCAAGCTTGCTCCGACCGGAAAGAAACTCCAGGTGTCGTCGCCCACTTATTTGATCTTCGTGGCGTTTCAGTAGCGTCCGCTCCACCGACTCATCACGGTCACGCCACGAGTAGAATACGAACGATCTCACTTGGCCGACGCGGAAACTCGCGACGAGAGGGCACATCAAAACATGAAGGAGACCTGGCGATGGTTTGGACCCGGTGATCCGGTTCCTCTGGATCACGTCAAGCAAGCTGGGGCCACCGGAATCGTCACCGCCTTGCACCATTTCTACCGAGGCCAGGCATGGCCGCTGGACGAGGTGCTCAAGCGACGAGATGAGATTCTCGCCGCGGGTTTCGTCTGGTCGGTGGTGGAGAGTATCCCGATCCACAATTCGATCAAGCTTCGATCCGGCCCTTATGCGCATTTCATCGATGCCTGGAAAGACTCTTTGGTGGCGGTCGCGAAGGCGGGCGTGGAAGTCATCTGCTACAACTTCATGCCAGTCGTGGACTGGACCAGGACGGACTTGAAATGGCGTCTGCCCACCACCGGCTACGCGTTGCGTTTTGACCGGGTAGATTTTGCGGCCTACGACCTCTTCATCCTCGAACGCAAAGGCGCGGAGGCAGACTATTCCGAAGACCAGACTCGGGCGGCGCGCGCCCGCTTCGATTCCATGCCGGAGGCGCGCCAGAATGAGTTGGAACAAACGATCATCGCCGGCCTTCCCGGCGCCGAGGCTTCGTACAACCGCGAGACGTTTCGCAACTTGATCGCTGAATACCAGGGCATTACGGCTGCTGAATTACGGGCCAACCTTGCCGCATTCCTGCGAGAAGTTGTCCCGGTAGCACAGGAGAACGGGGTTCGCTTAGCCGTACACCCGGACGATCCGCCTTGGCCGCTGTTTGGCCTCCCGCGAGTCGTATCGACCGCCGAGGACATGAGGGCGATTCTGTCCTGCTGCGATACGCTCGCAAACGGGCTGACGTTTTGCGTCGGCTCGTTCGGAGCCCGAGCCGATAACGACCTGCTGGCCATGGCTCGCGAATTCGGCGCTCGTATTCATTTTGTGCACCTTCGTCAGGTGACGAGAGAAGCGGATGGATCGTTTCATGAAGCAGAGCACCTGGCGGGCAGCTCCGATATGGTGGGCGTGATCCGGGCTATGATGGAACAAGAGGCGCAGCGAAGACGTGTGGCTCGGACCGACTCTGAAATTCCCATGCGTCCGGACCATGGACAGCTGCTGGCGGACGATATCGGGAAAAAAGTAAACCCCGGCTACTCTCTGGTGGGCAGATTAAAAGGTCTCGCCGAACTGCGCGGCGTCATGCATGGCTTGAAGTATGCTGATCCTGAATTGGCGGGTTGAAGGACGTTGGTGCACCGCTGTTCAACCAACCATCACCCTCACGTGCGAACTGGGAATTCAACTCTTATGAAAGAATTTGCGGGGAAAGTCGCTGTGGTCACCGGTACCACGGGAATTGGCCGCGCGATTGCGATGCGCTTTGCTGCGGGCGGCGCGCAAGTTGCAGCGTGCGGTATCGAAACGGCTGCTAACGAGGAGTTGGCTCGCGATGCGACGAAACTCGGTTTGACCCTGCAGGTGGAAAACTGCGATGTAACCAACCCCGACCAGGTTCGCTCGGTCATTGCGAAGACCGTCAGCTGGGCTGGGGGCCTGGACATCATCGTCAACGCCGCCGCCATTCATCCCTTCGGCACGGTCGTGGAAACGGACCCCGCGACCTGGAACCACTGCATGATGGTGAACGTGGGCAGCATCTATCTACTGGCACACCTGGGCATCCCGGAGATGAAAAAGCGGGGAGGCGGGTCGATCATCAATCTGGCATCGGTTCAGGGACACGCATGCCAGCGGGGCGTTGCCGCGTATGCCGCATCGAAGGGGGCGATCCACAGCTTGACGCGCGCTCTGGCCCTCGACCATGCCGGCGACAACATTCGCGTCAATTCGATCAGCCCAGGTTCGATCCGCACACCCATGCTGGCGCGCTCCGCCGGACACTTCTCGCCGGATGTGCCGGTCGAAAAAGTGTTCGAACGTTTTGGCGCCGCTCATCCACTCAAGCGCATCGGCACACCGGAGGAGGTTGCTGAGTTGGCCGCCTTTCTGGCATCCGATAAGGCAGGATTCTGCACCGGGGGCGATTACCTGGTGGACGGAGGCCTGCTGGCGGGCATCGGTGTTCAATAATGATGATCTCAGAACCAGTCTGCGTGGCGCCCACGGGCGACGTTTGCGGTGAGGGAGTTGTCTGGCATGCGGCCCACGCGGCGGTGTACTGGACGGATATCAACCGTTTCCTGATCCATCGATTCACGCCTGCCGACCAGTGCGTGCGAACATGGATCTTCGAAGAACCGGTAACCGCTCTCACTTTAACGGACCGGGACGACGCGCTGGCCGTGATCCTCGGCTCGCGGGTGATTTTGTGGGAGCCGAGTTCAGACAAGCGCAGCAAGGCCATCTACCAACTCGAGCAATGGCCCAAGGTTCGACTCAATGATGCGCGCGTGGATCCGCGTGGATCACTCTGGATGGGCTCGATGCGCAACAACGTGAATCCCGATGGCTCCTCCGGCGCCGCGGGTGGCCGCGATGGCGTCCTGTACCGTCTCGACCCAGACGCCGCGGTGACCCAGTGGTGCTGCGACATCGGCATTTCCAACACCCTTGCCTGGAGCCCTGACGGACGCCATTTTTATTTTGGCGACACGCTGGACAACATCGTTTGGGTGCACGACTATGATCCCTCTTCAGGTTCGATTCAGAACCGGCGGCCGTTCTTGCAAAACTTCCCGCGGGGCCTGCCCGATGGTTCCTGTGTCGACGCGGATGGCTATCTTTGGAATTGCCGGTTCTTCGGTGGTTGCATCGTCAGGGTTGCGCCCGATGGACAGATTGATCGCGTGGTCGAGATGCCGGTGCGAAACATCACGACATGCGCATTTGGCGGCGCTGATCGCAAGACTCTGTACATCACCACCGCGGCCGTCGAGGCGCCTCCCGGCGATCGCTTGGCGGGTGGACTGTTTGCAATCCGCACCGAAACTCAAGGACAACTGGAGAATCGTTTCGCCATATTCGCCACTCGCCAACCCACTTTCCATCCTCAGCCCGTGAACGGTTGATGGAACGGAGTAAGACGGTGTCTTCTTGCTACGTCGGTCCCTTATCTCTATAGTCCCAATAGTCCCAGTTACGCGGTGTAAAACGAGAATTGTATGAGCAGCCCTGCGGCAGACGAACTCATCATCGGGGTAGATATTGGGGGAACCAAGGTAGCCGCCGGACTCGTCGACCATTCCGGCGAGATTCATCGGCAGATCCGCGAGCCGATGGTGTCAGACAAAGATGCCGCCACCGGACTGGCTGCGGTCCGGCGTGCGATCGATTCTCTGCTCGGCGGGGACCAGAAAAACGCGCCGGCAATCCACGGCATCGGAATCTGCGCTCCAGGGCCCTTGGATCCGACCACCGGCATGGTCGTCAATCCTCCCAATGTGACCTGTTGGCGCAATTTCCCGCTGTCTCGGGAAGTCGAGAAAATCTACGGCGTCAAAGTGAAGATCGACAATGACGCCAACGCTGCCGCTCTGGCAGAAGCGCGGTGGGGCGCCGGCCGAGGCTATCGCCAGATTTTCTATGCGACCGTGGGTACAGGGATTGGAACGGGCATCGTTTTCGATAACCGCATTTACCACGGCCGCACCGGCGCCGCAGGGGAAGGTGGCCATAACACCATCGATTTTCGCGGTCCGCGCTGCGGTTGCGGCAAGCCGGGATGCATCGAGGCCTTTGCCTGCGGCCCGGCGATTGCCAAACGCGCTCGAACCAAGCTGGCGGAACAGCCTGCTCGCGGAGCCGCGCTGTTGGCACTGGCTGGTGGAAACGTCGAAAAGGTAACGACCGAAATGGTCGGACGAGCCTGTGCCGCTGGTGATCCCGTCGCGAAAGAGACCATGGAGGAAACCGTAGAGCTTCTCTCGATCTGGCTCGGCAACATGATTGACCTGCTCGATCCGGACGCGATTATCATTGGGGGCGGAGTGTCTGGAATGCTGAGTCCATTTTTCGCGGAAATTCGCAACCTGTTGCCGAGATGGTGCATCAATTCCCGGTGTCAGGAGATTCCGCTGGTGAAAGCGCGCTACGGCGCAGACGCCGGGATCGCCGGCGGGGCTGCGCTCTGTGCGCAGGAGCCAGGCTGAGGAATCAGGTATGCCGCGACTCAGGGATCAAGCGAAATGTCAGTGAATGGCCAAGCGAAGCTGTCGAACCTGAAGGCAATCATTTTTGACTATGGCGAAGTGCTGTGCCTTCCAGCCAGACCGGAGGATATCGAAGGCAGCGCGCGGATCCTGGGCACAGCTTCGGATTTGTTCTGGGCTCTCTGGCACCGCCATCGCGATCCGTACGATCGCGGCGATCTCTCTCCTGAAGCCTACTGGCACAGAGTTGCGGAGGACGCCGGCAGGTCGATCGACGCCCGCCAGATTCGCGAATTGGCCGACAGGGACTTGGTCATGTGGAGCCGCTTGAATCCCGCTATGCTCGGCTGGCGCGAGGAACTTTCGGCGACCGGCATGAAGACTGCGGTCCTGTCGAATATGAACCCTGAGATGGTTCAGTATGCGCGGCAAAATTTCGCGTGGCTGAACCGGCTCACCTGGGCGACATTTTCCGCCGAAGTGAGGTTGATCAAACCCGAGCCCGCGATCTACGAGCACTGCCTGAGGGGCCTGGGGGTTGCGCCCTCGGAGGCCCTTTTCATCGACGATCGCGAAGTCAACCTCGCGGCCGCGCGGTCTCTGGGGATCCACGGGATTCAATTCAAGTCGATCGCCCAACTGAAGGCCGATCTGGCGGCTGCCGAGTTTCCTCACCTGCCTACGGAAGCAGGGTGAGAAACTCTCCCTCGGTCTGAACTCTCTTCCTCCCACGCCTTTTAGGGTGCTGCGGGCTGGAAAGCTTCCGTCAGCGACGTGATCTTCAACGCGCTCCTCACTTGGTCCAGCGAATTGGACGTCTTGAGCGTGACCGTGATCGGCTCACCGGGAAGGAGATCAAAGTAGTTGTCGGACGTCTGGACATCCAGGTCTCCAAATGAAACATAAACATTCCTTGCCAAGGCCGCCGTGTGCAAGGTGATGCTGTAGCCTCCATCTACCTTGTTAAGGCTGCTTTCAATTTTCGGCGCAACCGGGAGTTGCAGCGCGTGCGTCACATCGAAAAAGATCAAATTCCGTGACACAGGTTTTCCTCCAACTTCCAGATCAGCCACCAGGAAGGAACCGTGCAGATCACCCTTCGCTGCGAGATCGGCCTTCGCAAGCTTTAGATAAATGGCGCTGGAGAGCGCCGGCACTTGGACTTCCTGCGTCTGATCCAGCAACGTCTTGCCGGTGAAGTCGAGGACGCGCACCCGAATCTTGCCTGAGAGAGGCTGCTGCTTGTCCGAGACGACGTAGACGTCGACTTGATCATCGTGCAGGTAAGGCGAGATCAGCACATCGTCAAAAAACCGGCGCGCATAGTACTGCAGAGCTTTCCACCGGCCGTAGTAATCGATACTGGCCCAGGAAGCGACTGGCCAGCAGTCATTCAACTGCCAGTAGAGAGATCCCATCGTGCGCGGCCGCTGCCTTCGCATATGTTCGGCGCCGATCTTGATAATTTCCGCCTGTTGCACCTGGCTCAGATAAACGAACGAGGCGAAATCCTTGGGCTCGCGGTACTCGCGCAGCATATACGTCAAGATCCGTTCATTCCCGCCTTTGTTTTTCTGGTGTGCCTGCATAACGGTGGACCGAATGTCGAAGTCCTCAGGCTTATTGGCAAACGAGTGGATGGTGCGCATTTCGGGAAAAGATTGAAAACCGTATTCCGTCATGAAGCGCGGAAATTGCAGAGTGTAGTCCTGCGCCGGCGCCTGCTGGTGCCATACCGCCCAGTAATGCATGTCGCCGTTGTGCTGATTGTCAGGAACTTCCTCGAAGTTGGCGCTGGGCGAACTCGGGGAATAAGGAGTGGGGTCGGCATATTGCGTAACGGCACTCCTGAGGATGTCGCCAAAGAGAATTACATAGTCCTGCCAGACCCGCTCGCGAGCCGTCGCGGAGATCGACTCTTTGAATTCCCAGCGATCGCCCCAATGGTACCAGCCGGTTTCCACTTCATTGTTTCCGCACCAGATCACGATGCTGGGATGATCGCGGAGCCGCTTGATCTGGTCGATCGCTTCCTGTCGAACATTTTCCTGGAACGCCACGTCCCCGGGTACCATATCGCCGCCGAACGAGAATTCCTGCCAGACCATGATGCCGAGTTCGTCGCAGATATCGTAGAAATCATCGGACTCGTAGTAGCCGCCACCCCATTCCCGAACCATATTCATATGCGCGTCGCGAGCCGATTGGAGAATGTTGCGATGAAGCGCCGGAGTTACGCGGTTGGGAAAGCTGTCAAACGGAATAACATCCGCTCCCTTCGCAAATATAGGAATGCCGTTTACCACAAACTCGAAACTTTTTCCCCATTGATCGGGAATGCGGCGCAGCTCTAGAGAACGCAGTCCGGTCTTGGTTTCAGTTCGAGCAGCGATCTCGCGGCCGATCCGGATCGAAACAGAAAACCGGTAGCGGCTCTGGGCCCCGTATCCAAGTGGATACCACAGCTTCGGTGCCGTAATGCGAATGGGAAAGGAAACGTGATTCATGCCGGCATCGAGTTGCAGCGTCTGGTTTCCATCGGCCGTTTGTGGTGCCGACAGCTCGTCGTGCGCCAAAGTGAGAGTAGCCGCCGTTGGCTTGGTGGCTTCGATGTCCAGTTCCGCCGTAACGGTGGCCATGTCGGCATTAATTTTTTGCTGGTGGATATGGAAATTGTCGATCCGCATCGCATCCCAAGCCTCCAGGCGCACGGGCTGCCAGATGCCTTCGGTCATGAAACGCGGGCCCCAGTCCCAGCCGTATTGATACGGCGCTTTCCGAGTGTAGGGGGCGGTAGCGATGTTCTCTTCGTTTCCGTAATTGTGGGTCGAGATCGAAGGTAAAACATAAGGCAGCGTCTTGACGTAGGGCAGCATCTTCGTGATCGCCGAATAGAACACGATTCGAAGCGTATTCGGACCAGCCTTCAGCAGACTCTTTGCGGGAACCCGCCAGCGGCGGTGCATGTTGTCCGCGTGCAGCACGGCTTGGTCGTTCAAGTAGACGTCGGCCAACGTGTCCAGGCCCTCAAACACCAGGTCAACATGGTCGTGAGCGAGGGCCGCCGCGTCGAGCGTCAGCGTGGTGCGGTACTCCCAGTCGGTCAGGCCGATCCACTGCAAGCGGAATTCGTTGTCCCGATCAAAAGGTTCGGGGATGAGCTTGTTGCGCAGAAGGTCGGTGTGCACGACGCCCGGAACCTGAGCCGGATGCCATTCCTTGATATCTGCTCTGTCGACATTGCCGACGGCGCGAAATTCCCAACCCGAGTCAAGCATTCGACTCGCTGGTTCCGCTGCTTCCAGACGTGTGGAGATCACGGCAGAGGTCACGAGTAACAGGGCAAAAAGAACAACTGCTTCCGCCAACATCCGGACGAGGCGAAAAAGATCTTTCCGTTTCACGATGAATCCTCCTTGACGAACTAAGAATTGTTGCCGGCTGAGATGAGGTCCAACCCCACGGTCGCCAAGGCGATGTCTTCGGCAGAAGAAAGGCCGCTCACGCCGATGGCGCCGACCACCTCACCATTTCTCCGGATGGGGATCCCTCCACCCCATCCCACGAAGCGGCTGTCTCCGTAAAAGGCGATGTCAAACCCTTTTTCGGGATGGCGGATCTTATCGCCGATATCCTTCGTTGGCTTGCGCTCGCGTGCCGCGGTGTACGCCTTATTGGCGGCGACGCGAATGGAAGCTAGCGGAGCCCCGTCCATGCGGGCGAAGGCGATAAGTTCGCCGTGTGCATCCGCCACCGCAATGACCGCGGCCTTCTGAAGCTGGAGCGCCTTCTCTACGATCGCGTCCACAATCCGCTTCGCGTCCTGGTAGTCGATGGCAGAGTCGGCTTTCACTGGCGTTCTCTCCTTTGGGAAGAATTATGTAACTCCCCTGGAACTGAGCTGTCAATGTGGGCCCCGGGCTGACTAAAACGACTTCATCTTCTGCTGCAGCAGACTCAGCAGTGCGCGATCGAGTTGATGATGGTGCCACTTCTGATACTTAGTTCCCGGACGCTCCGTGTCGAGCACTCCGAAAGGGCCGCGGAAATTCCACAATGCGAAGCCTGTTTGCAATTCACCCAGCATGGTTAGCGTGTCGCTGAACCAAGCCAGAACGACCTGCGGCGGAGTGTGTTTGTAGCAACCCATCTCTCCAAAATGAATCGGGATGCCCTGGCCGGCCAGTTCTCCCCACGGCTGAAACGTGCGCGTCAGTATTTCGCGGTCAGAAATTACCTTTCCCTTACTGTCCTTCAACGGCCAGGTCGGCTCCGGTTCAGACCCTGTCAACATGCCCCGCGCCCATTCACACTGGTAGTGTGTCAGCGGGGCGGGGCTGTAGGTATGGCAACTCTGCATCACACGGGTATCGATCAGTTCGGAAATGACGGCGGTCCCACCCGCATATCCGTCAGTGATCACGAGTCGCTGCGGATCGTGCTTGCGAATCCCTTCGATGGCGGCCCGGGCAACCCGAACATAGTCGTTCAAATGGCGTTGCCCCGGCTTTGTTTCTCCGGCCTTCTCGGTCTCCATGGCAATGGGAAGATCGAGCGGCTCGTTGACCAGATTGAAACTCACCTTGTTACTAGAGATTCCTTTGTAGCGGTCGGCGAAGTAGGTCCATTGATAAACGAATGCGTCCTGAGTTTTTGAATCTGTATATACGCTCGTCTTCTCCTTGGTGATATGGATCCCGGTTAAGGCTTCGTCCAAAGTATCGAGAACGCAGAAACCAGGCGCGCGGTGGAGGCACACGTTCACGTGAATCCCGTACTTCTCACCGAGGCGGATGGCCCGGTCGATAGGGATGACGTTTTCTTCGTGGATCTTGAAAGGATTATGGAAATCGGTCCAGAAGCGGTAGTCCATCGGCAAACGCACCCAGTTGAAGCCCCAGTCGCGAATCCAGCGGAAGTCGTCCTCGCGGAACATCCCGTCGTTCTGGTAAGGGAAGTACTTCATCCAATCCGGATCGGTAGAAAAGTACTCGAGCAGATTGAAACCGTACCACTTCGGATTCTTGGCCGGCATGGACGAGGCCGAACCTGATCCAGCACTCGCAAGCGCCGAAGGTGTACCCATCGTCGCAACTGCCGATCGGGGCAGGGCGGTGGCCGCGGCCGACAAGCCAAGATATTTCAGCAGGGCGCGGCGGCTGACGCCCACCGGTTCACGACCTGGATCTGTAGCGGGTTGAGCATCCTTGGTTTTCATCGAAATCACCGCCGGTCCGGCCCATGGTGTGGCCACGGCCCCTTCAACTGCTGGGTTCTCCTACGTCCGTCAATGCCGAAGCACTGGTCTCACGGCCTGCAGTCCAGAATTTCATGATCTCCTCCAGAGAACGTCCCTTGGTTTCCGGAACCAGCCACAAGACGCACACGAAGTTCGCGAGCGCGGCGGAGCTGAACCACCAGAACGTGCCGTCACTGCCAAGATGTTTCTGCATGAGCGGAAAACTCTGGTTCCCGAAGTATCCCACCAGCCAGAGCGCGGTGGTCGCAATCGACATCGCGCGGCCCCGCACCTTGGTCGGATAAATTTCGGAAATAATCACCCAGCAGGCAACGCCGTTCCCAAATGCGTGTCCCGCGACGAACGTCATGACGAAGAGCAACACGGCCAGGCCGCTTCCGTGAATATGGTAGAACCAGCCCACGAGCGCTAGCGATAGGCACTGCGTAACTGTTCCCGCAAGGATCAATGTTTTCCGTCCTACCCGATCTACGAGCCACAGAGCAAACAAAGTGAACGTGAGGTTGACCAAGCTGACCAGCACCGACTGGAAGAAAGCATCGGTTGTCGCCGTGCCCGCCGTTCTGAAGATCTCAGGCAGGAACGAGAAGAGCGGTGTAATCCCGCTGAGCTGCGAAAAGCCCGCCAGCATAATCCCGAGCAAGAGTGGCCGGCGAAACGTGCTGAAGAGTTCCGAGAAGTGGCCTTCCTCCACGGAGAGCGATGCTTCGATGGCGGCGCCTTCCCGGCTGGCTACGTCCGCACCGTTCACTCGCCGTAGAACGTCCAAGGCAGCTTCGCGCCTGCCCGTTTTCATCAACCAGCGCGGGCTCTCCAGCGATGGAACGATCATGCCCGCAAAGAGAACAGCTGGGACGAGACCGGCGAAGAACATCCACCTCCAACCCGCTGTCGTATTCCAGGAATCATCGCCCAGTCGCTGGATCATCATGTTCACGAATACCGCGCTGAGGATACCGAGCACAATTCCCAACTGATACAGCGTGACCAGTCGGCCGCGCAAGCGTGTCGGCGCAATCTCGGCGATGTACATCGGGGAAATAATGGAAGCCGCGCCAATCCCCAGTCCGCCTAACAACCTCCAAAACACAAATTGGCTCAGAGTAGCGGCGAATAACATGCCCGCAGAAGAGGCTGCAAAACAAACCGCGCACAGAGACAGGCCCTTCTTCAGGCCGACGCGGTCCACCACTGCACCGGCGCCCGCGGATCCCGCGATGCAGCCAATCAGTGCGCATCCGGCAGCCCATCCGACCCCGACCGCATCCAGATGGAAACATTGGGTCAGATAATGGATGGCGCCGCTGATGACAATGTTGTCGTAGCCGAACAGCAGCCCGCCCAATCCGGCTACGCTGGCGGCAACGATCAGGTGCCATGGATCGGGACCAGTTGAGCCAGGCAGAGAGGATTGCGATGGCTTGCCCGACACGTTCAAGGATTGTTTCCCGATGCAACTGCAAGGGTACCGGTCAGAGGAGTCGCGCGCGAGGATCCACCTGCATAAACACGGTAGTCACCGGGTACGAGTTGCCAGTCGCTCTTCTCCACGTTGAAGACCGACATCAACCGAGGCTCCAGTTTGAGCGTGACCGTCTCCTCCTTACCAGGTGCCAAGAGCACTTTCTTCCAGGCCACAAGACGTTTCGGTGGCTCCTCCGCGCTCGGCGGCAGCCCGAGATAGACCTGTGCCGTCTCTGCCCCTGCGCGTGAACCGGTGTTCTTCAGGCGGAAGCTTACCTGTGGCTGATTCCCCGAAGTGATCTTGAGGTCCGTATACGAGAAACTGGTGTAGGAAAGCCCAAATCCAAATGGGAAGAGCGGTTCTTTATTCTCTGCGTCGAACCAGCGGTAGCCGGCTTTGAGACCCTCGGTGTAGTTGGCATCGATCAACTCCGGCGGAGGATTCATTTCCTCATCGGTCGGCTCCTTCGGCGGCTTGGTCGGCCCCGGAATAGTTAAGTGCGGAAGATCCGCTTCGCTTTTTGGAAATGAAATCGGCAGCTTGCCGGAAGGATTCACGTCGCCGAAGAGAATGTTGGCGATGGCTTCGCCGCCTCTTGCACCGGGGTACCAGGCTTCCAGAACCGCGCTCACCGTTTCGAGCCAGGGCATGAGAACGGGATCGCCGGTCTCCAGCACCACGATGGTGTGGGCATTTGCAGCTGCAACCTGGTTGATCAGGCTGTCCTGATTGTTGGGCAAGGACAGGTTGGGCAGATCGGCACCCTCGTGCGTGTGCTGGCTGGCGAAAATGATGGCAACATCCGATGCGTGAGCAAGCTTGGCGGCCGATGCAGGATCAGTGCCTTCGTTGTACTCAACTTTGGCGTCGGGCACCTTCGAGCGAATGGCCTTCAATGGCGACGACGGATCCCACACAACGACGCTTAAGAATCCCAGGGGACCCGGGGGTGGTGGCGTGGGAAATGCGTTCCCCCCAACAGGATCGACCTGGGCCGAGCCCCCACCCGACAGCACACCGACATCGGCATGCGAACCAATCACTGCGATCGAATGAATGGATGACTTGCTCAGCGGGAGTTGATTCGAGGCGTTCTTCAGAAGAACGATTCCCTCCTCCTCAACCCGCTGGGCTGCTGTGGCTCCTTTCCTGACATCAATGGGCTGCACTACTGGCGGATGATCGATGACGCCGACCGCGAACATAGTCCGTAGAATGCGATGAACCATGTCATCGATTCGACTGCCGGGTACGTCTCCCTTCTCGACTGCTTGTTTGAGCGGATCGGAGAAATACTTGCTCTCGAAAAATTCCTGGTCGAGTCCCGCCAAGGCAGCGTTCACTGTGCTATGGGTTGCCCCCCAGTCCGACATCACCCAACCAGGGAAACCCCAGTCCTTCTTGAGTACCTGGTTCAATAGATAGTCGTTCTCGCAGGAATAGACGCCATTCACACGGTTATAAGCGCACATCACCGTGCCCACTCCGGATTCCTTGATACCGATCTCGAACGCCAGCAAATCCAGTTCCCGCAGCGCCCGCTTGTCGAGATTGGAACTCACGCCCATGCGATCGGTTTCCTGGCAATTCACGGCATAATGCTTGATGTCCGCGATGACCTTCTGATCCTGGATCGCCTTCAGTTCGGACCCGATTATTTTTCCGGCCAGAACTGGGTCTTCGCCGTGATACTCGAAGTTGCGTCCGTTGCGTGCCTCGCGCAGGATGTCGTTGCCGCCGCCCAGAGAGACGTTGAAACCCTGACGCCATGTTTCTTCCCCGATGACGGTTCCGAATTCATACGCGAGCTGCGGGTTCCAGGTTGCCGTCTCAGCCAGCGAGGACGGCAGCGCAGTGCTTTGCCCGTTGGGACGTTTCCCCAGATTGGTAACACCCAACCCGGCGCCAATCAGGTTGAGATCGGGAATCCCCAGGCGTGCGATGCCGGGAACGAATCCATCTCCTCCGAGCGCGCGTTCCGCCCGCGGATACTTCGGGAGATCGAAGGCCATGCTGCCGTGAAGCAGTTGAATCTTCTCGTCCAGAGTCATCTGGTGCAAAAGAAGGTCCGCTCGCTCGTCAGCAGATAGATGAGTATCCATCCAGGGCTGGGATGAGGCTTGAGCCCGCGCATCAACACGAAGTAACAGAACGAGAACAACGAACGTGAGGAGAGCAATCGAGAATGACAATTTCGTTTTCATCAAAATCAACTCCTTCCAGGGCAGGACCTCTCAGGGCCGATACATCACGTACAACACAGGTAAGTGCTCCGAAGGTAAGACACCAGAGTCTCTCATGGATCTTCCGTCACTGGGAGACTCTGGATTCCGAAGCGTCCGATTCGAGCACCGTCTTTGCAGCCAGCAGGAACCCCAGCGTGTGGGCCATGCCAGCATGCCAGGGAGCAGCGCAGGTCATTTGCGGGGTATGGTCCGGGATGATGACGCCTTCGAAATTGTTGCGCTTCAGAACGGACAAGATGCGCAACATGTCCACGTCCCCTTCGTCGATGAACGTTTCCCGATAATGAGGCACCTTGCCCGACACGTTCCGAAGGTGAAGGTAGGCGATCTTTCCCTGGCGGCTGTAGCAATCCACCGCCTCGTACACGTCGCCTTCCGTCATCTCTGCGACGGTGCCTACGCACAGTTCCAAAGCATTGCTGCGGCTTGGAACAAGATCGATGAGCCGCTGATACAGATATGGTTGGTAGACGAGGCGCGGCTGCCGCCGCATGGTCGGCAGCGGCGGGTCATCCGGGTGCGCCGCCAGGCGGACACCGGACCGCTCGGCCACGGGAATCACATCTTCGAGGAACCGTTGCAACCTGCGCCACAACTCCTCGTTCGTGATGGGCGGCAACGATCCCGCAGGCGCTTGCGGATCATAGATCATGTTCCACACCATTCCATTGGGCACGGGCACATCGTCTGCTGGTCCATCCATCCCCAGCGTAATCGCTCCGCCTCTTCCCGCCGAAGCCGTCACCCTCCCGCACACGCCCGCGAGACTGAAGTTGTAGCCGAGAACGGGAATTCCGGCCTCGCCCAAGCGGCGGATGATCGTCTTCACCTTCTCCACCTGGTGGGGCCGTTGCGGTCCGTCGAGGAGAATGTCATACCAGTGGGCTGGGTCAAGATTCTCGACTGCCGCGAGTACCAGGCCTGCATCTTCGATTTGCTTGCGAAGAGTCGTCAGCTCGGCCACGGTCCATAGCCTCTCGGGATCGCCCGCTACTCCCCAAGGCTCATACTTCGCGCCCGTGGGCTGATTATTCCGGGGATTGGACGACCCCTGGTTGAAGTAATCCACCAGGTGCACAACCACATGCGTACACCCTGCCTGTCTCGCAAAAGCGTAGTAGTCCGGTGTCAACATGTGCCGGTACAACCCGAGGCCGACTTTCATAAGCGATTCCCGATCCCGCCGCCGTAATCCGCACTCAGGATTTGTCCGTTGATCTCGGCGGCCAGCGGAGAGCATAGGAAGACAAACGCATCCGCGATCGACTCCGAACTGTTCCGTTTCCCGAGCGAAACGCGCAAGACGAATTCCCGGTACGCCGGGTCCTCTTCGAAAACTTTCAACGAGCTACCGGCGGCAACATTGCCGGGGGACACAACGTTCACTCGAATCCCCGTGGAGGCATATTCGAGCGCCATGCACCGGGCAAAATTCTCCAGGGCTGCTTTGGCGGAGGCATACGAAGGAATCAGAGTGTGCGGCACTCGGGCTACATACGATGAGGTGAAGACCAGGTGGCCTGGAATCTTGCGCGCGATCCATTGTGCAAAGACTGCCCGCGCCAGGTTGGTCTGCGCAAGAAAATTGAACCGGAAGATTCGCTCGAACTCGGCTTCCGAGGTGGTTGCGAACGGATGGAGTCCGCAGCCGCCCGCGTGGCCAAGCACAGTATCCAGATTCGGGAAGCGTTCGAACGATGCATCGACTACCTTGCTTAGGCTCGCTGAGTCCGTGATATCGAGAGAATGGTAGACGTAAGACGCAGACGGGATGTTCCATTCCTTAAGAGTCGGCAGCGCCTGCTCTGCTGGTTTCAGATCCAGGAGAACCAACGTTGCGCCGGCCGCCGCTAGTTTCCGAACCATGTGCTCGGCAATCGCACCCATCGCACCTGTGAGCAGGATGGTTTTGCCTGAGAGATCGATCGTAATCATTGCGGATGTCTCCGAGCTTGGGCACTACATGATTCCATGTTTCTCAAACGCGGCCACTGCGCTGCTTCCCGCCTCCAGCGCTTTCCTCACCAGTTTTTCGCCGCGAGCTTTCTCGAGCGCTTTCGTGAAAACCTCCGTCGCAGCTTCCATCGGGATCACGCAAACTCCGTCGATGTCTCCGAAAACGTAGTCGCCCGGCCGCACCCGAACGCTTCCAATCTCAACCGGCACCCGAAAATCGACGACCTTGTAGCGCGGGGCAGAATCCTGCGCGTACGAACCCCAGGAGAACGTTGGAAAGCCCATCTTCAG
>Ga0075030_100002234_pt1 | contig 17556 bp, 15 predicted proteins | sample LitLauG_LLR_2012_FD_71393 | JGI IMG/M metagenome (GOLD analysis project Ga0075030, IMG submission 71393) | Freshwater sediment microbial communities from Pennsylvania, USA - Little Laurel Run_MetaG_LLR_2012 | ecosystem: Environmental > Aquatic > Freshwater > Creek > Sediment | place: USA... | reverse complement strand
CCCAGATAAGCACTGACCCTTTGGCCATTTCCGCTGGGATCGTCTCGCACATGGCGCCGTAGTCGGGACTGGGCTGTCGGTGCGTGCCGGGCACAAGGCGCGTTGCTCCGTTCGCAGCGGTGAAGTCAGTGAGCGCCCACATCGAATTGCAGACGATTGGGCGGTGCGGTTTTTCCAGCGGGATCACCATGTCGTCGGCATGAATCGGTTGAGCGACTTCATCGGGATCAATCGCGATCGAGGACAAGGAGGAGATCAGACAGCCATCGTCGAGCACGCCCTCCACGATAGGCAAAACGTTGCTGTGCACGGGAACCTGATCGAATGGCGCACCGTAGGCCAGCAGGTTGTAGATGCGTACGGTGCGATGGCCCTCAAAGCCATTCATCGCGGGCTTGACGTCAAAATCGCGCTCTAACCTGTCGAGCGCCTCGTTCAGATCGTCAATCAGCGCCGGTGCAATCGCGTCCTCGACGATCGTGTAGCCGTCGCAGCGCAATCGTTCGAGGTGGGAAGCCTTATCCATGACGTTGCTCCGTCGCGCATTGTCCCTCTCCACGAAAAATAACGCCAGGGCTTCGATTTCTGTTTCTGACCCCGTAACCCACCTCGCCTGTCTGGCCGGCGAGCCTGACCGTCGACAGGCTCGACAGAACATCTTCGACCCGATGTATAGTAGTCGGCGCGCCTCCTCCCTCGCAAGGCAGCGCCCAAGGGGCGCGTTGATCAGGCCCTCGTCTGCGCGCGGAACGCTTTGATATCGCGCGCCAGCCCTTCCCAGTCGGTCAATTCGAGGTCTTGGTGCGGATTGGCCTTGACCTTCTTCTCTTTGGCTATGCGACGCATCACCCAGCTCTTGAAGAAGTCATATTTGGTGAAACGGAAGGCGCCCGCGACTTCAAGAACCTGTTTTGGGGTCCATTCGGTTTCGGCTTTAAACTTCCGCTCGCACTCGGCGAGCCCTTTTCGGTCGTCGGGATCATCGCCGGCGGCGGCGAGCGACACAGAAATAAATAAGGAAGGGATCAAGTTGAGTTTGCTATGGTGATCGCGCGCGAATTCGACCAGCGCAGGTTGATATTTGTGCATGTGCACCGAGGCAGCCAGGAACGCGGCGTCGAACTGGTCGAGATCGAGCGCCGCAGGCACATTGGTGGCGTCCACAATCGTCACCTCGTCGCCGCCGAGCTGTTTCGCCACAAATTCAGCAATCTTGCGCGTCTGACCTTCGGTTGTTCCATAATAGATTAGGATCTTCATCACACGCTAGCTCCGCGAGAAAGTAAGACCCTACGCCCGCGGCTTCACCTCATGCTTGAGCGAACGCAAGGCAAATGCAGTATCGGCGACACAATCGCCCTCGTCGCGGCGCTGTTCGGCGCGTGCCTATGGGGGTCTCTACTACGAAAGCTATCGAACAAAGAGCGACGTGGCTGTTGCCTCCAGAGCTACCCGGACCGGCCAGTGACTATGATGCTCTATCCCAAATCCAGACTCCAGGATCGCTCGTTGCGTAAGCGGACATCCAACTTCTGAAGTTCGCCGATTGCAGATGTTGCGTCACTTGTCACTCTGCGATGTCGCGCATCGCAACGATTTCTTCCGCGAGGATCAGGGTCTAACGAAGCGATAGGCAAAGCGATCAGTCTTGCCCTTGATCGAGGGATCGAAAACCTTGACCGAGTGCGGATCGTCTTTGTTTGCGAGCATGGCGCTTTCCACGTCGAGTACGAAGCCGGCCGCCGCCACCTCCTTGCGCACTGACGCGGGATCGATCCGGTGCAGCGATTGGGTGTCGCTCGTGCCCGACCCTGCAGCCGCAGCGTGATCGACGATGATATAGGCGCCACCGGGCTTCAGCCGCTCGTAGACAGCTCGATTGAAGTCGGCCGCCGTCGCGCCCTTGTCTTTTATCAGCGCAGTGTGGAGATCGTGGTAGAACAGGTGCAGCCACAAGATATCTGCGGGCTGTGTGACCTCTGACATCGCGACAAGATCCGCCGAGACGGCCTCGACATTCTCTCGGCCCGGCTCCTTCGCGAGCGTCCGCATGCGGCCAAGCGGATCGTTCTTGAAGTGCGCGACTTCGGCCGGCACGAAGCTGTAAACCCGTCCTTTGGGTCCCGCGAGGTCGGAGAAGCGGCGCGTCCAGTCGCCATCGCCTGGGTAAACATCGATGAGGATGGAGCCCGCATCAACGCCCGCGAAGCGGATCAACTCAGATAGTGTGGATGGGTCGTACATCAGGATCTCCGGTTGGGAATTTCTCAGTTGGGTCGGATCGCACTGCGTGTTCGTTACGCGAACTTGACAAGGTGCTGAAAGATCAGCGGACCCCAAGTGTTTCCCCGCGCCTGCACAAGCAGCCCACCTTCGGAAAGCCCACCAAGTTTGATCGGTGCGAAACCGAGCGTCTCCGCGAGCACGCCAATCTCATCTGCAGCGCCGTCATCGTCGCTCGCCAGGAAAACGACCCGTTTGCCCCCATGTTCCGCCGGGTCATGATCGAGCACGGCCGCGGCCAAGTGGTTGAAGCCCTTGACCAGTCTGGCGCCAGCGAAGGCCTGTGCGACGAATTTGGACGAAGGTTGTGCTCCGAGTTTCTCGGGCGCGACGCCGTAGGCATTGGTCACATCGACGATGATCTTTCCCGTCCAGCTCGGCAGCGCCTTCGCGACATCCGCATGCTGCTCGAAGCGTACCGCCAAGAAGATGATGTCGGCCTTGAGGGCGTCCGCCAATTTTTTGGGAATGATTTGAGGTCCGATCCCCGCCGCGTCGGCTGCAACGCTTTCCGGATCGCGCGTGGTTGCAACGGATACTTCGATGCCGTTGCGGGCAAACGCTTTGGCGAGAGCGTGGCCGATCTTGCCGAAGCCGATGATTGCATAGGTCATAATGATTCTCCGATCTGGTGTTGGCGCGGGGTCAGACCTGCGCCATGCCGCCATCGACGGCCAGATCAATGCCGGTGACGTAAGAACTCTGATCTGAGGCGAGGAACGTCACGGCGGCCGCGATTTCCTCTGGCTTGCCCCTGCGGCCCATTGGAATCTGTGACGCAAACTGGGCGGCCGCTTGCTCGGCTTGCTCACGGGTAAGGCCCGTTGTTGTCTCCAAGGCGGGCGTCTCGATCGCCCCGGGGCTCATCGTATTCACGCGGATTTTGCGGTCTTTCAGTTCAAGGGTCCAAGCACGCGCAAAGTTGCGCACAGCCGCTTTGCTCGCGGCGTAGACGCTAAACCCAGGCAGCCCCAACACGTTCGAGACCGAAGAGTTCAGGATAATCGAACCGCCGTCTTTGAAGAGGGGAAGAGCCTTCTGCACAGTAAAGAACAGACCCTTCACATTCACATCGAAGGTCTGATCGAAATGGGCCTCCGTAGCGACCGCGAGCGGTGCGATTGTCCCTGCGCCCGCATTCGCGAAGAGAATGTCGATGTGACCATGCTTCTCTTTCACGATAGCATAGAGGCGGTCCAGATTTTCCAAGCGCGACACGTCACCCGCGACCGTCGTCACGTTTTTCTCGATGAAGGCTGCGGCCGCGGTCAGCTCTTTCTCTCGTCGACCGGTGATCACGACGTGCGCACCTTCGTCCACGAAACGCTTGGCTGTGGCCAACCCAATCCCGCTGCTTCCGCCCGTGATCACTGCGATCTTATTTTCTAGTTTTTTCATGATCATTTTCCTTCGTTGTGTGGCCGGGCACACCGACCGCGTCAGCGTCAGAGTTGCGCAGGCCCGCTATCCGCTTGTGCTGGCGTGCTCCTGAGAGCCTCAACGTGGGTCGCTAGAGGCGGGCGGCGAGTGAAGATTCTTGCACATCGGTGGTGCGAAAATGCTCCGGTTGGTCGAGTGAATTCGCCATAACCGGCAGAAATACGCCTTATCATGCTATAAGCGAGACTTCAGAAGGCTCGGGTTGCGGCGCGGGAATGCACCATGATCGACTGGGGTGATGTTCGCTACTTCTTAGCCGTCGCGCGCGGTAGTTCGGTGCGGGCCGCCGCCGAGCGGCTTGGGGTAAACCACGCGACCGTGCTACGGCGCATCGCCCAACTCGAGCAAAGCCTCGGCGTCCAGATGTTCGAAAAGCTGCCTTCGGGCTACCGCCTGACGGCTGCGGGCGAGGAGGTTCTCGAGTTCGCGGAGCAGATGGAGGCGTCGTCGCACTTACTGGAGACGCGCGTCTTCGGCCGCGACCAGCGCGCGCGCGGACTTCTACGGATCACGTTGCCACCGTTCCTCGCGACACACCTGCTCATGCCGGACTTCGCCGAATTCGCGCATCTGCATCCCGACATCGAGATGGAAATTTTGCCGTCGGGAGAGGTGGCAAATCTGACCAATCGAGAGGCCGATGTCGCGATCCGCATCGTGACCGACCGCAAGAATCTTCCGCTCAATCTTCACGGCCTGATGGGGCCGGAGCTGTTCGGCGGCGTTTACATGTCCCGCGAGCGCCTGGCCGCCTGGCGCGCGGGCGCGCCCGATCCCATCCGATGGATCGTGATAGACACCCGCGGCGTCCCGGACTGGGCCCGCGAGGGTGAGGTTCGCACGGCTGGAGTTCCATTCAGGACCCCGGACCCCGAGGCGCAGATCGTTGCAGCACGGCGCGGGATCGGGATGACGACACTGCCGTGTTTCGTAGGAGACGCCGACCCCTTGCTCGTGAGGGCGCCGGGCGCCCACCCACATCTTGGCGGATCACTCTGGCTTCTCACACACGGAGAGACACGCAAGACGAAGCGCGTGCGACTCTTCACCGAGTTCATATCTCGCAGACTCGCAGCCTACGCTCCGCTGCTCGGAGGGCTTTCCATGTCGCGCGACTGACGCCGGCAGCTTGCCGTCCACGCTTGGCGCTCGCGGTTGTGTTCACGGTCTGCCGGCAACGAGATCGACAACTCTGGTAACGACTGTCGTCAAGAGTATTCCCGCCGATTGATCCCAAAAGCGGCCCTCGGCGCAATCACGCCCGCAAAGCAGACATTCCTACACCATGGCCGCGCGCTCTAGGCCAGAAAGAGACATCACGATTCAGGCATCACGGCGCTGCCTGCAAACGTCGTCACCTCGCAACCCTAGGCGCCGAGCTTCCGCCATGCGACATGCGCGGATGTCCACCCAACAACCACAAGACCGACCAAGCTATGGCGCGACTTTGGCGACAAGCACCGACCTCGCCGCACAAAAACGACCAAAGGGGCGCGATTGGCGCCCGCTCCGGAGCTTACTTCCGTACTTGGCGAGACGGCGCACCGATGTAACGCTCGCCGGGGTCTTTCTCGTCCTCTCTACGGCGGCCAGCCTTGCCCTTCCGGTCGCCTTTCGTGGCGTGATCGATCATGGGTTTGCAGTTGGCGCAGCGGCGGGCGTTGACCGCGCCTTCCTTGGTCTTGGATTCGTGGCGCTATTGATGGGCGCGTTCTCGGCGGCGCGCTTCTATTTCGTCAGCAAGATCGGCGAGCGGGTCGTCGCCGATCTGCGGGCGGACGTGTACGACCACCTGATGTCGCTCTCCCCCGGTTATTTCGCGCGCACGCGAACCGGCGAAGTGCTCTCACGACTGACGGTCGATGCGACGCTGATCGAAACACTGGTTGGCTCAAGCGCCTCAATGGCGCTGCGTGGCGCGCTCACCTTGGCTGGCGCGGCCGCGATGCTTGTGCTCACCAACGCGAAGCTCGCTGGGCTATTGCTCTTGATTATCCCGGCAATGCTTGTGCCGGTGCTGCTGTTCGGCCGCCGGGTCCGCGCTTTGGCCACGACAGCACAAGACAGAGTAGCCGATGCCGCCGCGGTCGCCTCGGAAAGCCTCGACGCAATCGATACGGTGCAGGCCTTTGGCCGTGAAGACGACATGCGTGCTCGCTTCCGCAGCGCCGTTGAGGGCGCATTCGCGGCCGCGCGGAGCCGCATCATGGCGCGCGCGCAACTCACCGCCGGCGCGATTTGCGTTATGTTTCTTGGCGTTGCATTCGTGCTCTGGCTTGGCGCGCGCTCGGTGCTCGCAGGCGACATGACGCCGGGCGCGTTGGCGCAATTCGTATTGTTTGCGGTGCTCGCGGCGAGCAATGGCGCGCTACTCTCGGAAGTTTGGGGCGACGTACTCAAAGCGTCCGGCGCGACCGAACGACTGAGCCAAATTCTCGCTGAAAAACCCGAAATCGCCGCGCCCCCGCATCCGATACCGCTCCCCTCACCCGGCCGGGGCGCGATCCGGTTCGATCATGTCTCGTTCGCCTATCCTGGCGCAGAGGGCAGATCGGCGCTCAAGGATTTCTCGCTCGAGACTCGCGCTGGCGAAACCATTGCGCTCGTCGGCCCTTCAGGCGCTGGCAAAAGCACAGTCTTTCGCCTGCTGCTGAGATTTTATGATGCCGATGCCGGAGCTGTCTCAATCGATGGTGTCGAGGCACGGGCTGCCGATCCACGCGAGTGGCGGACGCGCTTCTCTTATGTCGCCCAGGACGCACACCTCTTCTCGCTCTCCGCCGCCGACAACATTCGCTTCGGCAAGGCCGACGCGACCCCTGCACAATTGGAAGACTTTGCCCGGCGCGCTGAAGCGTGGGAATTCCTCGCCGTGCGCGGCGGACTGGATGCGCGCATCGGCGATCGGGGACGCGGGCTTTCGGGCGGAGAGCGCCAACGGCTTTCGCTTGCGCGCGCGCTGGCGCGCAATGCACCAATCCTATTACTGGACGAAGCGACCAGCGCGCTCGACGCGCGGAACGAAAAGCTGGTGCAAGCCGCCCTCGCCGAAGCACGCAAGGGCCGCACCACGCTGGTCATCGCGCATCGGTTAGCGACGGTGCTCAGCGCTGACCGCATCGTGGTGATGGACCAAGGCCGCGTCGTTGAACAAGGCGCGCACGCAGATCTCGTCGCCAAGGGCGGTCTCTATGCGCAGCTAGCCGCGCTGCAGTTCATGGACGCCGCCTAAGTGCGGCGAGCCGTATTATCCCAATAGCGGCCCTTCCCGCTCGCGCGCCGCACAACAGCGAAGACATTCCCGATCTCGCTCGGCTGATTGAGCCTTGCGTCATCACCCGCACCAAGGGGGGCGATGGGCCTCATTCAGCTTCAGCGACGTGAAACCGAAGGCAGCGAAGAAAGCTTCTCGCAAAAAAAAGAGCGCTCGCGCGTCAAAAAAGTGCGATCGTTTCACCTCCCAATCACACATGAAAGCGAAGTGAGCAGGTGCGCTCTCCCGCCTCTTCTGCCGTTCGATCCCAGAAGCGGCCCTTGGCTTGAATGCGACTGAAAGCGGACGTAACCTCGCTTCAGGGCGACTTGTTGGCTAGAGAGCGGGCATGGCGGAAAAGTTCGAACGTCACCGGCAGCCATGGCGCCCGGATGAAGTGCAAAAGCTCCATCTATTTGCTGGCAAGGGCATGTCGTTGAAGGCCATCGCGAAGGCGCTCACGCGCAGCGAAGAATCCATCAAAGATCGGGCGAAGGCGGACGGACTGACAATTGCCAAGCGACGCTAGCCAACAAGGAGATCGAGGCATCGAGGCGGCTAAAACCCCGCTCTTGATCTTCGTTGATGCAGACGCCTGCCCGGTAAAGGAAGAGGTCTACAAGGTAGCGCGGCGCCATGGGTGCGGCGTGAGGGTAGTTTCCAACAGCTTCATCCGCACGCCCGCCGATGTCCAATTGGTCTTTGTTGAAGCTGGTCCAGATGTCGCCGACGATTGGATCGTCGAACACATGCGGCCGGCCGACATCGTCATCACCAACGATGTCCCACTCGCGGCTCGCACGTTGAAAGCCGGCTCTATGGCGCTGGGCGCGACCGGAAAGCCCTTCACCGCCTCTTCAATTGGCGCGGCCCTCGCCCATCGTGATCTCTCGGAGCATTTAAGATCGATTGGACAGATGACCTCTGGCCCAGGAGCCTTCTCTCAGGCGGACCGGTCTCGCTTTCTCTCCGCGCTCGACACAATGGTGACCAAGGCAAAGGCGCTGCGCGGCGTCTGATTGCCGAGGCCTCGCAACAACGCGTGCATCGGCGCCCCCGATGTTTAATCCCAATAGCGGAGGCTTGGTGTGGTTGGCGGAACGCCTCCAGAAAACCGACATTCGGAGGCAACAACACGGACCGCACAAACTCGTCGAAGGCTGCTACGGCCGGATTAGATACTTCTCGCCAGTCCGCTTGGCATTGACGGCCGCGAGCACGGCGGGGTCGAGCGCCTCAACTAGCGAGATTTGGTGGCTGTAGCGGCTCTTGAACGTCGTTGTTAATTCGTCGACCACGCGCTTTCGCATGCGTGCAACAACCTGCGGCCCGGCCTTGGCCATGAACGGGGTCAGCAGGAAGCCGGAAAGCGACCATGAGAGACCGAAGCTGCGGGTGAGTGTCGTGGGGCTGACATCGAGGCCGCCGTAAATATACAACTGCTTGAAAGTATCGGAGCCGTAGCGGCTGTACGTGGTCATACGCTTGACCGCGGCGGCCTCCATGGCGCCTAGGATCTGGCCCGCAAGCTTTCCCCCGCCGACGGCGTCGAAACCTAGCGTGGCCCCCGTTGCCGCCAGCGCCTCGGTCAGATCGTCTAGGAACGACTCCGAGGACGAGTTGAGCGCGTACTTCGCGCCGATGCCATTCAACAGCGCGACCTGCTCAGCACTGCGCACGATATTGACCAACGGAATGCCATCCTTCGCGCAGATCTTCACCAGCATCTGGCCAAGGTTCGAGGCAGCGGCAGTGTGCACCAACGCCGTATATCCTCCATTGCGCATCACTTCGGTGAACGCGAGCGAGGTCAGCGGATTGACGAAACACGAGGCGCCGTCCGCAGGATCGACTCCGGCGGGAAGCTCCATGCACATCGACGCCGGCACGCTGCGGTATTGGGCGTACATGGCGCCGCCGAGCAGCGCTACAGTCTTGCCGAGTAGCGCCTGCGCCTCCGGCGCGGCGCCCGCCTTAACCACCGTCCCACAGCCTTCGTTGCCGATCGGCATCGCCTCGCCGACGCGGCCCGCCATTGCACGCATAGCAGCGGGTGGAATGACCGCGGTGATCACGGGAAGGCCGTCGCGCTCGGACGCGCGCGCCGTGCGTACGTCGGCGGCTCCGATCAGGAGGCCGAGATCGGAGGGATTGATCGGCGCGGCCAACACTTTCACGAGCACTTCGTGATCGCGCGGCTGTGGCATCGGCCGTCGGGCCAATGAGATCTCTAGCTCGCCGCCCTCCTTCACGAGCGTCAACATGGTCAGGTTGTCGGCAGGCAGCTCAGTCATGGCGTCGCTCCCAGGGTGTGTCCGTGTTGTGCACGGCTAGCTGAAGACGCCACGGCTCACAATGTTTGTTCTGCCGGGCGCTGTCCCGACAGGTCATCTTTGAGAGCATACATCCAAAACTTCGAAAGGCTAATCATCGTCTTACAGGCTCAAGTCGCGAACAACACGACCAAGAACCACTAGCGTCGTCCAATCCCAATAACGGAATGGCTCCCGAAAGCAGACGCTTTTGCGCGCTGGCTCAAGAAGCCTTTTCAAAGGCTTCGATCTCGTCGAGCGCATCTGCGGTTGCGATCCCCCTCGGAAAGGTCATGCGCCGCCTGGAGGTTCAACCAGGTTCGCGAACACCCGCGACAATCGAGGCGCTGTGTCGGGCGTTCGATCCGCTGACGCGCCACATGCATGCGCTGTGCGAGCGCATAAGGCGTCAATCCCCATGGCTCCAATGTAATCCATGGCAAGGACAACACCGGGATGTGGAAGCGGCTTGGCGAAGCGGACTTGTTTGCGTGGGATGGCCATATATTGTTCTCTCAGTGCGGGTCGCGAGATATCCCAGAAACGGTCACTCGCGCCTTCACGCCGAAGCTCGGACGCTCAGACCTCATTAGACGCGCCTTGTTGACTTCAGAAGGGCATCACCGCCGCGATCGCTTTTTTTTCTGCGCTGCGCGTTGGCGAACGACTTCGATGAAGCCGCCAGCGATGAAGCTCGCCATCCTTTGCTTAGCGGCGTCGAAGTCTTCAGAATCACACAGACCACCCGACAGCGTGTCGATACGCCCCGTCTGCGCCAGCGTAATACAAAGTGCGCCGCTGGTGAATTGGTAGCACCAGAAGAGATCCTCCTCCGAGCACTCCGGCAACGCGCGCCGGAGAATTCCAATCAGCTTGAGCACGACGCCATCGAAGTGATGGTCAAACAATTTCGTGCCCCAATCGCGTGCGACCGAGGCCTGGGCGCCGAGCGCAGCGAAATTTCGCCATCCCTCGTTGCCGCTGTAGAGGTTGAGGTCGGTGTCGAGGAAGACGCGAAGCACGCCCTCAACCGTCGGCTTTCCGCCGCACTCCTGCTCATAGCGATCGAGTGCAGCCATGCGCAATTCCCTGGTGATGGCCGCGCGACGCGCGAACACAGCGTCGAACAAAGTGTCCTTGTCAGCGAAGTAGTAGTGGAGCAACGACGTGGGGACGCCGACCTTCTGAGCGACATCCTTCAGCGTGACGCCGTATGGTCCACGAAGGCCAAACAGCTCCTCGGCGCCGTTCAGAATCTGCTCGACCGTGTCGGCGCGCTGTTCTGCTTTGGTGCGGCGCTGCTTCGGCCTTGCGGCTTTGGCCTTCGGCTTTGCGGTCGACATCGAGTTTTCCCAGTTGGTCACCACCACCCTTTTGCCGGGAGTTGCGAGACGCGCCAAGCGGGCACACGCGGTGCGCCTGCGATTTGTCGACGGCAAGCCTGGAAAATAGCTGCTCGCGCGGCAATTCAGAGGGATCTGGGCGGGCATTTCGTCGGTCACGTTGGCGCCATAAGCGATGCGCTGCCACGGACCATTGGCAAGCGACACTTGGGCATTGAAGACATCCCATTGGTCCAGATGGTCGCCGAGCGCGTTGTTCTCGAACAACACGCCCCACGCCCGCGAGATATGCGCGTAGTCGACGCGGTGGGTGAGCGTCATGTTGTTGTCCAAAGCAAACGCGTAGGCCACGCCGATGCTGCCGGAGAAGCGCGGCGCATAGGTCCGCTGTTTTCCGGTGAGATCAATGCAACCTGCCGCACTCGAGATTGGAGCCTCGACGGATCGTACGGCCCCGTGGCGCCAACGCGCGGATCGATGCCAAAGAAGACGACGCAAGCGTGGGCTCCGAAAGTGCTGCCGTCATATCCACGCTCAACACGCCGACGCGGGCTAGGGCGGACGCTTCGAGGCCATAAGCTCTGCCAATATTGATTTATTCACAAATCAAGATATGAGATTGGCGCAGACGGCGATGAGCCCTAAAACCGGCCGCGCTAGGGAGGAAAGCGATGACGGCAACCGCGCCCATCAGCTTGAACGACGCCAACACGGGAGCGGCGACGCCCGACGCGCAGTACCGCCCGACCGGATGGATCCGCATCATCACGCTGGCTATCATTTTGTTCTCTGCGAGCGCGGTGGGACTAACGCTCACGGTCTTACAAGAACCCGCGAAGATCGACCTCGGCTTCACCGACTTGCAGATCGGCCTTATTCAAAGCGTCACCAGAGGCGCGCCTGGGCTTCTGCTGGGTGTACCGCTTGGCATTGCTATCGATCACGCTAATCGCGCGCGCTTACTTCTACTGCTCGCGCTGACCTGGACGATTGGCGTGGCATGGACTGCATTCGCACGCGATTTCAATTCGATGTTCGTTGCGCGCACGCTTGTCGGCATCGGCGCACTCGCGCTGGGCGTGATCATGTCGATGATCGCCGACTTGAGCATGCCCGACAAACGCGGCCGCCTCCTCGTTTTGGCGGGCGTAGGCTCATGGGCCGGCACGGCGTTTTCATTTGTGATCTGCGGCGCCTTGTTTGGCCAGTTCACAAACCACCCCTGGCAAATGTTCCACCAACTTGCGCCGTGGCGCCAAACAACTTTGGTGTTCGCGTTAGCTGGGTCGGCATTCGTACTTCCCCTTCTCTTCTTCCGTGAGCCAAAGCGTTACGAAGTCGAAAGTCGCACCAAAGCCGTACTTCCGGCGCTGCGTGGATTGTGGAAGCGGCGGTATTTTCTTGGATCACTCTTTCTCGGGGCGATGGCGGCGGGCGTTTCCGAGGGTGCGACGGGCATTTGGGCGGCGCCCGTGCTGACGCGCACGTTTGGACTGCAACCGAATGATTTCGGCGCGTGGATGGGAGGGCTCATCCTTCTTTCCGGCGTTCTGGGGTCGGTCATCGGCGGCGTCGCGGCGGACTGGGGCAACAACAGCAAGATCCGCGGCGGCATTATCATCGGCGCCATCATCGCCACCGTTTTCAATATTCCCGCCGCCGCTTACCCCGCAATGCCCACAGTCCCGTTGTTTGCGTTGGCGCTGGGAACACTCCTTACGGGCGGCACCGTGACGACGATGATTTGCATGACTTCGCTCACCGTGCTCATCCCCAACGAAGAGCGGGGTGTCGGGATGGGCATCCTCGGTGTGATCGGCACCGTCGTCGGGCTTGTGACCGCGCCGCTTATTGCGGAATCCGCCAATCTGTTCGGCGGCGAGAGACACTTGGGCACGGGCCTTGCCGTCATCGGCGCCGGCACGATGATCATCTCTTTGCTCGGCTTCATTCTCGCGATGAGGTACGCGCCCGCACGGGTTGCGACGGAGGTTTGATCGATGCTCGCCAAATGGCGGCTCAAGGACATCGATCCCGGCACGGCCGATCTCGCCGTGATAACGCGCGGCGGCAGTGACGGGTGGATTGATGTCAGTGCGCCCGGCGACACGTATTTGGCCCTCGTAGGCGCGGGTCGACTAGCGCACCCCTATCGCGGTCGAGGCGAAGCAGCCGCGGAATGGGTTCGCCATCGCGAATGGTGGTGGCACACAAGCTTGGAAGCGCCGCGCGCAGTCGAAGGCGAAACTATCGAGCTTGTGTTCGAAGGGCTTGATACGTTCGCAGATATCTATCTCGATACTAAGAAGATCGGCGCGGCCGACAATATGTTTCGCAGCTGGCGCTTCGATGTCACGCAATTTGCCGACGGAAAGAGGCACGACCTTGCTGTGTGCTTCCACCCGAGCGCACTAGTGCTCGCTGGCAAGTCACTGCCCACGTGGGAAGTCGTTACTGACCGCATCTCCAAATCACGGCGCACGCTAGTGCGCAAAGCGCAATTCGGTTGGGGTTGGGATTGGGGTCCGGATTTGCCTACGGTCGGCATTTGGCGCCCCGTACGCCTCGAACACAAAGCGGCGCCCGCGGTCTTGAGCGTCGGGTTCAAAACACTCTACCTCACGCCGAAGGTGGCAAAGGTGCGCGTGGACGTTGAGCTGAGCGCTGATGCACGGGTCGATGTGGAGCTGCGGGCACCAAACGGAGGCGCCACCGCGCATGCATCGCGCCAAGGGTCCGGCGCGCTCACCATCACCGTTGAGCAGCCGCAGCTCTGGTGGACGCACGATCTGGGGGCGCAGCCGCTCTATACGCTCATCGCACGTACACAGGGCGGCGCCGAATTCACCCGCAAAGTCGGCATCCGCACCATTGCCCTGGATCAATCGCCGGACCCGGACGAACCCGGTGCAACCTTCTTCCGGTTTGTGCTCAACGGCGTGGCGATCTTCGCGCGCGGCGTGTGCTGGGTGCCGGCAAACTCGTTCGTGGCCGAGATCGAAGACAGCAAATATCGCGACCTGCTCGAGCGCGCCGCCGACGCCAATATGAACATGATCCGCATCTGGGGCGGCGGCATTTACGAGCCCGATATTTTCTACGACGAATGCGACCGCTTGGGTCTGCTGGTGTGGCAAGACTTCATGTTTGCTTGCGCGCCGTACCCAGACGACCCTGCATTCACGGAAAATGTCCGGCGCGAGATCGAGGAACAGGTCTGCCGACTACGTGCGCACGCATGCCTCGCTCTGTGGTGCGGCAACAACGAGAATCAAGCCATCCAGTACTTCAACAATCTGCGCACCGGGCGCGCGGAGGCGCTCGGCGGCCTCGCTATCTATGACGAGTTGATTCCCACCGTCTTAGGCATGCTCGACGCCGACGCGCCATACTGGCCGAGTTCACCTTGGGGCGGCGCATCGCCTAACAGCATGGACGGTGGCGACGTCCACAACTGGACGGTTTGGCACGGCATTCCCCTTGTCTCGGACGCTGGGCCGATCGGCGGTTTCGATACCAGTCCCGAGGGCGTCGCTTTCACGCGCTATGCTGAAGACATGGCCCGCTTCGTCAGCGAATTCGGCATCCAGGCCGCGCCCGACCTCGCAACGTTGCAGCGCTGGATGCCTCCGAGCGATCTCCTACTCGACAGCCAGGGCTTCCTCGATCGAATCAAGGATATCGCTGACAAGGCCACGGCGCTGATGCTGCCGGTGACAGGCCGCGCGACCAATCTTGGCGACTACATCGACTACACAATGATGACCCAAGCCGAAGGTCTGAAGTTCGGCATCGAGCATTTCCGGCGGCGCAAACCCCACTGCTCCGGCGCGCTGATCTGGCAATATAACGATTGCTGGCCGTGCGTGAGCTGGAGTCTCGTCGACTATGATGGTGTCGCTAAAGCCAGCTACTATGCGGCAAAGCGCGCGTTCGCGCCGGTCATGGCGTCCTTCAAACGCCTCGATCGCGACGACGTAGAGCTGTGGGTGACCAACGATACAATCCAACCAATCCGCGACACCGCAATCATTACGCTTGAGCATCTCAGTGGCGGCATGAGTTGGCAGGTAAACCAGGCAATCGACATCGCGCCAAACAGTAGTGCGCCGGTTTGGAAAAGTCGCGTCGGTGCGAGCGACGACTGCATTCTCCACGTTCGCAGCGAAACAAGCCGTTTTCCACCAAACCAGCTGACACTCGCAGCGATCAAAGAGCTCAAGCTCAAGCCTGATCCCGGCATCGTCGTCACGCGCCACAACACTGGAGACGCGACGAGCCTCGACATCACCGCCAAATGCTATGCGCTCGCGATTAGGCTTCGCTCGGATCATCCCGGCGCTCGTTTCGATGACAATTATTTCGATCTCGCCGCGGGCGAGCGGAAGTCCGTTCTCATCACCCAGGCGGGCAACGCCCCGCTCGGCGAGGTTGAGGTCGCCAGTTGGAACAGCCTTCACACGATTGCGGAGTTCTAGAATGCCCTTCCTACAACGCGGCGACGCGCGCATTTACTGGGACCAAAAGGGCAGCGGAACGCCGATCCTGTTGGTCATGGGTCACAAGCTCAGTTCTCGCCTTTGGTATCCCGCGATCGATGTGCTCGCGGCTACGCGTCGCGTGATCTGGTTCGACAATCGCGGCGCCGGGCAAAGCTCCACGACGCGCGACGTAACGGTCGCCACCATGGGAGACGACGCCTTTGCCGTGATGGATGCCGCCGGCGTCGACAAAGCGCACATTTACGGGGTCTCGATGGGCGGCGTGATCGTCATCGACATGGCGCTGCGCAAGCCCGAGCGTGTGCGCTCGCTGATCGTCGGCTGCAGCGGCATTCTCGACGCCAACAAACCACGTACGCCAAACTGGATCCTGCCGCTATATTTCCTGCCCCTCTCCGTTTTGAAATTGATTTTGGTGCGTGGCGGCGATCACGGCTACGGTAGCGCCGCCCCTGCTGATCTCGTCGCGAAAGATCAAGCCATGGCCGCGGACGATCCCTTCACGCGCTGGGGCGTTGTGCGCCAATCGCTGGCGCTTTCAAATTACACAGCGAGCAAAGAGGCCGTCGCCAAACTGACCATGCCGAGCCTTGTGCTTCACGGTGACGAAGATAAACTGGTGCCCCTCTCGTATGGCGAAGAACTCGCGTCAGTGCTGCCACACAGCACTTTCGTTCGTCTGCAAGGCGCTGGGCACAATTACTTCATGGCGCGCGGCAAAGAGGCCAACGATGCGACCGTGGCGTTTCTCGACAAGGTCGACGCAGCGGCGACGGTTGCTGCATGAGAATAGGGGTTGTCGGATGCGGCAAATGGCGGATGTCGGACGTCCGCACATAACGGAGCGCGCATGAGCAGCCAGGAAGCGCAAATCGACCATATAATGTCGGCAACGCCGCTGCCGCCGCCCCCGCCACATGACGCCGCAACTCTCGCCTTCGTCGACGCCGTGCTCGATAAGACGGTAGACCTAAGCGCGCTTGCCGCCATGGTCACGCCCGAAACTGTCGCCGCGCGCGCCAAGCAAATCGAGACCCAGCGCGCGCTGGATTGGGCGGGTTTGTCCCGCTATCGCGCGGAGAATGCCACCACGACGCCTCCGGACCTCGTCATGCTTGGCGACTCTCTCACGGAGATTTGGTCGCGCGCCACGCCGGATTTGTTCAACGAGCGCATCGTCAATCGCGGGATCGCGGGCCAAACGAGCGGTCAAATCCTGCTTCGCTTCTACGCCGATGTGGTCGCCCTCAAACCGCGCCGCGTTCACGTACTGTGCGGAACCAACGACGTCGCCGGCAACACCGGCCCCAACGTGCCGGAGGACTATCAGCGCAACATCATGGCAATGGCCGACCTTGCGCGCGCCAACGGCATCGACATGCTGGTCGCCAGCCTAACCCCCACTTCTGAGAAAATTCTGTGGTCAGCGACCGCCGAGCCCTTGATTTGGATTCCCTACCTCAACGATTGGCTACGTAGGTTCAGCGCGTCGCGCGCATTGCACTTTGTTGACTATTTCAGCGAATTATCAGACGCACGCGGACTCCTACGTGAGGAATTCTCCGGCGACGGCGTCCATCTCAGCCGGGCCGGCTATCACGTCATGCGGGCAACACTTGAGCAATCTCTGTTGTGATGCACGGCGCGTCGCGATCGGGCTGAAGCTGAACAGCTTAGCGCAAGCGAGATACGTGATTATGTGTCACGACTTCGCGAAAAGATCATTTCTTCAAACGCACACCGGCGCCGCCGTCCCTGTTCGACCTTGGTTCAAGGAAGACAATTCCGGCGCCTTCGAGCGCTCGGCGTACGGCCTCCACATTGGCCTCCGTACTACCTGATGGCCCGCGCTCGCCCTCCATCCGGCGAATAGTCAGCACCGAGAGCTTGGTCCGTTCGGCTAGCATCGCCTGGCTCCAATCAAGAAGGGCGCGCGCGGCGCGGAGCTGGCCAGAGGTAAGTTCCATTTTCGCACTTATGTTCTATTTTAGTTGACGCCGAAGATTGAGGATGATAGTTTTTCGATCAATATAGTTGAAAAGGGTTAGCGATGTCCCGACGTCCTCAATGGGCGGCGAAGGATGGTGTTCGATTGGACCAACCTTCGCGCCGTACCGTGATCGGCGCCAGCGCTGGCGCACCGCTGCTTTCTCACCGTTCGTTTCGCGATCCGGCGGCCTCAGCATCCGAGGCTTGGCTGGCACGTCAAGCAGAGCAGGAACGCCTCGGAAAGCGCTGGCAGGAGATTGAGAGCCGGCTGTTCAGCGAGCGCAATTGGGCCAAGCTTTCGCGGATCCAGCGCGCCCGGCATCGCGAACAGTATGAGATGGACGCGCTCTCAGATCGCATGGATGAACTCGAGGCGCTGAACCAAACCTTGCTAGCGTCACTGCCCACGATCGTGGCGACCACGCATCTAGGCA
>Ga0075030_100002232_pt1 | contig 17564 bp, 13 predicted proteins | sample LitLauG_LLR_2012_FD_71393 | JGI IMG/M metagenome (GOLD analysis project Ga0075030, IMG submission 71393) | Freshwater sediment microbial communities from Pennsylvania, USA - Little Laurel Run_MetaG_LLR_2012 | ecosystem: Environmental > Aquatic > Freshwater > Creek > Sediment | place: USA... | reverse complement strand
ACGCCTGCCGACGTTGCCCGCCAGTCGGATCGAGGAACTGCTGCCGCACCGCTGGGTCCCCGCCATCGCGAGTTGACCGTCCGCGCTGCGGGCGTCGAGATGGGATTAGCGGCCCGTTACCCCGCAGCACCCGGCGCCGAGGTACACGCAGCAGACCACGGTCGCATTCCCGGTCGTTATTGACGGCGCCCCCGCCATGGGCGAAATCTCGTCAGAAGCACTGGCGGATCACTTCGGCGCGGGGTCGTCCCAGAAGGGTTCAGACCTCGTGGCGGCGTTCCAGCAGCACCGGGGAGCTATTGAAGCTGTCGCTCGAATGAAGTTGCCGGCGCGTGTCTTGGCCGGGCGCGGGCTATTGGTGACGGCGGACTTCTGATCGCGATGAAGTAGCGCCGCGGGTGTCGGGCTAACCGCCGCGCAGAATTCGCACAACCGCCGCGGCGATCGACGCCACGGGCAGCAGCAGGTTCAGGAGCGTCCACAGGAGCACGAACCACCCGCGCGCCCATGCAACCCGCGCGAGCAGCTTGTCGCCGCGGTACTCGGCGTCCAACACCTCATGCCGGATGTCTGCCAGCGTGGGCCTAATAACGCCCCTATGTAGGCGGGCAGGCAGCAGCAGTGCGAAGAATCGATCCAAACCAGCGTACGGTGGCCGCGCCAGGCGCAGCCGGTCAGCTTCCCTCTCGGGGGCGGAGGCGGGATTCTTCACCTCGCCCGTGACCGCGGCGGAATCGGGCGCCTCCTGCGCCTTCACGTACGAGAGCGTCGCGGAATTCCACACGATCGTCCCGGCCGCTTCCTGGTGGTGCAGCATTCTGAGCGGCAGTGGCATGACCTCATGGTCGCCACATTCCTCGCCCTCTGAGTCCTCCCACATCAGCAGCCAAGGCGCGTTGTCTCGCGCCGGCTCGAAGGACTGCGGCGGGTGCGCGGACTGACCGTCATCGGCGCTCATGGTTACGCCTGCGCCAGATGGGAGTGCAGTGCCACTTCCGCGGCTTCGGCTGCGGCGAGAACTCTCTGGGCCAGCGCGGAGATGCGATATCGCGGTCGCGGCATGCCGGGATGCACGTCCTGGGTGGGGGTGTGCACCGTCACTAGGCCGCGTTCCTGCATGCGGAGTAAGGTGACGTAGATCGTGCCGCGCGCGAGCGCGCCGCCCGATGCATTCACGAGTTCGAGCCCGTACATGCCGCCCGGCGGGCCGTCGCGCAATAGGCGCAACACCATGGACTGCACGCCGGAGGGCAGCGCTTGCTTGGTTGGCGGCAGCATGTCGGTCGGCTCCTAACCAGTTGATTAAGTACTCGGCCGATTTTAGTCTTACAAAATGTAAGAGTCAATATTAGGGTGGGACGACCACTGGGGATGCGGGCGGCCAAAAAGTGGCGACACTTGCTAGCAAGGAAGAATAAACTGGCCAAAAGTTGGCCAGTTTGCTGGGAACTGGCCACATTTTGGCCAGTCTAGAAGCTCCGCCAATCATTACTGGCCAAATTGTGGCCAGTTGGGGGATGCGAGCTTGAAAGTGGCCAAATTTTTGGCGGTGATTTGCGCCTAGAACGTGGGGCGACAATGTGGCAGCGATACTGCGCCAATCCGTAGATTGACGGCGCTGCCGCGCGCAATTGACGCTGTCCGAGCGCTCTTATCTTTGTGCCTTGATTATATCGGCTTGGGTGAACGAACCGGCGATTTCCGGCGTAATGGCGCGCTGACCGATGGTCGAAAAGCGAGATGCGAGCCGTCGGGCGGAAGTGCAAAATGCACCTCGCCGCAGTCCAAGGGAATCGTCGCAAGATGGCGGTATTGGGCTTGTTTGAGCAGTGCGATAAATTTTGAGGTGCGCGGCCAACTAGCTGATCTAATAAGTTTTTTCTAGTTTGACCCCAATTTTTCCCTGTTAGGGTCCTTGTAGCAGGTGGGTCTCATAACCCCATCAAGTAGTTAACGTGGAAACGGCCGCCGATCAAGCGGCCGTTTTTGCGTCTTTGGCCCATTTGTAGCCCATCCGTGGCCCAAGCAATTTGACGAGCGTCGCGCCCCTCCCCAAACGTACGAACTGCGCTATTTCTGCGATCACCTCGTCGAGTACAAGCCGCGTACGTCCGTGCACCGAACATTCCCAAACTGTGACGTTCCGCCAACCAGCCGCCTTCAAGGCAGACATGGCATCACCATCCCGCTGCATGGTCGCCGCCAGAGCGCAAGTCGTAACTGGCCCTGCCGCCGTTCGTGGCTGCCGCCGTTGATTGGTTGAGGCAGCGTACTTTGCCACCCTTGTGGGTGCGTTACTCGTTGTCGTCGGCCATCGATTGAATTGGCCGGCAGTCTCGACCGCTATCGCGGGGGCTGGCGTCTGTTTCGGGATTCGTCCGAAGGCACTTCGCGGGCTGGAACCCACCGGTTGCGCGGCCTATCAAAGGCGGGGAAGATAATTAATCAAGCCCTTATCTTCGTCGTACGCCCATTGCCGTTACACGATCGCGGAAACGGACGGGCGATTAGAGCGGGAACGTGCAATCCGACTTTTATCTCCAAGAACGCAACCAAGGGACTCGAGTGGACAAGCTCATAAGCATCGCCGCACGTGCATTGATGGCGCAGATATTCATCTTATCTGGCTGGGGAAAATTGACGGCCTTCAGCGGCACAGAGGGCTACTTTTCCTCGCTAGGGATACCCATGGTGGGCGTCGTGACTCCGTTGGTCATTCTCATCGAACTGGGCGGCGGCCTGGCGCTGCTGCTGGGCTTCAAAACGCGCTGGGTTGCCGCTGTCATCGCGGCATTCACGGTTGGGTCGGCTTTGATCGCGCATACGAACTTTGCTGACCAAGGCCAGATGATCAATTTCATGAAGAATCTGGCCATGGCGGGCGGATTGCTGCTGTTCGTCAAGTACGGTGCGGGCGAGGCAAGCATCGACGCTAAGCTCGCCAACTAGACATTTTCAGGACACCGCGCGCAAGGATGCTGGCGGGGAAAGATCGACGCCAGAGACCTTGACGACGGCCTGCCACGCGGCTTCCTGGGTGGCGACATCGTTGAGATGCGGGTAGCGCTGCGCCTCGATCGGGCCAGTAAATTTCCCTTTGGCCGATGCGAAGAATTGCCCTGAGACTTCGGTTCCGAACCCCGACGCCTGGAGGTACCGACGTGCTGCGGTCTCCGGTGTCTGATTCATCCCTGGAACGCGGTTCACGATCGGGATGAACAGATACTTCAACGCCGGGCCGGCGTTTCGTATCACCTTGGTGTCGGTCGCCGCACCGGGCGAGACCGCGTACGCGGCCATGCCGGAAGGCAGCCGGCGCGCCAGCGCCGTGACCCACCACACGACGATGAGCTTTGCGTCGGCATAGGCATTGTTGGGCACGTACCTCACGTTCGGCCCGTTGCGCAGCAGGGCTTCCACGGCGGCGGTTCGGTCACCCTGGTGGTAGTTGGCCGCGAAGGCTGGCACGTCGGTGTAGCGGAACAGGGGTACGCCCCCCCGGGCAGGTTCCGCACCTGCGATGACGATCCTCGCGTTCGGGCTCAGCAGCTTGGCGCGGAGCAATCCGACCGTCAGTTGATGATGGTCAATCAGCGGGGCCTGGGAAGCCTCGATGCATGCTGCGGTGAGCACGCGTTTCTTGCCTGGGACCATCCCGGCATTGAGCAGCAGGAAATCGATTGGCCGACCCCGCTTGGCCAGCTCGGCGAGCGCGGACTGGACGCTGGTCGGGGTATCCAGCTCCAGCTCCAGCGGCATGAAGACCTGTGTCTTGGTTTCGGCTGCGAGTTGAGCGGCTGTTTCCTGGACCCGGGCCAAGCTGCGCCCGGTGACGATGACCTGGCGGTAGCCCTCGGTGGCGAGCATGCCGGCTGCCGCATAACCGAGCCCGGAGGTGGTGCCGGTGACGAGCGCGATCGAATGTTTCATGGGAAGCTCCGTGGCAAAGGGGAAGGTCGAGTCGCTGCGTGCCCCGAGGTACGGACGACTTGCTAATTTAGAACTGTTCGGTTATATATTGGCGGGTTGCACGTTGTCAATGAATTTCGAACCAAATGATTCCAAATACCCCTAGGCTGCGGGGTCGACCGCGCAGCTTCGACGAGACGGCGGCGCTGGAAAAGGCGACCCGGGTGTTTCGGGCGAAGGGCTACGACGGCGCGACGATCGACGATCTTGTCGCCGGGATGGGTGTGGGGCGTCCTAGCCTGTATGCCGTCTTTGGGGACAAGCGGGCGATCTTCATGCGTGCCCTCAAGGCCTATGCAGAGAGGAAGGGCGCTCTCGCAGCCAAGGCACTCCTTGCGCCGGGTTCTCTACGCGACTCGCTCGCCAGCTTCCTGAGGCAGGCCGTTGAAAGCGCGACCGAGAAAGGCACTACCCCAGGCTGTCTGCTGGTGTGCGTCGCACCGCTTGTGGATGACGCCGAGGTGCGGAAGTTCCTGCAAAATACTGTCGCTGCCGGCACGGCGCTGGTGGAAAGCCGCTTCCGGGACGGGATCAGCGCTGGAGAAATCCCGTCCGACTTCCCTGTCGCCGTGCGAGCCAGTCAAGTCATGGATTTTGGGCGAGGCTTGACCATGCGTGCGCAGTTGGGCGCGGCGCGCAAGACGCTCCTCAAAGATGCCGAAGAGGCGGCGGAGCTCGTGCTGCTGCCGCGGCGCGTCTGACCTACGTTCTACTTCGCCAGCACAACATGCATCGCATCGCGCGAAGCCACGTGCTCGGTGCACGTAAAGCCCAGCGCCGTCAGATCGATGCCCGACAGCAAGGTCTCCCCTTGCCCCAGCAACGTGGGCGACAGCGCCAGGTGCATTTCATCGATCAATCCGGCCCTCAGGTACTGCCGGACCGTGTCCGCCCCGCCGCCGATGCGCACGTCGCGATCGCCGGCGGACCTCTTCGCCGCTTCCAGTGCGGCGTGGATTCCATTCGTGATGAAGTGGAACGTCGTGCCGCCCTGCATCACGAGGGGGTCGCGCGCGTGGTGGGTGAGCACGTAGACCGCCACGTGGTACGGCGGTTCGGCGCCCCACCAGCCCTTCCACGAGTCATCGGGCCAGGGCCCGCGGATCGGGCCGAACATGTTGCGCCCCATGATCCACGCACCGATATTGACGAAACTGCGCGCCGCGAAATCGTCGTCGACGCCCGTCTCTCCGTCGCCATCCCCATGCATCTTCTGGAAGGTCCGGGTCGGGAAGAACCACTGCATCAGCGTCGGGCCGCCGATGCCCAGCGGGTTCTCCAGGCTTTGGCGTGGACCGGCACTGAAGCCGTCGATTGACATTCCGAAACAGGCCACCTTGACCTTGGACATGATGCATCCTCCACTAAGAAAAAGCGGTTTGACGCGCTGCTTTGTCGGCCCGGCATCGCAAGCGAAATCGCCATCCCCATCGGCAACGCGTCAGTCTGCAGTGCATTCGATCGTCGCCTTCAGGGTCAGGGGTACGCCATTCCTCAGCGAGGCAACGCCGATGACCGACCTTGCGTGTTTGCCCGCCGGCCCGAAGACGGCGACGAGCAGGTCGGATGCGCCATCGAGCACGCGGGCATGGTCCTCGAATTCGGGCGTCGTGTTCAAGGACCCATGCAGCTCGACGATCCGCGCCACCCGATCCAGGCTCCCGAGATGGTCCTTGATGGCGGCCAGCAGATCGACGCAGGCCGACCGGGCGAAGCGGAAACCATCGTCGCTTGAGTACTCCTTGCCCAGGCGGCCTCGCGGTCGCACGCCGTCGACCGCTGCGGGGGCCTTGCCCGACAGGAAAAGCAGATTGCCCGAGCGTACCGCCGCCGCGTAGTTCCCGGCCGGGGCGGTGCTTGCGTGCAGCTCGATTCCCAGTTCGACCAGGCGTTGCTCCGGGCGTTGCATCATCTTCCGGGTGGCCGGACGACCTGTTCGGCCATCTTGAAGGCGACCGAGGCCTCGACCCCCGGACTGAACAGATAGCCCTGGCCGATATGGCACTGCTCGTTCTGCAGTTCCTTGAGCTGCGCCGCGGTCTCGATTCCTTCGGCGATCACCTCGACGTCGAGCGACCGCGCCATGGCGACGATGGCGCGCACGATGGCCGGGCCATTGCGGTCGGTCTGCAGCGCGTTGACGAAGGAGCGGTCGATCTTGATCGCGTCGATCGGCAGCCGGCTGAGCAGCGATAGCGAAGAATAACCGGTGCCGAAGTCGTCGATCGCGATGTTCACGCCGATCGCCTTGAGCCGGTCGAGCACGTTGCCGTTCGGGCTGTCCTGCCGGTGCAGCACGCTTTCGGTCATCTCCAGCGTCAGGCGCTCGGCCGGAAATCCGGTCTCGACCAGGATGCGCTGCACCCGGCCGACGAAGTCGTTGCCCATCACCTGGCGCGCCGACATGTTCACCGAGAGCGCGGGTCCGCTCACGCCTTGCTCCGCCCAGCGCACGAATTCGGCGCAGCTCTGGCGCAGCATGACCTCGCCCAGCTCGCCGATCAGCCCCGAATCCTCGGCGACCGGAATGAAGCTGGCGGGTGGAACCGGACCCAGGCTGGGATGATCCCAGCGCGCCAGGGCCTCGAAGCCGACGATGTGAAAATCGCCCAGCCGCACGATGGGCTGGTAATGCGCCCGGATCTCGCCGCGCGCGATGCCCCGGCGCAGTCCCTGCTCGATGACCATGCGGTCGCGTGCGCGCTGCGCCAGCTCGCTGGTGTACACGGCATAGCCGTTGCGGCCCCGGCGCTTGGCCTCGTACATCGCGTTGTCCGCCGCCTTGGTGAGGTCCGAGGTGGTCGCTCCGTGCACCGGGTACACGGCGATGCCGATGCTCCCGGTGATCGAGACCGGCTCGCCGCGCAGCAGCACCGGCTCGGCAAGCTTGCGCAGCAGCTTGTCGGCCAGCCCGGCGCAGTCGGATTCGCCGTGCCCCGGCGCGACGATCAGGAACTCGTCGCCGCCGACGCGGATCGCCACGTCGTCGTGCCGGATGCTGCGTTCGATGCGCTCGGCCACCGCCTGCAGGATGACGTCGCCCGATTCGTGCCCGAGGGAATCGTTGATGGTCTTGAAGTCGTCCAGGTCGAGGAACAGCACGCCCAGGGTCTCGCCCAGGCGCTGCGCCATGCCCAGCTCGGCCTGCAGCCGCTCGTGCATCAGGCGCCGGTTGCCCAGGCCGGTCAGGGCATCGTGGCGGGCTTCGTGCTCGACCTTGGCTTCGGCGCGCCGCAGCGCGCTCACGTCGGCGATCGACAGCACGAAGTTGCTCACCGTTCCCTGGCCGTCGGTGACGGCGTACACCGTCTGCATCGCCGGAAAGACGCCGCCCGATTTGCGCCGGCAGGCGATGTCGGCCTTCCAGAAGCCGCCCGCCATGTCCTCGAGCCGCGGCAGGAACTGGTCGCCCTGCCGCCGCGCATGCAGGTACTCGCCCGGTTCGCGGCCGATCACGTCCTCGCGCGAGTAGCCGGTCAGGTTGCTGAAGGCGCTGTTGATGGAGATCGTCCGGCGCTGGGCATCGAGCACCACCACGCCATCGCCGACCGCTTCCATCGCCGCTTCGGTGTGGCGCAGCCGTTCGACCAGCTCGCGCTTGGCGGTCACGTCGGCGGCGACGCCGATGACCCGCATGGAGTTGCCCAGCGGATCGTCGTAGGTGCGGGCGCGCAGGTCGACCCAGCGGAAGCGTCCGTCGGCCGCGAGCAGCCGCACCTGGGCGTCGATCAGCACACCGGCCTGCTGCAGCTCGCGTGCCACGAGGTGGCGATCGTCCGGATGGATGCGTTCGATGAGCGCGTGACGGCCCAGCGACAGCACCTCGGCGATGGTGTGGGTCGACTCGTCGGCCGGCACGCTGACCCAGAATTCGCCCGGCGCCCATTCCCAGGCGACCATCGCGCCCGCCTCGAGGGCCAGCTGCAGCCGATCGCGGATCCGCTCCGTGGCCACCTCGGCCTTGCGCCGGGCCAGGGCCATGGTCAGGGTGGCGCGCAGCTCGCGCGTCTCGACCGGCTTGAGCAGGTAGCCGTAGGGCGCGGCGCGCGAGGCCGCCTTCATGTAGGTGTCGTCGCCGAACGCGGTGAGGAAGACGACCGGAATCTGCGTCGTCTCGCGGATGCGCTGCGCGGCCTGGGTGCCGTCGAGTTCGCCATCCAGGCGGATGTCCATCAGCACGAGGTCCGGCCGGTCGGCCTGCGCCATGCGCACCGCGTCCTCGCCGTTGGTGGCCAGGCCGGTGACGCGAAAGCCCAGGTCGGCGAGCGTCTCCTTCAGGTCCAGGGCGACGATGCGCTCGTCCTCGACGATCTGGATCCGCGCCTCGGCGGTCTCGACCTCGATGGGCAGTTCAATAGGGAAAACGAAGCTCATAGCGCGTTCCGTGCGATCGATCGAGTTCCAGCGTTCCGTGGACCTGGTCGGCAAGCGCCGGCAGCAGCCGGAAACCCAGGGACGGGCTGTCCCCCAGGCTCTTCGCTTCGGGGATGCCGACGCCGTCGTCGCTCACCGCCAGCAGGCACTGCCCGGGGCCATCGGCCCGCAGCGTGACGGCGATGGTGCCGTGGCGGTCTTGCGGAAAGGCGTGCTTGAAGCTATTGGTGATGAGCTCGGTGACGATCAGGCCGCAGGAGATCGCCCGGCCAACGTCCAGCCGGACCTCCGCGTCGTGGCCGATGAAGCGCATCTGGACCGCATCGCGGCGCGCCGAGTAGGTGTCGCGCAGCAGCTTGACCAGCCGCTCCAGGTAGCTGCCCAGGCGGATCTGGTCGAGGTCGCCGTGCTCGTAGAGCATCTCGTGGATGAGCGCCATGGCGCGCACCCGGAAGTAGCTCTCGCCCAGCGCCGCCTCGACCTCGGCGCTGGCATTGCGCGCCTGCATCTTGAGCAGGCTGGAGATCACCTGCAGGTTGTTCTTCACCCGGTGGTGGACCTCGCTGAGCAGGGCGGTCTTCTCCGCCAGGGCGCGCTCGGCCTCGTGCTCGCGCGCCACGCGCTCGGTGATGTCGCTGATGGTCGCGAGGATCTGCAGCTCGCCGGTCGAGGCGATCGGGTTCAGGCCGATCTCCACCGGGAACTCGGAGCCGTCCTTGCGGCGGCCGAAGAGCTCGCGGCGCGCCGCCATCTGGCGCGTGCCCGGGTCGGCCAGGAAGGCGGCAAAATGCATGCCGTGGTCCGCACGCATGTGCTCCGGCATCAGCTCCTCGATCGGCCGGCCCAGCAGCTGCGCGCGCGGATAGCCGAACATGGCTTCGATCTGGCCGTTGGCCATGGTGATCCGGCCGTCGCGGTCGACCAGCAGCAGGCCGTGCAGCACCGACTCGAAGACCCGGGCCAGCTGCTCCTGCATGCGGCGCAGCGCGGTGACATCGCGCGTGATGTTCGAGACGGCGACGATCTGGCCGCTGCCGTCGCGGATCGGCGACAGCGTCACCGAAACGTCGATCAGCACATGATCCTTGCGGATGCGCTGTGTCAGGAAATGCGAGACGGTCTCGCCGCAGACGATGCGCGCGATCAGGTTGGTCTCTTCGTGCAGCCGGTCATCGGGAAAGAGCCGGGTGATCGGCCCGCCGATCATCTCTTCGGCGGTGTAGCCGAAGATGCGCTCGGCCGCGGCGTTCCAGCTGATGACCGTGCCGTCGAGCTTCTTGGCCACCACCGCGTCGTCGCTGTGCCGGATGATCGCGCCGGCCAGGGCCAGCGAACGTTCGCGCTGCCGCGCTTCGGTCACGTCGCGCGCGATGCTCGATATGGCGACCACCTTGCCGGCGGTGTCGCGGATCGGCGACAGGGTGACCGAGACATCGATCGACACGCCATCCTTGCGCAGGCGCTGGGTCTCGAAGTTGGGCACCACCTCGCCGCGCGACAGGCGCGCGACCAGATCGGCCTCCTCGTTCAGGCGGCCCAGCGAGAAGAGCCGCGTGATCGACTTGCCGATCATCTCCGCGGCGGTGTAGCCGAAGATGCGCTGCGCGCCGGTGTTCCAGCTGAGGATCGTGCCGTCGAGCGCCTTGGCGATGATCGCATCGTCGGTGTCGGCGACGATGGCCACGGCCAGGGCCGCCTCCTGCCTCCTGCCCTCGGCCGATTTGGGGTCTAGCACTCGCTGAATCCGGTTACGCATTGCGACGCACGCTGTTCTTCATGGCTTGTTGGAGCTTATTCCTTTGCCGCTGGCCAAGACCATGCCATATTGCGGGTCGTGGCATCCGGGCCCAGGCAGGGCGCCGCGGCCCGCGGGCGCGCCGCGATGCGCGGGCCGCCCTTGGTTCGGGTTCACGTTGCGCTGCGGGCCAGCGCCTTGCGGCCGACACCGGCCGCGATCAGCACCGGGTCGTAGACCGGCGCGAAGGGCGGCGCATACGACAGGTCGAGGTCTTCGACCTGGGCCAGCGTCATGCCGGCGTGCAGGGCCGTGGCAAACACGTCGATGCGCTTGGCGACCGTCCCGGCACCGATCATCTGTGCGCCCAGCAGGCGACCCGTGTGGCGCTCGGCGTACACCACGGTGGTGAGCGGTGCATCGCCGGGGTAGTTGCGCGCCCGGCTGTGATGCTGCGAGACGGCGCCGACCGCATCGATGCCGTGGCGCGCGATCTCGTCGGCGCCCAGGCCGGTGCGTGCCACCTCGAGGTCGAACAGCTTGAATCCGGCGGTACCGACGATGCCGCCGAAGCGCTCGTCGGCTCCGGCGGCATTGGCCCCGGCCACCTTGCCCTGCTTGTTCGCCGTGGTGCCCAGGGCGATCCATGCCGGCCGGCCCAGCACCCGGTGCCAGGCTTCGGCGCAATCGCCCGCTGCGTAGACGTCGGCCGCGCTGGTGCGCATGGCGTCGTCCGTGGCGATGGCGCCGCTCGCGCCCAGCGCGATGCCCGCGCCGCGCGCCAGCTCGACATTGGGCCGCACGCCGATCGAGACCACGACGAGCTGCGCGCGGTGCGTCGCCGCGCCAGCATGCACCAGCAGGTCGGACCCCTGGGCCTCGATCGACCGCAGCGCGGCACCGGTCATGACCGGAACGCCCTGGCGCGCCAGTTCCTGCCCGGCAAGTCTGACGATCTCCGGTGCGAATCCCGGCAGCACATGGTCGAGCTTCTCGATCACCACGACGGCAATGTCCAGCTGGTGCAGGATGTCGGCCATCTCCATGCCGATGTAGCCCGCGCCGATCACGACAGCTTGGCGCACCGCGGACTCGCGCACCTGGCGCTTGATCCGCCGGGCGTCCTCGAGGCTGCGTAGTGCGTGCACGCCGGGCAGGTCGATCCCCGGCAGCGGCGGCATCACCGCCGCGGCGCCGGTTGCCAGGATCAGGCGGTCCCACGGCAGGTCGTATTGGGTATCGCGCTCGAGGTCGCGCACCCGCACCTGGCGCGCGGCGAGGTCGATCGCCGTGGCCAGCTGGCGCACGCGCACGTCGATGCCGCGCTGGGTCCGGGCGGTTTCGGCATCGAGCATGACCAGGTCGTCCAAGCTGCGCTGCGGATCGCCGATGTTGTAGGGCATGCCGCAGGCGCTGTAGGAGATATCGGACTCGCGCTGCAGGACCACGACCTCGCAGTGCGGGTCGCGCCGGCGCGCCTGGCTCGCCGCGCTCATGCCCGCGGCGATGCCGCCGACCACGACGATGCGCCGCGCCGCCGCGCCGCCCACCTGCTTTGTGCCGCTCATGATTGTGCCGCTCATGATTGCGCCGCTCATGATGCCTGGGCGCCCACGCGCAGGCGGGCGTCGACGATGACCAGGTGCGAACCGCTGGCCAGCAGCGGATTGAGGTCGAGCTCGGCGCACCACGGCGCGCGCGCCACCGCCGCGGCGAAGGTGGCGACCAGCCCGGCCAGCGCCGCCACATCGACCGGCTGGGCGCCGCGCAGCCCGTCCAGCAAGGGGCGGCCGCGCAGCTCGTCGAGCGCGCGCCCGGCCTCGGCCGGGCTCAGCGGCGCCTGGCGGATCGCCACATCGTGCAACGCCTCGGCCCAGATCCCGCCCAGGCCGACCATCACCAGCGGGCCGAAGGTCGCGTCGCGCACTGCGCCGAGCATCAGCTCGACCCCGCGCCGGGCCTGGGCCTGGACCAGCACCGGCCCCGGGCCGAGCCGGCGCTCGAAGTCGAGCATCGCCTCGCGCGCCGCCGCGGCGTCGGCCAGTCCCAGGCGCACCGCACCGGCCTCGGTCTTGTGCACGAGTCCCGGCCGGATCGCCTTCATCACGCAGGGCAGCCCGACCGCGGCCAGCGCCGCGTCCAGGCCCGCCGCATCGGCGGCAATGCGCCAGGGCGCCACCGGCAGTCCCCAGGAGGTCAGCAAGTTGAAGACCACATCCGGCTCCAGCCAGCCGTCGGCCGGCACATTTTGTGGCGGCGCCAGGTCCGGCCCCGGCGCGGGCGGCTGGTCGATCGGCCGCTCCGCGCAGCGCGCCAGCACCCGCGCCGCGCGCGCTGCCCAGTCGTGACAGGGCACGCCCGCGGCGAGCAGCTTGCGGCGCATCGGCTCGCCTTCGGCCGGTGCCGCCCAGCAGACGTGCACCGGCTTGGCGGCACCGGCGGCGGCCGCCGCCGCGCTCTCGGCGATGACCGCCTGCACCACGCCTTCGTCGAGCGCCGAGCGCTGCAGCAGGACCGGCACCACGGCATCGATCTCGTCGCTGGCCAGCAGCGCGCGCAGGCTCTGGCCGTACATCGAGGCAAAGCGCGGCCAGGCCGTGGTGACATCGATCGGGTTGGCCGCCGAACCGTGCGCCGGCAGGTGGCGGGCGATCGCTTCGCGCAGTGGCGCCGACAGCGCGGGCACTTCCAGGCCTTCGGCCTCGCACAGGTCGGAGAGCTCGACCCCGGTGCCGCCCGAATTGCTGATGATGGCGACGCGCCGTCCGCGCAGCGGCGGCTGCGTGTCGAGCGCCGCGGCGACGTCGAACAGGGTCAGGCCGTCTTCGACCAGGATCGCGCCGGCCTGGCGCAGCACGGCGCGCGCCACCGGGAAATCCTGGGCCATCGCCGCCGTGTGGCTGGCCGCCGCGCGCTGACCGGCGGCGCTGCGCCCGGTCTTGAGGATCACCACGGGCTTGTACGGCGTCACCGCGCGCAGCGCGTCGACCAGCCCGCGGCCGTCGGCCAGCGACTCGAGGACCAGCGCGATGACCCGTGTGTCTGGATCGGCGCCGAAGCAGCGCACCGCGTCGACCTCGTTGAGGTCGGCCTTGTTGCCGGCCGACAGAACCTTGGAGAAGCCGATCGCGCCCTGCGCCGAGCGCGAGAACGCCGCCATGCCGTACGAGCCGCTCTGCGTGAACAGCGCGACCCCGCCGCGGCCCGGCAGGCCCATGGCGAGCGAAGCGTTGAGGCCGCTGCGCACGTCGATCAGGCCAAAGCAGTTGGGGCCGATCAGGCGCACGCCGCCGTCGCGCGCATTGCGCGTCACCGCCGCCTCGAGCGCGGCGCCCTCCGGTCCGATCTCGGCAAAGCCGCCGCTCAGGATCACCGCGACCGCCACGCCGGCCGCGGCGCAGTCGGCGATCACGGCGGGGGTGGTGGCCGCCGGCGTGACGACCACCGCGAGGTCGATCGGCCCGGGTGCCGAGCGCAGGTCGGGATAGGCCGGCAGCCCGAGCACCTCGCGCGCCTGCGGGTGGATCGGCAGCAGGCGGGACGCCGGTTCCGGACCCATGCCGGCGAGCAGGTTGTCCATCAGCAGGCGCCCGGCCTTGCCGGGCTCGGCCGACGCGCCGACCAGCGCCACGCGGCGCGGCGCGAAGGCCGCCATGCCCCAGGCGCTCATCTTGCCCACTGCAGGGTGCATCGTCTTGCCGGTCATGAAGCGCTCCTCGTCGGGTCGGCGAAGAGCGCGGGCTCGCCGCCGGTATGCAGGAAGATCACCGGGCCGCCATCGGCGAAACGGCCTTCGGCGGCCATCGCCTGCAGCCCGGCGCAGGCCTTGCCGGTGTAGGTCGGATCGAGGAACAGCCCCTGGCAGCGCGCCGAAAGTGCGATGGCGCGATCGCCGGCGCCGCTGGGCAGGCCATAGCCCGGTCCGATGAAGTCGTCGCGCACCGGCACATCGGCCTCGACGATAGCCGCGGCCGCATCGAGCAGCGCCGCCGCCTCGGCGGCCAGCGCGACAACCCTTCCGCGCACCTCGGCGGCCGGGCGGCTGACCGATACACCGTGGATGCGCCAGCTCGCGCCCAGCCAGGCCGAGCCCAGCAGCCACCCGGCCAGCGTCGCGCCCGAACCGACCGCCAGCACGATGTGCCGCGGCTGCAGCCCGCTTTCCTTGCACTGATGCAGCAGCTCGCGCACGGCCAGCACGTGGCCGAGCACGCCCAGCGCGCAGGCCCCGCCGCGCGGGATGGCGTACGGCCGCCGCCCCGCGGCGCGCGCGCGGGCCGCGGTCTGCTCGATCGCCCGGTCGACCGCCGCGCGGTCGGGGTCGCCGGTGAACTCGGTCTGCCCGCCCACCAGCTCGGTCAGGCGCAGATTGCCTTGCACGACCGCCGGCCGGCTGCCCCAGTAGACGGCGATGCACTGCAGCCCGGCGCCGGCGGCGCAGACCGCGGTCGCCCGGACGTGGTTGGACTGGGCCCCGGCACCGGTGACCAGCAGATCGGCATCATGGGCCCGCGCGTCGGCCAGCAGCAGCTCGAGGCCGCGGATCTTGTTGCCGCCGAAGCCGTAGCCGATGAGTTCATCGTGCTTGATCCATAGCCCGGGCACGCCCGTTGCCGCGCCCAGCGCGGCGGCCGGCGCGAGCGGAGTGGGCAGCAGGCCCAGGCGGGCGCGCGGCAGCGCATCGAGGCGCGCCTCGATGGCGCTCATGGCGCTTCCCCGACGATGCGGTCGACCAGCGCGGCGCACTGGCCGGTGTGCGAGGCGTAGTCGAGCAGCGCGTCGAGCTCGGCCGGGCCCAGCGCGGCGCTGATCGCCGGCTCGGCGCGCACCGCCTCGATCAGGCCGAGGCCGGCGCCGCGCGCGCGCGCCGCCACGTCGTACAGCAGGCGGTGCGCCGCATCGCGCCCCAGGCGCGGCGCCAGGGCCATCATGATGGCCTCGGAGAGCACGAAGCCGCCGCCCGAAGCCAGGTTGGCGCGCATGCGCGGCGCATCGACCTCGATGGCCGCCAGCATCTCGCGCAGCAGCTCGATGGCGCGTGCCGCCAGCAGCGTCGCCTCGGGCACCGCGACCCATTCGGTCTTCCACGAGCGGCCGTCGCGCTCGTGGTCGTGCGCCAGGCTCTCGAGCATGCTGCCACCCAGGCCGCGCACCAGGCGCGCCAGGCTGCCCAGGTGCTCGCCGATCTCCGGATTGCGCTTGTGCGGCATGGTGATGCTGCCGACGGTGCCCGGCGCGCTGCCTTCGCGCAGCTCGCCGATCTCGCTGCGCTGCAGGTTGTAGACCTCGTGGCCGATGCGATCGGCGGTGCCGCAGGCCAGGGCGAGCAGGGCACACCACTCGGCGAGCACGTCGCGCGAGCTGGTCCATGAGATGTCGGGCGTGCGCAGCCCGAGGCGCTCGGCAAAGCGCTGCTGCAGCGCCAGCGCGCGCGGGCCCAGCGACGACAGGCTGCCGACCCCGCCGCACAGCTGCACCACGTCCATGCGCGCACCGATCTCGTCGAAGCGCCGGCGATGGCGGCGCAGCTCGGCGAGCCAGGTGGCGAACTTGAAGCCCAGGGTGATCGGCAGCCCGTGCTGCCCATGGGTGCGACCGGCCATCAGGGTGTCGCGGTGCCGGCGGGCCAGCGCGACAAGGGTCGCGTCGGTCGCCGCGAGGTCGGCCTGCATGGCCTGGCGCGCCGCGCGCAGCGCGAGCATGAGCCAGGTATCGGTGACGTCCTGCACCGTCGCCCCGGTGTAGACCCATTGCGCCGCGGCCGGCGCCAGGCGCTGCTGCACGGCGCGGATCAGGCCCTGGGTCGAGTGGCCGCTCGCCTCGCGGCCGGCGCGCACCTCGTCGAGGAAGGCGGCGTCCGGCTGCAGGGCGCGGCAGACCTGCGCGATCTGCCGCGCCGCGTCGGCCGGGATCAGGTCGAACTCGGCCTCGACCTCGGCGAGCACCGCGATGATCTCCAGCCAGGCCCGGGTGCGCGGGATCTCCTCGAAGAGCTGGCGCACCTCGCGGCCGCCCCACAGGCTGCCGTAGATCACCGAGTCGATCATCGTCGCGGCCATTTCAGCCCCGCCGCGCCGCCGGGCAGCGGGTTCGCGCCTGCGGCCGCGGCGGCCGCCGCGTCGGCCACCGCGCCGCGCCGTGCGCCGCGCGCCTCACGACGCCGGCTCCTCGACCAGGCGGCGCACCTGCGACAGCAGCAGTGCGCGGGCCTGTTCGCTGCGCCCTGCGCATTCCTCGGCCCATTGCCGCGCTTCGCGCAGCGCGCCGCGGCAGGCGCCGAGCATGTCGCTCATCGGTGCCTCGGCGGCACCGCCGGGGCCGCGCCGCGCGGCCAGCGCCGCCGCCGGGTCCAGCGCACGCGCCAGCAAGGCCGCGTCGACCGGCACCGGCCGGCCCACCACGGCTTCGATCGCGCGGCCCAGTTCGCCCCGCTGCAGCGTCGCGGCGCTGCGCCGCTGCTCGTCCAGCTCGCGCGCCAGGCGGCCGGCCACGCGATGCGCCTGGTGGAAGTCCAGGCCGCATTCGAGCACCAGCAACTCGGCGAGCTCGGTGGCGAAGACGAAGCTGCGCTGCAGGGTGCGGGCCGCCTGCTCGGTCGACACGCGCAGCCCGCCAAGCGCGGCGCCCATGAGTTCGGCGGCGCCGCTCGCCAGCTCGAGCGCGCGCGGCAGCTCGCCGTAGGCCAGCAGGCGGTTGTCCATCTGCCCGGACGGCGTGCGCCCGGAAGCGGCCAGCGCCGCCTGGATGCCGATCGCCTGGTTGGCCGCCGCCCGCACATAGGCCAGCGCATAGGGGTTCTTCTTCTGCGGCATGATCTTGCTGGCCCGCGCGGCGCTGTCGTCGAGCTCGACCACGCCGAATTCGACGCTGTTCAGGATCATCAGGTCTTCGGCCAGCCGATCCAGGTTCACCAGGGCCGCCACCACCACCCCCAGGCCTTCGATCGGCGCGTCGGCCTGCCACATGGCGTCGCGCGCGTGGGCCACCAGGCCGTCGAATCCGAGCAGCTCGGCAAGCCGATGGCGATCCGGGGCGAGGCGCGAGCCGTTGGTGCTGCCGCAGCCGGCCGGGCTCAGGTGGCAGCGTTCGTGGTAGGCGCGCGCCCGTTGCAGATCGCGCAGCAGCGGCCAGACGAAGCCCAGCAGGTAGTGGCCGAAGCTGGTCGGCTGTCCGGCCTGCAGATAGGTGTAATCGGCGACCAGGGTCGCGCGATGGGCCTGGGCCAGCTCGACCAGCCGCGCGCCGGCCCCGGCCAGTGCGCCGACCAGTCCCAGCACGCGTTCGCCGACCACCAGGTGCAAGGCCGTCGTCGTCGCCTCGCGGCGCGCCCGTCCGGCGCCCAGCCAACCGGTGGCCGCAGTGCGCGCGCCCAGCCAGGCCTCGCGGTTGGTGTACAGGTCGCCCAGCGCCGGCCGCAAGTCGAGGGCAGCCGGCGACTCGTGCAGCTGCAGCAGCGCCGCCAGCAATTCGCGGCCGGCCGGCCGCG
>Ga0075030_100002231_pt1 | contig 17566 bp, 14 predicted proteins | sample LitLauG_LLR_2012_FD_71393 | JGI IMG/M metagenome (GOLD analysis project Ga0075030, IMG submission 71393) | Freshwater sediment microbial communities from Pennsylvania, USA - Little Laurel Run_MetaG_LLR_2012 | ecosystem: Environmental > Aquatic > Freshwater > Creek > Sediment | place: USA... | reverse complement strand
GTTTTTGAGTGAGCGACGCGATCATCGAAGCGGTCGGAGTCGAGAAGTCCTACCCTCAACCGGATGGCACGCGGATCCAGGTTGTGGGCACGACCAGTCTCGCCGTCGAGCCGGGCAAGATCGTTGCCCTCCTCGGTCCTTCGGGATGCGGCAAGTCCACGCTGCTGCGTATCCTCACCGGCCTTTCCCAGCCCACGTCGGGCACGCTGCTCTGGCATGGCAAGCCGCTTGACGGACAAACACCGAACGTCGCCATCGTTTTTCAGAGTTTCGCTCTCTTCCCCTGGCTGACCGTAATCGACAACGTGGAGGCGCCGCTGGAGGCGCGAGGGGTCGGGGCCGTGGAGCGCCGGAAACGGGCGCTGCGAACGCTCGACACCGTCGGACTCGACGGATTCGAGACCGCCTATCCCAAGGAACTTTCTGGCGGCATGAAGCAGCGCGTTGGCTTTGCGCGCGCCCTGGTGGTCGAGCCGGAAGTCCTGTTCATGGATGAGCCTTTCTCCGCGCTCGACGTGCTCACCGCCGAAAATCTCCGCGGCGAATTGCTCGAACTCTGGCTGAACAAGAAGATGCCGACCAGCGCCATCTTCATCGTGACCCACAACATTGAAGAGGCGGTTATGCTGGCCGATCGTGTCATGGTTCTGGGTCGCAATCCGGCGCGGGTGCGATCGGATTTCAACGTGCGCCTCAAGCATCCGCGAGATCGCAAATCGGCGCGCTTTGTCGAACTGGTCGACTACATCTACAAAGTCATGACCGAGCCGGAAGTCGAGCACGATTTGCCCGATGCCGAAACCACGGCTGAAATCATTATGCCCACGGGCAGGCTGACCAAAGATACGTTCAAGAAGCAGGAGGCGCCGGTGCGCACCGCCCGCTACCAGATGCTGCCGCACGCTCGCGTGGGCGGCATCGCCGGCCTGATCGAATTGCTGCACGATCGCGGCGGCCGCGAAGACCTGTTCCGGCTGTCCGAAGAACTGGTGATGGACGTCGAGGACCTCCTGCCGATTCTCGAAGCCTGCGTCCTGTTGGGTTTCGCTCTGCTGAAGGAAGGCGACGTCCAGATCACGCCCTCCGGCGCTGCCTTCGCCGAGGCCGACATCCAGCAAAGAAAAATTCTGTTCCGGCAGGCTGCTCTGGAGCACGCCACCATCCTCAAGCAGATCGACAGTATCCTGAAACGCAAGTTGGATCATTCCATCGCAGATGAATTTTTCCACGACATTCTCGACGAACATTTTGCCGAAGACGAAGTGCAGCGCCAGTTCGAAACCGCCATGAACTGGGGCCGGTATGCCGAAATTTTCGACTACGACCGCGAGAAGGGGCGTCTGGTTCAAACCGAGCCACCGGCGCTGGATCCGCCCGCTGCGGTAAGCGAAAATACCGCTCCCACAGCGAAATCCTGAGTGACGTGAGCGAGAATGCCCCACACCCGAAAACCGGTCAGCCTGCGTGGATTCTCGGCGTATCGTCTGCTGACCCAATTTCCCACCCTTGAAGTCTCGTATCTGCCGGACCTGCTCATGTTCGGCGCCGGGATCGCGCTGTTCTACGCCTTGCTGGTGGTGGGCCGGTTGTGGCTGGGGCCGCTCACCCCGCAGGTGGAAATTTCCCGCAGCCCGTGGGCCTTGCCGGTCTATGCCGGGTACTCTTTGCTCCGTATCACCATCGCATACCTGTTCAGCCTCGGCTTCACGCTGGTTTATGGCTACATCGCCGCCTACAACCCGCGCGCCGAGCGTTTCATGATCCCCCTGCTCGACGTACTGCAGTCGATCCCGGTACTGAGTTTTCTCCCCGGTGTCATGCTGGCCATGGTGGCCCTGTTTCCGGGAAGACAACTGGGCGTGGAAGCGGGAGCGATCCTGCTCATCTTTACCGGCCAGGTCTGGAACATGGCCTTCAGCTTCTACGCATCCCTGAAAAGCATTCCCAGGGAAATGCGCGAGGCGGCGAAAATCTTCGGTTTCAGCTGGTGGCAACGGTTCATCGAAATGGAGTTGCCGTACTCTGCCATCGGCCTGGTCTGGAATTCCATGATGTCGGTCGCCGGCGGATGGTTCTTCCTGATGGCCTGCGAGATGTTCGTGCTCGGCGCCCGCGACTTCCGGCTTCCCGGCCTGGGATCGTACTTGCAAACCGCCGCCAGCGCTGGCGACACTCCTTCCATCCTCTGGGGCGTTGCCACCATGGTTGCGGTCATCGTGCTGCTCGACCAGTTCGTATGGCGCCCGGTGATTGCCTGGGCCGAGAAGTTCAAGATCGAGCAAGTCGAGAGCACCGATGCGCCGACATCCTGGGTGCTCGACCTGATCCGGCATTCCCGCAGCCTGGCCGGTATCCGCAAGAAAACCGTGACTCCGTTGCGGGAACGCCTCATGTTTTACTTCTCCCAGGTTCGCTCCGCCGATGAAAGCAATCAGCGCAGCCCGTGGAAGATCTGGCTGACCCGACTGCTTGCGGTTGCGCTGCTGGCGGGAATGGGATACGGGGTCGCCCGCGTCGCGATGATTCTCTCCGGCTTGCAGAGGGCGGAGTTGCACGAAGCCGGGATCGGCCTGGTTGCCACGTTCCTCCGCGTGAATCTGGCGCTGCTGATCGGCGCGCTCTGGACCATCCCCGCCGGCGTTGCCATCGGCTTCAATCCGCGGCTGGCCCGTATCGCGCAACCCCTGGCACAGATTGCGGCCTCGGTGCCGGCGACCGCCTTGTTTCCTGTCGTGCTGCTCCTGCTGATTCGAGTGGGCGGCGGGCTCGGCCTCGGTTCGATCGTACTACTGCTGCTGGGCACGCAGTGGTACATCCTGTTTAACGTCATTGCCGGGGCAATCGCGATCCCCACCGATCTCAAAGAATGCTGCTCGGTCTTCCACCTGGAAGGGCTGCAGCGATGGAAGAAACTAATTCTCCCCGGGATTTTTCCCTATCTAGTGACCGGACTTGTCACCGCGTCGGGCGGCGCATGGAACGCCAGCATTGTTGCCGAATATTTCCATTTCAAGGGCCACATCTACACGACCACCGGCCTGGGAGCGACCATCTCGCAAGCCACCGACGGCGGCAATTTCGACTTGCTCCTCGCCGCTACCATGATGATGGCGGCCACCGTCGTGACCATTAATCGCCTGGTCTGGCGGCGCCTCTACGCACTGGCAGAGACCCGATTCCGCCTGGAGGGCTGACCGCGATCGTCTCCGATCGGGTCACCCTGCGGTTACCACTACAGCACCTAACCCACTGATTTTCATCAGTTTTTAACTTGCGGTTCATCTTCCCGAAAAGGGATTAGACTACAAAGTTATCTGATGCCCTTACACCGGTCGGATGCGGACCTAACGCGCAGACCAGTGTTGTCGCGCGTCGCTGGTTTCCCTGGTCTGGCGGCGAAGCTTACCCCTTTGGGCCGCGTGCGCGACCTTTATCGCCGAGTGCAGCAGTCTCCGGACGGGTTCAAGCTGGAAAGCCTGCTTTTCGAGATGCGCGTGGGCCTGCGCATCGACGCCGCCGATCAGGCGCGCATTCCAGCCAGCGGCCCGGTGGTGGTGGTTGCCAATCATCCTTACGGTGTGCTCGACGGTGCGATTCTTACCGTGTTGCTTACCCGCGTGCGGCCCGACGTAAGAATCCTGACCAACTTCCTGCTCGACGACATTCCGGAGTTGTCGCGCCACTGCATTTTCGTGGATCCATTTCAGAGCGACCGCTCGGTGGAATCGAACCGGCGTGCCCTGCGCGAGGCGGTTTCCTGGCTGGAGCGGGGCGGCATGCTGGCGATCTTCCCTTCAGGCGAAGTCCCGCACTGGCAGATGCCGGTCACTCAGCTTGCCGATCCGGGATGGAACGACACTGCGGTCCGCCTGATTCGCCGCAGTGGAGCCTCAGCCTTGCCCGTGTACTTCTGCGGGCGCAACGGCGTTGGATTTCAGCTCCTGGGCATGATCCACCCCAAGCTGCGCACTTCGTTTCTCCTGGAGCAGTTCCTGCAGCAGGAAGGCAAGACGATTGAAGTCCGTGTGGGCAGTGAGATTTCGAACGACGATATGGCCGCGATCGATGGCGATCGGGAGGCGATCGAATATCTGCGCTGGAGGACGTTCTTGCTGGCGCGGCGAAGGAAGTCGGAAGCGTCCTGGCCCGCCGCGTGGCGCTCGCGCTTTGCCTCGAAGCTGCACGAGCCCGTGACTTCCGCCGTAAGTCCCGCCGGTCTGACCCTGGAAATCGAGAGCCTGCCGGCGGACCGCTGCCTCGCCGAAAACGGTGACCTGTCCGTCTACCTGGGCACGGCTCAAGAGACTCCGCAACTTTTGCAGGAAGTGGGACGCCTCCGTGAAGTCACGTTCCGCCAGGTGGGCGAAGGCACGGGGAAGAGTTCGGACCTTGATTCTTTCGATGACCACTACTGGCATGTGCTCCTGTGGAACAAGAAGAAGCGCGAACTGGTGGGCGCGTACCGGGCCGGCAACACGGCGGAGATCCTGCCGGCGCACGGAATCGGTGGACTGTATACCAGCACGCTATTCCGCTATGACGCGCAACTGTTCGAGCGGCTGGGACCCGCGCTGGAACTTGGCCGGTCCTTTGTTCGCCCGGAGTACCAGCGTCAGTTCGCTCCGCTGATGCTGTTGTGGAAGGGCATTGCGCGCCTGATTGCGACGCGGCCCGAGATTCCGGTGTTGTTCGGCGCCGTCAGCATCAGCAATGATTACAGCAAAGCGTCGCGGGAGATGATTTATCGCTTCTTCGAAGCGCGCATGCAGGAAGATGAACTGGCTGGGCTGATCGAGCCGCGGAGGCCGTTCCGCCCTGGCCTGTTGCGAAAATGGGATTGCCGCGGCATGTCGCGGGTCCTGCGCGACCTGGAGCAACTGTCCCAGCCGATTACCGATGTGGAGCCCGACGGCAAAGGTCTTCCCATCCTTCTGCGGCAGTACGCAAAAATCGGGGGCAAGCTGCTTGGGTTCAACGTAGACCGCAAGTTTTCCAATGTACTCGACGGCCTGGTGGTGGTCGACCTTCGTCAGACCGATCCCGCCGTGCTCGAGCGCTACATGGGGAAAGAAGCTGCCGCCCGGTTCCGGCAACTCCATTCCCAGCCCGCTAACCTCCCTGGTTGTATTTCTGCCCCTGCAATCTAGTCGTGTCGCTCGGCAGGATGCAAGTATTGGTGGCCCGTTGCAGCGCATGTTCCAGCTGCTGACCAAGCGAGGCGAGTTCTTCGACGCTCAACAATTCCTGTGCACGCTCGAACAGTTGGCGCTCTTCTTTTCGTATGTGCGCGGAAAGACGCCGAGCGAAGTCCGGGAGCCCTTCGGCGGAGAGCGTCTTCGCCATGGCCGAGGCGAAACCCTGGCGCAACGCGGAGTGGTCGGCAAGCAGATCCTCCACCAGCGGCGCTAATTCCTCGCACCTCCGCGCGACCGGGAACACCACCGCCTCTTCGGCGGAGAAGTGCATCTCGATCTCGCGTTTGAAATGCTGAGCGATTTCCTCCTGCCACATTTCAAGATCGGAGTCGCGAATGGGCGACGCGCGGTCGATTCGCACGCATAAGGCAAGTGCGTGCTGATGCTGGCGGGAAAGAGGAATCAGGCTTTTATCGCGCAGCATGATCGCCTGCCATCGAAAAACAGGATCGCAGCCAAGTCCTAAACTCCAGCTTTCACCTCAACCGGTTCGCCTACCGCGCGCAAGGTGAGCCAGTCGGTTCGCACTCGCTCCCATTCCTGAATCAGCATTCCGTTGGCTTCAAAAAAGCTGCGGATGCGGTACCGCTCCCAGCCCGCGACTTCTTCGAGAATCGGAGCCAGCACGGCGACTGCGCTGCTGCTGAGTACCGTGCGCTTGGCGATCTGCGAAACATTCCGCGTCTCAGAAACCGCAATGGTCAACCCATCACGCGCGTTGATGTGCAGCATTACGTGAATGTCCGAACTTCCGTCGCCGGTGTAAATGACGTGGTCGGGTCCGGAAACCTGCTTCTCCACCAGTTGATCGAGGACGGCGACCTTGCCATAACCTGCGGTGGCGCGCACGATCGTGTCGATTTCGCCCGAAGCTTTGTAGCGGAATTCGGTCCCGAAAATGTGGTCGGGCGGAACAATACCCTCCAGCGCGGAGAAGATCACCTCTCTCGGCGCGGCCGAGAGCACGTAAAAATCAAATTCGTGGCCGTCGATCCCGCCCTTGAGAAGCTGGTACAGCAGCTGGATCTCGCCTTTCAGGCGGATGCGCTTTCCTACCTCGTAGAGATGTTCTTTCCGGACCTTGGACTGGAATTCGGGATCGTGCAGCAGCAGATACGCGAGTTCCGCGCCCTGCTGTACCAGGTTGATCTTGGCCATTCCCTTGGCCTTGCGCTCGAACTCCTCGGTAGGAATGCCGACCAGCTCGGCCAGGACGTAGCCCGAATCGTTGAAAGTAAGGGTCTGATCAAAGTCGCTGGCGAAGATATAACGTCGAGTGGGTTTGTCTGCCATATGCGTATTGGATTCCGGCACGGGACCCTCGGGCCATAAAAAGAATTGATCCGGATTATATGCTGAGAGTCAACTGAACGTGCACCGAGCGGGGCGTCGTGGGTTCCAGAGAGGAAGCTTTCAGAGTGAATGACAGGGGAACGGTTTCTCCAGTGTCACCGGCGGACCCGGTTCGGGAAAAAAGCTTGCTGATCGACTGGCTTGAACGGCCGGCGTGCTTGTTCTGTCGAGCCCGGACGGGCGATCATCCAGGATCGGGTGCTGATCGAAGGCGGCGCGCTGCCGTGGAACAACCGCGACCTGCGCGCCGGTGGAGACCGGTGGAGATCAGCGCCTTTACTTAATCGGCGGCCACGTCCAAAATAGAAAGTTCGGCTTGAGTCCTTCGACAGACAAGCCGCCAGCGCACTCTAACACGCCTCAAAACAAGACAGGAGCCCTCATGCCAGCCACCGGTGAACTGATCCGATCGATGAACTATGTAGACGACATCACGGCAACTCTGCGCCGTATCTGCATTTACATTCCCAGCATGACCTCGGAAGAACGCCAGCGTCTTGCCGAGTATCTGCGCGCCGCCGGATCTGCCCTAACCGCGGCTATCACCGATCTCGAAAAGGCGGACAAGTAGGTGACCGCGGTCAACACCGTCGCCGTCATCGGCGCCGGCATCATGGGACGAGGCATAGCCCACGCCGCCGCGCTGGGTGGCTACCGTACCATTCTCGAAGACCTGTTGCCTGCGGCTCTGCGCAAGGCGGAGACGGAAATCCGTGCCAATCTTGACAAGGCGGTCGAACTCGGTAAGGTCAGCGCGCCCGACGCCGAGTCCGCCTTCCGCCGCATCGAGTTCGCGGGATCGGTGGGAGAAGCCGCGCGCGAGGCTGATCTCGTCATCGAAGCGGTTCCTGAAGAGATGGAGTCGAAGATCGAAATTTTTACGCTCCTCGACAAGATCTGCCGTCCCTCGACGATTGTGGCGTCGAACACTTCCTCGCTCAGCGTCACCGAAATCGCCAGCGTTACCTACCGCACGAAAAAATGCGTGGGCATGCACTTCTTCAATCCCGTGCACAAAATGAAGTTGCTCGAAATCGTGCGCGCCCTCGAGACCGACGACGACACACTCGCTACAGCCGTTGAGGTCGGCAGGCGCATGGGGAAAGAGGTTGTGGTGATCAAAGAATCGCCCGGCTTCATCACCAGCCGCATCAACGCCATGATCGGCAATGAGGCTTTCTACATGTTGCAGGAAGGAATCGCGTCCGCCGTCGATATCGACAAGGCCCTGAAACTGGGTCTGAACCACCCCATGGGCCCGTTCGAACTGGTCGACCTTGTCGGGCTCGATACCCGTCTGAGCATCCTCGAATACCTGCATAAGTCGCTCGGCGAAAAATATCGCCCTGCGCCGTTACTGGTGCAATACGTGAAAGCCGGTCGCCTGGGCCGCAAGTCCGGGCGGGGCGTTTATGAGTATCCGGAAGTGAGACAATAACGCTTCCTTCCGGAGATTAGATTCAGGGTGCACGGCCACGAGGGCGCATCCCGTCAATTACTGTCAGATGTTTGTCATGAAACTGTCGCAGGAGGAATCCCCCTGCAGGCTGGAGATTTTACTTCCGGCCAAAACTCAATCCCGACAACGCCGTTGTTCTCTGCTGCTCAACTCCCTTGCTCGCAACCAGCACGTGAAAGCCCTCTCCCATTCCCGCCGGCGTGACCAGATGTTTCAGTTGCAGGGCAACCTTGGTGCGTTCCTGCGGCAGACCGCAATCTTCAAACGCGTCAGCGAATTGATTGATCTCGCCGATGCCCATCAGAAACTGCGACTGCGTGATGAGTTTCTGGGCCTGAAATCCGCGCCTCCCTGCCGCCGCCGCCAGCGCGGTGAAGTTGACGTCCGCGGTGATGTCCTGCTCGCCCGGAGCTTCGTAAGGGCTTGGGCTCACCGAGTGCCGGCGAATGGCCTTTAACGTCCCGCGATGCCGTCCGGCCAGTTGTTCCTCGCGCGTGAAGCCATAATCGATTACGACTGCGAATCCACGCTGGAAGTTCAATGCGTCCATCATGAACGTCTGCGCCGCCAGCGAAACCTCCAGCCGCTCGCCCGCTTCCGGATGTACCGAGTAACGATCGAGGTATTCCAGTTCCTCAGGCGAGGCCGGAACCCACACTTCCGAGAAGCGGCCGTCGCGCAAATCAATGGCCAACGAGCCCTGCGAACTCAAGATCTCCACCGGGAGAGCATCGAAAAATTCGTTGGCAAAAACGATTTCCGGGAAGGGCTCGCCCTCCAGGTGGGAAGGCACGGAAGGCTGGGGGAAGGACATGACTTCAGTCGTGCCACAGGAATTCGGAGACTTCAGGGCTTTAGCCCCTGGGGTCTGGGTTGACGTCCAGAGCGATGCTTTCCCGCGTTCGAGATATCGTGCGAGAGTGGTCTCGATTCGCCGCCCCAGCGAGGGCGAACGCTCAACCAGAACGTAATGCACCGCCTGGAAGAACTCGGGAAACGTTTTCGCCGACCGGTCCAGCACATCCTGCGCAAAAAGGCCGCGGCCGGGACCAAGTTCCCGCACCGTGAGCTTCACGGGACGATCGAGGGCACGCCACATGTCCTCGAACTGACGGGCCATGAGGCGTCCGAAGACGGCATGCACGTCGCTCGAGGTATAGAAGTCGCCGGCTTTGCCAAACTGCTCCGCAGTTCGCGAGTAATAGCCAAACTCCTCGTCGTAGAGGCACAGTTCCATGTAGCGCGAAAAGGGAATCGGCCCGCGCTGGCGGATCTCCTGCTCGATCTTTTCACGCAGCGGGCTCACAGGCCCTTCTGCCGCCGGTCGGAGCGGTCCTGCGGCGTGCGGATAAACATCTCGACGAAGTAATCGTGCAGCGCGTCGTAGAGTTGCCGCTGGAAGCTCCACTCGAACTGCGGGTCATCGAGATCGCGCGGGTGCAGGTCGAAGTAGTAGGTGTGAACGGGAACTTTCTCGTCCTTGAATTGAATGATGACCTCAACGCCCTCGCCCTTGGTGCGCGCGGAAAAGGTCAGGAGCGGATGCTCATAGAGTTTCAGTTGCGCCAGCACGCGGTCGAGGCGTTGTTCGGAGGTTGTGGCCACCGAAGCATTGTACAAACTGCGACCCTGGCCGCGCTCGCCTCGACCACCGGGCCCTGCAAGCATACCGGGGTATCCTGCCAGGGGATGGCACGCCGGTCTGCGTCACTCGTAGCGCAGCGCCTCGATCGGATTCAGCCGCGCCGCCTTGATGGCGGGCAGCATGCCGCTGATGATGCCGACGAAACTCAGGATTACCGTCGACCAGAGCAGCGTTGCGGAATCGATATACAGGTGGATATCGCCTTCGCTGGCGTTCTCTTCGAACGCGCTCCAGAGCGTAAGGGATCCCACCGACCACGAGACCATGTAGGCGAGCACCACGCCCAACAGGCCGCCCAGCGCGGTGATCACCAGGGCCTCGGCCAGGAACTGAAACAGGATGTGCCAGCGGTGCGCGCCCAGGGCTTTTTCCACGCCGATCTCGCGCGTGCGCTGGGTGACCGAGACCAGCATAATATTCATCAGGCCAACGCCACCGATCCCGAGGGTGAGCAGGCCGATGAACCCCAGCAGAATCTTGATTCCCGTCGAGATGACCTGCAGATCCAGCAAATCGGCGAAGACGTCGAAGACGAAGATGGCGCGCCGATCCTTGGAATCAAAACCATGGTGAAACGCCATGGATTCGCGCACACCATTGACCACCTTGGCGTGATCGCCCTCGTATTCCATGACCACCGAACTCAAATAGTACGTGTTGGTCAGATCGCTCATCGAGCTGTAGGGCACATAGACGTGCTCGTTGATGTTGTCGTCGCTGTTCTGAATCTGGTGCTTGAGCACGCCCACGATCTGGTACGAAATTCCGTCCAGGCGGATGTTTTCGCCGAGAGCGTTCTGGCCAGAGAACAGTTTTTTCTTTGCGTCGGAGCCGATCACGGCGACGCGCGTATGTGTGAAGTCGTCGGCTTCGTCGAAGAAGCTGCCTTCGGCGACGTCCAGCTTGCGCATGCGACCGTAGGAGGCGTACACGCCGCTCACGCCATAGTTCGAACTGCGCGTGCCGTAGGCCACCGCGCAGCTCTTAAAAGCCTCGGGGGAAACGTGCTTCAACAGCGGAACTTCCGTCCGAATGTAATCGACATCGTTGACCGTCAGCCGGACCTGGGTCCCCGCTTTTGTCCCGCCGGCCTGCAACTCCGTCCGGCCGGGAAAGATGAAGACGAGATTCGTACCGAAGGAGCGGAACGCCGACCACAGGCCACGCTCGAAGCCGGCTCCATACGCCAGCAAGAGCACGACCGTGGCGATGCCCCACGCCATGCCCAGCATGGTGAGCAGGCTGCGCCGCCGGTTGTGGCGGAGAGCGTTGTAAGCCTGGGTTGCGAGATCGAGGATCATGAATAACAGCTCCTGGCTCCTAGCTCTTGGCTTTGCTCCTCTGCGGTCACGACCATACTGATCGTGCGTCGTTCCACTGCCTCTCGCAAAGCCGCGACGGATGCATCCATCCCTACGCGATTATTCCTGGCGCAACGCTTCCACCGGAGGCAGCAATGCTGCTTTCCTTGCCGGATACAGGCCCGCCGCGATTCCTGCTACAGCCAGCGACCCGATTGCTGCCAGAGCCGACGCCGGGATAATCCGTGGCGTATCAAAACCTTCGGGTGAAGGCAACATCGCCAACAGGGTTACGAAACCTGTCGCCAGGGCGAGGCCGATGCCTCCGCTGAAGGCGGTCAGAAATGCTCCCTCGACGAAGAACTGAGTCAGGATCGCGCGGTACGTCGCGCCTAGCGCTTTGCGCAGGCCGATTTCCTTGGTTCGCTCGGTCACCGACACCAGCATGATGTTGATGATGCCAATTGCGCCCAGCCCCAACGTCACTACTCCGACCACGCCCAGAAACCAATCCATCGCGTCGAAGATCTTGCCCACGCGCTTCATGTTCTCGATCGTGTCCCAGTCTTCGAACGCATCCTGCAGTTTGGGATTGAAGCCATGACGGCGGGCCAGAATGCGGTGAATCTCGTCCTTGGCCTCGGCGTGCAGGTCCTTGGTGACGGGCCGGTAGTTGAAGAACGAGATCGCGTCTTCGGAGTTTGCCTTGGTGAGGGGGAACAGGTCGCGCATGGTTTCGATGGGGATGAAGATGCGCGAGTTGGTGCCGTTATTGCCGTCGCGTCCGATCTTGGCGACCACGCCCACTATGTCGAAGCTAATTCCGTTCAGCAGGATCGTCGATCCTACCGCGGCCCGGCCCGGGAACATGTTCTTGAGCAGTTCCCATCCCACAACCGCCACCCGGCGGCGCTCGCTGCTGTCCTGCTGGTTGAACCAGCGGCCTGGCTCAATCGGCACGTTGCGGATCTGGTTGTAGTCGGGCGCCACACCAAACACTTGGCCGTTGGTCGATCCGTAATCGCTAACCGCGCGGATGTCTTCGCGATTTAATACCGGCGAAAGGGCTCCCACCAGCTGGGCTTCATTGCGGATAGCCAGGTAGTCTTTGTAGGTGAAGTAATACAGTTGGCCGGACTGGGTGCTGCCTTCGATCGCCGAAATCCGCCCGGGAAACATAAACATGATGTTTTGCCCGAGCGAGGCCAGTTCCTTTTCTTGGCCGCTGCGGAAGCCCTCCCCCAGGCCGACCAGCAGCAGGAGCGAACCAACGCCCCAGGCGATCCCAAACATGGTAAGAAACGAGCGCAGTTTGTGCGCCCACAGAGTGGCCAGCGACTGCCGGACGATATCGAGAAGCATGCGCATGTTTGGCGTTTACGGAACTTTGCCCCCACGCCTCCGGGGAGGAGCGTGGGGGCCCCGGGTAACGTTCAGGCGAGGGGTCTCAATCCCGCCTTAACATCTGATCAGAAATACGCAGCCGGGCTCTAAGAAGTTCCCGCTGGTTTGTACTCATTTAGACCACGGAAATGAGAAAAAGGTTAGCCCGGGGGAAGGGGAATTGGTGAATGTGCAGGTCATCGTCTTTCGAAACTGAAGTACAACACTCATGGAGCCGATAACCAATACGTGGGCGGTTGAGCGGCCCGGGGGATACCGCATTGTCACTGACTGAAGTCGTGCATGGGGACAACGCTCCAAGCAAGCAACCTGGCCAGCCCCTCGCCTTGCCCGGCGAATATTCGATCGATACCGAGAAGCGGTTGGTGGTGGTCCGGTTCGCCAGCAGGGTGATCGCTGAGGATATCACGCGATACGCGGAGCGATTGCGCTCGCATCCGGACTTCGAGCCGACATTTTCCGAGATCGCGGACTTGAGAGAAGTGGAAGAGCTCGAATTGCAGGCCCAAGACTTTCTGAAACTCGCGGATACGATCGATCCTTTTTCAGTCGAAGCGAAACGGGCGTTCGTGGTGCGTACATCCGTCCAGAAACATGCCGCGCGCATGCACAAAATCCTGCGCACCCAACGGCACTTCGAAATTTTCCATTCGGTGGAAGAAGCGAAGCAGTGGATCGAGTCGTAGCCCCCGCTATTCCTGTTTCGGCTTAGGCCGCTCGTAAGCTTTCTGCAAATACTTGCGGGCTTCCTCGAGCGCCCCGAAGGTGTTGTCGTTGGTCTGCAGGGCCTGGCGGTATTCGTTGACGGCGCGTTCGCGCTGTCCGGTAATGTCGAAAATCTTCCCCAGTTGGACGCGGCTCCAGACTTCGGTCCAGCGGGGTTCGCCGTCACCGTTAATGGCTTCGCGGTAGGCGTTGGCGGACGACTGATAATTTCTCTGCAGGAAGAACACCTCTGCCACCCGGTAATGCGCCAGCGAACTGTTTTTGTTGAGGTCGAGTGCCTTGTTGAATTCAGCGAGCGCAGCGGACAGGTCGCCCTGCTGCTGCAGCGCCTGTCCGCGCAGCACGGAAGCGCGTAATTTCACGTCGCTGGAATTGGTCAGCACGTGGTGGTCGGGATCGACCGAGATGCGGCGCGGGCGACCGAACGTCTCAATGGTGAACGGCGAATTCGTGCCCACGACTTCAATGCGCTTGTTCTCGGTTTTTCCGTCCGTATCAATGCGGAGGTCGACGGGCATGCGGAACAGGTCGAGATCCTGGGAGATCTCGCCGGTGACGCGGAACCCGGCCACTTTCTCTTCCTTGGGCTGCTGGGCGGTTGCGCCCCCCAGGCGATAGACGGTGTACTTCACCTTGAATTCGGGTGCGCCGGTTGAGTCGAGCCACTGGGAAAAAAACCAGGTGAGCTGATCGCCGTAGTTTTTCTCGGCAATGGCGCGAAAATCGTCCATGTTAGCCGACTTTCCCGCAAATGTTGTGGCGAAGTCGCGCATGGTCTTGTTGTACTTGTCCTCGCCCAGGACCCAGCGCAACATGTGCAGGATCATCGCGCCTTTGTCTGTGGCCAGTGACTGGAATTCGGTGGAGTAGGGGTCGAGTTTGCTGATGCTGGACAGCGGCACGGTGTCGTAGGCCAAAGCGCCAACCGACATATCTTTTACCGCTTCTTCCAGGCCAGCCGCACCCGCGGCGTTCTCGACGTACATGGCTTCGGAGTAGCGAGAGAACCCGTCGCCCAGCCACCAGTCGTCCTTGGTCTCAGGGCTAACCGAAACACCCCACCACTCGTGGGCGATGGCGTCGGCCAGCAGGCGGTAGTTGGTTTTCTCGGTAATCGAAGTGCCTGCCATGCCGGCGATTTCGGGCGCCCAGATGTAGGGAACGGTGTCGCCCGGAATCTCCACCACGTTGAGCTTCTGCGATGGCGGCGTGCCATACAACGTGATGTAGTACGTCAACTCCTGGACCGCCGTCGTCGTGTAGGTGGGCGCCAGTGATTGATGCGTTGGCTTGAAGTAGACGTGCAGGTCAATGCCCGCCTCGTCGCTCTTGTATTCCTGAAATACTCCCGCGACGATGGTGCCCGGGAAACTCGGCTTGGTCGAGACGAAGGTAAATGTTTTTGTGGGCAGCACGCTGGCGTTGGGTTTGTTCGCGGCCCCCTGCTCGGCGACGGTCTGCTTGCCGCTGCCGATGACAGCCATGTGCGCGGGAAGCGTGACGCTGATGGTCGAAGTGAATCGGTTCAGGCCGAAGCCGCTGACCGGAAACCAGCGTCCGGCGTACAGCAGGTAACTGGTGTCGTCGCCGACATAGGCAAGTCTGAGGCCGGGGACAGGGCTGTTGTCGGCGCTCTCCAGCGTTCCTTCGTATTCGAACGTCAGGGTCGTCGAAGCATCCTTCGCAAGGCCCGCGGGCAGAGGCACGCGGACCGTGGAATCCTGGGTGACGCGCTCGGCGGAGAGCAGTTGATTTTTTTCATCCAGGACCTTGGTGACCCGAAGATCGTTGTGCAGTTCGAAGACGGCAACGCTCAAATCCTGCAGAGCGGTGAATTTGACCCTGGCGCGTGCGTTGATCTGGTGCAGGTGCGGCACGAGTTGGGCCTCGATCTGGTAGTCGTCGACGCGCAGGCGGGTTTTTTCCGCCGCCCACGAAGCGGGCGCGAGCAGAACCATCAGACCCAGAGTCAGAGAACTCGCGAGGACACGCTGCGCGCGCCGAAGGCTAATGGACATTCAGGAGAATCTCCAGGAAATGATAACCCATTTCCTATGATGAAGATTCTGACGTAAAAGATGCTGGGAGCACAAGCCGCAGGAGTCTTTTCAGCCCGGAATTCGTTGCCGGTCGGCGATCTGGGGCCAGGCTCTCGGGGAAATCAATTTCCCGCCTTTGCAGAATCCGAGGTTCGGGGGGTCATTCGGCGCAGGAAAAACTCCTGAAACACGCCGCCCAGAGCCGACCCGCCGATCCCAATCAAGGCGTTTTCAAACGTCAGGCCCACCCCATTGCGACTGCTCGCGGGGTAATAAAGATTCGAGATGCCGCCGGCCGCCAGGGCGCCCAGCATGCTGGAGTAATTCGGCTGCCAACGGCCGTTGTCTCCTTTGCAAATGACGGAGTTGGCAACGGCATAAAAAAAACGCGACTTGCGGGTGCCGGTGCCCTTATAAAAATATCGCGGATCCTGTTTGAGAACCGTCGGCAGGATAGCGCCGCCGATCAAAGTTCCCAGGAAAGTATCCGCGTACGTCGCCCCGAACCGCTTGGCATAGCCTTGCGCCCCCTGTCCATATCCGCTGAAGGCATCGTCGGCCTGCTCGAGTCCGGCGATGAACCCGGCAATGCCTATCGAGAAGGGATTGACGTTAGCCTTCCAGGCAAGCTGAAACTTCTGTCGCGGATTGAGCGGAGCGGCGTCAGGAACGTAGCTGACGTAGTAATTGGGAAATATGCCAAGCACCCGCTGCTGCTCCTCGACATGAATCTGCTCTTCCGCAACTTGCTCCTGCGTCTCGGTGACTTGCACATCAACTTCGGTGGCCACCACCAGTTTAACCTCGGGCACCAGATAGGTTTGCCCCGCTTGCAGAACTCCGGACTGTTTCTGCATGGCGAATCCGGGCGCATCCACTGTCAATCCAAAAGGTCCAGGGGCAATGTCCTGGAAGAAAAAATATCCGTTATTGTCCGAGAACACGTCCTGCGCGTTCGTTTTGCCGTCTGCTCTCTGAACAGCCAAACTGATTTTGGCTTTGGGGACTACCGCCCCATCTTTATCGACCACGGTACCGCTGATGGTCCCTGATTGTGGGCTGGGGGTGGCCTCCTGTGGAACCGGTGCGTCCGGCAGGTTCAGCGCTGTGCTGGTTGTGGCAGGAACGGGCCCGGATGATGCCTGCAGGCCGAGCGCCGCGCATGGAACCAGCAGGAATAGCGGAAGAGTGCGTGAGACTTTTAGGAATTTTCGAATCAGCGGCCATTGCATAACTGCGCGTGCCTTCGGCATTCTTCGGGGTTGGCTCAACCTTTCAGACCAGCTGTCGCCTAACTGATCGACGCAGCAGATATCCGGTTAGATCGGAAACACTAGCGATGAGATGCTAGAGAGTTAGTGAGTGTACAAATAATTTGGGCAGCGCGGTCGGCCGGACGTTGAGCCGCGCCGGTGGCGGCCAGGGGGGCGCGAAGCCGCGATTTTACGCGGGCCAGTCCCTCGAGCATGCGTTCTCGGGCGGGACCGTCGGGAAGGATTTCGTTGAGCCGGGCAACGACCTTGGCCGCGGTGAAATCGTGTTGAACGAGTTCCGGCACAACTTCCTCGTCCGCGATCAGGTTGACCATGGCAAACCGAGGCACCTTTACCCGGGGCCTGCCCAGCAGGTAGGTCAGCGGAGAAACCCGGTAGACCATGATGAAGGGCGTGTTCATCATCGCAGCCTCGACGGTGGCCGTACCGCTGGCCACGATGCCGGCACGCGCGTGGTAGAGCGCGGGAAGGGCTTCAGGCACAAGGGTGATCTTCTGCGATCCGATCAGGCTGCGCAGGAAATCACGGTCAAGCGTTGGAGCCACCGGGAGCAGAAATTCGTGTTCGTCTCCAAGCAGAGTTGCCGATTCCCGGATTACCGGCAGGTTCATCCGGACTTCTTTCACCCGGCTGCCCGGCATGAGGGCGATCCATGCCTTGGCGGGATCGAGTTGGTGCTCTGAGGCGTAGTGCTCACGCTCGACGGCTGGGTGAGGCAATTCCGCCAGAGGATGGCCGACGAAGGTCGCATCGACGCCGCGATCGCGGTAGAACTTTTCCTCAAACGGAAAGATGACCAGCGCTTTGTCGATGTAGTCGCGCAGTAGCCGCACGCGCCCCTGGCGCCAGGCCCAGAACTGCGGGGCAACGTAATAGACGGTTGGAATGCCGCGTTTTTTCATCTGGCGCGCCACGCGCCAGTTGAATGCCGGAGAGTCGATGACAATGGCGAGGTCGGGCCTTCTGCGGTCGGCTTCGCGGATCAGATTCTTGTACAGGCCGAGAATTTTCGGCAGGTGGCTGAGAATTTCCGTGATGCCGACCACGGCGAGGTCTTTGGCGTCAACGACGGTGTCGCATCCAGCCGCGCGCATGCGGTCTCCACCGACGCCGAAAAAGGCGAGCCCGCTCTTCGAGTCGGCCAAACAGGCGGGGTCGGCTGTCCCCACA
>Ga0075030_100002229_pt1 | contig 17572 bp, 12 predicted proteins | sample LitLauG_LLR_2012_FD_71393 | JGI IMG/M metagenome (GOLD analysis project Ga0075030, IMG submission 71393) | Freshwater sediment microbial communities from Pennsylvania, USA - Little Laurel Run_MetaG_LLR_2012 | ecosystem: Environmental > Aquatic > Freshwater > Creek > Sediment | place: USA... | reverse complement strand
CTTTTCAGCGAGACCACTACTTTGGGAGTACGGCGGCGGGAAGAGGTGCGGCAGGTGCTGGCGCGGCGTTGGGAGAGCGTGCTGACGCAGTGGGGCGAAGTGCGGATTAAGATTGCGAGCCTCAACGGAACCGTGACGAACTACGCGCCTGAGTACGAAGATTGCAAACAACTGGCGGCCGAACATCATGTGCCTCTGAAAACTGTGATGCAGGAAGCAGAGCGAGCTTACGCTGCTGGCGCAAAGCATTAACCACGAAGGACACTAAGTCTCACGAAGAAAGATCTTTCGTGGACCTTCGTGGTTCAAGGATCTATGACGAAGAAGTTTTACATCACGACGCCGATTTATTACGTCAACGCGCGGCCGCATATAGGGCACGCGTATACGACCATCGCTTGCGACACGATTGCGCGGCGGCAGCGCATGCTTGGAGCGGACACGTTCTTTCTGACCGGCACCGATGAGCACGGGCAGAAGATCGAGCGCGCGGCGCAGGCTGCGGGCAAGACTCCGCAGCAATATGCAGATGAGATTTCATCGGAATTCCGTAAGCTGTGGCAGCGGATGGGGATTTCGAATGACGACTACATCCGTACCACAGAAGAGCGCCACAAGAAGCGCGTGCAGGCACTGTTTCGTCAGATTCGCGATAACGGCTACATCTACAAAGGCACCTACACCGGGCAGTACTGCGTATCAGACGAGCTTTATGTCGATGGAGCGCAGCCAGGGGATCCGTGTCCGACTTGCGGACGGATCACCGAGACCGTGCATGAGGAGAATTACTTCTTCAAGCTCTCGGCATTTCAGGACAAGTTGCTGGAGCTGTATGCGAATCCGGAGTTCATTCGACCAGAGACGCGTCGCAATGAAGTGATTTCCTTTGTGAAGTCGGGTTTACGGGACCTGTCGATCAGCCGGTCGACATTTTCGTGGGGCATTCCGGTCCCGGACGATCCGAAGCACGTGATCTACGTGTGGCTGGACGCACTGGCGAATTACATCACGGCGATTGGGTACGGGTCTTCGCATGCTGGGGCGCAGGAGGCATTCAAGAAATATTGGCCGGCCGATGTGCACATGATCGGGAAGGAAATTGTGCGCTTCCATTGTGTCTATTGGCCGGCGTTTCTGTTGGCAGCGGGACTCGCCCTGCCGAAAGCGATTGTGGCGCACGGGTGGCTGCTATTTGAGGAAAGCAAGATGTCGAAGTCGCGCGGCAACATCGTGCGGACGGAGACCATTCTGGATGTGTTGGGCGCGGATGCGCTGAGGTACTTCCTGCTGCGTGAAGTTGTGTTCGGGCAGGATGGATCTTTTTCGTTCGATGCACTCGTGCAGCGGTACAACTCGGATCTGGCGAACGGCCTGGGAAATCTCGCGAGCCGCACTTTGACCATGATCAACCGGTACTTCAAGGGTGAGGTGCCGTATCCATCGCATACGGCGGCAAAATCTGCGGCGGATGACGCAATCGCAGAGACGGCCAAGAGAGCAATCCGAGAGTTTGGGGTTTTGTTTGACCAGTTCCAGTTCTCGCGGGCTCTGGAAGTGGCCTGGGGATTGGTCGCGGCCGTGGACAAGTATATTGTCGAGAATGAACCTTGGTCGCTCGGCGAGAAGCAGGACGACGAGAGCCGGGCACGGCTGGCGACGGTGCTGTACACGTCGGCGGAGGCGTTGCGAATAGCAACGGCCCTGGCGCACCCGGTGATTCCGGAGGCGACGGCGAAGATCTGGGAGCAGATGGGGCTCGGCGACATCAAGAAGTTGGCGCTGTCGGATTTGACATGGGGGCAGTTGCATCTGGGTACAAAACTGGGCGACGTCAAGCCGGTGTTCCCGCGCGCGGACAAGAGTGCAATCGAAAGGATGCAAAAGATGGAAGAGCAAGGACGAGGACCGGCCATCGAAGAGGCGACGCCGGCAACGCAGGTGCAAACCGCGCCAGTTGTGCCCGCGACGGTTAGCGCGCCCGCTGCCGGTGCGGCAGTCGACGGCAACAAGATTACGATTGATGACTTCGCCAAGGTGGAGTTGCGCGTGGGCGTGGTGAAAGTGGCGGAACGGGTGCCGAAGTCGGACAAGCTGTTGCGGCTCGAAATTGATATTGCAACCGAAGTGCGGCAGGTTGTGGCCGGCATCGCAGAGGCCTACGCGCCGGAGACGCTGGTCGGACGGAAAGTCGTCATTGTCGCGAATCTTGCGCCGCGCAAGCTGCGGGGTTTGGAATCGAACGGCATGATTGTGGCTGCATCTCTCGAAGGTGGAAGGCCGGTGTTGGCTGGGTTTCTAGAGGATGTGCCTGTGGGAGCACGACTGAAATAAGCAGCCCTCAGACTTCAGACCGCCGACGTCGGCCATCTGCAAGTCGAGTTGGTGTTGACGCTCTCAGCCGAAATGTATGCTGAGCAGCTCTGAAGTCCGAAGTCTAACGTCTAGCAGTTTGCTGAAAAACTTGCGTTTCGTATCAGGGTATCGCTTTAGCGATACTGCAAGTCATTTGAAATCAGATACCCCTTGCTGCGCATTGGAATTCGACTTTTCAAGCAACCTGCTGAGGTCCAAGGTCTAGGGTCCGAGGTCTAAGGTCCGATGTTTGTCGATTCCCACGCACATCTTGATGGCAAGCAGTTCGACTCGGACCGCGAGCAGGTAATCGCTCGCGCTCGCCAGGCCGGGGTACAAACGATAGTGGCCATCGGGAATGGCGATGGGCCTCCGCATCTGGATGCGGGCATTCAACTCGCCGAAAAATATCCGTTCATGTATGCGACGGTCGGGATTCATCCCCATGAGGCGCGTCTCGCATCGGAGGAGGCGCTCTCGGAATTGGAGCGGCTGGTGCGGCATCCCAAGGTGATTGCGTGGGGAGAAATTGGCCTGGATTATTACTACGATCACTCGCCGCGGGACGCTCAGAAATCAGTGTTCACGAAACAGATGGAGCTGGCCGCCGCCGCGAAGCTGCCGATTGTCATTCACTGCCGGCCTTCTGATAGCAGTGAGAATGCCTGGGATGATTGCCTCGGTCTCATTCAGGAGCAGTGGGCGCCAAAGGGGATCGGCGGAATTTTGCATTGCTTTACGGGAAACTGGGCTCAAGCCAAGCGAGCGCTCGATATGGGGTTCATGATCTCGTTCGCCGGGAATGTGACTTTTCCCAAGGCACAGCAGATCCGGGACGCGGCGCTGGAGGTTCCGCTTGATCGCATGTTGATCGAGACGGATTGCCCTTATCTGGCCCCCATCCCTCACCGGGGGAAACGCAACGAACCTGCGTACGTGAAGGAAACGGCCAGGAAAATAGGGGAGTTGCGAGGGCTCCCGATGGAGGAAGTCGGGGAACGTACGGCTCGCAATTTCTACAATTTTTTCAAACTCGCTGAAATCTCTGAAAGCAAAGTTCCTGTCCGCTGATCCGCCAAGTCTGGTAGTCTCTGGTTGAAGTTCCTTTGTTTCAGAAAGAATAGAAATTCATGCCCGACAACAGTTTTGATGTGGTGAGCAAGATCGATCTGCAGGAGGTGTCGAACGCCATCCAGCAGGCGCTGAAGGAGATCCATACGCGCTTCGATCTAAAGGACTCGAAATCGAACATCGAACTGGAAAAGGACGCGATCGTGCTGCACTCGGCCGACGAGTACAAACTCAAGGCAGTGAATGACGTTCTGCAGCAGAAACTCGTAAAACGCGGGGTTCCGCTCAAAGGGTTGATCTATGGGGTAGTGGAACCGGCGGCGGGCGGGACAGCCAAGCGGCGCATCACGATGCAGCAAGGGATTCCAATCGAAAAAGCCCGCGACATTGTGAAGACGATCAAAGATTCGAAGAAGAAAGCCCAAGCATCCATACAGGGGGACTTGGTGCGCGTCTCGAGCAAAGACCGCGATACGCTCCAGGAGGTAATCGCAATGCTGAAGGCCAAAGACTTTGGGATTGATATGCAGTTTACGAATTACCGGACAAACTGACGAACCGACCTCAGACCTTGGACCTCAGACCTCGGCAGCGAAGGGTCCATAAGCAGAGGTCTCAGGGCTAAGGCGTAAGGTCTGAATCATCTTGAGCGCACCAGCGACCATTAACGGAAAGGAAATATTCGATCTTCTACGGGACGACCTCGTCGCGCTGGAGGAGGAGTTCGGGCGCGATACCGTCGCTGGCGTTCAGGCCATCACCGAGATCGGTGAGTATCTGCGGGCGGGCGGTGGCAAGCGAATCCGTCCCGCGTTGTTGCTGCTTTCCGCCCGCTTGTTGAACTATGGGGGACAAGGCGCGGTCCGGTTGGGCGCGGTAGTCGAGATTATCCACACCGCAACGCTGGTTCACGACGACATTATTGACGAGGCGAAGACCCGGCGCGGACGCCCGGCAGCGAACACGCAGTGGGGCAATTCCAAGTGCGTCCTGGCGGGCGACTGGCTCTACATGCAGGCGTTCAAGATTGCGGTGCGGGAACGCAACTTTCGCATCCTGGATACGCTAATTGAACTCACGCAGCAAATGGTCGAGGGCGAGCTGCTGCAGATGGAAAAGCTCGGCAAGCTGATCAGCCTCGACGAGCATTTCGATCTCATTTACCGCAAGACGGCTTGCCTGTTCTCAGTTTGCATGCGTTTAGGTGCGATTCTGGGTGGGGCTACCGCGCAGCAGGAAGAAGCGCTGGGCAAATACGGGCACGATTTAGGGATGGCATTCCAAATCGTCGACGATGTGCTCGACCTGACCGCATCGGAAGACGTACTAGGCAAACCGGTCGCCAGCGATTTGCGAGAAGGCAAGGTCACGATGGCAGTGATCCATGCGGTGGAGCGCTGTACCGCCGAGGAACGGGCAAAGATCGAAACCATCTTGCGGGATCGAGCGTTCAATGGCGTGACTCACGCGCAGATTCTGGAGATACTGCAGCGCTATGGCTCGCTCGACGCTGCCACGAACCGGGCAGCGGAGTACGCAGATTCGGCGCGGCAAGCCATTTGCACCTTCCCCGACTCGGACATTAAACGAGCCCTACTCTGGGCGCCGGAGTTCGTGGTAGCCCGGGAAAAGTAGTCCTCTGTCATCCGGCCTTAGTCCGCAATTCTCCTCCATTTTTGCAGAACTTTCAGCGACCGTAGGACGTGAGCGTAAGCACATTTCGTCTGTCAGAGCGCGCTTGACTGCCGTCACTTTCATGGGTGACGGGGGCTACAGATTTTTCGGACTAATCCTTGGAAAATAGCCCCGGTTGATGGAGTTGTCTGCCAGAGCGGAAGGCTAACGAGACGCACTGGCATGCGTGAGGCGCAGAAGACCGCGACCTCAAACATCTCCCCCTAGCACCTGAGGAAAGGCAGGTCGCTGAGGGTCCTGTCCGCGGCGGACGAACTACCAACTAAAGGGCGGCGGCTTTAGTCGAAGCCTTAAGACGAAAGGCGCCTAGGTTTTTCGACGCGCCGGCCCGAACAGGGCCGGAAAGACTTCGAGTGTAGGCCGCCGCCGGCATTACTTCTCACCCTGGACGGGGAAGTCCTCCTGAGAGACGCACCCCCGTGCAACAAAGCCGGACGTGAATCCTTCGGACCGCGTCCGGCTTTGTTTATACTGCTCTCAGGGACTAGGGGTCAGGGGCCAGCAACGTAATTGTTGACTTTCGGTGGTCGGATCGATCTGCGCCACGAACTTCCTGAGACTTCGAAGCTCTTCGCCTCATCCCACGTGCAATCATGAACGACCTGCTCCATATCATGGCACGCCACGGCTATGCGCTGACGTTCGCTCTACTCATGGCAGAAGCATCCGGATTCCCCTTCCCTGCCGCGATTGCCCTGGTCGCCGCCGGAGCAGCCGTCGCCTCTCACGCGCTGACCGGCCCGGGCGTGCTGCTGGCCGCGATGGCCGGGCTCATCCTGGGCGACATGCTTCTGTTCTGGCTCGGTCGTTACACCGGATGGGCTTTATTGGGCTTTCTGTGCCGCCTCTCGATGAACCCTGAAACGTGCATGCTCCGTTCGGCAGAATCTTTCTACAAGCGAGGCAAAGTCACTCTCATCATTGCGAAGTTCATCCCTGGAATTAACACCATGGCAGCCCCGTTGGCCGGAAGCATGAAAATGCCGTTCGGACAGTTCCTGCGCCTCGACCTGGCAGGCGCCATGCTTTACTCGCTCACCTATATGGGAGTGGGATTTATTTCGCGCGACTTCCTGGCCGCAACCTTGAACAGCATCCACGAGGCGGGACGAGTCATGGAAGGCATCGTCATTACAGCGCTTGTCGTGTATGCCCTCTATCGCACCGCCCAGGCCATGAAGTACCGCACATACCGTGTCGTACCGCGCGTACAGGTTGCGGAATTAGCGGCGCGGATTGCCGCGGGAGAGAACGATCGAGTTCTGATCGTCGACGTTCGCAGCCACGGGTACTATGACAAAGGCGCGGAACGGATCTTCGGATCCATTCGCATTGAGCCCAACAACCTGGAAGAGGAGATGAAGAATCTCCCCAAGGACAAGGACATTTATCTGTACTGTACTTGAGCGCGCGAAGCCACGAGCGCCCGGGTGGCGCACATACTGCGGGAAAATGGATTTAACACGTTTGTGCTCGTCGGCGGTCTCGCCGCGTGGCACAAGGCCGGGGGACACCTGGAGTCGGTGCCCAAAAATGACCTTATCAAGCTGCCGACATTTGCCTAGCGGCGAGTGCAACTTCTTGCGGATTTCGGGGCTCCAACCGGCGTTGGTCACGCTCCAAACTGGCGCAGGTGATGGTCGAGGTGCTTGTACATTCCCCGACTCCATTCGTAAGGAGTCAACGAGCCAAAGAATGGGTGCGGATGGCGGGTGCACTGCTGCTCGCCGCCTTGATGAAACTGAGCGATTTTTTCTTTGAGTTGTGCTTGCTCCCTCCCAAAGTCCCGCCGGTCCGCAACGACGAGTTCCTTCGCCGTGGGATTACTTTTTGCAAACGGCTTCTCGTTGGTGTAAATGGGCTTCACGAGGGGTCCAATCAGCCTGCCAACGAACACGCGTGGCAGGTTCGACTTTCCGGAAGCCATGTCGAGCGCGCCGGAGCAGTGCGCCATCATCTGGGCAACATCCATCTTGCCCCACTGCCGTTGCGTGGCTGGTTGCAGCTTGTCGATACGGGAGATCAGTTCGTCGACGGCTTCCTTCTCGAATAAGTTCTTCATATACACTTCGGGACGATTTGGGTATCGATATGATAGCAAGAGTGTACAATTGGGCGGTTTTGCCCGATGTCCATGCCGGTCCATCGCGAGGAGATCGCCCAGAATGCTACGGCTGCCGCGGCTCCCACGGATCGCGGCATGAACCGCGTCGTATTCCTGATGGCGTTTTCTGTCCTGATCAACTACATCGATCGCAGCAATCTCTCTATCGCGGCGCCGCTCCTGCAGGAAGAACTTCACATCTCGAACACGCAATTGGGCACACTGCTGGCAGCGTTTTTCTGGACGTACGGGCTGATGCAGATCCCGGCAGGGTGGCTGGTTGATCGCTTTGATGTGAAGTGGGTCTTTGCCATTGGATTCTTGATCTGGTCGACAGCTACCGCAGTCACTGGCCTTCTCCACGGCTTCATGGCTCTGGTTGTGCTGCGCATCATTTTGGGTGTGGGAGAATCGGTCGCCTTTCCCTCGTACTCCAACATTCTCGGCAGGTACTTTAGCGAGGCTCGGCGGGGATTGCCGAATGCTCTGCTCATGACGGGCCTTTCGCTCGGCCCAGCCATCGGAATTTTGGTTGGAGGCAAGGCAGTCGGAGCATTCGGGTGGCGTCCGTTCTTTATCGCGCTCGGCCTGGGAGGCCTGTTCTGGCTCGTGCCCTGGGTAGCGTGGATGCCGAAGCGGCCAGCCAATCTACATCGTGCGTCGTCGAAATCAATCGGCATTATCCCGATCCTCCGCCGGCGTTCCGCGTGGGGTACATGTTTTGGACAATTCGCGGTGAATTACTTTCTCTACTTCCTCCTGACCTGGCTGCCGAGCTATCTGAAGCGCGGCCGTGGGTTCACCATGGACGAGGTCGCGAAGTATGGCGCGCTTCTATTTCTGATGTCGGCGATTTCGGCGACTACATGGGGGAAACTTGCCGATCATTGGGTCAAGGCAGGGGCGACTCCGACTCTGGTCCGCAAGGGCGCGCTCCTCATTGGACACGTCGGGATTGGGATCGCGCTGGTCCTGACCGCACTTACGCAAGGGCGCGTCTTTATAGGCATGCTCGCGCTCACGGGAGTATTCCTGGGCATCGGATGTTGCAGCACATGGGCCGTAACACAAACTCTCGCCGGACCCCTCGCGTGCGGCCGCTGGGCGGGCGTGCAGAACTTCATCGGCAATATGGCAGGCTGGGTGGCGCCAGTGCTAACTGGGTTTCTGGTTGACCGAACTGGACGCTTCGAGGTGGCCTTTTTCATCACGGCCGGTGTGGCGTGGCTTGGGGCTTTGAGTTGGGGGCTCGTAGTAGGCCGTATCGAACCCGTCAATTGGGAACAATCCGCATCCCGCGGCAGAATCATCCCGACTCCTGCCGCCAGCCCGTCGGTCCCGTAATACACTGCTTTCATGTCCCAGGAAGTTGAGATCAAATTCAAAGTAGACGACTTGCGCGCAGTCGCACGCAAGCTGAGGACTTCGGGATTCCGCGTCTCCACCAAACGTACGCATGAGATGAACACCCTGTACGACCTTCCCGGCGAAGTGCTGCGGAAGCGGCATGAGCTGTTGCGTATTCGCAAGTATGGATCCGAGTGGACCTTGACTTTCAAGAGCGGGACAAAACGCGGGCGTCACAGCAGCCGGGTGGAGTTCGAAACAAAAGTCGAGGATGGGAATACGCTCGATGCCATCCTGCGCAGGCTGCGATATGCACCGACCTTTCGTTATGAAAAGTTCCGTGCGGAGTGGATGGACGGCAAGGGGCATGTCGTCGTAGACGAAACGCCCATAGGGAATTTCTGTGAGATTGAAGGACCGCCGCGGTGGATCGATGCGACCGCGAAGAAATTGGGAGTGAGTGCGGCGGACTACATCACGAAGAACTACGCCACATTATTTGAGGAATGGAAGCGGGAGACCCACAGTCCGGCGCGAGAGATGACGTTCCGCGCGGTGGGCACAGGGCACTAGACGACAGCGGCTCGGCTTCGCCTTCGCCGGACAGCCGAGGCGGCTGTCTCCACATGGACCTTGCCGGTCTTAGGCACCGTGGCATTTCTTGTATTTTTTGCCCGAGCCGCAGGGACATGGGTCGTTGCGACCCACTTTTTCCTGTCCCCGGACCACCTGCTGTACCTGCTGAACGTCGCCTCCGCCAGCCATTCGCGCCTGTTCGAGCTCGCGGCGTTTCCGGCGCATGAAGGCTTCTTCGAGTTCATCAGCGGACGTCGAGACCATACGCGCAGGACGGCGCCCGTTGCCATCGCCTCCATGCTGCTCAGGAACGCCCTCTGGGCCTTGCCCAGCCACCCCTTCGGGAGGTGCCGCGGGAGGCTGGGGCCGCTCCAGGATCTGCATCAGGTAGAGATAGCGAACCGTATCCTCCTGGAAGCGCTGCATCATCGCTTCGAACATTTCGAAGGATTCTCGCTTGTATTCGACCAACGGATCATGCTGGCCGTAGCCGCGCAGACCGATGCCTTCCTTCAGGTGATCCATGCTGAGCAGGTGATCTTTCCACTGCTGGTCGATCACGCTGAGCATGATCATGCGCTCGTGATGGCGCATCGCCTCGGGGCCAATGAGTTTCTCTTTGGCGTCGTAGCGCTCTCTGAGCTTTTCGAAGATCGCATCGCCAAGCTCCGCGCGATTCAGTGACTCCGGTTTCACGCCCTCAGCCAGGAAGTCCACACCGAAGCGAGTGAAGATCGCGTCTTTCAGGACTTTGATATTCCAATCCTCGGCGTGCGCCTTAGGTGGGCAGTGCTGCTCGAGCAGGTCGCCGAGAATGGCCGAGACATAATCCTGGAGGATCAGATCTTTCTGATCCATGCCTTCAAGGAGCCGGCGGCGCAGGCCATAGACGGCCTCGCGCTGCTTGTTCATGACGTCGTCGTACTCGAGCAGATGTTTGCGCGACTCGAAGTGTTGCGCCTCGACCGCCTTCTGCGCGGTCTCGATCCGGCGCGTGATCATCTTCGACTCGATGGGAACGCCTTCCTCCATGCCCAGTTTCTGCAGCAAGGTCGAGACCCACTCTTTGGCGAAGATGCGCATCAGGTCATCTTCAAGCGCGAGGTAGAAGCGGGAAGAACCGGGATCGCCCTGGCGGCCGGCGCGTCCGCGAAGCTGGTTATCGATACGACGGGATTCGTGACGTTCGGTGCCGAGGATGTGCAGGCCGCCAACGGCGGTTACGTCGTCATGCTCAACGTCGGTCTGCGCCTTGTAGCGCGCGAGGGCTTCGCTCCATTTATCAGTTGGAACGGTGTATTCGTTGCCGTTGTAGTAGAAGATAGATGTCTGCCCGTCTTCCTGCGGACCCTCGATCTTGCCCTGGGCCACGCGCAACTGCTGGGCGATTCCCTTCTTCACTAGTTCTTGCCTGGCCATGAACTCGGCATTGCCGCCAAGCAGAATATCCGTACCGCGGCCGGCCATGTTCGTGGCAATCGTGACGGCGCCTTTGCGTCCGGCTTGCGCAACGATTTCCGCTTCGCGCTCGTGGAACTTGGCATTGAGCACGACGTGCTTGATGCCTTTCTTCTTCAGAAGTTCTGATAACCGCTCAGATTTTTCGACCGACGTTGTGCCGACCAGAACAGGCTGGCCTTTGGTCGCGAGTTGCTGAATCTCATCGGCTGCCGCGAAATATTTTTCTTTCTCGGTGCGGTAAACGACGTCGGCATTCTCAACGCGCAACATCGGCTTGTTGGTGGGAATCACCACCACTTCGAGTTTGTAGATTTTCTCGAACTCTTCCGCTTCCGTTTCGGCGGTACCCGTCATGCCCGCCAACTTCTTGAACATGCGGAAGTAGTTCTGGAACGTAATCGTCGCCAGCGTCTGGTTCTCGCGCTCGATCTTAACGCCCTCTTTGGCTTCGATTGCCTGGTGCAGGCCATCGGACCAGCGGCGGCCGGGCATCATGCGTCCGGTGAACTCGTCGACGATGATGACCTCGCCGTCTTTGATCACGTATTCGACATCTTTGCGGTACAGAGCATGCGCCTTGATCGCAGTCTCGACGTGATGCTTGAGCGGCCAGTTTTCCACGTCGGCGATGTTGCCGATGCCGAGAAGACCTTCGACTTTTTCCCAGCCATCATCCGTCACGGTAATGTTGCGGTGCTTCTCGTCGATGACGAAGTCGCCGGTGAGCGTGGCTGGTTCGCCCGGGGGACCTTCGATTTCTTCACCCTTCTCCAGCTTGGGGATGATGCGGTTGACTTTGTAATACTTGTCGGTGGATTCCTCGCTGGCGCCGGAAATGATCAGCGGCGTGCGGGCTTCGTCGATCAGGATGGAGTCGACCTCGTCGACGATCGCAAAGTTGTGCCCGCGCTGCACGCAATCCTTGATGTCGAACTTCATGTTGTCGCGCAGGTAGTCGAAACCGAACTCGTTATTGGTCCCGTAGGTGACGTCCGCTGCGTAGGCGGCGCGGCGTTCCTCGTCATCGAGATCATGGACGATGACACCCACGGTCAGGCCCAGGAAACGGTAGAGCTTGCCCATCCACTCGGAGTCGCGCTTGGCCAGATAGTCGTTGACCGTGACGACGTGAACACCCCGTCCGCTGAGCGCGTTGAGATAAACCGGAAGGGTGGCGACCAGCGTTTTACCTTCGCCGGTCTTCATTTCTGAAATCTTGCCGTCATGCAGCACCATGCCACCGATCAACTGCACATCGAAGTGCCGCATGTTGAGCACGCGACGTCCGGCTTCGCGGACCACGGCGAAGGCCTCGACCAGAATGTCATTCAGCGCTTCCTGCAGCGCGTCGTACTGCTCTTTTTCGACACGTTTGATCCGGTCGAGATCGTCCTCTTCTTCGGAGTCAACACCGCCTTCGGGGGTCGGGGGCTGGTTTCCATTGTTGCCACCAACCTTGCTCAGGCGCTCTTGAATGCGCTGGCGGAATTCGTCCGTCTTGGCGCGCAGTTCGGCATCCGTGAGCTTTTGCGTCTCTGGCTCAAGGGCATTGATTGCCTGCACATTGGGCATGAGCGCCTTGATCACACGCTCGTTCTTGGTTCCGAAAACCTTACCTAGCAGAGTATTGATCAAACGAGAAGATCCTTCAGAGGGCAGTACGCCCAAGCCTATCTTTAAAAGCCTAGCACATTAGATGCAGTCCCAGTTCGCGGCGAAACACTGCCTCGGCATCCTTAAGTATAATGGCGGCATCCCTGCTGGTCATGGAGGTTTCTATGCCGGCACGCCTCGCGGTTCTGTTGCTGTTGGCGGCTCTGCTAACCGCCCCGCTTCAAGCCAAAGACAAGAATAAGGCCGCCCTGCCGGATTTTGTCCTCAAAGCAAGCACCGTGGTGGTGGTAGTCGATCCGGATGCCGGCGAACCGCTGGACCAGCCAAACGCCAACGTGGCAGCGCGTGACAACGTCGAAAAGGCGCTGATGGAATGGGGCCGGCTTCATCCGATGATGGATGGGGCGCAGACAGACCTGGTGATCGTGGTCCGGACGGGATCCGGTAGAGCCATGCAGCCGACTATCAAAGGCGGCCCGATCGATCAACGCACGGGCGTGGGGCAAACGACCGACAGCACCATCCGAATCGGCGGGCAACAGGGGCATGCACCACCGATGAGCCAGACTGGCCCGCAGAACACCGGACCGCACATCAGCAATGAGGCCGGCCCCTCCGAGGATTCGTTCACTGTCTACCGTGGCGGTGTGGAGTATCCCCTCGACGCTCCCGCCGTCTGGCGCTACGTCGCAAAAGGTTGTCTGAAGCCGCCGAAGGTGACGGCAGTCGAGGAGTTCCGCAAGGCCATCGTCGAGGCCGAAAAGCCACAGCAGAACAAGAAACCCTGATTCGCCGCTCAGTTAGAGAGCACATGTGGGTACGTGCCGCCTCACTGCGCTCCGTACGGCTTTTCCTGTAAGATTCCCCTCGACTCATGCCGACCTTCTACGACCGCTTTGTGGAATGCGCCGAGCGCTGGCCGAGCCAGGTGGCGCTGGAACTGCAACGCCATGAACAGATTGAGAGTTGCACATACTCCGAACTCCGTCGTATGGCCGAATCCGTGGGCCGCTGGGTCACCGAGCAGGGATTCGCGCGAGGCTCGCGCCTCGCCATCTTCGCCGACAACCATCCGCGTTGGGTCGCCGCATACTTGGGCATCATCGCCTCGGGCTGCGCCGCCGTCCCTCTGGACACCGCGCTTCATGCAGACCAAGTCACGAAACTGCTGAAAGACAGTGGAGCGTCCGCAGTTTTCGTGGATGCCAAGCATGTACCAGTCGCCAAGCCGGCAGCTTCCGAGTTGAAGCTCGGACTCATCCTCACCGATCCCGACCGCAGGACTAACGACTCCGTTCAGGAGCAGTGGTTGGGAAACATGCCGGCGATTTTCGGAGCCGGATCGGGCAAGTTCAAGCCCGCGCCCGCCAAAGACGACGACCTCGCGTCGTTGATTTATACCTCCGGGACGACGGCCGATCCCAAAGGCGTGATGCTGACCCATGCCAACTTTCTGGGTGAAGTCGAAGCTGTGTTCAATTGGGTGGATCTCGGCCCCACCGATGCGCTGCTGGGCGTGCTCCCTTTGTTTCACGTGCTGGCCCAGATGGCGAACCTGCTGCTGCCTTTGGTCAAGGGTGCCCGGGTCGTGTATCTCGAGACGCTTAACACGACTGAGTTGATGCGCGCGCTACGGGAGCGAAACATCACCGCGTTCGCCGTAGTTCCGCAGTTCTATTACCTGATTTACGAACGCATTTTCCAGGAAGTGGAGAAGCGGGGCGCGGCGACTAAGAAGATCTTCCACAGCTTGGTGGCGCTGAATCGCACTCTCCGTCGCGTCGGCATCAACGCGGGGCCGGTCTTGTTCCGCAAAATCCACGACAGTCTCGGACCCAAGATGCGCTACCTGGCGACGGGCGGCTCGCGATTCGATCCCGAAATCGCGAGGGGCTTCCACGATCTCGGCATCGACGTGCTGCAATGCTACGGCCTCACCGAAACCACAGCGGCGGTGTATGTGAATTATCCCAACGACAACGTGATTGGCTCCGTGGGCCGTGCCATGAAAGGCGTAGAAGGAAAGGTCATTGATCCCCAACCGCAAGAGGAGGGAGGCCCGGCGGTGGGCGAAGTCGCGATTCGTGGCGCGGTCGTGATGAAAGGTTACTGGAACCGTCCTGACGCAACCAGCACGGTCATGCGCGATGGATGGTTCTACACCGGCGACCTTGGCTACTTCGACTCTCGCGGCCACCTGTTCCTCACCGGGCGCAAGAAAGAAGTGATCGTGCTCAGCAACGGGAAGAACATCTATCCCGAAGAGATCGAAGCCTATTACCTCAAGTCTCCCTTCATCAAGGAATTGGCGGTGATGGGACTCGAAGGCAAGGCCGGGGAGGATCGCTTGCATGCGGTGATCGTGCCGAATTTCGATGTGCTGCGGCAGAAAAGGATCGTCAATGCGAAGGAAGTGATTCGCTTCGACATCGAAGGCCTTTCGCAGAAGATTGCGTCCACCAAGCGGATCAACAGCTACGAAATCTGGCAGGAAGACCTGCCGCGCACGACCACGCGCAAAATCAAGCGTTTCGAGGTCGAGAAGCAGGTCAAGAACAATCTTGCGAAGAAACTGGACGACAATGCCGAAGTTCCCACCGAGAGTCCTCTGACCGACGACGAGAAGAAATGGCTCGAACAGCCGGACATACAGCGTAGCCTGAAAATCTTGCGAGAGGCGGCGCGAAATGCTCCGCCCAACCTGAGACCGGCAAACAACCTGGAGCTCGATCTGGGGCTGGACTCCATGCAGCGCGTGGAGGTATTGAGCCGTCTCGAGGAAGAACTCGGGGGCAATGTCGAAGAATCGCAACTGGCGGGTATCTATACGGTTCGCGATCTTCTCGATGCTGTTCTCCAAAGTGCGGCCAGCGGCGCGTCTACACCCCGCGTGGCTTTTGCCGGATGGAAAGCAATACTGGCGGAAGAACCAACCGACCCGGAAGTGTTGGCTCTGACAAAACCTCGGCCGGGATTTGACCTCGTTTGGTACCCATTGTCACGGGTCCTTCAGATGGTTTCCCGCGACTTATTCCACCTGCGGGTCTCGGGATTGGAAAAGCTTCCCCGGCAGGGACCGTTCATTCTCTCCTCGAATCACCAGAGCTACCTCGATCCTGGCGTCCTTGCCGGCGTCTTGCCGCGAGACATCCTTGATCAGACATTTGCGGTGGGGACAAGCGAAATCTTTGGCGAGGGATTCATGCGGCGCCTGGCGCGCTGGTTGCACGTGGTCGTACTCGACCCGGACGCCAACCTTGTGCCTGCCATGCGCGCAGGAGCGTTCGGATTGCGACACGGGCGGGTGCTGGTCCTCTATCCCGAAGGAGAGCGGTCGATCGATGGCACCCCGCGAATCTTCAAGAAAGGCGCGGCGATCCTGTCCATCCACCTGCAGGTACCCATCGTTCCAATCGCGATTGAAGGATTCTATGACGCATGGCCGCGCGGCAAGAGTTTCGTCCAGAAGCTGGCGCCTTTACAGATGCAGTTCGGAGATCCCATCCTCCCGCCGCCCGAGTCCGAGGCCTCGGAAGAAACCTACGAGAAATACACCGCTGAACTGAAGTCGCGCGTCGTGGCTATGTGGGAAGAACTTCGCCAATCCCGCTGAACGATGACGTACAAGTTTGTAAAACTACCTTTAATTTTGTAAACATCCTGCCTGCGAGGCGTTGTCGCATTTCCCGTTCCGCTAAGATAATTCCATCGATTCGGCTCTTGCATCCAAGTTGCTTTCACGGGCGCGACTTTCCGCCCGACCGCGCAGTTCATTTGTTTTAGGCACCAGGAGAAAACCATGTTTCCAGCACTCAGGAACTCCTTTGTCCGGCTGTTCCCGTTTTATTCAGGACTGCTCCTCACGGCCCTCGCGACAACGGGCCACGCCCAGCAGGGCTCAGCGGCGCAACCGACGCCCCCTTCCGCTCCGCAACCGGCGCAGCCGCAGGCCATCCATCTGAAGGACTACTCGAGGCCGCACTCAGCGTTTCCTAACCTGCTGCGGCCCTACACATCAGAAAATATGCCTCTGCCAAATCTCGGCAATTCGCCGCGCATTGATGCCCTGATGCGAGACGGGAGGATTTATCTGTCGATCAATGATGCGATCGCGCTGGCGCTCGAAAACAATCTCGACCTCGAGATAGCGCGCTATAACCTGAACATCGCCGACGCTGACCTGCTGCGTGCGAAGTCAGGCGCCAGCATTCTTGGCGTGAACACCGGAATTGTGCAGAACACGCCCGGCGGCGGCGTCGGTGGTCTCGGCGGCTCCGTCGGATCGGGCACGGGTGGCACCACGGTCGCAGCCGGTGGCGCAGGTACGGGCACGAATGGACTGGTGAGTTCCACACTCGGCGTCGGATCGCCCATCACCAGTTTCGATCCTCAACTGACTGGCGCGCTGCAACTCGACAAGAACAACACCATATCGTCCAGCGTGTTCAGTCCTGCTTTAGGCGGGATCATCGCGCAAAACACGTACACGGCGAATTTCGGTTATACGCAGGGCCTGCAATGGGGCACCACTCTCTCGGCCGGATTCAATAACACCCACGCCACTACCAACAGTACGGCCAGTTTGCTCACTCCTCAACTCGGTTCGAATTTTCAGTTCCGGGTAACGCAGAACCTACTGCAGGGTTTCGGCGTGCTCCCCAACACGCGTTTCATTCGCATTGCCAGGAACAATCGCGAAATCTCCGAGGTGGCCTTCCGCCTGCAAATCATTACCACAGTTGACCAGATCGAAAACATGTACTGGGACCTGGTCTATGCCTACGAGAACGTCCGCGTGCAGCAGGAGGCGCTGACCTATTCCAGCAAAGCGCTGGAAGACGCGAAACGGCAAGCGCAGGTTGGCACGATTCCTCCGATCCAGGTCGTAAGCGCGGAGAGCACCGTTGCCACCGGACAGCAGAATTTGATCGTCGCGCAGAATAACCTTCAACTGCAGCAGTTGCTCATGAAAAATGCAGTCAGCCGGAGCATTGAAGATCCGACACTTGCTGAGGCCGACGTGATTCCGACGTCGACCATGGAAGTGCCCCAATCCGACCCAGTTGTTCCCATCCAGGACCTGATCAATGATGCTCTTCACAGTCGCGCAGAACTCGTGGAGTCGCGCATCGATCTCAATTCCCGCGACATAAACAAGAAGGCCGTGCGCAATGCCTTGCTGCCCACTCTCGATGCTTTTGTGTACTACGGCGGCTCCGGCCTTGGAGGCGACGTCAACGGAGAGTGTACAGGCGCGAGCGGAAAGCCCTGCACCGCCCCACCGGTGTTCGGAGGAGCGAATTCGATGAGCTATGGGGGAACACTCAATCAACTGGTCAACTCGACCGCTCC
>Ga0075030_100002225_pt1 | contig 17590 bp, 17 predicted proteins | sample LitLauG_LLR_2012_FD_71393 | JGI IMG/M metagenome (GOLD analysis project Ga0075030, IMG submission 71393) | Freshwater sediment microbial communities from Pennsylvania, USA - Little Laurel Run_MetaG_LLR_2012 | ecosystem: Environmental > Aquatic > Freshwater > Creek > Sediment | place: USA... | reverse complement strand
GCCGATCCCAAGACCGGCGCCTGCGGCAGCGTGGTCGATCTTTTTGGCGATCCGCGGCTCAATCACCACGCGTCGGTTCAGGGCGGCATCATGGCCGCCGAGTGCGGCGGAATGCTGGCGGCCTTCTTTGCCGAGCGGCGCCAGCGCAGGAAGGACGACAACGAGCCGGGGCTCGTGGAGGAGATCACGCTTGTCTAGTGCGCGCCGCCCGCCGGCGGTCGGATTCTTCGCGCCCTCGAGCTACCTGCCCGACCCGGCGGTAATGGACCGCGCCGCGCAGTACTTCGCCGCGCGGGGCTGGCGCGTGAGCGCCGGGGAGAGCGTCTTTGCGCGCGAGCAGCGCTTTGCCGGTCCCGACGCCTTGCGGCTGGGCGATTTGCAGCGTTTTGCAACGGATCCGGGCATCGATGTGGCGATTGCGGCGCGCGGCGGCTACGGCATGTCCCGGCTGCTGGCCGGTATCGATTACGCGTCGATAGCCGCTGCCGGACGCCCCCTGGTGGGTTACAGCGACTTCACCGCTTTCAATCTTGCCCTGCTGGCCCGAACGGGCGCCATCAGCTTCCAGGGTCCGTCGGCCGGTGATTTTGCGCCGGCGCCATCGGGTGACACTGCACCCGACGCCGCCGATATCGAGGGTGCCTTTACCCGCGAGCATTTCTTCGCTGCGCTGGAGAACCCCCGCTTCGCATTTGAGTTTGCCGTTGCCGGAGGCCCATCGCCGGACCACCTGGACGCGAAGGGCTGCTTGTGGGGCGGCAACCTTGCCATGGTCTGCAGCCTGCTGGGTACGCCCTATTTCCCCCGGATTGACGGGGGCCTGCTGTTCCTGGAAGACACCAACGAACCCTGGTACCGGATCGAGCGCCTGTTGCTGCAATTGGCGCATGCCGGCGTGCTGGGCTGCCAGAAAGCCATACTGCTGGGTGATTTCTCGCCCGTGCCGGAGGTTGCCAACGACCAGGGTTTCGACATGGCCGCCATCCGGGCTGGCCTTGCGGCACGTATCGGCACGCCGGTCATCGGTGGTCTGCCTTTTGGCCATGGCCGCCGGCGGGTCACGCTGCCCGTGGGCGCAGCCGCGCGCCTGGCGGTGCGCGGCGACCGCGCCCGGCTGGAGTTTGGCGGGCATCCGACCGTCGCCGGTGCATGAGGCCGGAGCGCGGGCCCACCGGCCGCACGTGTCCCCGCCGGGACTTATCATCGGCGCCTATGGACATCCTGCCTTGAGCGGCCGATGAACGACGGTCCGATCACCCTGCTGGGCATCGTCGACCAGACGCCCGAGCAGCGCCGAGAAAAAATCCTCACGGGCATCTTCGCGGTTCTTTTCCGGCAGGTGCCGCAAGCTGTGCTGGTCAGCATTTTTGGCGGCGTAGCCCTGGTGGCGGTGTTCTGGAACACGCACGACCAGGACGAACTCATATTCTGGTTCATCGCGCTGCTGCTCGAGTCACTGCTGCGCCTGCGCTCGGCGCGGGCGTTTCAGATGGGCCTGGAGCCCGCCACCCAGACCAGCCGCTGGACCAGCCGCTGGCTGTGGATGGCGGCAACCGCCGGCGTGCTGTGGGGCACGGCCGGCTACCACTTCTACGCGCCCGAGCTCGTGATACAGCAGCTGGTCTTCCTGGCGATCATCCTGGGCGTGATATTTGGTTCGCTGACGCTTTACGCCAGCTACGGGCCCGCACTGTTTCTCTACCTCCCGCTGGTGCTGCTGCCCCTGGTGCTGCGCATGATCGCCCAGCATGATCCGGCCAATTACACCGGCGCGGCCATCGTGATGGCCGTACTGGCCTTCACGCTGTTTTTTGGCCGTAATTTCGGTCGCACCATTGCCGAATCGGTGCGCAGCACGGTAGAAAACGAGGTGCTGGTACGCCAGCTGCTGGCCGAAAGGCGCATCGCCAACGAGGCGCGCCGATCGGCCGAGGCGGCAACGCGCTCCAAGACCCAGTTCTTCGCGCACGCCAGCCACGACCTGCGCCAGCCGCTGCAGGCCATCGGCATCTATTGCTCGCTGCTGCGCAAGCGAGCCAGCGGACCCATGGTGCCGCTGGTGCGCAACCTGTCCACCGGGGTGGAGACCCTGTCCAAGCTTGTCGAGGAGCTGCTGGAGATATCGCGGCTCGATTCGGGCGCGATACTGCCGCAGGTGGGTCCGGTGGCCCTGATCGACGTGCTGACGGTGTTGCAGCGCGAGTTCCTCCCGCTGGCTGCCGCCAAGCGCCTGGACCTGCGGATCCGCCCGTCGCAGCTGGTCGTGACGACGGATGCGGTGCTGCTCTCGCGCGTACTGCGCAATCTTCTGGTCAATGCGATCCGCTATACGCCGCGCGGCGGCATCCTGCTGGCCGCGCGCCGCCGCGGCGGCGGCGTGAACATCGAAGTGTGGGATACGGGGCCCGGCATACACCAGCAGGAGCTGAACCGCGTATTCGAGGAGTTCTACCGCGGCGAAAGCTCCAAGGGCGAGACGGGCGGTGCCGGGAGCAAGGGCTTTGGCCTGGGCCTGTCGATCGTGCGCCGCATCTGCGGCGTACTGGGGCACGCCCTTACGGTGCATACGCGGCCGGGATCCGGCACGATGTTCCGGGTTACGGTACCGCTGTCGAGCGCAAAGCCGCCCCGGCGCAGCAATGTCCAGCAGACGGCGGAGTCGGCCATACAGCCCATCGCCGGGCATCGCATCGTGGTGCTCGAAGACAATGAGGCCATCCTCAACAGCCTGGCGCGCCTGCTCCGATCGTGGGGCGCGGACGTCATCTCGGCAACGGGGTTTACCGGCGCGCTGGTCAAGCACCTGGGGCGCGATCGCCGCGCGGACCTGATCGTGGCGGACCAGGACCTGGGCGGAACCGTGGACGGCGCCGAGGCCGTCTTCCGCATCCGCGAGCTCATCGGTGTTCCCATTCCGGTGATCATGCTCACGGCAGTGGGCGCCTTCGAAGTGCTGGCCGAATTCCAGAAGCAGATGCAGCTTCGCATGCGCCAGAATCCGGAAGCGGTGAGCGCCATCGCGACCAGCCGGGTGGAGGAGCCCATCATCCTGACCAAACCTGCGGAAGCCGCGATGCTCAATGCGCGCATCCTCACCGCCCTGGGAATTGCCCCGATGGATCCGGCGGCACTGACGCGACACCAGAAGGTGCCCGAGGGCCGCGAGGAACGGATCATCTGACCCAGCGGCCGGCCGGACCGGCGGATCGCAGCCGCTTTGGTTCAGCCGATGTCGTAGCCGTTGCGCCGCGCCGCCAGCAGCGCTTCGGTGCGGTTGCTGGCATTGAATGCACGGTAGATGGCGGTGACGTGGGTCTTGACCGTGCCCTCGGACAAAGCGAGCTCACGGCAGATGACCTTGATGGGTGCCCCACGGGCCAGCAACTGCAGGACCTGTTCCTGGCGCTCGGTGAGCGAAACCCGCGTTCCGCCCGGCGGCACTTCGTGCACGCGCGGCGGCGGACCGGACAGCGGTCCCAGGCGCTGGGCCTCGTCGAGCAGGTCGCTCGGGATATAGACGCCGCCCGAGAGCACGAACTTGATGGCGGCCACCAGGGTATCGGTGGCCATGGATTTGGGAACGAAGCCCGCCGCGCCCATCTGCAGCACCTGCATGACGCTGCGCTGGTCCTGGGTGCCGGACAGCACGAGGATCTTGAGGTCCGGTGCCTTTTCCACCAACGCTTCGAGCAGGGATGTTCCGGTCGCGCCGGGCAGTCCCAGGTCAAGCAGCATCAGTTCGGCATCGGGATTTTCATCGAGCAGGCGCAGGGCACCATCGGCATCGTGCGCGGTCTTGACGTCGACGTCCGGATCCACATCGACGAGCAGGGCGCCCAGTGCATCGGTGATCAGCGCGTGGTCATCTATGAGCAGAATCTTCATGGTTTGCCAGAAAATACGTCCGCGCATCTGCAGCGGAAACACGGTAGGGGGAAGTGCGCGGCGCGCCGGAACGGCCGGAGCACGCTGCGCCATTCGCAATCCCCATTGTAGCCCCGTACCGATGGCGGTTCGGGTGCCACCTATCGCCTCCGGTGAAGGACCGTAGAATCCATCGGCCCGTTCCCAGGAGAGACGCGCTTGAATTCCCCCGCACTGGCGCCATCGTCCGCGCCGAGCAGTGACGCGCAAGACGCACGGCAACGGGATGCGGCCTGGATTGCAACCGTTTACCGGGGTGACCAGGCGCCGCAACTGACCGTGCGCGCAGTGCTGACTGGCGCCCTGATCGGAGCGTTCCTCGGCATTGCCAATCTGTACATGACCATGAAGGCGGGCCTGGGTTTTGGCGTGGCGCTCACGGCCTGCCTGTTGTCCTTCATCAGCTGGAACGCCGTGCGCGCCGTCTCGGGCGGCCGCGTGGGGCAGCTGTCGATGCTGGAAACGAACTGCATGCAGTCGACGGCATCGTCGGCCGGCTATTCGACGGGCGCATCCATGTCGATCGTGTTCGGCGCCCTGATGATGATGGATCCGCAGCATCGCCAGCAACCCTGGTGGGTGGTTGCGGCCTTCACTTTCATCACCGCGGCCATGGGCGTATTCCTGGCCGTGCCGATGAAGCGCCTGCTGATCAACCAGGAGCAGCTGCCGTTTCCCAGCGGGACGGCAGCGGCCGCAACCTTGCGCAGCCTGTACCAGGGCGGCCGCGATGCGCTGCATCAGGCATACGCCATGTTGGCGGCGCTGGCCGCCGGCGCGCTGGTGGGCGTGCTGAGCACGGCCGAGGACCAGTTGCAGGCACTGGGCCGATTCTTTGCCTGGATGCGCGAGCATCTTTTCGACGTTCACCTGGCCGGCCAGCTGCCGGAACGCGGGTTCGGATCCCTGGCCGGCAAGCCCATGCTCACCTTCGGGTTCGAGCCGGGCGTCGCGGTGATCGGCATCGGCATGCTGGTGGGCCTGCGGATTGCGCTGTCCATGCTGGCTTCCGCACTGTTCTTGTTCCTGGTGATTGCCCCCTGGCTGCAAGGCATCGATGCCGCGCGGGCGGGTTCCGCGGGCTACGTCCCGTCGATTCCTCTGGTCGGCGGCGGTGCGTACTATCACCCGCTGCGCTGGGCGCTGTGGACCGGTTCCTCGACCCTGCTTTTTTCCAGCCTCACCAGCCTGGCAATCCACTGGCGCACCATCGCGCGCGCGCTTGCAAATTTGCGGCGCCAGCGCTCCCGTGGCGAGCGCGGCTCGGTGGACGCGGCGCGCGAGGCCATCGAGGTGCCCGTTGCCTGGATGTTGGCCGGCATGGTGCCCATTGCGCTGGCGATGGTGGCGCTGCAGGTGATGGCGTTCGGAACCGCCTGGTGGGCCGGCGCGCTGGCCGTGGCGCTGAGCTTCCTGCTCGCCTTCGTGGCCTCCCGGGCGACCGGCGAGACCGATATCAGCCCCTCGGGTCCGCTGGGAAAGCTCATGCAACTGCTCTTTGCCGTGATCGCGCCGCCGGCCGCCGTGGGCCTGCAGGGCAGCCTCAACCACAATATCGTCTCGGCCGGCATTGCGGCCAACAGCGCCAGCGCATCGGCCGACCTGCTTACCGACCTGAAGGCCGGTTACCTGCTGGGCGGCCATCCGCGCAAGCAATTCCTGGCGCAGTTCGCGGGGGTCTTCGTGGGTACGCTGGTGTGCGTGCCCGCGTGGTTCCTGCTGGTGCCGGATTTTGCCGCCCTGGAGAAATATCCGGTGCCGGCCGCGCAGGTCTGGGTAGCCACTGCACGGGTGCTCACCGGCGGCCTGGCCAATTTGCCGCCCAGCATCCTCTACGGCGTCATCGCCGGTGCCCTGGTGGGCGTGCTGCTGCCGCTGCTCGAACGCCTGCTGCCGCCGCTGCGTCCGTACCTGCCATCCGCGATAGGAATGGGCCTGGGCTGGGCGGTGCCGTTCTCCGTCACGCTGTCGATCGCCATCGGGGCAGCGCTGTCGACGTTGTGGTCGCGCGCAGGCGAGGGTGGCGCGGGACGGTTTCGGGTGCCCGTGGCCTCGGGCCTGATCGCCGGCGATTCGCTGGCGCATGCCGCCCTGGCCATGCTGGCCACCGGACTGGGAATGTTGGCCTGAGGGGTTTTCAGTCTTCCTGGTCGATTCGCACCGACAACGGAGTGCCATAGGCGAAGGCTGCCGTGACCACGAGCCCGGGGGACAGGGTCGCGTGGTACTCGAGCTCATGGCAGGGGTCCAGCAGGGGTTGCGCCCGAAGGTAGATCGCGGTGAGCACGAGGTCGTCCTCGGCAATCACGCGCTCCATGCCCAGTTCGCGCAGCTTTGCATTGAGCAGCGGCAGACAGGCGGTGGCGTCGCGCACCTGATTGCGGCGCAGGGTGACCACCGATGCCACGTGATCGACGCCGGGCAGGTGGTCGTCCAGCACCTCGCAGACGATCTGCAGGGTGAACGGGCTGTCGGGCATTTGCTGGCGGCCAAACCAGAACGACGAACGGCCCGGCGGCATGCGAACGAACTCCATGCGGCCCAGGACGACGGACTCGAAGATCGCTCCGGAATTGCGGCGCTTGCGCACCGGCTCCAGGCTGGCAAACCGGCCGGCGACGCCCAGCGGATCGAGGATGCTGCTCCCCGGCGGATCAGCGCCGGGCATCGAAGGTCTCTGGATCGGCCTTGAGTTCGCGTGCCACGCGCACGCGATCGGAGATGAAATCGTTCTTGCGGGCTTCGACCCCCAGGTAGGTGTCGAGGTCGCCGTGGCGCGCCTGCAATGCGGGAACCAGCTCCAGGAAAAGGTCGGTGAGCTCCGGATCGAAATGCCTGCCGCGCAGCGACGCGATTTCGCGCAGTGCATCGTCGATGGACCAGGCATCCTTGTAGCAGCGCCGGTGGGTAAGGGCGTCGAAGACATCGGCCAGGGCCGTCACCCGCGCAGCCAGCGGGATCATATTGCCGGCGCGGCGGTTGGGATAGCCCGTCCCATCCCAGCGTTCATGGTGATTGAGGGCGATCTCCTGCGCAACGAAGAGCTGGGCCAGACCCCCTTCGCCGATAAGCTCCCAGCCATGCTCGCAGTGGGCCTCCATGATGGCGCGCTCGTCGGCATTGAAGCGGCCGGGCTTGAGGAGGATGTAATCGGGCACGCGCAGCTTGCCGATGTCATGCAGGCGCGCAGACAGGTCGATCAGGGTGCACATTTCGGCGTCCATGCCGCTGCGCAGGGCCAGCTCGCGCGCCAGGGCGCCTACGCGATAGCAATGCTCGCCGGTTTCGTCGTCGTGGAGCTCGGCGGCGACCGTGTTCTTCTCCAGGACCATCATGCATTCGCGCAGCACGTCCATGGACAGGCGCTGAAAGCGCAGCGCCTGTTGCTGGTCGCTGATGACGACCTGGGCACGGACGTCAAGGCTGTGGCCCATACGGGCCAGGTGCTTATGGTGGTGGGTGAGCACGCTGCGGACGCGGCTGTCGCGGTTGAGTTGCACGACCTCGTCGAGGTAGACCAGGGCGGCGTTGGGCTGGCCGGCGGCTTCATAGCCGCGCACGATCATGGCCAGCGCATCGCGCAGGGCGCTGGGCGCGCCCTTGCGGCTGTCGTTGACGGCGCGCTGCAGTCGGGAGAGGCCGATGTCACGGGACCCGGGGTCGTATACCTCCACAAGGCCTTGCGTCATGTTTGCCGTAAGCTTGGCCATCTCGCTGGCGTTACTCGCGAAGGTGCAAGCAATAGCAGCGCGTTCGCGGGCCAGGGGGAAATTGCGCACTTCCAGCAACAGCCGCGCGTAGTAACACTCCGCCATAACACGTACCGCCCTGTCGTAGGCGTCGGCGGGCTCGTGTAGACCTTCGATCGCCAGTTCGGCTGCGGCAAGGCCCGGTTGCAGATCGCGCAGGTGCAGGCAAGCGAACGCAAGATTTGCCAGTGCGGTCGACTTGACGGCTGGATCGCCGCCAAAATCGTCGATCAATTCAACCGCTCGTTGATAACACGGCACGGCCGCGCTGAAATGCCCAGCATATTGATGTGCGAGTCCCAGATTGGAGAGGATAGAAGCCTGCTGGTCGCTATCGTTGGCCAGCTTCGCTGCCTCCAGGGCGGCCGTCAGGGTGCTCACCGTATCCGGATACGAACCCGATTCGAGATAAACAAGGCCAAGCAGCTTAAGAGCTTTTGCCTGCAGTGGGAGATCCTGCAGCTGCCTGGCCATGGACACGGCTTCCGATGCCGGCTCAAAGCCAGCGTTGGCATTTCCTGACAGGAGCAGGTGGCGGCTGGTAAAGAGAAGGCACATGGCGCGATCGGCCGTCACCGGTTGCGCAGGTGCCGCTGCCAGGATCCGTGTCGCCTCCTCAAATAGGGCGTCACTTTCACGCGTCATTGGCGCTTGACGGAGTTCGCTCGCTAGCTGGCTGAATCGCTCCGCCAGGGCCGAACTGTCGCCCACAGGCAATAGCAGGCCTGATTCCGTGATTGACCGCGAGTTTGACTGCATATACGTTGCTACCCGGTAAGGCCCACTCAGAGGCTAATCCCATGGCTAACAGGTTTAACGGCGGAATTGCCGGGAACTTTAGGCCAAATTTGACGTACTTTGAATTTTTAAGCGGAGTGACGAAATGGAACAAGTAATCGAAGTCAATGACCAGCACGCTGGGGAATCAGTTGCGGCCGAAGAGAAGATCCGTGAACTGTCGCTCGAAATGCTCCCGATGGTTGGGGGCGGTGTGCTTGATGCCAAGCTGCATCGGCCCGCCGGGGGTGGCCTCTAGGCTATTCGCAGTTTTGTCCGTGCAAGGCCCGCCTCGGCGGGCCTTGTTGTTTTCGTGCGCAATCCAGCGGGTAAGCGGTACATCTGATCAGACGATCCCCAAATGCAAAGGCCGCCCTGGGGCGGCCTTTGCGCTGATTAATTGCCGAACCGGTGATTAAACAGCTTTCTTCGACTTGGCCTTGACTGCGTCGGTTGCGACGGCAACGACAGCAGCGAGGTTGGACTCGGCGGTTTCCGTGGCCTGGCGGGTGGCCTTGGTAACGGCATCAAAGGCGGTGTTGGCGGCCGACAGCGAATTCTTGATCAGGCTGATGGCATGTTCCGAACCGGCCGGTGCCGACTTGGCGGCCATATCGATCATCTCGGCCAGCTTGCGATTGCCTTCGGCGATCTGGGTTTCAACGACCTTGGAGATTTCCGCACCGGCGGCGCTGGCGATTGCGTAGGCGCTGCGTGAATACGTGGCCAGTTTTTCTGCGCCGGGCTGGGCCAGTGTTCCGGCCAGCGTGGCCAGCTCCTGCGGATCCTTGGCCGAGAGCAGCGTCTGGGCGGTTCCGGCCGTGTCCTGCAGGAATGCACGCGATGTTGCCAGGTTCAACTGGGCCAGCTTTTCGGTGGCCTGGAAAATCGATCCGGCGAAAGCGTGCAGGGCATCGACCTGCGTCTTTTGAATCTCGAGCAATTGCGCTTGGTTCGGGTACATGGTGTTCTCCTTGTTTGGGGGCGGCATTTTGTTGCAATGCACAACACGAATTATATGGTGCGTCGCAACAAAGTCAAGCGTTTTACCCAAAAAAGTGCAACCCCAAGCCCGAAGCGGTAATAAGTTAATTACTTACATATTATCAAATATTTATTCACATAACTTGATTTATTTTCTCAAGAAATTCACCGCAAATTGCACTCAAAATCAGCGCTTATCACTGAAATAGGGCATGGTCGACGAGCTCGATCCAATGACGAACCGGCAGCTCGGTACCCGATTGCAGGTGCTGGATGCACCCAATATTGGCAGAAACGATGCAAGGCGCCTGCAAGCGCGTGAGTTGCGCGAGCTTGCGGTCGCGCAGCTGGATCGCCAGAGCCGCTTGCAAAATCGAATAGGTACCGGCCGATCCGCAGCAAAGATGGTGTTCCTGCTCGGCCACGGAAACGGCAAAGCCCAGGTCACGCAACACGCCCTCGAGTCGGCCGGGAAGACGCTGGCCGTGCTGGAGCGTGCAGGGCACGTGGACTGCGACGGAAGCCGCTCGCCCTCCCAGGCGATTACGCAGATCCGGCACCAAGCCTGCAACGAATTCGCTCAGGTCGAACGTGATGGCGCTGACCCGTCGTGCCTTCTCCGCGTAAACCGGATCGGCGGCCAGCAGATGGCCATATTCCTTTACCGTTACGCCGCAGCCGGAGGCATTCATCACCAGGGCCTCGACGGGCGGTCCGTCCACTCCGACGGCAATGTACGGCCACCAGGCGTCGATGTTGCGGCGCATGTCCGCAAGCCCGCCCGCCTGGTCGGCCAGGTGGGTGCGCAGGGCGCCGCAGCAGCCGGCGCCCGGGGCGATCTGCACCTGGATGCCGGCCGCGTCCAGCACGCGTGCCGTGGCCGGGTTGATGTTGGGCTCCAGGCCGGGCTGCACGCAGCCGGCCAGCATCAGTACTCGGCGGGCGTGCGTGGCCTTGGGCCACACGCGCCCTGATGCCGGCGATGGCCGCGGCGCGAGCACTTTGCGCTTGAGCAAGGGCGGCAGCAGCGGCCGCAGGGAGGTTGCCAGGCGCATCAGCGGCGCAAACGCGCGTGAGGTCAGGCCTTCCTTAAGCAACCAGCGGACCAGGCGCTGCGGCGGCGTGCGGCTGACCTTGGATTCGAGTACGCGGCGGCCGATATCGAGCAGGTCGGCGTAGTCAACGCCCGAGGGGCAGGTGGTTTCGCAATTGCGGCAGGTGAGGCAGCGGTCCAGGTGCAGTTGGCTTGCGCGGGAGGGCGGGGCGCCCTCCATCACCTGCTTGACCAGGTAAATCCGGCCGCGCGGGCTGTCCAGTTCGTCCCCCAGCAACTGGTAGGTGGGGCAGGTGGCCAGGCAAAACCCGCAATGCACGCACTTGCGCAGGATGGCCTCGGCGCGGCGGCCATCGGCCGTGCCGGCGAATTCGTGGTGCAGGGCGGTTTGCATCGTTGACGATGGGCTAGGAAGCCGACACCGGTAGCTGAATCACAGCCATGGGTACAGCCGACCGGGATTGAAAATGTGAGCCGGATCAAACGCAGCCTTCAGATTGCGGTGTATGCGCTCCAGCGGCGGCGACAATTTGTCGAATACCTCGGTCCGGTCACGGGCGCCGCGAAATGCCGTGGCGTGACCGCCGGCTGCAGTTGCGAGCGCGCGGATAGCGCTGGCCGGCTCGTCGCTCAATACCCAGCGCAAGGCTCCGCCCCATTCGATCAGGGTGTCGCCTTCAATGGATAGAGGCGGCTGGGCAGGCGGTACGGACAGGCGCCAAAGCGTAAGGTGCTCAGCCGCGGCATCCCCGCCGCGCTCTGCGGACAGTGGCGCGGGCCGCGCAGCGGCAAAGAATGCGTTCTCCTGGTCGCGCAACGCGCTCCAGAAAACGTCGGCGGTCGCAGGATCAATGACCGTTGCGCCATGGCTGGACAGCAGGCGCCGCGTGCTGGATTCCACCGCGGCCTGTGCGCCCTCCAGGCGCAGGTGCAGGACACCGCGATGCCACGCACTGGCGCGCACCGGGAGTGCTGCGGTGGTCCACTGCTGTACGCAATCGATGGCGGCAGCTTGATCCAGGTTGAGCACCAGGGTCTGCCGTGCCGCCGCCACCGGCGGTACCTTGAGGGAGATTTCGGCGATGACACCGAGCACGCCCAAGGACCCCGCCATCACGCGCGATACGTCGTAGCCGGCCACGTTTTTCATTACCTGGCCGCCAAATTGCAGTACTTCACCGCGGCCATCGATCATTGCCAGCCCGAGAACGAAGTCCCGCACCGCGCCTACCGCGGCGCGGGAGGGGCCTGCCAGGCCCGCCGCCACCATTCCCCCCAGGGTGCCGCCGCCGCCATAGCGGGGCGGTTCGAAGGCCAGGCCCTGCCCGTGCTCGGAAAGGGCCTGCTCCAGTTCCACGATGGGCGTTCCGGCGCGTGCGGTGATCACCATTTCGGTGGGTTCATAACTGCAGATTCCCCGCAAGCCGGCCACGTCGAGCGGTGTTCCCGCAGGCATGCCGCCGTAGAAATCCTTGCTGCCGCTACCGCGGATGCATAGCGGCGCGCCGGCGGCCTGAGCGCTGCGCACCTGGTCGACCAGGTGCTGCAATGGGACGTCCACGTCAGAACCTTGGCAGGTCGGGAAAGGGCAGCTGGCCGCGATGCACGTGCATCTTGCCATACTCGGCACAGCGCTGCAGCGTGGGCACTGCCTTGCCCGGGTTGAGCAGTCCCGCAGGGTCGAACGCGCGCTTCACCGCGAGCATGCATTCGCGCTCGGCCGGCGAAAACTGCACGCACATCGAATTGAGCTTTTCAACGCCCACGCCGTGTTCGCCGCTTACGGTGCCGCCCATGCGCACGCTGGTCTCGAGGATGTCGGCGCCGAACTGCTCGCAGCGGTGCAGCTGATCGGGGTCGTTGGCATCGTAGAGGATCAGGGGGTGCAGATTGCCATCGCCGGCATGAAACACGTTTACGCAGCGCAGCGCGTATTTTTGCTCCATGGCCTCGATGGCCCGCAGCATCTGGGCCAGGCGGCGCCGCGGAATCGTCGAGTCCATGCACATGTAATCAGGGCTCATGCCGCCGCTTGCCGGGAAGGCGTTCTTGCGCCCGCTCCAGAAACGCAGGCGCTGCGCCTCGTCCTGGCTGACGGCGATCCGGGTGGCGCCGCTGCGCTCAAGCACCGCGCACATCCGGCCTATTTCCTCGGCAACTTCCTCGGGAGTGCCATCGCTCTCGCACAGGAGGATGGCGGCGGCCGAGAGGTCGTAGCCGGCCTGCACGAAATTTTCCACGGCGGCTGTCATGGGGCGGTCCATGAGCTCGAGCCCGGCCGGAATGATGCCCGCGGCGATGATGCTGGCAACCGCGTCGCCGGCTGTCTCGATGCTGTCGAAGCTGGCCATGATGCAGCGCGCAAGCTGCGGCTTGGGCGTGAGGCGCACCAGGACCTGCGTCACGACAGCCAGCATGCCTTCGCTGCCCACCACCAGCGGAACCAGGTCCAGGCCCGGCGCGTCGAGCGCGGCTGAACCGAAGCTGACCGGCTCGCCCTGCGCGGTGAATCCGGTGATGCGCAGCACATTGTGCAGCGTGAGGCCGTACTTGAGGCAGTGCACGCCACCGGAGTTCTCCGCGATATTGCCGCCGATGGTGCAGGCGATCTGGCTGCTGGGATCCGGGGCGTAATACAGGGCCAGGGGCGCGGCCGCTTCGCTGATGGCCAGGTTGCGAACGCCACACTGGACCAGCGCATTTCGCGCCAGCGGATCGATGTGCAGAATGCGATTGAGCCGCGCCAGCGACAGCGTCACGCCCAGCCGGTGGGGCAGGGCGCCGCCCGACAAGCCGGTGCCCGCGCCGCGGGCCACGACCGGGACATCGAGCGCATGGCACACCTGCAGGATTTCGCCCACCTGCGCCTCGTCCTGCGGCAGCACCACCAGCAGGGGCGACTCGCGGTAGGCCGTGAGCCCGTCGCATTCATACGCAACCGTATCTTCGTTGCGATGCAGGAGGGCATCGGGCGGCACGACGCGGGAAAGCGCTGCCAGTACCTCGGCCTGCCGCGCAACGCGGGCCGCCGCAGTACGCGGGCCGTCCGGACGGTCCTCAGGACTTGCCGCGGAGACGCCGGCGCTTGGGGCCGGCCTATCGATGTTTGAGGCGATCGCCATTTTGCAGCCACGTTGGGGCACGATCGCTCAGCCAGGCGCGGGCCGCAGGCTGGTCACGCAGCCAGCCATCCAGAAAAGCAACGGACACCGCCTCGAAGGATGTCGCGCTCAGCGCCGATTGGGTCAGCGCGCGGCTGCGCGCCGCGGTCTGGTCGGCAATGCTCGCAACGCGGGCCTTGCGGTCTGCGGGAGTATCCTCGTCGTCGGCTTGCGGCGCCATGTCGTCACGGCCGGCGTGCTCCTTGATGCGCCGGCCGACGGGCGAACCGTGTTCCCCTTCATCGGACATCATGCGCGGCCGCGGCGCGGCCTCCGTGGGTGAGCTCAGAACCACGGCCCCGCCCAGCCAGCGGTGCGTGGCCGCACCCAGCTCGAAATAAATGTCGTCCGCTCCCTTGAGGCGGTCAAACGCCAGATGGCGTATGGACGGATCGGTAACGACACCGTAGGCATCGACGTCGTCGCGCGAGCTGATCATCAGCAGCGGCGCCCGGGTGGAATCGGCCTCGGCACCGCGAGCGCTGCGCACGGCGTAGGGGCTGATGACCAGATAGGCCTGCGGCGTCAGGGGCCAGTGCAGATCAGCCAGGGTGGACTGCGGGCTGCTTGCGATGCGCTGCACGGTATACGCCCCCAGGTCCGCTCCGGCCAGCGCCACATGGTTCCAGTCCAGGCCGTCGAGTCCGGCTTCTCCCCGCAGGCTGCGCGCGCGGATCTGCGCCAGCAGGCGGGACAAGCGGGCAATGCGGTCTGCCATCAGGTCGTCGGCAAAGCGGGCGCGGGCGATGCGTTCGAAATCGCCGCTGCGGGCATCGGCGGTGCTCCATACATTGGCATCGTCGCGCAGGGCCTGGATGGCCAGGACCGCGTATCCCGCGTGCGCCCAGGCTTCAATCCAGCGCACCGGCGTGGAATCATCCTCGCCCAGGCCGGGCAGGTAAATGATGAGCGGGTGAACCAGATGATCGGCCGGCCGGGTCAGGCCTATGGTCCAGGGCGCTTCCGTGACGGGACCGCTGATCCGGTGGGCTTGCGTCGGAATGGATGCAGGCAGCGGGTAACCCGCTGCCCGATAGCGGGAAACGGCCTCTTCGTCAACCTTGGCAGCGGGCGTCGGCGCAGACGTGCAGGCCGACAGCAAGGCAATAACCAAGCACCCGGCCACGGACAGGACTGCCACGCGACGGGCGGCGGCGCCATCCCGCCAGGTTGACGCATTGCCGCTCGAGAAAAAAAATCGGTTCATGTAAAAGAGTTCGCACGGGATCCGGTATGCCCAAGCATACCGGCCGCGAACCTCAGCAGTGGGCGGGAATGCCAGCCAGCGGCAGTGTAGCCGCCGCGGATCGCGCAGCGAACCTGTTCATTTTGCGCGACATTGCGGGTACCATCGTCGACCTGATCCAAAGACACGGGCCGCAGCCATGATCCTGGAAATTGTCGATTTCACCGTACGCCCCGGCACGCAGGTCGAATTTGGCGCGGCGGTAGCGCGCGGTGTCCAGGCCACCATAGCAAAGGCAACGGGCTACCGGAAGCACGAACTGCAGCATTGCATCGAAACGCCGGAGCGATTCGTACTGTTGATCGAGTGGGAAACCCTGGAGAACCACACCGTTGACTTCCGCGGCTCGCCGGCGTTCGCGCAATGGCGGGAGATCGTGAGCCCGTATTTTGCCAAGCCGCCCCAGGTGGAGCACTTCGAGCGCGCCTGACGCAAGACCTGTGATGGTCGGTCTGGGACCCTCAGGGAGTCTGACGTTCCGGGCTGCGCAGGTTCTGACGCAGGTGCCGCGTGGCGCATACGCTGAGAAAGTCTCGCACGCGCGCGCCGTTCATGAGGCGTGACAGTTCTTTTTCGTAGTGCAACTTTATTTCCGCTGCTGGACGACGCATTTCATTGGCAAGTGCGTCAATTGCGGCTTCGTGCATCGCTGCTTCTGATTCGCTAGCGTAAATCGCTGCCATGGATTCCCCCCGGCTATTGCCTGCAATCCGCGCGGCCCCGGCGCTTGCCGCGCGGTGGCCTGCTGGTCTGAAGTCCGGAATTGCAGGGTGCAAGGCCGTACTATCCCCCGATCCGGTACCGCTGGTCAATTCCCGGCGGCAAATATGCCATTACGTTATACGCTGCCCGAAAAAGCAGCACCAAATCCCCCGCGCCGGGCATTTGCGCCAGGTCAACGCCCGCGCCGCGATGGCGGGTCCTGGTGCCAGGGAAGACGCTGCTTCTGGGCTTCTTCGTGCCAGCGTCGTTCTTCCTCGTGGATATACCGCTGGGTGGTTCGCCGGTCCGCGTGCCGGGCGTCCTTCTGGACGTAGCGTTCCTCCATTCCGGCATCGACCTTGGCGGTTATGCCGGTATGCCGGCCCCAGTGCGCTGAGGCCGCCCGAAGCTTGTCTGCTTTGTGGACGTTTTCCGGCCCGAGCAGGTCGGCGGCGCGCGCGAAGAGCCGCTTGAGTATCTGGTTGAGCCGCCGAGCCGTGATGGGCGTGCGATCGCGAAGCGCAACCAGCAGCGGGGTGGTGTCGTCACGCCGCGGTACGGCGGACAGGCCCAGGTGCCTGCGGTAGCGAACCAACGCCTGCATCATGTCGTCGGGCACCGGTATCTTGGCCTGCTTTGCTCCCTTGCCCGTGACGTGCCACCACCACAGGCCGCGCTCCTCCTGGAAGCTGTTCATGCGATGGCTCTCGAGTTCGCCGGCGCGCGGCGCCAGCAGGTACAGCAGGGCACAGACAAAGCGCAGGCGCTCGTATTCGTCCTGCTGTGCCGGCGTGCCGCGCGGCAGGGCCTCCACCGCCCGCGATACCGCAGCCCACATGTCGGCATCGAGAAATCGCTCCACCGTGGTCGATTCGGGCACCATCACGGCAGCGGCAGCGCTGCCCGGACCTGCGGCGTCAAGCGCAAGCTTGCGGCGGCGCTGGCGTATCAGGCCGAGCGGATTGCCTGCGAGGTAGCCCGCATCGACGAGATACTTCATCAGCGAATTGATGGCGGCGATGGCGGTCAGCAGGGCGGGTTCGCTCAAGGGGCCCACAAAGGGGCGCCAGGATGCCGAGGTGCGGCTGACCTTGGCCGCACACCAGCGTTCGGCGGGCTGGGGATCGGCCAGGAAGTTCAGATACCCCTCGAAGTCCTGACGCGTAAGGCTCGAGAGCGGCTTGCCGCACTCATGCGCGGCCCACAGCACGAGGCGCTCGCATTCGCGCTGGTAGATGCGGGCAGTGCCTGGCGAACGGTCGTATTCGGCAAGAAAGCAGGAAAGTGCGTCCAGGTCGTTGTTGGCGTCGATCTGGCAGCGGTCGCGCGGCGCGCGATTGAGTCCACCGGCGCCGCGCAGCGCTTCGGGCAGGGTGGTGCTGGCGAGCGGGCGTATGACCGGGTCCAGGCCGGGCGCGCCGGGGCCCCGTCGCGGCCCCCGGTCTTTCTCCGGCATGGCGGTTTTCAGATGCGGTTGTGCGACCCGTCGCACAGGGCGCCCTTGGCGCTGTGTTTGCAGCCACAGAAATAGACGGTCTCGCTCTTTTGCGCGGTGTACGGTTCAGGGGCGAACGTGGTGTCCTTGTGCGAACCATCGCAGAAGGGCTGGGTGGCGCTGCGGCCGCAGCGGCACCAGTAGTAGGTCTTGCCGGCCTCGACAGCCACGGGGTAGGGGCCGCGCTGGGCGATTGTGGGTTCCGTCATCCGAAAATCCTCAAGTCGTTAGGGGTCTCTGGGTCGATATGATACCCACCCGAATCATGGCGGTTTGCAACCGGTCTCCAACACCCCCAAGAAAGGTTCCCGAATGAGCGCTATCGTTATCGTTTACCACAGTGGCTATGGCCATACCAAGAAGATTGCCGAGGCGGTTGCGCACGGCAGTGGCGGCGCGCTGATTGCCATCGACGCCGAGGGCAATATTGCGGACGCCGCCTGGGATCAGATCATGGCCGCCCGAACGGTGGTGTTCGGTTCGCCCACCTACATGGGC